>Ga0075734_109_pt1 | contig 25197 bp, 24 predicted proteins | sample RifGroB1_FD_68426 | JGI IMG/M metagenome (GOLD analysis project Ga0075734, IMG submission 68426) | Microgenomates (Daviesbacteria) bacterium GW2011_GWB1_41_5
AGTTCCTGGAAAATACAAAACTTTAATATCCGGCCAATCCGGAGTAGGACGTGATGATATTTGGAACATTGCCATAACAGTCCCTAATATTTACGTGGCCCTAACGGATTATGAGATGAGATGGGCAAGAAAGTGGGCATGGAAAACAAAAATTGTAAAAATTCCCAATGGCGTTAATTTGGAAAAATTTAATCCTAAGGGAGGAAGAGTTAACTTTAATCTCCCGGGCCCCATAATTTTAAGCGTAGGGGCGCTGGATTGGTATAAACATCATGAGAGAACTATTAAGGCCATGGCCAAAATTAAAACCGGATCCTTGGTTATTATCGGAGCGGGTCCAAAGAAAAAAGAACTGGAGGAAATGGGCAATTCATTGCTCGGTAAGGACAGATTTAAAATTCTAAGTATTACTTTTGAAAAAATACCGAAATATTACCGGTCGGCTGATCTTTTTGTTCTACCTTCCTGGGACAGGGAAGCTTTTGGAATTGTTTACCTTGAGGCAATGGCATCTAATCTACCTGTAGTGGCCCCTGATGATTTGGCAAGACGTGAAATTGTGGGTGATGGTGGAATATTGGTAGACACTCCTGATGCGGAAAAATATGCTGCGGCGATAGGTGAGGTATTATCTAAGAAATGGGGTGATACTCCGAGAAAACAAGCCGAGAATTTTTCCTGGGATAATGCAGCAGTATTATATGAAAAACTTTTTAAGGAGCTTGTATGAAAGTATCGGTCATAATTCCTGCATACAACGAACAAGCCTCAATTGCCGCTTGTCTGCAGTCGCTGCAAAATCAAAGTTTTAAAGACTTGGAAATTATTGTAGTAGATGATGGGTCAACAGATAAAACATTTGATGTTTTGTCTAAATTTAAAATGCAAAGTTCAAAGTTCAAAATTTTAGATCAGAATCATGAAGGAGCTGGTATGGCAAGAAATCTGGGGGTAAAAAATGCTACCGGTAAAATTTTAGTTTTTGTCGATGCTGATATGGTTTTCGATAAAGAGTTTATTAAGAAATTAACTACGCCAATTATTGATGGAAAAACCATTGGCACATTTTCCAAAGAAGAATTTGTTTTAAATAAAGATAATATTTGGAGTAATTGCTGGAATATCAATAAAAATCTTCCCATCGACCGGATGCACCCTAAAAACTATCCAGATACCCAGCCTGTTTTTAGGGCAATCATAAAGAAAGAGTTTGAAAAAGCTGGGGGATTTAAACCAATTGGTTACATTGATGACTATACGGTTTCAGAAAAACTGGGAGTTTTGGCATCAGCTTCACCCGGGGCAATTTTTTACCATCAAAACCCCGGGAGTTTGTCTGAAATATACAAACAGGCCCGGTGGATTGGCAAAAGCGAATATAAAAGGAGGAAAATTAAAAATGAAACCGCAATGAAGATAATTTCTTTAATCAGGTATAATCCTGTTTTTTCCCTGGCCAATGGCTTGATAAAGGCAATACAGCATTCCTTGCCGGAATATATAATTTTCAAATTTATTTACGATTTTGCTATTGAAATATCACTGCTTAAATCATTTTCGGGAGAGCAAAAATATAAATGATTTTTTTAATACTGGCACTAGGATTTGTTTTGAGGTTAATTACCCTTAATCAATCATTTTGGCTTGATGAGGCTGATAATGTTGTTGCTGCCAGGGGTTTGGATTTTATCTCGTTTATATCAAAATATCCGCAGTTTTGGGGAGATTATCACCCAGTTTTCACCGGGCGATTTTCATCCGCCTGGGTACTTTATTTTACTTTGGATTTGGGGACATCTTTTCGGATTTGGAGAAATAAATGTCCGTCTTTTGTCGGTTATTTTGGGGTTTGGCACAATCTGTTTAACTTATTTGATCGGGAAAAAATTATTTAATAATAAGGTGGCACAGATTGGTTCCTTGTTTTTAGCTGTAGCCCCGCTGCATGTTTATTATTCTCAAGAAGCAAGAATGTATTCCTTGTCTGCCTTTGCTGCCGTTTTATCTTTTTATTATTTCATCAAAGTACTTAATAAGGAGAAATGGTCTTTTTTGGGATTGGGGCTATCAACAGCTCTTGTTCTCTACTCGGATTATGTGACATATCTGGTTATCCCGTCCCAATTTGTTTTCCTGCTACTTTACGAAAGGAGCAGGATTGGGAAGTGGATGATGGCCCATTTGATCTCCGTACTATTATTTCTGCCATGGGTTTTGGTCTTGCCGGGGCAAATTGCAGTTGGGATTAAAGCCTCAATTGATTTACCGGGCTGGAAAAAAGTGGCAGGCGGAGCGGACTTTAAAAATCTGGCCTTGGTTTTTATAAAAACAATTTTAGGTAGAATTTCTTTTGATAACAAAATTATTTATGGATTGCTGGCAAGTGGTGCGGGGGTAGTGTATGGACTACTGTTATTTTTAGGTTTTAGGAAAGGTGGCAATAAGACAAAATTATTACTGTTATGGATTTTTGTACCAATAATTTTGGCATTTTTAATTTCATTTTATATTCCCATGCTTTCATATTTCCGGATGATTTATATTTTGCCTGCCCTGTATCTCTTGATGGCCAAAGGTTGTGTGTCGCTTAAGGGATTATGGCAGAGACTTGCTATTGGAATCATATTGGCCATCAGTAGTATTTCACTCTTTATTTACTACACCAACCCAGTATTTCAGCGGGAAGATTGGCGGGCAGTTGCAAGATTCTTGGATAATATTTCCGGCCCAAAACTGGTTCTTTTTGAAGACAATCATGTTAAGTTTCCTTATCTTTACTATGCCAAGGATTTAAAGGACGCCCATCCGGGCTTAAAAAAAGTTCAGGCTCGGGAAATTGAAGATGTGACCGATATCACGGGCAAAAAAGTTTACCTGTTTGATTATTTGGTGGAGATTACAGACCCCAAAAGATTAATTAATCAAAAATTAAAAAGCTTAGGGTATAAACAGACCAATCTCTACAATTTTAACGGAGTGGGATTTATCAGATTATATGAAATTCAGTAACCGCCTTATACCGGTTTTTTTGATCTCATTATTTTTAGTTGTCCTATTTGGCTTTTATAGAAACCATGCCTTATCTTTTCATTTTGTTGATGAGGAAGACAATATTGTACTGGGGAATTATTTGCTTCAAAAAGAGAAATTATACAAGGATTTATTTTCCCATCATCAACCCCTGGCTTATATTTTTAGCGCCGGCGTTCAAAAAATTAGTACTCCACCAAACTTGTTTATGTTAATTGAAAGACACAGAGAAGCAGTGCTTTTCTGGGCAATTACCTGGACAATTCTCCTGGTTGCCAGATTCGGTTGGCCGCTTTTTTTATTTACCCTGGTTTTTGAGCCTATCAAAATATTTTTATTGGGGCATTTATTCCTCTCTGAATCTCTGGTTGTTTATCCTTTGGTGTATATTTTGTCATTTATATTTCTAAAGCCGCCACTTTTAAGACTGGAATTTGTCTTATTAGGTTTGTCTTTTTCTTTAATTTTTTTTCTTTTAAGCCCGCTTTGGCCGGCAGCAATAGCTCTTGGGCTTATTTTTTTTAAAAGCAGGAATTTTAAAAAACAGGAAATATTTTTATTTTCAGCTGGATTTTTTGGGGTTTTATTAAGTATAATTCCGTTTGTTTCTATACAGGATTATTTCTATAATGCATTTTATTTAAACCTTAAATATTATATTCCGAAATTCAGCAATGGATTTTCAGGTACCTTGCAATCTTTTCTTGCTCCTTTTATTTCATTAACAATTTGGGCGGGAAGAAGCGCTACCTTACAAATAATTCAATTTTTTTCTGTATTCCTAATTTTTACATCATTTATTTTAATTAGAACAAAAGAATGGAAAATATCATTATTAATTTTTGTTATTTTAGGCCTTGTTAATTTGCGCTTTATCAAGCCGGGACTTCAGGAATATAACGGTTTTCATATTTTACCGTGGTTTTCCTCACTTGTACTTTTAAGTTTAATTACCGCGTTCTTGCTAATTAAAAATTATCCCGGATTATTCCATAAATTATTTTTATCAATATTTCTACTGATAACTTTAATTTTGGAATTTTCTGAACTTAAGCAAAATTTGTTTACAATAAAAGACCCGAACAAAGATTTTTTTATTAATTATTCCCGGCAAGAGGATTTTGGTAGAGCAATCAAAATTATGAAAAAAGATGGGGAAAGATTATTTGTGGTACCTGATGAATGGTTGCTTTACTGGCAAGCGGGTATCGGGCATTATTCTAAAATGGTCAATTATTATGCTTGGATGAGCAAAGTGCCGGAAATAAGAAACCCATTGACGGCAAATTTCGCCGCAAGCCCTCCAACTTATTTTTATTGTGATAAGTGTGAGCATGGCTACTTCGGACTGGAGAAATTTTTTGGAAGGTATGAGCGGGTTAAAAAAGATGGGAAGGAAACTAACTTGATGGTACTTAAGGAGAAGGTGTCAACATTATCTGAAAAAAAGATTGCAGAGCTCGGCTACTATAATTTTACATTTGGAGGTAAATAATTTGTTACAATGGGTAGTATGAGAATAGGTTTTGATATCTCGCAAACAGCTTATCACGGTGGAGTTTCTGCGTATACCGCAAATTTAACAAGTGGCCTGCAGAAAATTCAGGATCTGGAGATGATTTATTTTTATGCGTCACTCAGAAAACCTTACAATGGGAAACTGCCTAATGTTAAATCTGTTCCAATTCCTCCTACCATCTCGGAGTTTTTATTCAACAGACTACGGATTTTTCCCATAGAAAATTTTATTGGTAATATTGATGTCTTCCATAGTTCCGATTGGATACAGCCTAAAACCAGTGCTAAAAAAGTCACTACCTATCATGATGTCGTGCCTCTAAAATTTCCCCGATGGTCACATCCCAAGATTGTTGCGGTACACAGGAGAAGACTGAAATTGGTGGAAAAGGAAATTGACATGGTCATTGCAGTATCCGATTCCACAAAAAAAGATTTACTGGAAGTTTCCAAAATCCCGGAAAATAAAATTACGGTTATTTATGAGGCAGCCGGGGAACAATTTAAGCCTCAAAACGGAAGGATGGTTGAAGAATTTAAAAAGAAGATGGATTTGCCGGATGAATTCATTTTGGCAATAGGCGGAATAGGCAACAGGCGGAATTTGAATAGGGTAAGAGAGGCATGTAAGGACTATAACTTGGTAATTGCCGGTGAGACGATACCATACCTGCCCTATGATCAGTTACCGCTTCTCTATGCCGCGGCCAGAGTCTTACTATACCCGTCTTTTTATGAAGGTTTCGGCTTACCTATTCTTGAAGCCATGGCTTGTGGTATCCCGGTTATTACATCAAATGTTTCATCCATGCCTGAAGTGGGAGGAAACGCAGCTCAATATGTTGATCCTGAAAAGGTGGGGGATATTAAGAAAAAATTGAATATGGTTTTAGTGGACGTACAATTACGGGAACAAATGGTTAAAGATGGCCTAATCCAAGCTTCCAAATTTTCCTGGGAAAAAACAGCCCAACAAACAGCAGAAGTTTACCAAAAAGTAGCCGGGAAGTAGTTTTATTTGGCAATATTAAGCAAGATTAATGCTTAGAATCGTTAAAATGGTTAATTTTACTTTAAATTAAAGGTATATTAATGCAATTAATCACACATCCGATGTGTGATATGAAAAGGCGATGATTCAACTATTTTTTCAGGATAAATACAACTTCCATTCCGAAGTTAGAAAATAATTTTTTTTCCACTTTGAGTCCTTCTTTTTTGATGATTGTTTCCAGTTGTCTGGGGTTGAATGGATGCAGGTGGGCGTTTCTCCAGACCGATCCTTTTGTCCTTTCCCAAATAAACCAGGCTATCCTAAACAAAGGGTGGCCTGAATCCATGGCTAAAATGATTGTGCCGTCATTTTTGGTAATCTGTTTTAACCCCTGCAATACTTTTTGTGGTGTAATAACATGCTCAATTGTTTCATAGCATACTACCAAATCGAAGAATTTACTTTTTATCGGGATTTGGTGCAGGTCACAGCAAATGAATTTTATTTTTTTGTATTTTTTACTGGCATGGTTAATCGCAGTCTGGTATACATCCAACCCGAAGATTTTACTTTTAGGCAAAATACCGGCAAGTTGCCCGGTCATGTACCCTCCCGCGCAACCGGCATCACAAACAGTTTTAAACTCCTTACCATTTAAAATTTTTTTTAATGTACTGATTTTTTGGTTATGCCACAAGCGCTGTAAGAAATTATTTTGCACCCCTTTTTCATAGTAATCAGGAGGAACCTGATTCCAGATTTTTATTAGGCTACTGCTATCTTTTCTCATCCGTAAAGAATATAGTAAAAAAAATGCATTGTCTATATAATAAAAGAAATTATGAAAATTTGGATTGATGGATGTGAGGCAAATGTGCCTCAAAGGTTAGGTTCCTCACAGGTTGCTTTTGGACTACTCTCTGCCCTAGAAAAGATTGACAAAGAAAATGACTACACTGTTTTATTGGCAAATAAGCCTCTCCCGGATATGCCAAATGAACGGGTAGGATGGAAATACCGATATCTGAAATCAAACAAATTCAAAACATGGATTGCAATTCCCTGGGCACTTTTTACAGCTAAAGATAAACCAGACCTCTTTTTCTCACCAGCGCATTATGGCCCGGTTTTTTCCCCGGTTAAAAGGGTTATTACCATTTTTGATTTGGCATTTCTGCGTTTCCCCGGGTATTACAAACCCCGTGACCTTTGGCAGTTAAAGCTTTGGACACAAATTTCGGTACAAAAGGCAAGCCATATTATTACCATTTCCAAATCCACAGCTTCTGATTTAAGTAGATATTACAAAGTGGAGAAAGAAAAAATTACTGTAGCTTACCCTGGTTTTGACGATAAGATATTTTATCAATGCAAAGACCAAATGAAAATTGTGGATATTGTGGGAAGGTATAAAATTAAGGGAGATTATATTATTTACATAGGAACCCTTCAACCACGGAAAAATTTGATCCGGCTTATTGAAGCTTTTAAAAATATTGATAACCTAAAGTTAGTCATTGTTGGAAAAACGACTGGATTAGGCAGACAGGGGTGGATGTATGAGGAAATATTAAAGGCACCAAAGAAGTATGGTATTGAAGAGAAAGTAATATTTACGGGTTTTGCTTCGACGGAGGATTTACCGTATCTCCTGGCTGGTTCCAGGGCCTTTATTCTTGTGTCCTTGTATGAGGGTTTTGGAATTCCTGTAGTTGAAGCCATGGCTTGTGGCACGCCGGTTATCGTATCCAATGTATCATCGCTTCCTGAAGCAGCAGGTTCAGCAGGGCTTCTTATTAATCCTGAATCGGTTGAACAAATTACCCAGGCCATCAGGACCATAGCTTTTGACAGTAAACTCCGGGCAAAAAAATCCAAGGAAGGACTTAAACAAGCCAAAAAATTCTCCTGGCCCAAAATGGCCAAATTAGTCTTGAAGGTATTCAAGGAAAGCCGTTAACTTACGTATAGGAAGTTGCGGACAACTTGTTTATGCACCCATTTCCCAATATAATTACTTGTGTATGGTGATATTTCGCGACAGAATGGGTAATTCCTTGAGCTCCATGGAGGCTTCTAATAAGGCCGTAAACAGGGTATTTAACTGGATTTTGGATTTCGAACTCCTGCTTATAACCTGGGCAGGACTTTTCCCCTGTCACTTTTTCCGTTTATTTATATATAATTTGGTGGGAATGAAGATTGGCAAGGGTTCAAGGATTCATGTCGGAGCACGTTTCTATTATCCTCCCAATATTAAAATAGGCGAGGGAACAATTATTGGGGATAATGTTTTTTTAGACGGACGGGACAAGCTAACTATTGGTAGTCATGTAGATATTGCCTCAAGCGTGATGATTTTAAACAGTGAGCATGACGTCAATGCCGAAGATTTTCATGCCATAGAAGCACCGGTTGAAATTGGAGATTATGTTTTTGTTGGTCCCCGTGCCATAATTTTGCCCGGGGTCAAGGCTGGCAAGGGTGCAATAATTGCTGCAGGTGCAGTGGTCACAAAAGATGTAGCAGATTTTACCATAGTAGGAGGTGTGCCGGCCAAGGTAATTGGAGAAAGAAAAATTAAGGATCCTCATTACAAACTTGGCAGAGCCAGACTTTTCCAATGATTAAAAGGCTGAAAATTATTTCATGGGTATTGTTTATTTTGGGCCTATTTTATGTAGCACTACCAGGCCCGTCTTCGATTAATGATTTTCCTGCCCTTACCCCTTCTGTTAAATCAACCCTTGAAGGTGATACCATCCAAAACCCCAACATTGCAGCATACTACTCCGATTACAGGAGGGATTTTATCACATGGTTTTATAAGAATAAATTTGCAGGTATGCACATATTCAGCCTGATTTTTCCTCCGGTAACAATTAACCATCCTCCGGAAAGGGCTTACCAGTATATTAGAGACCAGCAAGAAAGCACCTTCCTTGAAGAGTATGTTTACCCCCTGCGCTATTCTTTTTATGTTAACGGGTTTGAGCCATTCATTGAAAACAAAACATATAACAGGCCGTCCAATTTCCAGGGCAACCATATTATTATTCGTGATAAGACGAGTGGAGAAGAAAAATATTACGATTCTAAAACTACGCTTAGATTTTATCCTACCGGCCTTTTTTCCAGAGTGCTAGTATATGTCTTGATTTGGCTATCGGGAATTTCTTTATTCCGCCTGTACAAAGAAGCATTTATCTCTGAAAGGCAAATATGAAAAATCTGACACAGCAGCTCGATAAATATTTCTTTTGGGTGTTGATGTTTCTGGCAGTTTTTATTCCTCTATATCCTAAATTCCCTTTGTTTAATATACCATTAACTTATGTGGCTGTAAGGCTGGAAGATTTAATTATTGCAACTGTTGTCTCAATATGGCTTTTTACACATATTTTTAATTATAAAAATTATTTAAACCAGACGATTTATAAATCTTTTATACTTTTTTGGATAATTGGCGGGTTGTCGTTGATTTCCGCACTTTTAATAACATACTCAATTTCTCCGCATCTGGGTTTGCTGCATTGGTTGAGGCGAATTGAGTATATGTCTCTCTTTATTATTGCAGCCACAACTATTACAAAAACATGGCAGGTAAAAGTATCCCTGGCAGTAATTTTTACTACTGCCATACTGGTTGCAATGTATGGTTTTGGCCAAATTCTGTTTGATTTTCCGGTAATTTCCACTACCAATAAAGAGTTTTCAAAAGGTCTAGTTTTGTTTTTAACTAATGGGGCAAGAGTTAACTCAACCTTTGCCGGTCATTATGATTTGGCTGCTTATCTTTCAATAATACTGGTGTTGATTGCAACTCTTTTTTTCTACTATAAAAATTTGCTGCATAAGTTTTTGCTCATTGCTTTGGGGGCAGTTTGCTTTGTGCTTTTGGGGTTGACTGCCGCCAGAATTTCTTTTTTTGCAACCTTTTTAGGCATTGCGGCGACTTTTTTATTGGGAGGTAAAAAATGGCTTTTGGTGGGCCTTATCGGAGCGAGCTTGCTTTTAGTGGTTGCGATTCCGGATTTAAGACATAGACTGGTAGCCACAATTACAGTCAATATAATGGGAGGCGGGGGAGCAAAATACACTCCACCTCCGGATAAAGTAACTATTTTTACCCCAAAAAAAGCCGTACCGTCTATAGACGGATCAGGTCAGGTAGCGACTTCTCAAGCAACCGAAAGTGGTGCCGTAGCAGTGGATACTGTTCCCGGGGAGCCAATTAATACAACTGAACTTGGTGTTTATAGATCGTGGGGAATCAGGTTTGATGTAGAATGGCCCAGGGCTTGGGCTGCGTTTTTGAAGAACCCCTTTCTTGGAACCGGCTATTCTTCATTAACTATTGCTACTGATTCCGATTACTTGAGGTCCTTGGGTGAAGTTGGGATTTTGGGAACTCTTGCATTAATTTTAATATTTATAATTATAATTAAAAAAATGATTATATTTTTGCGTGGAAATACTAATTTTGAAAAATATTTTATTATCGGGGGGTTAGGAACAGTATTGGTAATACTTACATCGGGGTTGTTTATTGATGTTTTGGAGGCTTCAAAAGTGGCGGAAATGTTTTGGCTTATCCTGGGTGTAGCTTGGGCAGCTATGTTCCTTCGCAGTAGTGAAGACAGGAAATTATGAGTAAAATATTTTATTTATTAAAAAATCCCCTTTTCTGGTTATGCCTTATCGTACTGGTTGCTTTTATTGTACGTTTATATAAAATTGACAACCCTATTGCCGATTGGCATTCGTGGAGGCAGGCAGATACTGCTGCAGTTGCACGGAATTTTTATAAGGAAGGCTTTAATCCGCTACTGCCCCGCGGTGATGATATGTCTCCGCCCGGTACAGTTCAAGCCAACCCTGAAAGATACAGGTTTGTAGAATTCCCGATTTATAATTCATTAGTATATTTCCTGTATCTTTTAAACGGAGGAGTTGATGAAAAGCTTGCCAGGCTTGTGTCAATTTTAATGTCGCTTGGCTCAACTGTCTTCATTTATTTTGTTACCAAAAAATATTTAGGGGTCTTTACAGGACTTATTGCATCCCTCCTTTTTGCGATCCTGCCTTTTAATATTTATTTTTCCCGGACAACCCTGCCGGAGCCGACATTGGTATTTTTTTCTTTGGGGATGCTGTATTTTACCGATAGATGGATTTGGGAAAATAGATTATCGTTGTTTATTTTAGCGGTATCTTTTACCAGTTTGGCTTTTCTTATCAAGCCCATGGCAGGCTTTTACCTGCTACCTCTTATATATTCATATTATTTGAAGGAACAAAAATTGTGGCCAATCCCCAAAAGATATATTGCCTGGGTTGTAACTTCATTTGTGCCTTTTGTAGCGTGGCGCTTTTGGATGCTGCAGCACCCTGAAGGAATTCCTGCATCAGCTTGGCTTATGAACGGTGACGGCATCAGGTTCCGGCCGGCTTTTTGGAAATGGATCGTAGGAGATAGGTTTGGGCGGGAAATTTTAACGGTTGCAGGATCAATTCTTTTTACTATTGGTGTTCTGGTAAAGCCCAAACTTGAAGAGGGGAAATTGCTGCATCTTCTGGTTTTCTCATCCCTCCTTTATTTAATTGTTTTTGCAACCGGCAATGTAACCCATGACTATTACCAAACATTTATCGTACCGGCCCTGGTGATATTCACAGCCCGGGGTTTTACTATCCTTCTTAAAGGATCCGGCAGTTTTATTCCCAGGCTTTTTACAATCCCTCTGGCATTACTTTTACTCTTCCTTACAATTTATCTTGGATGGTTGGAAGTTAAGGGACTTTATCAAATCAACAATGGTGCAATTGTTGAAGCAGGTAAAATGGCTGATCAAATACTGCCAAGGAACGCAGTTGTGCTAGCACCCTATATGGGTGATACGGCTTTCCTCTATCAGGTAAATAGACCAGGCTGGCCAATTATGGTATTACCGATTGAAGAAATGAAAAAAAAATATGGTGTTACGGCTTACGTTTCTGTAAATTACGATACGGATACTAAAAACCTCATGGAGAAATATAGCGTCCTTGAGGAGAACCCTAAATTTGTAATTATTGATGTATCACGTCCCAAATAAAGGTATGAAGATACTAATGTTGACTCCCTACCTTCCATATCCCCCTTCCTCCGGTGGACAAATCAGGTCATACAATTTAATCAAACAGCTTTCCAAAAAACATCAAATTACTCTCTATTCATTGATAAAACACGACAGTGAAAGACAATATATTTCTGAACTTGAAAAATATTGTGAAAATGTGAAAGTTTTTAAAAGGGCTGAAAAACCATGGACGATTGCAAACATCCTGCGTACCGGATTTAGCCCATATCCTTTTGTTGTAATTAGAAACTTTTCCAAATTGGAAAAGCAAAGCGTGGCAGAAATTTTATCCCGTGAGAAGTTTGACATTATCCATGCGGAAACATTTTATGTATATCCCCATATCCCCGAGACACATGTGCCTGTTGTCCTGGTTGATCAGACAATTGAGTATCAGGTTTATCAGCATTATGTTGAAAACTACAAATTTTTATTTATGAAACCTCTTCTTTGGATTGATGTGTTAAAAATCAAATTCTGGGAAACGCATTTCTGGAAAAAATCAGCCAGGGCAATTGCGGTATCTGAATCGGATGCCCAAAAAATGGCCGCATCGGCTTCAAAGATTCAGGTTTCAATAGTGCCCAATGGCGTCGGAGAAGATTTAATGGAAAAAACCCCAATGCATTATTCGAATGACATTTTGTTCATGGGTAATTATGACTGGATGCAGAATCTGGAAGCGGCTAAAGTTTTAGCAAGGGAAGTATTCCCTAAAATTTTACAAAAAATACCCGATGCTAGATTAATTATTGCCGGCCAAAATGCTGATAAGGTAGTCGGGTTGGAATCTGATAAAGTTAAAATGGTTAATTTGTCCATTGAGGATATTGAAGGGGTCAAGAAGGCCTACCGCCAAAGTGGGGTACTGGTTGCGCCTCTCTATGGTCCCGGCGGAACAAGGCTGAAGATTTTGGGAGCGATGGCAGCCTGTTTGCCAGTAGTAACAACTCATATTGGTATTGAAGGAATTGATGCTAAAAACGGGGAATCCGTTTTATTCGGTAAAACTCCCGAAGAGTTGGCAAATCTGACAATACAGATTTTAAGTGACAAGAAATTATATGAGAAAATTACAACCAATGCCAGAAAATTAGTTGAGGAAAAATACTCATACCCGGTAATTGCGGGTAAACTAGACAGGATTTATCAGGAAGTTTGTAAGGAGAAAAAGGCCCATGAGAATAATAATTGATGCAAGGTTATGGTCAGAGTCAGGTATTGGGCGCTACGTTAGAAATTTAATTGAAGGTTTACAAAGGGCAGACCACCAAAACGAATACTATGTTCTCCATTTACAGGATGACTTCGATAAACTAGTGTATCGCGCTGAAAATTTCCATAAAATTTTGGCAGATTTTAGATGGTATACATTCAGTGAGCAAATAAAACTCCCGAAAATTATAAATAGTTTAAAGCCCGACTTAATCCACTTTCCCCATTTTAATGTGCCAATTTTTTATAAAGGTAAATTTGTAGTGACAATCCATGATTTAATCCATCAGCATTTCCAAACAAGAGATGCCTCAACACATGGGCCAATTATCCATACTATAAAAAAAATTGGATATAGAAAAACTTTTTCTCACGCCGTATCCGGATCTTCCAAAATTATAACTCCTTCTAATTTTGTGAAAGAACAACTGGTTAATGAATGGAATGTGCCGGAAGGCAAAATTACTATAACTTATGAAGCTGTAGAAGATAATTTTCTTAGGCTGGCCCAAAAAGCCAACGGCAAAATTACTGTCAAAAAACCCTATCTTTTTTATGTTGGCAATGCCCAGCCCCATAAAAATCTTTTAATATTAATTAAAGTTTTTAAAAAACTTAAAGAAAAATATCAGGATTTATCCTTAGTTTTATCAGGCCCTCCCCATAAATTTTGGGAAGATATTAAAGCAGTATCACACATCGGAGGTGTGATATTTACTGGTTTCGTAAGCGATAATGAATTGGCGGGTCTTTATAAAAATGCCAAGATTTTTGTAATGCCGTCACTTGAGGAAGGCTTTGGTTTGCCGGTTTTGGAGGCCATGGCAGCGGGTTGCCCGATAGCCTCATCAAATGCCGGGTCGCTCCCGGAAGTTGGAGGCAATGCGCTATTATACTTTGATCCAAAAAATGAGAATGATATAGCAGAAAAAATCTCCCAAGCCTTGGATGATAAAAATTTAAGAAATGATCTTATTAAAAAAGGTAAAATAAGATATAAGCAATTTAGCTGGCAAAAATTAGCAGAGCAAACTTTGGGAGTTTACAGATCAAGCTAGATTTTTTCTGCTACGCGCAGTTTGCCGCTGCGGCTGCGGGGGTTTTCTTCTATCTCTTTTTCTGTGGGTTCAATTGGTTTTTGAGTAATTATTTTGATCGAACACTTTTGTTCCTCACTTTTCATAAAGTCCTTAACAATTCTGTCTTCCAGTGAATGAAAACTTATTACAATCAATCTTCCTTCAGGCTCCAAAATGTCTAACGTTTGGGGTAGAGATTCAGTTAAACTATTTAACTCATCATTGACCGCAATCCGCAGTGCTTGGAAAACGCGCGTGGCTGGGTGGGTTCTGTCGGCTTTGCTCCTTGGTCTTGAGGAGAGTATTATTTGGGCTAGCTGGTTGGTAGTTGTGACGGGTTTATTCTGCCTGGCTCTGATTATTTTTTTGGCTATTCCTTTGGCAAAGCGTTCTTCGCCGAATTTCCAAAAGAGCTGGGCCAATTCCTTTTCGTGCAGGCCATTAATAAGATCGGCCGCGCTTACCCCGTAATTTTGATCCATCCGCATATCTAAAGGGGCATCAACATTAAAACTAAACCCCCTTTCGGTTGTCTCTAGTTGATGTGAAGAGACACCCAAATCGAATAATACTCCTGATACCCTACCAATATTATATTTTTCAACGACTAGTTTTAAATGGGAAAAATTTGATTGGCATAAGATTAGATTTTCTGATGTCGCCTGAAGGCGCCCTTCAAACATGTTTGTTTTTAGATGGTATTTTTGAGCAACTTCCATAATTGCTTCCGGATCAAGGTCAATGCCTAGAACTTTACCGCCTTTTTCTAAAACCCCTTCCGTATGTCCGCCTCCACCTAAATTGCAATCAATGTACCAAAACCCCTTTTTAATATGTATGTATCTCAGAACTTCTGCCAGCATAACCGGCGTATGATAATCACGCATGGTCTTATTTTCTCATGTTTTTGGTACAATGGACAAGTTTATGAGTAAAAATTTAAAGATCGCACTTGTACATGATGATTTAGTTCAATGGGGTGGAGCCGAGAAACTTTTACTCTCCCTATCGGAGGTATTTCCCAGAGCACCAATTTACACATCTGTAATGGATTTTACAAATCCCTTGATAAAAAAATACTTTAATTCCAAAATAATTATTACCTCTTTTATGCAAAAAATTCCCGGCTGGAGAAGCCTTTACAGGGCATTTTTGCCGCTCTATCCTTTAGCTTTTGAGCAGTTTGATTTTTCCGCATTTGACATTGTCCTTTCCCAGACCACACGCTTTGCCAAAAGCATAATCACCAGACCTGAAACAAAACATATTTGTTATTGCCATACTCCGCCAAGGTTCCTGTGGAATTTTTCTGATGAAAAAACCCCTTTTTTACTTCAACCATATTTAAAATTCCTGAAACAATATGATAGGATTTCTTCCGGCCGGGTAGATTATTGGATTGCGGGATCAAAGAATGCCCAGGAAAGAATTAAACAAATTTATAATGCAGAGTCAATGATTATTTACCCATTTGTTGATATGGATAAATTTGGTTATTTTGGAGGGTACGAGGGAGATTACCTTTTGGTAATTTCACGTTTGAATAAATATAAAAGGGCAGACCTGGCAATATTGGCATCAGAGAAACTCAATATTCCTGTAAAAGTGGTGGGTAAGGGACCGGAATTGGAGCGGTTAGCCACGCTTGGAAAACAAAAGGTTGAACTGCTGGGGACAGTTGATGATGAGATGTTGGCCCACCTTCTACTTGGGTGTAAAGCTGTTCTGGTTACAGGAGAAGAGGATTTTGGGATAGTGTCTTTGGAGGCACAGGCTTTAGGTAAGCCTGTCATTGCATTTGGTAAAGGGGGGGCTTTAGAAACCGTGATTGATGGATGTACCGGCTATTTTTTTTATGAACAAACTGTTGAGAGTTTATGTGATGCCTTGGAGAAGCTTTACAAAAAAGGATATAATCAAAAAAGATGCAAAGAGAATGCCAAAAGATTTTCAAAGGAAAGATTTTACAATGAATTCCAAAACTTAATCTTAAATTTGTGATATATAAATTTTTAAAACGGATTCTGGATTTAATAGGTTCAACCATAGGAATTACACTGCTCTCACCATTATTTTTATTGATTGCCATTTTAATAAAAATTGTTTCAAAAGGATCAATTTTGGCTGATACCCCAATGAGAGTTGGGGAGGGAGGCAAACTTTTCCGCATGTATAAATTCCGCTCTATGGTAGTAGGGGCTCATGATCTTTTGCACCGTGACCCAAGATACAAAAACCTCTTAAAAAAATATCAGCAAAATAGCTATAAACTTGCCATTGACGAAGATCCGCGTATAACCCGTATCGGAAAATTTATCCGTAAAACCTCAATTGATGAACTTCCGCAACTTTTTAATATTTTAAAGGGCGAAATGAGTTTAGTTGGCCCCCGGGCTTATTACCCATATGAGCTGGAAGAGCAGCAAGTGAACTTCCCCGGTACCGGAAAATTTGTTAAAATAATACTTACATCAAAACCAGGCTTGACCGGTGTTTGGCAGACATCGGGAAGATCGGCAATTAATTTTGATAAAAGGGTGGAAATGGATGCTTTGTATGTTGAAAAAAAATCAATTATTTATGACCTTTGGCTTCTTTTAAGGACTGTACCGGCTGTAATATTTGGCAGGGGGGCTGTATAAATTATGGCAATGATGAATTTAAATAAAAAATTGAATAACAACCTTACATTGCGGAAATTTAAAAGTAAAGGTAATTTCTGCTCCTGACCTTAACGATTGGGTTACCTGGTATTGCCAGCGCTTATTTTGTCAGAGAGACTATAGCCGGGGCCAAAATAATCTCAGAAGGCGCAAAGCAGGAGAATCTTGATGTTGTTAAAACAGGGATAAATAAAACAAAATCCGCAGTTGATAAGTTAAATCTATCGCTCAAGTTTTTAACCTGGTTAAGGGTAGTCCCCTTTATAGGCGGGTATATATCAGATGTTTCCCATTTTGTGTCTGCAGCCTCGTATGAGCTTAGCGCCGGCCAGAAAATTGTCTTAATACTTGAGCCATATAAGGACGAACTTGGGTTTACCGGCAGCCCGACGCCGGGGCAAGATAAAATTGCCCAAGTTGTTAAAATTCTTGATAAAACCCTGCCACATGTTGATTCTATTGAAGATGACCTGAAAAGAGCCGGTGAGGAAGTAAAAAGTATTGACGCAGGGAAATACCCTGAAGAATTCAAAGGAAAAAGGGTAAAGGATTTAGTAGAAACTGCCCGGAATTTCATTATTGGTGCAGATGTTGCAATATCCGAGGGTAAAGATGCCTTATTGATTGCTCCTAAAACTTTGGGACAGGATTCCCCGAAAAATTATTTGATTCTCTTCCAAAACGATAAAGAGATAAGGCCGACTGGAGGATTTATTACAGCTTTTGCATTTCTCACTCTTGATAAGGGTCATCTTTCTACTACAACATCAGATGATATTTACAGATTGGACGAAAAGCTTCTTAAAGTCTGCGAAAAGAAAATTTGCCCACTTTCTCCGCCTGCTCCGATTGTTAAATATTTGCCCGAGGTATCCGGAAAACCCCGCTCGGCCTGGTCCATGCGTGATTCTAATATTTCTCCTGATGTTCCAACTGCGGCTAAGCAATTTGAAAGCATGTATGATCTTTTAGGAGAAGGCATACCGTTTGACGGGATTATTTATATTGATACACAAGTGGTGGAGGAATTGATTGAAATTACCGGCCCGGTTGATATTTTTGGTACCAAATACAGCGCGGAGCGCGATGGGCGTTGTAATTGCCCGAATGTCATTTATGAGCTTGAGCACTACGCGGAAGTAGCTTCTAAAGGGGAAGAGGATAGAAAAGGGACGCTGATGCAGCAAATTTTAGCCAAAATGTTATCAGCGGGGCCTGATAAACTTCCTATTGTAATAAATAATATGGTCAAATTGGCTAACGACAAACATATTATGGTTTATTTAAATGACTCATCTTCCCAGGCTGCACTTTCTAAACTAAATTGGACAGGACAAATTAAACCTTTTGATGGGGATTATCTGCATATTAATGATTCTAATTTTGCCGGAGGCAAGTCCAATCTTTATGTTGAAGAAAAAGTAACACTGGATATTAAGGCGGGAAATGATGGGGCTACCACGAACAAAGTTACTATTGAATATAAAAATCCTCAGCCTTTTAATACCTGGCTTAATGGGATTTTACGCGATTATGTCAGGATTTATGTTCCAAGAGGAGCAAAACTTGTGTCTTCAAAGGGTTCGGATGATCCTGTAACAACACAAGTTGACGAGGGATTAAATAAAACATATTTCGAGGCTTTTGTGCAGGTTAGACCCCAAAATTCAAGAACTTTGCAAGTTGAATACACTCTGCCTGATAATGTGGCGGGTAAAAATTATCCTTTGCTAATCCAAAAACAACCCGGAGCTAAGGATTTTAAATACACTGTTAAAATAAACGGTTCTACCAAGGCCCAATTTGACTTGAGTTCTGACAAAAACCTCGATTTGCCGCTTTAATCCATGGAAATACAGAAACAAACTTTGGATCCACACAGGTTAGTTCTTATCACGGGTGTGGGTGGGGTTGGTAAATCGAGTTTGATTTTGGGATTGGGGCTAAATGGATTTAGGAAAGGAGGTTTGGTAGATTTTCTTAATACCCGCACTATCTGTAAGGATGATATTGCCGATTCATTTACTGCTGAAAGAGGGCAGGAGTATCTTAAAAAATATCGAGATTTAGTTTACCAAAAGCTTTTTGAGGAGGTTAGTAAATGTATTCAAACAGGCACAGTCCTAGTCGATGCCTCTTTTGAAAAAACAATTCAATCTAATGGATGGTGCAATTTATATCGGGATTTAGCTTTAAAACGCGGAGCTATCCTTAGAGTCGTTCGTTTAACAGCTGCACCCAATCTTTTATGGAAACAAATGACGGAAAGGAATTCTCCTTATGATCAACACAAAGATCTGGGCTCTCCGGCATCTTTGGCCCGGTGGTATGACGAACACGAACCAGTTTGTAAGGCATGTCTCCCAGAAGGTAGTTTAGAAATTGAAAACAAAGGCAATTTTGGCCAACTTGTTCAGGGTGTCCTAGCATATATCCGGAAATCATAAGCATCTTAAGTATCATAAGCTTCTTAAGGGCGTGTATAATCAACTTGTTATGCCGACTTTTACCACAGAGGGGATTATTGTAAAAAGATCAAATTTTGGGGAAGCTGATAGAATCCTGACAATAATTACTCCATACAAGGGGAAAATTAGGGTTATTGCCAAGGGAGTGAGGAGAATTACCTCAAGGCGGGCAGGGAATGTGGAAGTTTTAAATAAAGTCAAACTGCAGATTTTTCAGGGAAAAGGCATGGAGATTTTAACGGAAGCAGAAGCCCTTTTAACTTTTCCCAAAATTAAAAATGATCTTATTATGTCAACTTACGGTTCGCACTTAGCAGAACTTTCAGAAAGATTTTTACCGGAAGGACAACCAAATCCGGCCATATATCAACTTTTATCTGCTACTTTAGAGCTTTTAGAAAAAAACCCAAGGCAAATTTTTATCCGGGCATTTGAAGTAAAATTATTATCATTATTGGGCTTTTGGTCATTAAATCAAGTTGAGCTTGACCCGCCATCGGCGGAGGAGATTGGGGTGATTTTGGAAAAACTGCAAAAAGGAACCTGGCAAGAAATAGCTCAAATGGAGATGAATAAAAGTCAGGCTCTGGCACTGGAAAAGATTTTAAGATATTATATAGAAAAGATCCTTGAAAGCAAATTAAGGTCACTTAAAGTGCTTGCGGATCTTGTGAAGTGATATTATGGACAATAATCTATTGGAAAAAATAGTAGCCTTATGCAAACGCCGGGGATTTATTTATCCCGGTTCGGAAATTTACGGGGGACTTTCCGGCACTTGGGACTACGGTCCTGCGGGCGCGGAACTTAAAAAAAACCTCAAGGATTTGTGGTGGAAAGATACGGTGCAGATGCGTGATGACGTAGTGGGCGTGGATGCGGCCATCATGATGAATCCACGAGCTTGGGAGGCCTCGGGGCACACAGAAGCATTTAGTGATCCTCTGGTTGAGTGTAACTTTTGTAATAAAAGATTCAGAGCTGATCATGTAGAAGAAGTTCAGTCAAAACTCAGAAAAAAATCTTCAGCCTTACCAGGTTCAATTTCACTATCAGATAGAGAAAAAGAGATGTTAATTTGCGCTCGTAGCCCAGAGGGACAACATCATTTTACCCAACCAAAAAATTTCAATTTGCTTGTTAAGGCTTATTTAGGTGTAATAGAGGGAGAGCAATCTGAAATTTATCTCCGGGGAGAAATTACCCAGGGAGTGCATGTTAATTTCAAAAACGTTTTGGATTCAACACGTATAAGAATTCCTTTTGGTGTGGCTCAAGTCGGAAAAGCCTTCCGTAATGAAATAACTCCGGGTAATTTTACTTTCCGCTCACGTGAATTTGAGCAAATGGAAGTTCAATATTTTATTAAACCGGAAGATAATGAAGGAGTAAAATGGTTTGAATATTGGAAGAATTTTTGGATGGAGTGGTTTACGAGCCTTGGAATTAAAAAGGAAAACTTGAGGTTTGAAGATCATAAAGCAGATGAGCGTGCCCATTATGCCCGGGCAGCTTGTGATTTGGAATATTTATCCCCCTGGGGATGGGCGGAATTTATGGGGGTGCATCACCGGGGCGACTTTGACCTTACCAACCATCAAAAAGCAAGCGGAAAAAATCTCAAATACAAAGACCCGGAAACAGGGGAAGAGTTTTTACCCTGGGATATTGAATCATCATTGGGAATTGACCGTTCGCTTTTATTTTTCCTGCTTGATGCTTACAGCGAGGAAAATGGCCGGGTTATTTTGAAGCTGCACCCAAAGATTGTACCATTTAAGGTGGCAGTTTTTCCTCTCCTTGCCAATAAACCGGAGCTGGTTGAGAAAGCCCAAAAAATCTATATTGACCTTCAAAAGGATTTTATGGTAGCGTGGGACATGAGGGGAAATATTGGGGGAAGATATGCCTCGCAGGATGAAATTGGTACCCCTTTTTGTGTGACAATCGATTTCCAAAGTTTAGAAGACGAAATGGTCACAGTCCGTGATCGGGATAATGCTAAGCAGGAACGAGTTAAAATTAGTGAGCTAAAACAATACTTAAGGAAAAGAATTTATGGCTAACAATAAAGAATCTGATATTTTCGATGATAGGACAGGGAAAAATATCGGTGATGCTCCTTTTGCTGTTATAAACTATACTCATTGTTGTGGCCCATTTAATACTTCCAAAGAAGCTTATATGCATGTGCAGGAATGCAGAAGGATACCGGACGAAGAAAAATTATGGGCTCCCGGAAGATGTAGGATTTGTTGTCGCACAGAGTTGGATGGTTTTTTTCCTGGTAGTAATGCTCAATTTATCGTGACTATGCCCTTTGGTACAAAAAAAACCAGTACTCTTGAGGATTTAGAAAAGAATATAATTATTATCCAGCCTTTAGATTATGCCCATCGCTCTTAGAAGTATTGTCAGGCAAAAAACTACGATCATCTTAACGGGTATGGTTTTGCTTTTGGCTTTAGGTGGTTTTTTTGTATATCAGAGATTCATGATCTCTGATATTTCAGAAATAGCAGTTGATGAAATAGACTTGTCATTTGACCCTGAAGGTCCTTTTGCTATTTTAACACCCCGCCGGGATGGTAATGCCCTGATCCTGAATTTAAAAAGAACCGCCTCCTATGACAAAATTTCTTACGAACTGGCCTATAATTCAGAAGGTATTGACCGGGGGGTAATGGGTGAGATAAATGCCGAAGAGAAAAAAGGGGAGTACGAGCAGGAAATATTATTCGGCACTTGCAGTAAAAATGTCTGTAAGTATGACAAAGATGTGGAAAACGGTACTCTTATCTTGCATATCAGGAAAGGTAGTGAAGCCTTCAGGATGATTACCCAGTGGAGGCTGCAAAAGCCTGATGTGGTACTGGGTAAGCTTGTATCAGGCGATGGCCATTTTGCATATAATATAAATCCCCAGGATTCATCCTTAACTAAAATAGGCTTCTCCATTATAAATGACTTAACTGGTGCGCCTAAGCTTTTGCCCGGAAAAGCTGTTTTTGGGAAAGTCTATACTGTCAACGTCCCTTTGGCTAAAAATTTGCCCGGGGGGGAGATTACCTTGGAATTATCGGAAGCCCCATCGGAATCTGGAAAACTTTTCCGTTTCGATGATGGCAAAAATGAATGGGTAGCGCTTGAGACCAGCGCTTCCGGTGATAAAGTAAGTGGTAAATCGGAAAGTGGAGGTATTTTTGCCGTACTTATCGACCAACAATAATGAGTTTTGGGAAAAGTTTTTACCGCTGGCTCTAAAAATTTTTATAGCGGCAGTACTTGTTATTTTCTTTTTACAGTTTTGGGTAGTTAACCGGCTTACTACTATGGGAGGTAAAATTGCCGAAATAAAAGCATCAAAACTTAAACTTCAAGTTGAAAATAAGGTTTTAGAGAATGCCATAGCATCAAAGTCAGCCCTTTTGGAATTGTCAGAAAAAGCCAAAGGGTTTGGTTTTGAGAAAATTAACACCCCTGAATATATAAAATAAAAAATATAATGCGTCTTAAATTTTTGCAATATGTGTATTTTTTATCTCTTGCCCTAATATTACTACGGCTGTTTTATTGGCAGATTGTCCGGTTTGATGACCTGTCTTCCAGTGCTGATGCTCAACATTTATCAAGCAGGACTCTGGAAGGCGAGCGGGGTTCAATATTATTTTCTGACGAATCAATACTGGCCTCCAGCAGACCCGCCTATCTTTTATACGGAATGCCAAACATCATCAAAAATAAGGCAGAAGCAGCATTAAAATTAGCCACAAAACTTACAAGTGACCCAAGAGAGCGGTTTGATGTTAAGAATGATTTACTTGATAAACTTGAAAAAAACCTTGCTTGGGTCGGACTTGATAACGATCTAATTTATGAAACTAAACTTCAAATTGATGAGCTTAAAATTAATGGAGTCTCAAGTGAGTTAAGTTTCACAAGATATTATCCTGAAGCTTCAATGGCCGCGCACATTTTGGGTTTTGTAGGTTCCGATTCCTTAGGGAGACAAACGGGTTATTTTGGGTTGGAAGGATTCTATAATGGTCAGTTGAAAGGAGTCAGAGGTGGTTTGACTGAAGAAAGGGACGCACATGGTTCTCCTATTTTGTCAGGGACATTCCTTAAACAGGATCCAAAACCCGGGAGCAGTCTGGTCCTGACTGTCGACAGAAGCGTGCAATACATCGTTGAGCAGGAACTTAAGGCCGGATTAGATAAGTACGGAGCCAAGGGGGGGCAGGTTGTGGTAATGGACCCTAAAACCGGCGGCATTTTGGCAATGGCTGCATACCCCTCCTATGACCCTGCCGATTTTACGGATTTCCCTAAAGAATTTTATAAAAATCCGACAGTTGCGGATAGTTTTGAACCGGGTTCAACATTTAAAGTGTTGGTTATGGCAGCGGCTATTAATGAGAATCTGATTGAACCTGATACGAAATGCGACAGTTGCAGCGGCCCTGTGACAATAGCCGATTATCAAATCAGGACATGGAATAATAAATATATTCCCAACCTTACCATGACAGATACTATCGTTCACTCTGACAATACCGGTATGGTGTATGTCGGGAAAAAATTAGGAGTTGATAAAATGTACCAATATATCCGTGATTTTGGTTTTGGGATCTTGACAGGTATTGATTTACAAGACGAGACAACCCCGGAGATAAGGCCCGAAAATGAATGGAAAGAAATTGATCTTGCAACATCAACATTCGGACAGGGAATTGCTGTGACGCCAATACAACTCATAAGAGCTGTAGCGGTAGTTGCCAGTGGAGGTTATTTAATGGAGCCTCATGTTGTCAAAACTATCCAATCAGGAGATAAAATTATTGAAATAAAACCTAAAATTATAGGAACTCCAATTACAAAAAATACCGCAGATACTATCACGAAAATGATGGTTGAAGCCGTTGAAAAAGGAGAAGCAAAGGCATTTCTGCCGAAAGGCTATAAAATTGCCGGTAAAACCGGTACTGCACAAATTCCGGTGGCCGGGCATTATGATCCGACTAAGACAATTGCTTCGTTCGTTGGTTTTGCGCCGGCTTTTAACCCGAATTTTGTCATGCTGGTCCGGTTTGAAGAGCCTACTGCCTCCATATTTGGTTCTGAAACTGCCGCACCCACATTTTTTGCGATTGCCAAACCAACTTCTTTTTGGCCCACTACTACTTCTGCGAACCTTGAGACTGATGTATTTTTAACTTTTGTTTTCATAACAGTATACCCAGTAATATTTTATCTTATTATTTTTTTGGCAATAATCGAAATTTCTCTGCTAAAAAACTTTTTCACCTCTTTCCACGTTGCTTTAAAGTAAATTTCTGGTTCGGGATCATCCTCTGCATCTTGAAAATATACAAGGCTTTTTAAAATATGGGTGGGATTTTGCCGCACAGAATATTGTTTGTCGACTTTTAGGATACTTTCTTGCAACGATACTACATTGTTACAAATCCAATACAAGTCAAAAAAATCCCGTTTTTTCCCTCGCTGGGAAATTGCCACAATTTTCATTATTGCAATATCGCCAATAGCCAATAAAGAAACTGTGCCAAACTTACTTATTTTTTCAGCCGGCGTGAAAAAGGGGTAAGCAATAAGACTCATTTTTGTTTTAGAAACCATATTCGTTTAATACTTTTTCAACACCTTTTTCGTCAAAACTTTTATTTTCTGTAAAAAAATCCAAATCGTAAGACTTTCTATGTCCTGATTGTAAGGCCAATGCAGTGCCACCCGCTAAATACCATTTATCGCGTGAAAAAAAATCCATTTGTGAGCATTTTCCCAATGACAAAACAGCGTCCTTGGGTAAAGTATTAAAAAAAAGCGAATCAAAGACTTTTGCTACTTTAACATCAGAGACCATAAAGCTTTTGATTTAGGACTTAATTGAACTCGCGGAAGATTCATCACTTTTTTAACAGTGCGTTTTGGATAGTAATTTAGAACCCAACCCACCTCTCTAGGATCTCCAAATTCCAAAACCCGCTCTATAATATATCTGGCATTTTTTTTTGCATCAATACTTTTAGGATTTACATCCCAAAAAAGCGTCTGTCTAAATTTCATTATTTTTGGTTTATATAAGCT
>Ga0075734_104_pt1 | contig 21260 bp, 17 predicted proteins | sample RifGroB1_FD_68426 | JGI IMG/M metagenome (GOLD analysis project Ga0075734, IMG submission 68426) | Microgenomates (Daviesbacteria) bacterium GW2011_GWB1_41_5
GAATTTAGCCCTCCCCGGCAGATGAAAACTCCATCGTATTTGGGAGCATAAAATGCATCGGACCCAAATGGCAGGTAGGTATTAATAAAAATAGTCATTTCTTCCGCTTCTTCGCGGTCTAGCCTAGCAGGCATTCCCTTGGGCGGTCTTATCCCTACTCCTGGCTCAAACATAATTAGTCGTGGTGGACTTAAAGTACTTTGGGGAGCGAATAATTGTCTCAATTCCTGATGATATTTTAAAAACTGACCATAGACCCTTTCGATAGGGATATTTCTAAGGCCCCCTTCCTCGGCAAGTATTCTTTGTATCCTTCTAAATATCTCCATAGATTACGAGAATTATACCTGAATCGGAAAAGAAATGCAAACTATAGGGTTATGTGTCCAGGGTCCTAGAGTTGAACTAGGCTAAACGGGTTTTACAGACCCGCGCATCAACCGCTCTGCCAACCCTGGGTTGGAAACAAAGCTATTATATCAACTTGAGTGTGCCTTGGGCAACTGATATACTTGTGCCATGGGACTTAGGCGTTTACGCGTTGGCACTTACCGTTCTTTTGGGCGGGCCAAGTTTTTCTCCCGGCTATCCAGTTTTATATTGTTCTCTATTCTACTAGGCTTGGGTCTTTTTATTGTCATGGTGGTTATCTTTACCATCCAGGTTCCCTCTCCGGAACAACTTTCCAACAGGTCTATTGCCGAAGCCACCCGTATTTATGATAGGAACGGAGAGCTCCTTTATGATATTTTCAAAAATGAAAACAGGACTCCTATAAAACTTGCCGAAGTTCCGGATGTAGTTAAAAAATCTACTATTGCAATTGAGGATAAGGATTTCTACACACATAGTGGATTTGATATGGCCGGCATTATCCGCTCATTTTTTAAGCTTATTGTTTCGCGTCAGGTTGAAGGAGGTGGCTCAACCTTAACCCAGCAGCTGGTTAAAAATGCGCTCCTGTCCCCCGAGCGGAGCATTATCAGGAAAATTAAGGAGTTTATTTTAGCGATTCAGGTTGAGCGGGCTTATTCCAAAGACCAGATTTTAGAAATGTACCTTAATGAAATTCCCTATGGTGGTACGGCATACGGGATTGAAGCTGCTGCCAACCTTTATTTTGGCAAACACGCCAGAGAGTTGAATTTAGCAGAAGCCTCGCTTCTGGCAGGCTTGCCCCAGAGGCCGTCTGTTTATTCCCCCTATGGTACTCACCCTGAACTTTCCAAAGAGCGCCAGTCGGCGGTACTGCGGAGGATGGTTGAGGATGGTTATATTACCAAAGCCCAGGCAGATTCAGCTTCCAAAGAAGAGCTAAAGTACAGGACTGCTCAAAATGAAGTCGGCTTTAAAGCCCCCCATTTTGTTCTCTATGTTAAACAAAAGCTGATTGAGCAATATGGGGATAAATTGGTTGAGCAGGGAGGCTTAAAGGTCACTACGTCTTTGGATTTTAAATTACAGGAAGAAGCCCAAAAAATTGTCAAGGATGAAATGGAGAGGATTAAGGATTACAAGGCAGGAAACGGTGCTGCCGTGGTTTTAGATCCCAGGAGCGGGCAAATTTTATCAATGGTTGGCAGCAAAGATTATTTTAGTGAAAGTGAACCGGAAGGATGCACGGAAGGGAAAGGCTGTACTTTTGAGCCCAATGTCAATGCCGCACTCTCCCTTCGCCAGCCGGGAAGCGCCACTAAGCCGATTACTTATTCCGCCGCTCTGCAAAAGGGCTATACTGCTTCAACAATTTTGGTTGATGTCAAAACAGAATTCCCGGGCGGAGACCAGCCTGAATATATTCCTGTCAATTACGACGGGCAATTCCATGGTCCGGTACAGGTAAGGTATGCCTTAGGTAACTCTTACAATATTCCGGCTGTTAAGACCCTGGCTTTAACAGGAGTGAAGAAAGTGATGGATTTAGGGTATAGGATGGGGCTTTCTACCTGGGAGCCGACAGAGGAAAATGTAAATAATGCCGGGCTTTCATTAACCTTGGGAGGACGGGAGGTAAGGCTTCTGGATTTAACTTCTGCTTTTGGGGTCTTGGCCAACTTCGGAGTAAGGCATGATCCGGTGTCAATTTTGAAAGTGGAAGACAATAAGGGCAAAACATTGTATGAATATAAAGAAGATGATGGAGTTAAGGTTTTAGAGCCGGGCATATCTTTTATTGTTTCCAATATTTTGGCAGATAATGGGGCAAGGACTGCTGCCTTTGGTTCAAACTCTGTCCTAAATATTTCGGGCAAGACTGTGTCGGTCAAAACCGGAACCACGGATGAAAAACGTGATAATTGGACATTAGGCTATACACCATCTGTAGTGGTGGGGGTATGGGTTGGCAACAATAACAACAATAAGATGAATCCGGTGATTGCATCCGGTATTACCGGGGCCTCCCCTATCTGGCAAAAAATTATGAGAGTCGCACTAAAAGATAAGTCGGATGAAAAAATGAATCAGCCGGATGAGGTTTCATATGTTGATATTGATGGTCTAATGGGTGGTAAACCCAAAGATGGGACACCTGCCAGAAAGGAATATTTTATTAAAGGGACAGAACCGGGGGGTGTGTCTTCCACTTATCAAAATGTAAAAGTTTGTAAAAATAATCCCCACAGGTTGGCCAACGACAGTGAAGATGGGGATATGAAAGATATGATAGTTCTAAAAGAGGATGATCCGACCGGAGCCAATAAATGGCAGACGGGAATTGATGCCTGGGTTTTGACAGCTGCCAATCCCGCATATGCGGGGGTAACCAAAGGCTGTTCAGGGGTTCCAGGTTTTACTGACGCCGGAAATCAAGGTGGGGTAATTTCTATTGCTAATGTTTCAAATGGGGCTAACGTGCCAAGAGTTTTTGATGTACTGGCCCGGGCCAATTCTCCGGCTGGAGTGAAGAAAGTGACTTGGACAATAGATGGAGCAGAAAAAAATGTTCAAAGCAGTGAGCCCTTTGCCCAGCATGTTGAATTTCCGGATGGAGATAAGGGTTCGCATACAATTACGGTAACTTTGGAAGATAACAATGGTCAAAGCTTTTCTGTTTCAATTGGAGTGACTGTTAATTTATAAATTTCTAATTTTTAAAGACCAAAGGTCGCAAGCTTGCTTATTACTAATTTCTAATTCTATAATCGCCACTCTTTTTTCTATCCCAAATTTGTTTGTAATTCTAGGATGAACTTCACCAATTTGACCGACTTGTCTCCCGCCTTTCATTAGTTGCCACGCCCTCACCGGGTGAAATAGTTCCGACTCCCCTGCTTCTAATTTAGTATCCCCAAAATATTCATTTAGTTTCTGAAAAATTGTGTAAAGTTTCTGGATGGAATCGTCACCGTCGGCTATTGCTATTGCCAGTTTATATTTTTCTTCCGGCAGATCATTTTCTCTTGGCACATAAACTTTTCCCACCTCAAAAATGGCAATACTTTCATAGCCCTGCTTCAAATTAAAAGCTACTTTTTCCAAAAGATTAGGCCAAAGCATGTCCCGCAAATATTCTGTTTCAGAAGACATGGGATTTGAGACTTTGATTAAATCCGAATTTCTAAATCCTAAATCCGAAAGGATTTTTGTGGAGTAGAAAGAATAGGTCTGAACTTCTGTTAACCCCAAATCTACCAGAGAGATTTTTAAGTTGTAAATAAAATCAAAAAGTTTCTGGTCAATTTTTTCAGGGATGTTTCCTTCAAGTTTTTTTGAGGGGATTTTTTCATACCCATACATCCGGGCAATTTCTTCAATGACATCCGCCTCAATATTTACATCAAGTCTATAATATGGAACTTCCAATTCCCAACCATTTTCTATTTTTTTAACTCCGAAATACAATCTTTTGAGGTAATTTTCAATATCCTCGGGTTTAATGTCTACCCCAATTAAGGAATTAACCCTCCCCTGATTTACAGTAATTTTTTTTGTTGGCTCGGAAGTGTCACCAATTATGGAAATGGCTTCCAAGTTCCCACCCAAATCCTGATACATTTTGATGGCGGCGGACAAAGCTTGCAGCAATCTTTTTTTAGTCAAACCATGCTGGAATCTCCTGCTGGCCTCTGATGGTAAATTTAATCTTTGGGCAGTTTTTCTAATAAAAATCGGGTCAAAAATGGCAGCTTCTAAAAGTATGGTATTTGTTTCATCCGTGACCTCGCAGTTTTTGCCCCCCATCACTCCGGCGAGCCCCAAAGCTTTTTCACTATCGCAAATTAAAATATCGGACGGGATAAGATCCCGTTTCTTTTCGTCTAAAGTCACAATCTGTTCCCCATCTTTAGCAGTCCTGACAATCAACACTTCGTCCTTAACCTGACCTGCATCAAAGGCGTGCATTGGCTGACCATATTCCAACATCGCCAAATTAGTAATATCGGCCAGATTGTTAACAGAACGTACGCCGCAATCTTCTAATTTTTTAACCCAATCTTTGTTAGAGGGTTCGACCCGAAGTCCTGAAATTTTGGCAATACAATATAAAGGCACAAGTTTGGGACATTCAACTTCAACTTTGGCTTGAGGTAATTTGTTACTCTCCCAAATGTACTCATTTTCATCTGTTTCATCAAAATTTACTTTTGAATCTGTAATGGCAGCAACTTCATATGTCACTCCCCTCATGGACAAAAGATCTGCCCGGTTATATCCTTTCATGTCCAGCTCAATAAAGTCCTCTGTGATTTCCTTGGTGCCAATAGTGCGGAGAGGCAATAAACGGACAACCTCGTCGAGGGATACTTCCAGTTTTGTTAATTCTAATAACCAGCTTTTACTGACTTTCATATTCTCTCTTTCTGTCATTCCGGCCTCGAGCCGGAGTCTATATAGATCCTGAATCCCTTCGGCCTCGCTCAGGGCGGGCAAGTTCAGGACGACATTAATATTTCTCCAAAAACTTCAGGTCGCCCGACAAAAACTGTCTGACATCAGGAACACCATATTTAAGAAGGGCAATTCTGTAAATTCCAAATCCCCAGGCGATACCCGAATAAATATTTGGATCGATTCCTCCGTTTTTTAGTACTTGAGGATGAATCATACCAGCCCCAGTAAGTTCAAGCCATCCTTTACTGCAAATTTTACACCCCTTACCTTTACAAAAAATACATTGTCCCTCAACAGCAGCGCCAGGCTCCACGAAAGGGTAATATTTAGGCAACATTCTTACCTTAATATCGGTACCAAAAATTGCTTTTAAAAAATATTCCGAGAGATATTGTAGATTGGTCATGTTTACCTTCTTATCAATGTAAACAATCTCAAACTGGTCGAAAGTATGTTCATGTCTTGCATCGAGGTTTTCATAGCGGAAACAACGGTCAAGGATCATCATCCTAATTGGGGGTTTATTTTGTTCCATTATTCTTACTTGCGCATTAGACGTGTGTGTACGAAGCAATAGTTCACCTGGATTAACATTGCATTTTTTGCACTCTACATACAATGTATCCCATAAATCCATTGCCGGATGACCTTCGGGAATGTTTAATAACTCAAAATTATATTTGGTCGTGTCGATATGGGGAGCATTGAATTGCTGGAACCCTAATTTTCTAAATAATTCAGTGATCTCATGTTCTAGTTGAGTGATCGGATGCAAATGGCCTCCATCTGATTTAATTTTAGCTTGCAACCTTTCAGGTTGAAGCACAGGTTGAAGCACAGGTTGAAGCACGATTTTCTCATCGGAAAGTTTGGCATATTTTTCCTCGCGGACTTCTTCGCGTCTTTTTTCGATTGCCTCTTCCAGTTCTTTTTTTGTTTGGATAAATAAAGGGGCAATGGTTTTTAAATCCTCTTTGGGAATTTTGGAAAATTCTTTGGGGATTTGGGTTATTTCACCGCTTTTCCCAAACAGAGCCAAAAAAATTTCATCCAAATCTCCCAAGCTTTTGGCAGAAGATATTTTATCTAAATATGTTTTTTTAATCCCGGAAATCTTATCTTCCATACTAGCCTCAATTCTAGCATACCATATGGACATTACTCTAGGGATGAAAATTATTTAACTTCGGAGATGACTTTTTTGAAAGCTTCCAGATCATGAGCTGCCAGTTCAGCCAGCATTTTTCTATTTAACAAAATGTTTTTAACTTTTAAGGTCGCAATAAATTTAGAATATGATAAACCTTCATTTTTTAAGGCAATGCCCATTTGGGTAATCCAGAGCTTGCGCATGTCACGTCGTCTTTGCCTCCGTCCTGCAAAGGCATATTGACCGCTATGAAGCAAAGCCTCTTTGGCTTGTCTGACCAGCTTACTTCTGCCTCCCTGGAAGCCTTTTGTTAATTTATGTAATTTTTTATGTTTCCTGTGGGAGACAATTCCGCGTTTTACTCTAGCCATGATTTAGTTATTAGTTCATAGTCGGTAGTTCATGGTTTTGTCCTTCGACGAACCACGAACGAATAACTACAAACCAGACCTTCCTTTTCCCCTGATCTTCATTAGATTCGCTATTTTACCATACCATGACCCCATTCTGTTAATTTTGGCAAAGTTGCGCGCACCCTGGTCACCCGAACGTGACTGGTTTGACTGCCTGAAATTTTGAGTAATTTTGCCCATATTTATATTCCCAGAAGCTTTTTAAAAGTTTTAGTTAAGGATTTATGTAAAACTTGTGGGCGGGCATGACGGCGGAGAGCTTGTTTGCTTTTGTGGCGTCTCAAATGTCCGGAGCGGAGCTGGTGAGAACGCAAAATTTTACCGCTCCCGGTAATTTTTATTCTTTTAAATAGCGCTTTTTTTGTTTTCAATTTTGGCATAAACTAGTTATTGGTTCGCAGTCGGTAGTTCGTTGATATTTTTATCTCCAAACTATTTGGTAGGCCCGACGATTGTTGTCAGATGCCTTCCTTCAAATTTTGTTTCGCGTTCAACTTTAATATTTCTACCCAGGAATGCTAAAGCATGATCAACTACTTTACGTCCTGTTTCCGGGTGGGCCATCTCCCTGCCCCTAAACTTCACAGTCAGTTTTACTTTATCCCCTCTGCCTAAAAATTCCTGTGCTTTCCTCAACCGTACTTCAAGGTCATGTTGGGCAATCCGGGGAGATAGCCAAATCTCCTTAATTTCCACTTCCTTAACATTTTTCCGGGCTGCCTGTTCCTTTTTTTCTTCCTTATACCTGAATTTTTCAAAATCAACAATCCTGGCAACAGGAGGATCAATATTTGGGGCAACTTCCACCAAATCAAGTCCCTTCGCTCTGGCTTTTACCAGTGCCTCTGTGCGGCTGATAACTCCAAGTTGAGTGCCATCAGCATCGATCACACGAAGCTTTTGGGCTTGAATTCTCTCGTTGATTCTAAAAAATTTACTTATTTGTTACCTCCGGAACAAAAATATTTTATCATAACTTTCTAACTTTTTCTATTTGCAATTTCTCCGCTGATTTGGGCAATAAAATCGGACAAAGCTATTACCCCTAGATCTTTTCCGTTGCGGGTTCTGACTGCAACTTTTCCTTCCTTCTCTTCTCTGTCTCCGATAATTAACATGTAAGGAATTTTTTGCATTTGGGCATCCCTGATTTTGGCCTGCATTGTTTCTGCCCTGCTATCAAGCTCGACTCTAATATCTGAACTCTTTAATTGTTCGAGTACATTTTGTCCATATTTTAAGTTTCTATCCGTAATGGGTACAATTTGTACCTGAACTGGAGATAGCCAAGTCGGAAAAGCCCCTTGGTAGTGTTCAATGATCATTGCCAGAAATCTCTCATATGATCCGAAAGTGGCGCGGTGCAACATGACCGGTCTGATTTTTTTACCGCTCTCGTCAATATAGCTGATATCAAATCTTTCAGGCAAATTAAAATCTACTTGAATAGTTGATAATTGCCAGGGTTTTCCCAGTGAGTAGGTTACCATTAAATCCATCTTGGGACCGTAAAAGGCCGCTTCCCCTTCAACTTTTTTATACTCAATACCAAGCTCTGTCAAAGCTTCTGCCATCAGGTCTTGCATTTCTTCCCAGATTTTCTCGTCGCCCAAATATTTTTGGTGGTTTTTAGGATCCCAAGCCGAAAGCCTAATCCAATACTCCAGATTAAAATCTTTTAACATTTGTTTATTTATTTCAAGAGCTCTTCGGAATTCTTCTTTAACTTGATCAGGCCGGCAAAAAACGTGTGCATCATCCAAGGTAAGTCCCAGAACCCTGGAAAGACCTTCTAGCTCACCGGATTGTTCCGAACGATATTGCGTCGTACTTTCCGCATATCGTTGAGGCATCTCGCGGTAGGAAAACTGTTTTCTGGCAAAAATTTGAATATGATGTGGGCAATTTGCCGGCTTTAGAATATATTCTCTGTCTTTTGATTTTATTGGCGGGAACATATCTTCGGAAAATTTTTCCAAATGGCCCGATTTTTCATAAAGATCTTTTTTGGCAATATGAGGAATCCAAACAAAATCGTAACCCTCTTTTTTTAACATCTCCTCAATATATTGTTGAAGAACTCTACGTAAGGTAGCCCCCTTAGGGGCAAATAGCGGTAGGCCAGATCCTACTAAATCCGAGAATGAAAAAAGATCCTGTTCCTGACCTATTTGTTGATGACTTTTTGGTTTATTTCTATCCATATGTGTGGAATTTTATCACAGGGTTATAGATTTGGCACTGATTGGCCGGAAATTGCACTAAAAAAATTAAAAACCCCCAAGCCCTTGAGGATATAAAAAAGAATACCCACAATTACCGAGGCCCCAATTACAGATCCCACTCCCCAAGCAAGCCCCCCCAAAAAATTTCCAATCATAATATCTTTTTTCTTCATATTGGCACTGGCCGTTAAATGATTTTCCACATTTTCCATCTAAATTTATAATACCTTGGCTTGAGATAGATGTAAATAGATGATAGAATCTTGGGGTATGTGAGGGCAGTTTAGATAGTTATTACCCCGCCGTGGCGGGGGAACTATCGCAACTGACCGAAACGTTGTGAGGGCAGTTAGCTCAGCTGGTAGAGCGTCCGCTTGACGTGCGGAAGGTCACAGGTTCGATTCCTGTACTGCCCACAGAGTCCCGAGTTGGCGGGGCGGCACGCAGTGCCGCCCATGGGTTTAGAGCTTCGGAGCAAACTATTTTGTCGGTGAGTTTAAGGTTCGAGCCGAAGATTTTTAATGCAAGTACCTTTTTGTCTTCTAGGTTGTCTTCTCTTGCGATATTAGCTGCGTTAGCAGCTTCCATAATCCATTGTTTCATTGGTTCGAGCCAAGCATTTTGCGTTTGTTGAAACTTGAGGATTTGTTCCTCAAGTTTTTTCTTTTGAGATAAAAGCTCTGCCTTCTTTGTAAGGTAAGCGTCTCTTTCAATATCTTGTTCTAAATAACTATCTAAGAGACGCTGCAATTTTTCATTAATAGCTTTTATCTCACTCTGTTTACTACCAACAAACGCATGGCAGGATTGGGCTACATTTTTTTCTTCTAAGGATAATTTATTAAGCATTTCCTTTGCCCAATCCTGTCTCAAAGAAACTGTCATTATGTTATCTGATAGCTGCCGGTCAAGTTCTTCCTCTCGGGTGTAGCCTTGAGTACAACTGATAGTTTTGGACTTTTTCGTACATCTATAATAAGTGTGGCCTTTCTGAATTTCAGCAGTAATCATAAAGCCACATTGTCCACAGCGAAAAAGTCCAAGGAAGGGTTTAGGGATTCTCTCTTTAGTAATAACCTTGCTACGTCTTTGGACAACCTCTTGTACTTTATCCCACAGTTTCTTTGTAATGATTGGCGTATGAACCCCTTCGTGGATCTCGCCTAAATATCTGAAATGGCCATAGTAAAAGGGATTAGTAAGAATTTGATGAGTTATTTGGTCAGATGGAATAACTTTACCTCCTCTAGTTGTAATGCCATTTCTCGCCAAAAAGTCTCCAATATCCATAATCCGGTAGTTGCCAGTTGCAAACATCTCTAAAGCCTTGATAACAATGGAAGATTTTCTTTTATCAACTACGATAGTTTTCTTCACCACATTGTTAAGATAGCCAACCGGAGCAAGCCTTGGACATTCTCCTCTTTTGACTTTTTGGCGTAAACCTCTTTTGGTATTTTCACTAAGCGAGTCCACAAAGTATTTACTTTGGCAAAAAGCCATATTAAGGGAAAATTTACCCTGGGGAGTATTTTCAAACCAATGTTGGGGAAACTTTAAGTTTTTAATTTTACCTATATCTACAAAATAGATAATTTTCCCTCCATCTACACTATTGCGAGCAAGTCTGTCCGGATGCCAAGCTACAATACCATCTGCTTCGCCTTTCTCCAAACGGTCAATCATTGAATTAAAAACAGGACGCCCAGGAATTTTGGCTGATTGTTTCTCAATAAGTTCCTCTACAATATTAATACCTTCACGCTTGGCATACTCCCTAAGTTCTAGGATTTGGTCAGGTATTGACCGAACTTGCTTATCCTCTACATCTGTAGACTTGCGAGCATATAAAAAGAATTTTTGCGTATTAATAGTATTAAAATTGCTGGCAGTTTGTTCCATAATCTTAAAGTAAAAATAACTAAGCTAAGTGGGATAAGATGTGAGAAGGAATTTACTTCCTTCTCACTATTTCCACTTTAAAGGGCACCCTGGTGAACTCAAACCCTCACGGATCTGTCCAAGATGCCCATTAAAAAAGCCGTGAGACAAAGTTTGAGTTCAATTAAAATAATACAAACTGCCAGAAGAAAATACAATATAGCAAAAATTCTGCTTTTTGCCACAGTTTCCCCGCTGTGGCGGGGGTAATAATAAGCGGAGCTTGAAATTTTGTTAAAACAAAATTTTGAAACAATTACTAATAATATAAAAATCGCAAGAGGGATTAAAAAATTAAAAAAGGTGCTTGCAGTTAATTAAAATCTTTCGGCTTGCTTTTTCTCATCGACAAAATAGTTTGCTCCGAAGCTCTAAACCCATGGGCGGCACTGCGTGCCGCCCCGCCAACTCGGGACTCTGTGCGAATATATGACTTCGCTCGAACATATTTTACCAAAAATTACTAACACTTCCTAGTCGCAATCGTCGCTCGGCAGCGTCGGCAAGGAAAAGGGGTTAAAGGGGAAAAGGAATTGCCGACTGCTGCCTTCGCTTTCATCGACGCATTGTATCGTCGATGCTCAGGCCTCGCTCCGCTCGGCCTTCGCAACATATTGTCGTTGCTTGGTCGCCTCCCTCCTTCGCCTTCGGCTTCGGACGGGCAGGTCGGCGACCTCGCTCCCATCAGCGTTGGAAATTTTCGCCGTTTTACTTTTAGTTCTTTATGATCCACTTCTTTTGAGTAACTTTTGTCTGTGTAATACTTTTAAGACTCAAGCTACATTCACTCGAAACTACAAAGCCCCCTTTGTTCAAAGAGGGCTTTATTTTTTGATGAGACTTTCGGGAGAAACAAACGCCAATGTTCGGATTCTGATTGTCAGGATTCCAGTTGTTCACGTTCACCCCGTTCGAGTCAAAGTTACCGAGATAAACGAAGTTGCCATCGGACGTACGCTTCAGTTGCCCCTTTCCCTCTTTTCACCAAGGATTTACTAAAAAATATCTCCTTTGTATTTTATCCGGCAGTATATCTGCACTAGAAAAGGGCAAGTAGTTTCATCAATTAATGCCACGCTCCTGCTTGTACTTGCCAAGCAGAATTCTGGGCAAATTTAGAGTAGCATAATAAAAATAAGATAATCAACCTGAGGATTTAATCCAGCCGCCTAACATTCTACCTACTTCTTCGGTTTGAGATTCTAATAGCTGATATTTTTTATTTTCTATAGCTTTTACATCTTTGGCTAACCTTAAAAATACCCTGACTATATCAAGCTTCATACTGGCTTTTTTTAGAATAGGTAACTTTTCTTGTTTAGAAAGATTACTTGCAACTACTATTGCCTCTAAAACTTCAAGTATAGCCATCTCACACTTTTGCCCTAAGGCATATCTATCCTTTCTAGGCATTATTGCTAAAATCTCATAGAAAGTCTTATAAAGCTGATAAGTTTTAGTAAAAATAGGAATATCCTGCCATGAAGCATGAAAATCCAGCATAATTTGTACCCTAAGCTTATCACAAAGAAAAACATTTTTCGTGGTTGGAAGGAATTTTTAGTAGGTAAGAAGAAAAAGAAAGATGTAATTATTTTCCAAAGTAATTTGGAAGAAAACCTCAGTAATTTATATACATCTTTGAAGCAAAAAACATACAGGCCAGGAGGCTATACTGGTTTTTATGTCCGTGATCCTAAAATACGTCTGATTCATAAAGCAACTGTTTCAGATAGAGTTGTTCATCATATTGTAAGCATCGTTTTAGAGATAATCTACGAGCAGACCTTTTATGCACATTCATATTCTTGCCGCAAAAATAAGGGTACACATAGAGGGGTTATTGCTCTTCAAAAAATGGCACTTAAGGCCAGCCGTAATAATACCAGAACTTGTTGGGCTTTAAAGTGTGATGTCAAAAAGTTTTTTGCATCAGTTAACCAACAAATCCTTTTTGAGATTCTTAACAGAAGAATTAAAGATAAAGATTTTCTAGATCTGCTCCATAAAATTATTAATAGCTTTTATTCAGATAGAGCTGATGATTTATCAAATAAAAAAGGCATACCTATAGGAAATTTGACTTCTCAACTTTTTTCAAATATTTATCTTGATGATTTAGATCAGTTTATTAAACACAAACTTAAGGTTAAATATTATATCCGTTACGCTGATGATTTTGTGTTCCTTTCTCATGATAAAAATTATCTTGAGAATTTAGTTACTCCTGTTAAAGAATTTTTAAAGAAGGAGCTGGATTTGGAACTACACCCTGATAAAATTCTTTTTAAGAAACTGGTAGGTGGAATAGATTTCCTGGGTTATATTATTTTCCCTTATCATATTCTTCCAAGAACAAAAACTAAGAGAAGGCTAATAAAGAAAATCAGAAGAAGAATTAAGGAATACAAAAGAGGCAAGATTACTGAAGATATTCTAAATCAAACAATTCAGTCATATTTGGGTTATCTTACTCATGCCAATACTTATAAATTTAAGCAGAAATTGCAAAATCTGATCTGGTTTTGGTTGACTGAGTAGGATTTATCTTTTCAAAAATTTTGAGCGACCCCACTTTGCGGGGTAAAGAACCAAGGAACCAAGAAATCAAGTACCAACTACCGGGAGAAACAAACGCCAATGCCCGGATTCTGAAGGCCAGGATACCAGTAGCTCACGCTCACCCCGCCCGAGTCAAAGCCACCGAGATAAACGAAGTCGCCATCGGACGTACGCCTATTAGTCCAGTTAACTGTTGCAGGAAGTAATTTATCACCACTATTTTGGAAATAAGCCAAAAGACGATAGGCATCTTCAACAGGAGAAGTTCTAGTCATCTGTGTTAACTTTAAGGCAGCTAATCTTTTTCCAGCCTCACCCCAATCGCTACCTAAGAGTTTGCCAATATCACCTTTTTGTATCTCAAACTCCCTAATGGCCTCTTGATACTCAGGAGGTATAGGTTGACCTTTAAAGACAGTATTTTTGACAAAATCAGCTAAAGCTTCTGTTTGCTGCAAGTAGTTTTTATCGGTAGAGTTGGGAATGAAATCCTTTCCTACTAATCCCCATTTAGCTTTTGGCGCTTCTTTTTTAAAGAAATCTTCATCCCGACACCACTCTGTATTATATAAAACCCCACCTTTGCCATCTTTATCAAATTGTGGCTTTAGAAGAACAAACATCTTTTCCATGGTTAAAGACTGACCATCTGGAGCTTTATCAGTATAAAGAACCAGCATTTCGCCACGATCTTTAGCCTGCCTTAATTCATCTAAGCTAAACTGGATCTCCGGAACATCATCAATTTTTATACCAAAAGCCTTTTCTATTTGCTCTGGACCCAAGAAATCTTGACCAAAAAGTGTTTCTGCTTCCTGCAGAACAAAGTTAAATTCACCTTCTTTTTTAAGCTGCTCTAGATCAACTACTCTATATAAATCTTCATTTGCCAAACGCACAATGGGTCTGCCATCAGGAGAAAAACCCGCAAAACGGAATTTCTCTCCACCAAGTGTTACTAAGGAACCATTTCTTAGAGAAATTGCTCTCCCTTCCCTTTCAAAATCTAAAACACCTGGCTTGATCAAGATACGGGAACTATCTTCTAAAAGACCACTTATATCGGTATGTAAATCAGGTGTTGGCACTTGAGCGGGTGGCTCTGTCATAGGTCTTCCTGCTTCAGCTGAAAGATCAAGATGAAGAGGTCTGGGCACCCGAGGAGACAAATACCCAATATCCTTTGGGGTAAGTGGCCTTGCATGAGATAAATCAGGGACTGGATCAAAAAGATGAAAATAATTAAAGATTGCTTCTATCTTATCCTTGTCAATTTCATCTACTTGGTTAAGGTAAGTTTTTAATTTAAGTTGCACCCATTCGGTCAAGGTGTCAACTTGATAGTTCGGGTCATCTTTCAAGCGTCTATCCCTAAAACCCTGCATCCAACTGGATATCTCTCCTAAAGTGATAGTGCTATTAGATAAAGTAAGAGGTTCACCACCAACCTCCATAATTTTAATTACTCCATCGTTTTGAGTTTCAAAATGCAATGTCTCACCCGAAGCTATCCCTTGATTGCCTGCAATAAATGAATCCTGTAGAGCTCTTATGGCATGGCTTAATCTATATAAAGTTCCATGCATAGGGGCATTTTCATCTATTATGAGCTGCTGCTCAGCTTGGACCTGTCTTCCGTCAGGCAGTTTGTCATTTCTCGCCATTAAGGTATAAGCGGGTGCTAGCTCTTCTTTTGCAGCAGCAATATGCTGGTTATTATCCATTAAGGCTGCAAGCATAAATTCATAGAGTTCTGGGTTTGTAGGAGACATATCTGGATAATCAACGGTAATATAGGAAAGCTCACGTCTTAGAGCAGCATCGGGCTCTGTTCTATCTGGGTAACGTGATCCTTCAGGATTGGTAGCAAGAATTGCAGCAAAACCTGGCAATACTGGTTTTCCATGAAGCAGCTTATCAGGATCAATAGTTTTACCTTCTTTAAAGTTTTGGATATCTTTTGGGGTTGCTGGTCTTTTTTGTCGAAGCTCTTTAATAGTCGAATATCCGTCTTTGCCTAACCGTCCCGATTCATCAATCCTTACCATTCTGCCAGTTTTAAATGTGGATTCAGATTGCCTAGAATCATTGTAACCGGTTGCAGCTTGCATCGCTTGACCATAGAGCTCATAGCTTCCACCCGAAGGATCGATCTCTTTATCAGCAATTAGCTGTCTCTCTCCGGTTTTGTCACTGGCAGCTAAATGAGTAGGTTGTTCTCCTGTTAAAACTAAGGCTGCCGCGTCGGCTTGTTCTGATTTACCTGTTCCTGCTTCTCCCCGAAGTACTGGCCAACGGGCATTTTGTAATGATTGGAGAGTACTAACATGAATATCCAGACGGGTTGGAAGCCAGACAAAACCTTGATTTAGCTGATTATGATACATACTTAAAGTTTCATGCATAATGTTTGCTGCTACATCAGTATTCTCAGCGGTATGGGGTAACCCATCTAGAGTGATAGTTTTTCGTTTCTCCTGTTGTAGATTAATTAATTCTTTAGCTAATCTAGCTGTTCTTCCTGTAGCTGCTGAAATTTGATCGGGACGGGTAACATGTTGCAGAAATAATCTCCTTGTTTCTTCCTCAAATACTCGACGAGTATCAGCAATATCTGCGTTAATTTCTTTCCATTTTTTCCCTGTTTCAGATACTCGGTAGAGTTTTTTGTCAATTAAGGCTTCACCCGCGCTTTCAACAAACAAATTTCTCGTTTGGGGGTCTTGCCATAACGTTCTTATTTCAGCTACTAAATATGGATCAACAGGTTCTGGTTTTACATCCGGATTACTTTTTCCCTCCTGCCTTATGATACGTTCTGTAATGGCAAAGGCCATGAGCTTATCGTAAAGCAGATCTGCCCTCTCCCTGGGTGGAAGCGTATCAAAGGTATTACCAATATCAATCTGCTGAGAGTCAGGTGAGCTTGATAGTACACGTCCATCAATAATTCTTTGAAGCTGGTGTACTCGTCGGGTGTGTTCCTCAGGATGAATCTCTTTTGTAGTTTTATGTACCAAATTTTCAACCATAGTTTGATCCGGCATAAATTTATTCTAAGCCAATGTGATTGAATTTAGCAAGGATAGATTCTATAGCACGTTGATATTGCATTCTAGCACGTTCTGGAAAAAGTTTTATGGCTTCCATAACTACATGCTTTGCTACAATTGCTGGTAAATCATTTAAATCTCTTGCCAAATCTCCGCTGGAGTGAGGGGTATTAAAAATAATAGGAACTTGCGAGGCAGTTTCTGTTAATCCAACGCCTACTACAACTGCCCCAAATTCACCAAGTTTTTGAGCTGTTTGTTGTACGCCTGCTGGATCATCTGGCATCCCATCAGAACAGGCAATAATGACACGGAGTGTATTATCTTTTTTCCCTTGAGCAATTATCTCCTCTTGCTCTTTTTGTATTTGATCAAGCAAAAAATTTAGAGCTGGCACATCTCCATTCCCAAATCCCTGGTTTCCTAAACTCTTCCAAAGTCTAACTTTATTCTCTGGAGAAAATTCATTAGACAAGGGTTTATCTTCATCTATATCACTTTTATTTCTAAAAGATATAACTTGACTATAAACATCTAACGGTTCACGCATACGGGCTTTTACTCTAACAAAATTTTTCTCTGCTCTATCCAAAGAAGAGAGAATCAGGTACATAGCACGTCTTTGTAAATTCCATTTAGTTACACCATCCACTGTTTGACCCATTGAACCTGATTTATCCCCGATAATGCGGACTTGTAAGGCGCTCATTACTTGTTCCACGATTACTTGCTGTTGCTCTCTTCTTCTCGAGGCTGGATCAGTCTCACCAGCCGTAATACCGATTTTATGGGCAACTATATCATCTATCTCTTCTCCTCCCTCCCTCTTTCTGACAGGTCCTGTATACTCCTGTTGATAACGTATTCTGGATTCTGCAAGAAGTGTCCAAACTTGAGATAGAACATCTACAATTCTTTCTCCATTAGGCAACCTAGTTTCTTCAGCTTCCTGGATCTCTTTAAGTATTTGTCTTGCTTTTTTTAGCCCTACACCCGTTGCTTCTGCAAGTTGCCTTTCTTTATCAGTGTAACTTAGGTTTTCTGCTACCTGGCTAAGTTTTTCTTCTAATTGTTGTAGCTCTTCATCGGTTGGACCAATTGCTTCTTCATCTCCATAATCGCCCGGAATTCCTTCTCCCTGTTCATCTTGTTCCAACTGAGGATCACCTGGTGGAGTAGCATCAATTTTAATCCATTTTTGACTATGTTCATCATAAACCTCAGTCCAAGCATGGCCTGTTCCAGAGGTAATTCTGGCATTACCTTCACTATCTTTTCCCTTAACCATATGACCAACTGCGTGTCGTGCTTTAATGCCCAATTTTGCACAAAGTGCTGCAAAGTAAGTATTAGCTACATCACAATCGGCCATTTTGTGTTTATCAATTGATCCTGCATATCCATCCGAATCACTGTTATAAACTGAGTTTAAAGAACTGTCATTGGAGTATTTTAAGTGGCGCCTAGTATAGGCAGATAAAGCTCTTGCTTTATCATTAGTTGTCTTTCTGGTATTTTGTACCTCCTTTAATTTTTCTTCTGTTTCTTCTGTAAAGGTTGAGGGTATGAGAATAACTTGTGGTTCTTCACGAGATATTACTATTTGATGTTCTTTCTCAATAGCAGTTTTTTGAATTTTTACCAGCGTATCCTGTCTACTTGTGGACCTAACAATAAAATCATCATTCTGATCTATTAAGACTTGACCATTACCTTCAAGAACTTGAAGATATTCATAAGTATAAGGGGAGGGAAGACGGGCAGAGCGTCCAGCTGGAACAATAGCAGTCATTACAACAGGGTCTTGAGGATTTCTAAGATCATCAGGGCTAATATATGGTTCTTTAAAATCATATTTTGACTGTCTCCAGGTATTTGTATGGGCATCCCAAGTATCAAATGACTGCTCTTTATAGTAGCCACCATAAGCAGGGCTAATTGACCAAATAGCAGGTGCTTGTTCTCCTTCTTTTAACCTTTGCATCTCGTCCATGCCAGGTTTACTTTCATCTCTTGCATCAGGAGGACGATCTACTTTAGGAGCTTCAGTTTGCTGAGTAGCTTCTTGAAGCCGTTTATCTCTTTTATCTAAATCCCTTCTTCCTTTTAGCTCACTTTCTATTCTCGTTTCCATTCGGTTTAATTTAACGTTCCATGGTACAAATGGATTTTGCAAAACACGCAAGTCTCCGGATTCTTCAAGTTCCTTAAGTTGGGAATCTGTCATTCTTGCAATTTCCTCATTTGCATTAGGTGTATGAGTGCTTCCATCAAGTTTAGTAAGAAGGGCAGTATATAAATCACGTACCCGAGGAGGGAAATGTTGAGCATTTATACTAAGTTGGTCAACAACCGCTGCCCGTTCAGTGGGTGTGGCAGAAGCTTGATTAAGAAGTGTCCCTGCTTCTATTAACTGATAAAATTCAGGAAATGGTGATCTGTGAGCAGCGTCCCGCCAATTTTTTAAAGAGCTTACTTGGCCTCGCGCTGCTTCTGCTATTTCAAATTGATCTGTTTGCAGGGCAGAGTTCCAACCAGTTTGTAAAAAACGGTTAATTCTATCTGTTGCTCCAGGACTTTGATCCTCCAGCCTTTGTTGGGATTCTCCTTCTCTTTCTGGTTGCATATCTGTTGCCACAAATCTATTCTAGCAAATTTAGGGGATAGTTTCCTGTAGTCCAATTCAGCCTACCTTAAAAAATTGCGCAAACCTCAATCTGTAAAGATTCTCTAGGAAATCTGTTCCAGCGTAACCTGCAAGCAAAGATATTCTCCAATCTCCATCGGCAATAATACCAGACATTACACCAACTACTGCTGAAACAAACATGGTTGTTGCAAAGTATTTCCATTGAAAGGTAAATTTATCAGGAGTGAATGTCTGGTTTTTGGTTATTCCAACTAAACCTCGGATAAGACCACCAATCAATCCAGTAATAACATGAAGCAATGTAACTTCCATTGTCATTTTTTAACACCCCCTTTCGTTTTCTTTCCTAATGCTTTTTGTAGTCCACCCTTGCCGTACTTAATTACCTGACCGACCTTAGAGACAGTAGAAGTACTAGCGTTTACAAGCTCTGCTATCTCATCGTAGGTTTTGCCGTCAAGAATGAGTTCTGCAATTTTGATTCTTTGAGCAAGATCTAAGATTTCTTCTTCGGAAAAAAGATCGTCAACAAAAGCGGATAAATCTTTTGAAGATTTTAATTTTTGCAAAGCTTCAGCAACTAGCTTTTTATCTTTTTCTAAATTCGGTTTGTTCATAATTTTATCCTAGTAATCTTGTAACCTTCTACTCTTGTACCATTGTAGCAAAGTACAACGTCAATACAAAGCTATTTACTCCAAATCCCTCGACGATTTTTTCTCGCCTCGGTTTGGGCATTCAGTAATTCTTTTGCATAAATAAATGGTTTCTTTTTCTGATAAATTACAACTTGAGCTAATCCTTTTCTTGCCATTTCGACCGAAACATTTTTGCCGTCTACAATCACATACGCCAAGATTCTGCCAAACTTATCTCCTTTGTAATTATCATACTCAAGGATAACAGATTTTCCTTCAACTAACTTTTTGTTTTCTTCTGAAGATTGCTTTTCAAAAGGCTCGTTGTTTTCCGGAGCAGTAATTCCAACGTATCGGACAACTGAACCATTAGCCAACACAATAGTATCTCCATCAACAACTCGTTCAACTTTTCCTTTCATTGGGAAATATGAAATATTTTGAGATTGATATTTTCCTGTATTTTCCAAAAGCTCTTTGATTTCCTTTTCAAACTTTGATCCTTTAACAAAGGGTAAAATATTTTTTAGCAATTCTTCTGGAACTGTGATGAGTTTTGATTTCATAATTTAGGCTTTTTTGTTTGATCTTGCCCAAAATGGGCGTATTTGGTCAAAACTTTTAAGCTGAATACTTTGTTCCAGCCCGTTCTCCCATCTTCTTGAGCATACCACGGTCTACTAATTCTGTAAGGTAATTTGTTGCTGCACTTCTTGAAACATGGAGTAAATCCCGAATGTCATCATTGGTAACAACTTTTCTTTCTCTCACAAATTCCAAAATCTGATTGAGGTTATCTTTTTTCCTCTGCGTTCTTGCTTCATTGGCTAATTTTCTTCTTTCATCCTGTTCTGTTTTTAATCTCTCTTGTAATTTTTCTTCAACTTGTTTGTTCACTTCTTCCTGATTAACAACCGGAACTTCTTTAATTACTTCTTTTATAATTTCTTTAACTTCCGGCTCTTGTTTTTGTTGGCCCTCCTTCGCTGAAGCTTCGGCGGGTAAAGGAGGTTCGGGAGATTGGGATGATTGGGGGGATGAGGGTTCTTCAGTCGGTTTAGTTTCTTGCGGTGGAGTTTCTGTGGGCTTTTCATCAACTGGTTTTTTCTCCGGTTTTGTTTCTTCCAGTTTTCCAAAATATGGTGAGGGATCAGAAAAACCTAAATATCCATTGTTTGCGTCAGCATCTTTGAGTTTAATCCCAAAATGTAAATGCTCTCCAAAAGCTGCTCCTGTTTTTCCAGATAATCCAATTGGTTTTCCAACTTCTACCTCATCCCCAACATTTACTTTTGTTTCTTTGAGATGTGCATAGATACTTTGACCCCATGGATGTTCCAAAGTTACGGATATTCCCCATTCTCCATTGTCTCCTGATTGGATAACTTTTCCTGTGTCTGCTGCTACAGCTTCTGTTCCCTCCGAAAGTCCGTAATCTATACCATGATGTCCTGTTATTCCCCATTCCTGAAACTTCTTTTTGATTTCCTCATTGTCTGAAACTGCACCGAATCCAAAAGTAACTGGATAATCTCCATTGAAAGGTAAACGAAGTTTAGGCTTCATGAATTCAATATATCATAAATTTTGCCCAAATTGGGGGAAAATGGTCAAGGCTTGGGAAAAAGATAAACCTAGGATTGTGGCGTTTCCGACGCCCCCGCCCCTTCGGGATAATTTTACTTAAAGGAGGGCTGCCGTCAGCAAAAACTTTCAAGTAAGGAACTAAAAGAAAATCTCGGATAGGCAGCCCGACAAACGCGAGCCCCGTGAGAATAACTAAATGTTTTCAAAA
>Ga0075734_105_pt1 | contig 20195 bp, 19 predicted proteins | sample RifGroB1_FD_68426 | JGI IMG/M metagenome (GOLD analysis project Ga0075734, IMG submission 68426) | Microgenomates (Daviesbacteria) bacterium GW2011_GWB1_41_5
TGTTATAATGTGAAGGACAAATAGGTTTTGGGATTTTTTGGAGATTGCAAAGAGTTAAATAGCCTGGTGCTAGTTACCTCTTCCACAGTTTCCAACCCCAAGCCACAAAAGTAATATGTCAAAAATAGTAACCCGTGAAATCGACCTTAATGGCCGGAAATTAAAACTTGAAACAGGCAAGCTGGCCAAGCTGGCTGACTCTGCCGTGGTTGCAGCCTGGGGTGATACAGTAGTCCTAGCCACAGTTGCCACCCAACCCCTAAAAGAAGATATCGGATATTTTCCACTTTCCGTAGAATATGTCGAGAAATATTATGCCGGAGGCAGAATCACGGCCCAAAGGTTTATCAAACGTGAAGCCAGGCCCCCGGAAAGTGCAGTTTTAGCAGGACGTGCCATTGACAGGTCTATCCGTCCGCTTTTCCCCAAAGATTTTCAAAGTGAAGTGCAGGTGATTATCAGTGTGCTTTCATATGACGGAATTAATGATCCTGCCTTGCTTGGTTTTATTGCCACATCTGCAGCCCTGACTTCCTCAAGCGTTCCGTTTGACGGGCCGATGGGTGTGGCCATGGTTGGTGCCCAAAACGGCACATTTATAGTTAATCCTGATTTGCCAACCCAGGAAGGTCTTGACCTGGAACTTCTAGTTGCTACAACTCCTGATAAGGTGGTAATGATTGAGGCCGAAGGCAAAGAAGTGGAAGATGCGAAAGTTTTTGAAGGCATTAAACTGGCCCACAGTGAATCTCAAAAATTAATTGAGCTGATTGCTGATTTTGCCAAAGAAATAAATAGAGAAAAATTGGCCTTAACTCCCGCTACCTCTGATTTGGATGAAAAGTTAGTGGCCGATGTAGAAAAAGATATTTGCGAAAGAATTGAGGCCATTTTTGAAGATCCCCAACATCAATGGCATGAAGGTACCGCTACAGCCATCAAAAATGATTTGGCCATCAAATATGCTGAAAAGTTAAATGACCGGGCTATTGGTACTATTTTTGATAAAGTGGCCAAAATCATCATGCATGAGACCGTCCTTGAAAAAGGTAAAAGAGTTGACGGCCGGGGTATGGAAGAGGTACGTCCTATTGAAATTGAACTGGGACTTCTGCCCCGGGCACACGGTTCAGGCGTATTTCAAAGAGGCGGGACTCAAGTTTTATCAATTGCCACCCTTGGCCCAATGTCTCTCTCTCAAACTTTGGAGGGGATGGTTGGAGAAAGCACAAAGCGGTTTATGCACCATTACAACATGGGCATCAATCCTTTCTCGGTGGGTGAAGTTAAAAGAATTGGTTCCCCCAATAGGCGCGATATCGGACATGGGGCTTTGGTGGAAAAAGGCTTGGTTGCTGTTTTGCCGAGCGTTGAGGAATTTCCTTATGCCATCCGGGTAGTTTCGGAGGTACTATCCGCCAATGCCTCAACTTCCATGGCTTCACTTTGCGCTTCAACATGTGCTCTTTTAAATGCCGGAGTTAATCTTAAAAATCCCGTGGCCGGTATTGCCCTGGGGCTTTTATCAAACGAGAAGACTTTTCAAGTTATTACTGACATGCAGGCAGTGGAGGATTTCTACGGGGAGATGGATTTTAAGGTGACAGGAACTGTGAAAGGTGTGACAGCTATTCAAATGGACACAAAACTTCATGGGCTTTCTTTTGAGATTATTGAAGAAGCTTTGCGTCAAGGGAAGCTGGCCCGCGAATCTATTCTGGAAAAGATCAATAAAGCAATTCCTGAACCGGGTAATATTTCCCAATATGCCCCTAAGATTGAAGTGACCCATATTAACCCGGAAGATATTGGCACACTGATTGGTCCGGGAGGAAAAAATATCAACGGTATCATCGCTAAAACCGGCGCCCAGATTGACATCGAAGAAGATGGTACTGTCATGATTTCATCCTGTAATGAAGAGGCCATTAAAAATGCCCTGGCTGCAGTTGAAGGTATGTTTAAAAAATTTGAAGTGGGGGAAGTGATGGAGGGTAAAGTGGTCAGAATCGCGCCATTTGGAGCATTTGTGGAAATTGCGCCCGGCAAAGACGGCTTGGTCCATGTCTCACAAATGGCAGCGGGTAGAGTGGAAAATCCGGAAGATGTGGTGTCAGTCGGACAAACTGTTAAAGTTCGGGTGACTGATACTGATGCCTCCGGGAAAATTGGTTTATCAATGCTTTTTGGGGCAGATATTAAACCTGAATCGGAAAGCTCGCCTCGTGGACGCTTCGGCGGAGCGGGTAGACCTTCGGGAGGCTTCAGACCCCGAGGTGGTGGATTTGGTGATCGGCCGAGAAGAAATTTTGGGGATAGGCCCCGGAGCGGCGGATTCGACAGGCCTCGAGGTGGTGGGTTTGATCGTGGCGGAAATCGTGGCGGACGCGGTGGCTTCAACCATTAATCTCTATTGATATAAATCTTCATGATATGATGAGTTTGTGAGAATTATTTATACAAAACACGCCAGAAGAAAATTTGACATCCATAAAACCGCAGGTTGGAATTTCGTCGATAAAGATATTAAACAGGCGATAAAGAAACCATATTTTTCAGTGGTATAATTACGGCGATTACATTTTATCCAACAGAGAAAGGGAGGTATGTTAAATGAAAAGGAAAAGAGTTCTTTATGAACAAAAAGATGATGTTTTAAATATCTGGATTTCTGATAAGCATTTTGATTATGCAGAGGATGAAGATGGGGTAATAATCCATTACTCCAAAGATCATGAGCCGGTTTATATTGAGATATTAGACGCCAGCAGATTTTTGGGCAAAGAAAAAAAGGTTTATAAAAAAGAAATTATGCCTGAACGAACAGCTATGCCGATTTTACACCAGATTAAAGTCAAATGAAATTACAACAAAAAGGTTTTGCTCCAATAATTATTCTGGTGGGGATTGGAATCTTAGCAGGAATTGCTTTAATGATCCCTTTACCTTACTACCAATCAGGAACTCAAGTGAATTGTGGCTCTGTGAATGGGTATAGCCCAGCATGTTCCGTTAATTCTGGATGGAAATTAGGCCCTTCTATATGGCAAAAAATTTTCCCTCAGTATGTAAAGCAACCCACTATAAAAGAAGATTCCCAGAAGGTAATTACTGAAAGCCCTGCACCGTCTGGTGCCGGGGAAATTGCCAACCCCGATTTAATCGGGGCTAATTGGAAGACTTATACAAATGATACTTATAAATTCTCTTTGAAATATCCTCCATCTTATTCTATTGAGGAAAAGTCTGGTATCGATACAAAATTATTTTCAATAATAATAAAAAGTCCTAGCCCAACTCCCGGCGGAGGCTATTCTCAGCCCTTAGTTGAAGTAGTTGTTTTCGAAAATGATGCAAACGATTTAAGGGGTTGGCTGAATAAACATACTACAACTTTGTCCTTTGATGATCCTGCTGTTTCGGTGGCAAATTCCCCATTCTTCTATCGCGGAGTTAAAAACAAAAAAGACTCTCTGCTTGGTGGTCAAAAGGCAGTTACTTTCGAGGCTTCCGCATTTGAGTCCTTTTCCAACCCAACAATAACTGAGGTTGACAATTATATTATTGTGCTTAACCTGGATAATGATAATGAGGTCAAAGACCCAAATCTAAAAGATATTTATCCTCATGTCCTTTCGACTTTTAAATTTACTCAATAATTGTCCTCTTGGGAAATTATCTAATAAACTTTTCCAGTTCTTTTTTATTCATTCCGGCTTGGCGTAAAATACTGCCAAAAGTTCCCAGTGCAATTTCCTTATGGTTTGGGACAATGACTGTAAAAATTTTTGTGCCCGTTTTCTTGTATAACTTAACATGGCTTCCTCTCTGGGAAATAATCGTAAATCCTGCTCGTTGAAGCGCCGAAAGAATAATTCTGGCAGAATATAGCTTAGGCATTTACCTGAATAGAGATATCCTGAAGTTCCGGTTTGTGTACAGGAGTAAGTTCAATTTTCTGATCCTCGAAATATAATTCCAAAGCCTCCTTCAAATTTTTGAGGGCTTCATCTCTGTTTAGCCCTTGACTGGCTATCTCTACCTCCAGAGCTTTAGCAACAAACCATTTATTTTCCTTCCAGACTACAGAATGAATGCGTTTCACACATCTATTATAGCATTTTGTGAATAAGCGATGTTATACTAAAGACATGCACTTTGGCTACACTTGGTGTAAACAAAAAGGCCCAGCCCTGAGTACTTCGACTACGCTCAGTATAAACTCTTCGAAGGGTTTTGCTCCAATAATTATTCTGATATTTATTGCAGTAGTTGTTGGTGGATATTTTCTTTACACAAATTCCCAAAAATCCGCTCCTGTGTCTATTCCTGCACCTCAACAAACTATCCAACCTACAGTTATCAGTTCTGCGGAAATTTCTAAAGTAGGTTGGGGATTTGAAGTTAAACTACCCAGAGATTGGAAATTTTGTTTGGATAAAGAAGAAAACTCTTTTATAACCGGCAATATCGTTAGCGCAAATCAAAATTGTCAGCCGGTTTCTAATGAATCTTATATGCAGGTAATAGTACGTAAAAATACTCAGGAAGTTTCTCTATATAGTCCTCCGGGGCCAGATAAGGCTTATGAAGCAACAGGTAAACAAACTGTGACTTTAGGTACAAATAAATTTATCAAGCAAGCTTTTAAGCAAATTAAAAGCTTTAACTGGAATGACCAAGGAGAGATTTCTCCTGTTGGTTCGGTTTTGCTTAATTATGACATAGTAGATGTAAACAGAAATAGAGTAATTAATTTCTATAAGAATCCCAATTCAAAGATTGAAGAAAAAACTATAGAGGAAATTCTCTCCACTTTTAAATTTACTAACTAATTGTCCTCTTGGGAAACTATAACTTCTCTTGACTTATTCGACAAGCTCAGGGTCAATCCTGAACAAAGCTGAAGGATTGACTTCGGGAAATATTTGGTATATGTTAAATATATGACTGATACTTTTTCCGAAACCAGAATAGCTATTTTTAAAGGCAAGAACATCAGAAAGAAGATCCATAATAACGAATGGTGGCTTTCTGTAGTTGATGTTATCGAAGCTCTGACTGACAGTGTCAATCCTAATGATTACTGGTACAAGATGAAAATCAGAGTTAAAAGTGAAGATGGAGTTGAACTATCGACAATTTGTCGACAGTTGAAATTAAAAGCTCCTGACGGGAAATTAAGGGAAACAGATTGTGCCAATACCGAGGGGATTTTTAGGATAGTTCAATCTGTCCCCTCCCCTAAAGCAGAGCCATTTAAAAGATGGCTTGCCCGGGTTGGTTATGAAAGAATACAGGAAATTGAAGATCCGGAATTGGCAACGAAACGCACCCGGATGCTTTATAAAGCCAAAGGGTATCCGGATTCTTGGATTGAAAAAAGAATGCGGGGTATTGCTATCCGTGAAGAATTGACTGATGAATGGAAAGACAGGGGAGCAAAAATTCAGAAAGATTATGAAATCTTGACTGCGGAAATTTCCAAGGCAACTTTTGGTATAATTCCCAGCCAATATAAGAAACTAAAAGGTTTAAAACGGGAAAATTTACGTGACCATATGGATGATTTTGAATTGATTTTAACTATGCTGGGAGAAAGAACTACTACTGAAATCCACAGGGATGAAAATTCAAAAGGTATGCCAAAACTTAAAAAAGATGCCAAATCGGGAGGTAATGTTGCCAGAGGGGCAAGAAAACTTTTGGAAAAACAGTTAAAAAGGTCAATTGTAACAGGTAAAAATTATTTGCCAATGAAAAAATTGATAAAATAATTTCTTTGTGAGATTATTATCATAATGCATAAACAAAAAGGCCCAGCCCTGAGTACTTCGACTACGCTCAGTATAAACTCTTCGAAGGGTTTTGCTCCAATTATTTTCCTGATACTTATTACACTAGTTGTTAGTGGGTATTTGTTATATACAAATTTCCAAAAACCTGCTTCCGTATCTACCTCTCAACAAGTTACCCAAACCTCAACAGCTAGCCCTGCGCCGACTAGTGTCGGGGAAACTGCCAATTGGAAAACGTATGTAAATAATAGAGTGGGTTATTCAGTGAGATATCCAGAGAGTTGGTACATTTACGAACGTGTAGATGGACAGAAAAATCAATATATGACAGACATCCAAGATATTAAGGATCCAGAAAAGATAGAAGATATGATCGTAGGAACATATGGTCCGCCAGGAAGTACGATATTCAGTATTTCAAATAATCCATCCGATAACCCCAAAGGGCTGGAGGTTATTGATTGGGCAAAGAAAAGTACTGCATACGGATATCGTTACACGGACATAACGGATGTCAGCCTTGTTATAGTGGACAGTATAAGTGCCACAATTTTTGCGACGACTAATGGTAATAATGTTCATTATTATGTCGTCTTATTGCCTAAGGGTCACAAAATTTATGAAATAAGTTTATTCGGCGGGAAAGAGTTATTACTGAAAATTCTCTCCACTTTTAAATTTACCAACTAATTGTCCTCTTGGGAAACTATAGCATTTAGGGTAGAATATGGATAATTATGGATACTGCCCAGTTACCCAAGGACCTGGCTGAAAAGTTAACCAACCAGCTTACAAGAATTGAAAAAGCTTCTGCTTCAGGATATAGTATTGAACTTGACCGCGAGCGGGAATACATAAATTTTGTGTCCACCCTGCCTTTCGGGAAGGCAAGCCAGGATATCTTGGATCTTAAAAGGACAGCCCAGATTTTGGATAAAAACCATTATGGTCTCAAGCCTGTCAAAGACCGGATCTTGGAATACCTGTCAATTTTAATCTTAAATTCCAGGTCGGGAAAGGGCATGCGCGCCCCGGTTCTCTCCTTTGTGGGTTTGGTGGGTTCAGGTAAAACATCTTTGGCCTCATCAATTGCCGAAAGCCTGGGCCGTAAATTTTTAAGAATTCCCCTGGGAGGCCTTGGATCAGTTTCAGAACTCCGGGGGCAGTCCCGGGTAAAACCTGAAGCCGAGCCGGGCAGTATTTTAAAAATGATACACGAGGCCGGTGTTTCAAATCCTGTGATACTGCTTGATGAAATTGACCGGGTATCAGTTGAAAACAGGTCAGATGTGATGGGTGTTTTGGTGGAACTTTTGGACCCGGAGCAAAATTCAACTTTTTTGGACCATTTTGTGGATTATCCTTTTGATTTGTCAAAGGTGCTATTTATTGCCACGGCCAACAATACCGGCAATATAGCTACAGCCGTCTTGGACCGGCTGGAAGTGATTGAAATGCCCTCGTACTCTGATGAGGAAAAAACTATGATCGGCAAAAACTACCTTTTGCCAAAGGCAGAAGATGAAGCAGGGCTTGCAGTAAATGCCGTTTTACTTGATGATAGTATTTGGCCGCAGATTGTCCGGCCCTTGGGATTTGACGGGGGGATCAGGTCATTGCAAAGGACAATCCAAACTGTGGTCCGCAAAATTGCCCGGGAAGTGGTGGAAGGGAATATGGGGCCGTATAGAATTAATAATGAAAATATAGGAAATTATTTAGGAAATTAAAAGTGCAAAGTGAAAAGTTCAAAGTTAAAATTAATAATTTAAAGTTTTGAATTGCAATTTTGCATTTTGAACTTTTAACTATAAATTTATAAATAAAATGAGACAGTTCCGACCAAAACAAATCAAAACAGGACAATATGTGGCCGCTCCGAAATTTGGGGTACTCAAGTTAATTCCCTTAGGGGGTATCGGCGATGTCACCAAAAATATGTATGTTTATGAATACGGTCAGGATATTATGGTGGTGGACTGTGGTATCGGCTTTCCTGATGAAGGAATGTTGGGCATTGATCTGGTCATCCCGGATGTGTCTTACCTTAAGGATAAAAAACACAGGATCAAAGGTATTGTCATTACCCACGCCCATGATGACCATATCGGAGGTTTGCCTTATCTTTGGCCCGATCTGGGCGCGCCAATTTATGCCCAAAAACTGGCAGCCGGCTTTATCAGGGCCAAATTTACGGAGCATAATTTGCCTAAAGATGCAATAAAAGTGGTTGATTTGAGTACCAAACTCAAGTTAGGAGTTTTTAATATTTCTTTTTACCGGGTATCACATTCGGTACCGGACAGTGTAGGAATGGTGATTGATACTCCGGCCGGACGCATCATCCATCAGGCAGACTTCAAGATTGATTTTACGCCCGTTACAGGTGAGCCTACTGATCTTGCCAGCGTGGCTTTAGCGGGGCGGGAAGGTGTGGATTTGATGCTGATTGATTCTCTACGGGTGGAACGGGCAGGCTATAATTTATCGGAAAAGGTAATTGAGCCGACCTTTGCCAAAATTGAGGCTGAAACCAAAGGGAAAGTCCTTATCACCACCACTTCTTCTAATTTGGGACGCATCCAACAGGCCATTAATGTGGCAGTGAATGCCGGCAGGAAAGTGGCTCTGGTGGGACGAAGCATGGAAGGCAATTTCCAGGTAGCCCGGGATTTGGGGTATATACAAATTCCCCCGCAAGTTATTATCCCACAGGAGGAAATTAAAAGGTTCCCTGACCAAAAACTACTGGTTTTGATTGCGGGAGCATTTGGCCAAGTTGGGTCGGCACTGTCCCGGGCTGCCAACAATGATCATCGTTTTGTCACGATTTTACCCGATGATTCGGTTGTTTTTTCTGCGGACCCGATTCCTTCCACTGAAGCCGCCCAGCACGCATTGATTGACAAAATTACCAAAGCGGGGGCCAATGTTTATTACACTGCCATGACTGATGATTTACATATTTCCGGCCATGCCGCCAGGGAGGAGCTCAAGGTAATGATAAGTTTGGCCAAACCAAAGTATCTCATGCCGATTGGGGCAACTTATCGGCAGATGAAAGCTTTTTCCAATATGGTAGAGGAATTGGGTTGGGGAAGGGACAAAATACTCCTTGCGGAAGATGGGCAAATTATTAATTTGAGTAGGGGTGGAGCAGAGCTCAACGGCCGGATTGATATCCGTAATGTTTATGTTGACGGACTTGGTGTGGGGGATGTGGGCAGCATTGTGCTCCGCGACCGGCAGGTCATGGCCGAGGAGGGAATAGTATTGGTGATTGTGCCGATAGATCAACGCACCAGTGAAATTGTGGGCGAGCCGGACATTGTGTCCCGTGGCTTTGTTTTTGAAAAAGCATCAGAAGAGCTTCTGGATTATGCTAAAAAGGTGGTAGAGTCGACGCTTCGCGACCATCCGCACGGGATTTTAGACTGGCGCTTTATGAGACAGCATATTGAGGAAAATCTGGAGAGGTTTTTCTATCAGGAAACAAAAAGAAGACCAATGATTTTACCGGTGATTGTGGAAGTATAGCATAACCTATAGTGTAGGATATATGTTATAATAGTTATAAGGGTTATAAAAATTATATGTCCAGGAGAAGATCGATTTACTCACTGCCTAAGTTTAAGCTCCGCCAAAGGACTGTGGTAACTGTCGGGTCGCTCGTTGCTATCATTATGGCGGCTCTTTCTGCCGTATCGCTCTTATCGGGTACAAGCAAACTGGCTTTTTGGCGTGATTTTTTACTGGAAAATTTAGGCTGGACAGCAATCTTTGCACCAATAGTTTTTTTGTCAACCGGGCTTATTTTACAAAGGTTTAAATTTGTTTTTGCCCAAGCTAATGTTTTGGTTGGGCTTTTGGCAATTATGGCATCCCTGTCCGGTTTGACTGCGCCTATATCAGAAGCCCGGGCGGGAGTGTTGGGCAACCTGTTATGGGTAGAATTGTCAGCACTTTTAACCCCGGCCGGAACCATTGTAATTTTAATAGGGATATTTTTTGTGGGGGTTGTAGTGCTATTCAACACATCCTTATCCCAAATATTGTCTATTTTCAAGGGTGCAGCTGATTTTATAGGGAATATAGCCTCCCCGCTTTTTGGCTTGGCTCGCCGCAGTGGGTCTTTTGAAGGCAGGAAGATGACCATGAAAGTTTCCGGAGTGGAAGAAAAACCAAAGTTTTCATCCAAGGTGATACCGGTGGAGGAGATTTTAATGGCAGACTCGCTGGTACAAAATGTGGCAGGCCAAACCAAGATCTGGAAATACCCCTCATTATCTCTGCTGTCTGAAAAAGCGGGAACTCCGGCTGACCGCGGAGATGTGAAGAAAAATGCTGCCTTAATTGAAAAAACTCTCGATTCATTTGGCATCCAAGCCAGGGTGGCCGAGGTTAACGGTGGTCCGGCTGTAACGCAGTATGCCCTGGAGATTTCTGCCGGCACTAAAATTGCCAAAATTGCCAACTTACAGCATGATATGGCCCTGGCCTTGGCTACCCCTACCGGTACTGTTCGTGTTGAAGCTCCGATCCCGGGTAAGTCTCTGGTTGGTATTGAAGTACCTAACCATTCCTTGGAAATGGTTGGGCTTAAAACTATTTTATCATCAGATGAAATGGTGAAGCATAAATCAAAACTGGCAGTGGCTTTGGGCCGCGACACATCATCCCGTCCGGTGGTGGTGGACATTGGTAAGATGCCTCACTGCTTGGTGGCGGGGACAACCGGTTCCGGTAAATCTGTACTTATCAATGCTTTTATTACTTCTTTACTTTTCCGCAATTCCCCTGAAGAATTAAAACTTATTTTGGTTGATCCAAAAAGGGTGGAACTGGCCAATTTTAACGGTATTCCCCATCTTTTAACTCCTGTAATTACCGAGCCGGAAAAGATTTTATCAGCCCTGAAATGGGCCATGGCGGAAATGGATCGGAGGTATAAACTTTTCCAATCGGTAGGGGTGCGCAATATTACCGGCTATAACGATATGTCGGGTTTTCAGGCTTTACCCAATATTGTTATTTTTATTGACGAACTGGCGGATCTGATGATGTTTGCGCCGGTCGAGGTGGAGGATGCCATCACCCGCATAGCCCAACTGGCCCGGGCCACCGGTATTCATCTGGTAGTAGCAACACAAAGGCCGTCTGTTGATGTTATTACCGGTTTAATTAAAGCCAATATCCCCTGCCGAATTGCCTTTAACGTTTCTTCCATGATTGATTCCCGGGTAATTTTAGATACCCAGGGCGCGGAAAAATTGTTGGGCCGGGGGGATATGCTCTTTTTACCGCCTGATGCTTCCAAACCGGTCCGTATCCAGGGAGTATTTGTATCAGATGCGGAGATGAATAATTTAATTAAATACTTAAAAGCTTTGGGAATTGCTCCGCAATACACTACGGAGGTGACAGAAATGCCCTTAGGTAGGATCGGGGGTAAGGGTAACGGGGATGAGACTGATGATTTGTTTGAGGAGGCTGTCCGGACTGTTTGCCAATATGACCGGGCTTCGGCTTCACTTCTTCAAAGAAGGCTTCGGGTGGGCTATGCCCGGGCTGCCAGGATTTTAGATGAACTGGAGGAGGCAGGAATTGTAGGGACTGGAGAGGGCAGTAAGCCCCGGGATGTATTGGTCAAAAATGCTGATGACTACTTTGCCCAAAGAGCTTCTTCTTAATGTTATAATTTTCCCATGAGGACTGTGGGGCAAATACTTAAAGAAACACGGGAAGAAAAGTTCTATACCCTTGAAGAAGTTGAAAAATCCACCAAAATAAGAAAAGAACTCCTTGTTGCTTTGGAAAATGATAATTATTCAAAGCTTCCTCCCTCGACTTTTGTCCAGGGGTTTATCAAGAACTATGCAAAATTTTTGAAACTTGACCCGGATAAACTTTTGGCAATTTTCCGCCGGGAATTTTCCGATAAAAAACATAAGCCTTATGTGATGGATGCTTTTGTGAGTACTGTAGAAAAACCGAGACTCACCCCGGCTAAAGTTTTATGGGCAGTAGTGCTTTTAATTGTTTTGTCTTTTTTTGGTTATTTATGGATTCAATACCGCCAGTTCGTAGGAGCTCCTGCCCTTTCTTTAACTGCTCCCTCTGACCAGATGACTATTGACATACCGGAACTGAAAGTGGAGGGAAAAACTGATCCGGAGGTAAAAGTATCTGTTAACTCCCAGAATATTCCGGTTTCCCCTGATGGGTCGTTTTCGGAAAGTATTACTTTATCTTCACAGGTTAATAAAATTACAATCACTGCTTCCTCGAAATTTGGCCAGAAAACAACCATTGAAAGAACGGTGTACTTGAAGAGATAATAGCGTTTAGCGTGAAGCGTATAGTTGCAAAAAATAACAATATATTGTTAACTAAACGCTGTACCCTAATCACTAAACGCTGATCGGTTATGGACATTTTACAAATTGCCTTAATACTTTTGATTATGCTTTTGGGAGTGTTTTTATCCATTTTGGGATTCCAGGTATTTTTAATCCTGAAAGACCTCCGGAAATCTTTGGACAAGCTGGATATGGTTTTGTCCGATGTGGAAAAACCTGCCTGCCGGCAGGTAGGACCAGCGCAGGCGGTGGCGCAAATTACCCAAAAAATTACCTCTGCCAAAAATGCCAGAAGGTTATTTAAGAGGAAAGAGTAGCGTATATTCTTCTTATCCCGGCTCCGGCTCCCTCTTCGTGGATGATTTTAAGCTTACCCAACTCACCTGTAAATTTAGCATGAGGTCCCCCGCAAATCTCTCTTGAAAAGAGAGACCTTGAGCCCTGAGCTTGTCGAAGGGTCGAAGGGTCACCTATCATATAAACTGTGACGCGGTCCCCATATTTTTCCGTAAAAAATCCCAGAGCCCCGGATTGCAAAGCTTCATTTTTATCCATCACTTCTGATGTAATTTGCAAATTTTCCTTAATTTTTTCATTGACTAAATTTTCAATCTGCTTTAATTGTTCTTCAGTTACTTTTTCGGGTTGGGAAAAATCAAAACGCAATCTTTCAGCGGTTATATTACTGCCCTTTTGCTGAACATGTTCTCCCAGAATTTGACGTAGTGCCGCATGTAGTAAATGCGTGGCAGTATGATAGCGGGTTGCAACCTCACTTTGTTCCCCCAAGCCTCCTTTAAACATTCCTGCTGATGCAGTTCTGGATAATTCCTGATGTTTTTTAAATTCCTCTTCAAATTCTTGTTTGTTAATTTGCAATCCTTTTTCTTGGGCCAGCTCTTCCGTTAACTCCAGCGGAAATCCATAAGTTTGGAATAAATTAAAAGCATCTTTGCCGGAAATGTTTTGTAATTTGTTAAATTCTTTTAAGCCCTTATCCAGTGTTTGACCAAACTTTTTTATCTCTGCTTCAATGATTTGAATCATTTTAATATCGGTAGTGAAAACTTCAACAATTTCTTTACCGGCTTTTTCCAGGTCAGTAACTCCTAATTTTTTCAGTTGTAAAATTGCCCGGCGGATTATTCTTCTAACAACGTAGCCCCTTTCTTTATTGGAAGGTTCAACACCATCTAAAATCAAAAAGACGGCAGCTTTTAAATGATCAGCAATAATCCTGAATTCTTTTTTACAATCGTCATAATTCTTGCCAGAGAGCTCCTTAATTTTTTGAACTGCTGGTAAAAATAAATCTGTTTGGAAAACATCAGGTTGATCATTATGGACCATAGTTAATCTTTCCAGTCCTCCTCCATAATCAACATTTTTATTGGACATTTCTCTTAAGGTGCCATCCGCTTGTTTTTGATATTGCATAAAAACCGAATTTCCAAATTCCAAAAATCTGCCGCAATTGCAATTGGGATGGCAATGTTTTCCGTACTTCGGATCATGTTCTATTTCGGGGAATTCATAAAACATTTCCGAACAAGGTCCACCCGGTTCTCCGGCAGGCATATCCTGAATGCTACATGATCTAGTCCACCAATTTTTTCTTTGGTCATAATAAAAAATTTTTCCCTCCTGTAAGCCTTTCTCGGCGGCATTTTCTAAAGATCCCAGTTCCACATCTTTTGCGTCAACGCCGGCTCCGGCAAATAATTCTTTCCAAATTTCTACTGATTCTGTATCTTTGGGTAAATTATATTTTTCATCTCCGGCAAAAATTGTGACGTAAATTCTTCTTGGATCCAGCCCTACTTCCTTTGTCAAAAACTCAAAAATCCAAGGGAGTTGTTCTTTTTTAAAATAATCCCCAAAAGACCAATTTCCTAACATTTCAAAAAAAGTCTGGTGTCGGTTATCGCCGACTTCTTCAATATCGGCGGTACGAACACATTTTTGACTATCTGCAACACGGGGGCCGTATGGAGACTTTTCTCCTAAAAGATAAGGGAGCATTGGCTGCATGCCGGCTGATACGAAAAGAGTACTGGGATCATTTTCGGGAACCAGGGGCGCAGAAGGGATAATTTTATGGCCCCTACTCACAAAAAACTCAAGATATTTTTTGCGAAGCTCGCCAGATGTCATACGAGAGAATTATAACATTTGGGGAGATTGGAGGGGATGAGTATTTTTTTGGCTTTTGGATAAACTTCTTCATAAATCCTTTGGGCATGTTTGGCCCAAGCCATATATTCGATAAGTACTTCTTTCATAGGGCTTATAGTTTACAACAAGAAAGATAAAATGAAAAGAAATAGATTTTTAAAGTACTTGCTTGGCTAATTTTGGCCTTCGTGGTACACTGAAAACAGTTAGAATGAACCTTTTAGAAAATTTGTCTGCCCGGCTTCCTTTTGGTAATAAAATAAAGGAGTCTGAATATTTCTTTGCCCTTGTTATCGGGGTAACACAGCTTACCGGTGCCGTTTGGGAAATGAGGGGACGTGAGATTGATATTTTAGGTTCCGCCACTCTTCCTTATTCCGGCAATGATGATTTGGTTGATAAAGCTTTTCAGGCTATTGATAAGGCAGTGGGGGATTTGGAAATTGAACCCAAGAAAATCCTTTTTGGCGTGCCCGACTCGTGGGGGATGGATGATAATTTAAAAGAACCTTACCTTAAACTTTTGGGTAAAATTGTCAAGGAAGCCGATCTTGAGCCTATGGCATATGTGACGGTGACTAATGCCATTTCCTACTTTTTGCAAAAGGCCGACGGTATCCCCCCGACTGCTATCCTTTTGGGCTTGGGGGAATATATCGAAGCTACCATCCTCCGTGGCGGCAAGGCAACAGAAACCCGGTCAATGAAACGTACCAGCCATAGTTTTTCTGACATTGAAAAATTGCTCCAGGAGTTTACTGAAGTGGAAGTTTTACCTTCCAAAATCTTGATTTATCCCGGTTGTGCAGGAGAAGATTTGGAAAAAATCAAAGACGAGCTGATGTCATATCCCTGGATGTCACATTTATCTTTCCTCCATTTTCCTAAAATTGAACCTCTCCCGGAGAATGCCCAATTTGAAGCGGTAATTTGGGCTGCTGCTTCTGAAATTAACCCCAATGTTAGCCTGAAACGAAGTTTTACTGTAAAAAAACCGGCGGTGAAAGTTTTGCCGACTTTGAAAAGAGCACGGGCCGATGACTTTGGGTTTGTCAAAGGAGACATCAAAGCAGAAGTGCAAACTGCAAAATTAAAAGTGCAAAGTGAAGAAGGGTTGGAGGAGGATAATCTGGTTTCGCCGGAAGTACCCGAAATGGAAATGACATCAAAATCAGCACTTTCTTTGGAAAATGTTGCCTCAAAGGTTAAGTTGCCGAAATTGCCCCGGTATGGCGTAAAGCTTGGTAAATGGATTTTTGCCCCCCTTGCCTTAGCCATTATTTTTTTGGCCTTCCTTTTTCTATTTAAAGCTGATGTGACAATATATGTTGAGCCAAAGATTTTTGAGCAGACCACTGAAATTATTGCAGACCCGGGAGCTTCTGCCATCTCTGAAGAAAAAAAGATTATTCCCGGGAAACTCATTGAAACAACAGTTGCAGGTTCAGGAAAAGAAGTAACCTCCGGTACCAAACAAATAGGCGATCCGGCCAAGGGCAAAGTAGTCATTTATAATTTAACCTCCGGTAAAGTTTCTCTTTCCCAGGGGACGAGTCTGTCATCTTCCTCCGGGCTAAAATTTACACTTGATGCCTCTGTCCAAATCGCGTCGCAATCCTCATCAGTCGGGGCAGATTTTACAACAGTCACAAAACCCGGCAAGACTGACCCCATGGGTTTGACTGCCCAGGCTATTGGGCCGGAAAGTAATTTATCTGCCTCAACGGAACTTACTGTTGCGAATTATCAAAAATCACAGGTTATTGGCAGGGTAGAAGAGGCGCTATCCGGTGGGACAAGCAAGAATGTAACGGTTGTTACCTCCGATGACCAGAAAAAGCTGAAAGCCAAAGTTGTAGACGAGCTGAAAGGGAAAGCGGTGGAGGATTTGCAGGGTAAAATTACCGATGGACGGAAAATTGTCAAAGAGGCGCTGGAAGCAGTTGACGGTAAATACACCTTTTCTAAAGATGTAGATGATCAGGCAAAAGATTTTACTTTAGATGCCAGTGTCCGCTTCCGCGGTACAAGCTACTTGGACTCTGACCTCCGGACACTTGTCTCGAAATTGATTACGGTTGATGTGCCGGAAAATTTTGAGATGAATTTGCAGGATGCCGAAACACAGGCGGATATTGCCAAGACTGGAAAAGATGGGAAATTGACTTTTAATGCCAAATTCCGTGCCAAGCTATTACCTAAATTTAATACTTCGGAAATTAAAAAGCAGATAACCGGCAAAAGTAAGAATGATGCAGTAGCAAAGATAAAAGACTCCGAAGGTGTCGTCTCTGTGGAGATAAAAACATTTCCCGGGCTTCCTTCCCAAATTGTCCGTTTGCCCATACTTCCCCAAAACATTACTATCAATATTACCCCGAAATAGTTATTAGTTCATGGTAAAATCAGACAACATGAAATATCTGGGAGTTGATTGGGGGATGAATAAAATTGGTTTAGCCTACTCCGGAGGTGAAATCGCTTCTTCCTGGTGTGTGCTTAATGTACAAAAAAACACTCTTGGTAAAATTACCGCAAAATTAAAAGCGATTGTAGAAAAAGAAAAATTTGATGTTATTGTTTTGGGTAAACCGGAGGGGAAGATGGGAAAGGTGGTAGAAAATGCTAAAATGCATCTCGAGAAAGCAGGCATGGTTGTTTTCTTAGCTGATGAAACACTGGCAACGCAGGAGGCACAAAAATTGGCAATAAAAATGGGGATTGGGAAAAAGAAAAGAAGGCAGGATGACGCGCAGTCGGCTGCGATTATTTTACAAAGATATCTGGATGAAAAATCCGAATAATAAAATTATGAAAAAAATTGCTGTTATTGTTTCTATAGTATTTTTAAGTATTTTATCCTTAAAGTTTTATTATGATTCATTGCTTGATCCGGTCAATAAATCGGACGAAGCAAAGAAAATTTTTGTGGTGCAAAAGGGGGATGGAATTTCGGCTATTGTAGAGCGGCTGGAAAAAGAAAAATTGATTAAAAATGGCCGGGCCTTTTCTTTAATGGCCAGAAATTCAGGAGAGTCAGATAAAATTCAGGCAGGTGATTTTAAACTTTCTCCAGCTATGAGTTCCCGGCAAATTCTGAAAGAGTTGACTGTCGGCATGATTGATAAATGGGTGACACTTGTTGAAGGATGGCGGGTAGAAGAAATGGCGGCGAAATTGAATCAAGAATTGGGAATCAAGAATAAAGCTTTTATTGATGTGGCAGAAGAAGGTTATATGTTCCCTGATACATATTTATTTAATCCGGAGGCGACTGCTGAAACTATTACCTCTGTTATGAGGGCGAATTTTGACAAGAAATATAATTCTGATTTACAAAATAAAATTAAAAAACTGGGGCTTTCCCCAAAAGAGGGTGTGATTTTGGCCTCAATTGTGGAAAGGGAAGCCCGCTCTCCCGAGGCCCGGAAAATGGTGGCCAGTATTTTACTCAAAAGGTTAAAAATAGATATGGGAATTAATGCTGATGCCACGATTCAATACGCGCTGGTGCCAATCGGAACAACTGTGCCCCTGGCTGATGGCTGGTGGAAAAGAAATTTGGCCCGTGATGATTTAAAAATAGATTCTCCTTATAATACTTATCTGCATAGAGGCTTACCTCCGGCCCCGATTTCCAATCCCTCACTTTCTGCTTTGCAGGCAGTGGGGAGTGCCGATCCTTCTACCCCTTACCTTTATTATTATCATGACTCAAAAGGAGTTTCCCATTATGGCAAAACTTTGGAAGAACATAACCAAAATGTAGCCAATTACCCGTGACGTTAATATCACACCTCCGAGGTGTGATATGTGATAAGATTACTCGGTACGAAATAACACAAAAAACTGACATGTCAGGAAATTGTGTAGACCTTTGCCAAAGTGGGAAAAAAGTTGGCAATAAAGTGAAATTTGTGTTACAATTCTCGCGCCTTGAAATACAAAACCCCAAAATCCTGTACTTTAAAATGTGATACCTGTGGAGCGGATCTTGTAATTTTGGAAGTGGTAACCATGACCATGGGTAACAATTTATACCCTATCACTAAGACTATTTACAAATGTACAAATAACATTTGCCAGGAAGAGGCGGATTTAAGGAATGCCAAAAAAGCCCAGGTGCGGAAAGAGCAGGAAGAAGCCCGCCAAAAAAGGATGGAAGATTCTAAATCTGCAAGCCTGGCTGCTAAACTCTAACATAAACTTTACATATTCCTGATAAAATAGCCGAGGATGCAAAAACTTATTCCCCTAATTATTTTTGGCATTGCTTTTGCTTTTGTGGAAGCAGCAGTGGTAGTCTATATCAGGAGCCTTCCTTCCGGTGGTTTGAATTTCCTGGATGGGGATTACCAGACTATCATCAATCTCCGCGCCATTGCCTTCATTATTCCCCGGGAAGTTTCTTTTGATATTGCCAGGCTCCGAAGTGTAGAAGTCATCATGGAGTTTTTTACAATTTTAATGTTGGGATCAGTAGCCTATATGGCAGGGCAAAATTTAAAACAAAAATTGGGAGCATTTTTAATTGCCTTTTCAATTTGGGATTTGTTCTATTATTTTTTCTTAAAAATTTTAATTGATTTTCCCAAAACCATTTGGGATATTGATTTGTATTTTTTAATCCCCGTCCCCTGGATTGGTCCGGTCATAACCCCGCTCTTTATTTCAATTTGTTTACTGATAATTGGGTTAGTATTGTTTCTGAAAAGTTCCACATTGGGGGTGGAACATAACAAAAGCCTGTTATAATGCAGGGGTGAAGATTATTTCTTGGAATGTTAATGGGTTGCGGTCTATTTGCAAGAAAAATTTTAAGGAGTGGTTTAAAAAATCCGGAGCTGACATTTTATGCCTTCAGGAAATCAAAATCCAAAAAGACCAACTGCAAAAACTCTGCTTTGATGATACGAATCATTTAAGTTATTTTAATTTTGGAAAAAGAAAAGGATATGCCGGGGTGGCAATATTTGCAAAAGAAAAACCAAAGTCTGTCAAACAAATTATTGGTTTAAAAAGATTTGATGATGAGGGCAGGATTTTAATCTTAGAATATCCACAATTTGTTTTAATCAATCTATATTTGTCTCATGGGGGAAGAGGGAAGGAAGATTTGGGCTACAAACTGGAGGTTTATGATTATTTACTGAACTTTCTAAAAAAGCAAAAGAACACCAACATAATATTAATTGGGGATTTTAATATTGCCCATACTGAACTCGATTTGGCCAGACCCCGCGATAATTTAAAAAATACCATATTTACTGTGGAGGAAAGAAAAAAACTCGATGATTTGGAGAAATTAGGATTTATTGATACTTTTAGGTGTTTTAACGGAGATGGGGGAAATTATACTTGGTGGCCATACTTTGCAAATGCCCGGGCCAGAAATTTAGGATGGAGAATTGATTATTGTTTTGTTTCAAACCCCATGGCCAAAGATTTAAAAGCTGCTTTTATCCTAAAAAATGTCCCCGGCTCCGACCATTGTCCAATATTCTGCTCCTTCGATGTTTTCTCTTTGGAACTGCTAATAAAACTGGGGATTTTAGATCTTCCTCTCCAGGAGAGGGAAGAGAAAATGATAAATTTTTGGGTAGGAGTTTTAAAGCGATCACAAATTACCGATATGTTCATGACACCCCGATGGAGGCAGTCCAAAGGATCCGGTATTGAATACCAAGTTGCTCAGGAAAAGGGGATGACAATCCACGATTTGGAAGCGGAATAAAATTCCCTAATTTATTTCTTAACTTTTGAAGTATGAAGCTTTCAGCTTCTTCCTTTGATACCTTAATACCAAATTTTAATTCCGGCTTTATTCCACTTACATCAATACAAATCATGTCCATGGAAACTC
>Ga0075734_126_pt1 | contig 16757 bp, 21 predicted proteins | sample RifGroB1_FD_68426 | JGI IMG/M metagenome (GOLD analysis project Ga0075734, IMG submission 68426) | Microgenomates (Daviesbacteria) bacterium GW2011_GWB1_41_5
TTTGTTTAGATATTAGAAATTAGTAATTAGAAATTTATTTATACTCGGTGTGCCCGGTGGTGCTTATGGTCTTTTTTAAGTAACGTGCTCCAGTAAACCCCGATGGCAATTAAAAGCCCCCCGATAATAAATGAAAATCTTAGTTGCTCATTTAAAATAAGCACACCCAGAGTAACAGCTACTGCAGGCTCAATATATTGGAACAGGTCAGCTTTTATCACCCCCACTCTGGCCAGTCCCCATTCAAACAGGAAATAGGAACAAATTGAGGCCCCGATGGTGATAAAGACCAGCCCGAAAATTCCAAGATAAGTGACTTGAGAAATCCAGCCGGGGTTTTGTAAATATTCCAAAAGGGCCGGGATTAAAAAAGTAACGGCCCCTGTCAGAAAAATTGCAGTGGTAATAATTAAGGTAGAGTATTTTTTACAGATAGTTTTTGAAAGGATTGCCCCCGAAACCCAGGAAACAGATGCCAGAATAATTAAGAAATTCCCAAGCATCATGCTGGCAGAAATTTGAACACCCAAAAATAGGAGCGGTATGCCAATTACGGCTATAGTCCCTCCAAGGCCCAAAATAATGCCGATTAAGTTGGCGCTGTAAACCTTTTCCCGTAAAATTACCCATCCTCCTAAAACAGAGATAATTGGTATAACCATAGTCAAAACCGAAGCGTCAATAACCGTGGTACGTGAAAGCCCCATGTAAAAAAAAGCAATGTTTAAAGAGGCCATTAATATTCCTACACAGATAAGTTTTGGCAAATCAACCTTCTCAATTTTGATTTTCTTTTCAGCCAGCAGAAATGGCACAAGAAGAAGGGTAGCCAAAAAAAAGCGCAGGAAAGCCAAGGTCATGGGCGGAAATTCAGCTAAAGTCAGTTTTGCTACCAGGAAGTTTAACCCCCAAATGATATGGGCCAGGATTATGGCTACATACGGCCAGGATTTCTTAAGAATATCGGAGCTCATTTTTATTTATGATTTACGAGTTATGATTTAAGATTCATAAATCATCCATCTTAAATCTTAAATCAATTTGGATAAAATTTCATCAATTAACATTGTCTGTTGGGTTTTCTCCTTAAGGTTTTTAAGCGTTATTTTATTGGATTTAGCTTCATCCGGTCCAATAATTACAACATAGGGAATTCCTTTTTGGTCAGCGTATTTTAATTGCTTATCCAGTTTTGTCCCCGGCTCCACCCAAAGTTCACAATTTATACCGTTCGAGTCCCTCGACTCCGCTCGGGATAAACTCCGTCGTAAAAAAGAGGCTACTTCTATGGATTTTCCCTCAAGGTCTGTATTAAAAACTGTTACTAAGACTTGAGCAGTCTTGGGTTTTAAGTCAGGAAGTTTCTTGTATTGCTCCAAAATAACTTGTATTGGAATATCACCGCTGGCAAATCCTACTCCCGGTACTTTTTCCCCACCGATTTGAGCTGTTAAATTATCAAACCTGCCCCCGCCGAAAAGCGAACGGCCGAATTTTCCACTCTTGTCCCAAGCCTCAAAAACTGTCCTGGTGTAGTAATCAAAACCCCGGACAATGCTTGGATCAAACTCAATAAAATCCAAAATTCCCGGGTACTGTTTTAATGTCTCAAAAACTTGGGTAAGCCAAGGGGACTTGCTGTAATCCTTTTCGGTCAAAATTTCCTCAACTTTTTCCACTACTTCTTTGGATAATCCTACACCTAAAAGGCTTAAGCGGAACTCGTCAGTGGTTATTTTTTCTTTGCGGTCAATGAGTCGCAAGACCGGGCAAACTTGTTTTTCGCTGGTGCCAATTTCTTTGAGTCTGGTTTGCATAAATTCCCGGTCGTTGACTTTAATGACAACCTCGCTGGATGTGAGTCCTAAAGCTTTAAGATACTGGGTGGCAATAGCTATAATTTCCGCATCGGCTTCCGGAGTTTCCGGTCCCAGAAGATTTACTTCCAGCTGGAAAAATTCCCGGGTCCGGCCTTTTTGTGGCTGTTCGTATCTGAATGTCCTGCCAAAGGAAAACCAGCGGATAGGTTTTAAAAGTTCCTGGGAACGCTGTGCCACCATCCGAGCGTAAGTGGGGGTAAATTCAGGGCGGAGGATGATGGTTTGCTCACCACGGGCTGAAATAGTAAAAGTTTGTCCCTCTAGAATTTCCTGGCTGGTTTTATTGGCATAAAGGTCAAAATATTCCAAAATCGGGCCATCTACTTCCTGATAGCCAAACTTTTCGGCAAACTCCCGGATTTTTCCATAAAGATAATTCCGGAAAGCCATTTGTTCCGGATAAAAATCCCGCGTTCCTTTAACTGGTTGGACAATTTGTTTATTCATACTTGGTAATTGTATCTTAAAGATTAAATTAATTCAAAATGTCACAATCGGTCACCTCATGTGTCCGCATAATCCACCCCCGGGGTGTACATGATATGCAATAAACTTGACGGGTGTATTATAATCTAAATTAATTTTATTAATGGAAAAAGTAGTTGAGACAAAATCATTTGACGCATTGGTAGGAAAAATTGCTCAATATCGCCAGGAGCACAAGGGTGACGAAGATGTTTTGGGCTACACTGCCTGTTTTGTTATCGGGCTGCGTGCAATGATTAACGGCAATGGCCCTGGGCTAAGAAGGCTTGTTCTTTGCGCGGATGATCTTGGTAGTATGCCTGCTTTTGATATGGGATACCATTATAAACCTCTTGATCCGAGCCGGAAACAGGAAGCCCATACTCGTGCAACATTGGAATTTTTTGCCCATCTGAAAAATTGGCTTTTGGATGGCCGGTTCCTCTCCCGTAAAAAGGATAGTTTTTGTGCTGAAACTTTATTTCCTAGCTTGCAGCTTGTTGAGCGTTTCCCCAAGAAACCAGGGGAGGCTTTCAGTCTTTCTCTAGAGAAAATAGTGCCGAAACCTAAGGTTGAATCCAGCTGATATGTTACATCGGGCTATCATGGAAACCGACCCGGAAATGGATCACGCAAAATCATGACATGTCAGAAAATTGCGTGATTCCTGTAAAGTTCCACATCGGGGGTGGAAGATTGGACTTGTAGACTTGTGTTAGAATGCGGGGTGGATGGGTATTGAAATTAAATTTGATCCCAGTAGAAGATATTTTTTAGAACAGTCAATAAAAGGACCGCTGGGTGTAATGTTTCTAGGACTTCTTTCTGAACAGAGCCTGCATCCTGAATATTCTACTGAACTTCCTTTGCCAGAAAACATGTACGGTGTTGATGTTTACGGAGCGAGAACCAGGTTAACAACCGGTCAGCTGGCAGATCTATATACCTCTTTTGATAAAGCATTTGATGCAAGAGTTCCCCCCGGGCAAAGAAACATGGATAAATGGATGCAAAGAAGATTTTTACTTCCTTCAAATGAAAGGTATTTGGAAGAAATTGTGACAAGGGATATGTTTAATAAATTTGAAGAAAGTCGGGCAGAAACAGGTGTGGGTCCTGTGGAATATCTTAAAATGCATTTGGATTTGCTAAACCGCATGCTTGATCAAGCCAGGACTACAGGGTGGGCAAAATGGTCTGTACCCACCTCTGCTAAATTTGCCCGTATTATAGTGTGCGAAGGGTTGGATTTTTACCGGTCTTCTTTTTGGGTGGAGAATGTGGAGAATAAAGATATTGATGCCCGTTGGATAACAGATCGGGAAGATAATGGCCTTTTTTGGATAACCGATTTCGACTCATCTGGCAATTTAATTATGCGCTCTCTGCCGGGGGAAGGGGAGAAAGAAAAGATATACGTGTTCCCTAAAAAAGATGACTCTTTAACTAAAAAGGGAATCCGGCTGGATATGGGCCGTGTACATGAATATTTTCACCTACTTTTAAATATGCTGGATAAGTACATTACGAATGTTGAAGATTCTCCTTTCCGCTTTCGGGATTTTACTCTGAAGAGCGATGTTATGGGTGGCAGTCCCGAGCCTTCAATTAATCCTTATACGATGGGAATCTTAAAAAGAAATTTTGATAGAAAGATCCGTGGTTATTTCACAGATCCTTTGGCAATGGGAGCAGCTCGTCAGGGATGGGGGAACGGTTTTGATAGGATGCCTTTTTGGGAAGTCCCTCCGCAAATTAATTTTTCTGCTGACATTGGTGGTAATCCTTATCACGGAATAATTTCAGTCTTTAAAAATGGATTTGAGCCCGGGAAATATTTTGCTCCCTACGACGGTTATTACACCAAAAAGATTTGGCCTAAAAACCCAAATTATCAAAACATGGATAATGTAATTTTTCCCGGGCCTGCTTTTCAAAGTAGGACAACCTGTCCGACTGATTATCTGATCCGTTTCGGTGATAAAGAGATCTTTATCCTGGTTGCTATTTTCAACCTGACACATTGGGCAGTATCCGGAGAAGAAAATTTGTCAGGCAGTGATTATCAGGGGGGTATCCCAAGATACAAAGTCTCTTTTACCGGGTTTGATGATCCTGATCTAAAGGTTCAAAGAATGGAGTATGTTCATAAAGATAATCTGTCCTCATATCTTGCCAGTTATGATCGGGTTTATGCTACTTTGGCCATTGTCGGAACACCGTTTTATGCAGTCTACAGTTTACAATGAATTTGTTGTATAGTAGATTTCATGCCGGTTGATTGTGCCATTATTCTGGCAGGGGGAAAGGGGGAAAGGTTGTGGCCCCTGACTAATGACCGGCCCAAGGTCATGGTTGAGGTGGCCGGCAAGCCAATTTTATATTGGCAGATTGAGTGGCTAAAATCACATGGAGTTAAAAAATTCGTTCTGGCCGTTTCCTATAAGTATGAAGTAATTCAGGAGTTCTTGGAGCATGGTAAAAAATTGGGAATTGAAGTGGACTATTCAATTGAAGATTCTCCCTTGGGCCGGGGTGGAGCTATAAAAAAAGCTTTTGGCAGTAAGCTTGTTGAGGGAGCGGAAGATGTAATTATAGCCAATGGGGATATTATCACCGAGCTGGATATGACCAAGATGGCCAAGTTTCACAGCGAGCAAAATGCCCTGGCCACTTTGTTGCTTGTCCCATATTTATCAAGATGGGGAATTGTGAGGTTGAATGAGGAAGATTCTATTGTTGGTTTTGAGGAAAAGCCCAAGTTGCCTTATTGGATCAACGGGGGGATCTATGTGTTTAATAAAAATATTGTTCCACTTTTGCCGGATCTTGGCGATCATGAAACTTTAACTTTCCCCAAACTTTGCGATGGGAAACTAAGAGGTTTTAAGAGTGAAGGCTTTTGGCGGGCAGTTGATGTAATCAAAGACAGGAGTGAGGCCGAAAAATTTCTTGAAGAAGGCCGGGAGAAATTCTTCTAGGGTGTTGGGTTGGCTGGAAGAAGGATGTAAATAAACCTCGTTTGTAAAACTTCTGATTTGGCAGGAGTGGCAACTATAATAATTTCTCTTCCGGGAGTTATATCTTTTATCCCAACTTCTTTCGCCGAAGCAGATTTATAAGTTGTATCCGCATTTACTAATAGGTTTACATTTTGTTTTTCCTTATTTTGGATAATGATATTTTTGCTATCTATGTTTAAAACTTTTCCAAAAATAGTTTTTGGAGCCGGACCTGGTGGGGTAAGTTTGATAATCTTTTTGGCTATTAAATTATCCACCTCGTCAATATCTCCCAAGGCTGCAATGTAGTCTCCCAAGGTCACATTTTTAATTTTTTTACCCTTTGATAATATTTCTGTAAACTCATTCAATTTCGCGCTTTTAGTTGCTGTATTTGTTTCAATATCCAAAGAAGTACTTGTTACAGTCCTGACAAAGCCCACATAAGCTTTGTTTTGTAGCTTCCTTCCGACTTCATTTTTAAACTGGGAGCCTGGAAAGTTGCACTGGGGCTGGCAGACTGGGTAGACTCCTCGGCCAAAATGGCCGAAGTGAAAAGTGAAAAGTGCAAAGTGAAAAGTAAAATAAGAATTAAAATTTTAAACTTTAAATTGCAACTTTGAATTTTGAATTTTGAATTTTGAATTTTTATCATATTTTCTCCTTTGAATAATACACAGTTCTGGTCTCATTTTTATTATTCCCCAATCCGTCAAACGCGCTCAAGGTGAGCTGATTTACACCCGGCTCAAGCTTTAATGTTTTGGAAAAATTCCCCCCTGAATTTATATCAAGAACTTGGTCACTTTCATTTAAAGATAAAATGAGTGCAGTATTGGCAGATGTTTTACCGGATACCAGTATACTCTCATCAAACACCAAAACATTATTGTCGGGTGAATCTAAAGTTAATGTCAGGCTGGCAGGTGGCCGTGTGACAGGAGAGGATAAAATTTTCTCCTTTGGTTTAAAGGAAAAATTATTGTTGCCGCCAAGGTAATAATATAAAACTCCAATAAAGATAAAGCCCAAAAGCAGCAGTACCAATATAGAAAAAACAAATTGCCAGGCAGAAAGTTTTCGTGTCATGCGATATACAAAGTATATATTGTTTCCGCAATAATTTGTATGGTAATATCGCCTTGATGGATATCACATGGCTGGGCCAGGCAAGTTTTAAGATTAAAGGGAAGACTGCCACAGTTGTGACAGACCCTTATGACCCCTCAATCGGACTCAAGCTCCCCAAAAATTTAGATGCTCAAGTTGTGCTGATCAGCCACAACCACCGCGACCATAATAATTCTGGGGCAATTTTGGGGGAGCCTTTGGTGATTTCCGGCCCGGGGGAATATGAAAAGTTGGGGGTGACAGTTTTGGGCATTCCCACTTTCCATGACAATACTTCGGGCAGCGAGCGGGGGCCTAATACCATCTATTATTTTCAAATTGACGGGATAAATTTTGTCCACCTTGGGGATTTGGGGCATGTATTAACAGAAGAGCAGCTTGAATTTATTGATGATGTAGATATCTTAATGGTGCCGGTGGGTTCGGTTTATACAATTGACGGCAAGAGGGCAGCTCAAGTTGTGTCCCAGCTTGAGCCGAAAGTTGTTATCCCGATGCATTATAAAATCCCTGAACTTTCCATAAATCTGGAAGGCCCTGAAAGTTTCCTTAAGGAAATGGGAGCGGAAAACGCCACCCCGCAACCAAAACTTTCCATCACAAAAGATAAGTTACCGGAAGAAACAACGGTAGTGCTGCTCGATAAAAGTTAAAAGTGCAAAGTTAAAAGTTCAAAGTTGAAGTTTACAATTATTAATTTTGGGTTGTAATTTTGCACTTTGCATTTTGAATTTTGAACTATGTCGCAGACAACTAAACTTCCTCCGCAAAACATTGACGCTGAACAATCCCTTCTGGGAGCGCTTCTCATTGATAAAGACGCGGTCATTAAAATTGCCGAAAGCCTGCATCCTGCCCATTTTTACCGGACAGAACAACACGGTAAGCTCTTTGAGGCCATTTTGGAGCTTTTGCGCCAAAGGAACTGCCTTTCCCTGGTTGGAGGGTCTGCTTACCTTGCAACGCTGGTTAACTTAGTCCCAACTTCTGCTCACATTGAGCACTATGCCAAAATCATCAGGGAACACGCAGTCCGTCGGGCGCTTATTACCAAGGCTACCAATTTGGTTGAGCAGGCATATGATGAATCGGTTCCTTTGGAAAATATCCTGGACTTGGCCCAGCAGGATATTTTCGCCGTGTCGCAGGAAAATATCAAGAAAGAATTCATTCCCCTAAAAGACCTTTTGACTATTTCTTTTGACAGACTTGATGAGTTGCAAAAAACTTCCGGTAAGCTTCGGGGTGTACCTTCAGGTTTTAGGGATTTGGACTCAAAACTGGCCGGTTTTCAGGAATCAAATTTGATAATTTTCGCTGCCCGGCCGGGGCAAGGCAAAACTTCTTTTGTTTTAAATGTGGCTGAAAATGTGGCTGTAAAAGCAGGGCTTCCCGTAGGGATTTTTTCTCTGGAAATGTCGCAGGAAGAGCTGGTAGACAGGATTATTGTGTCCCAGGCTGACATTGATGCCTGGAAGTTAAAGACCGGAAGACTGGATGATAGTGATTTTGACCGGATTTCCCACGCTTACGGCCAGCTGGCAGAAGCGCCTCTTTTTATTGACGATACACCGGGGTTATCTCTGGCTGAAATTCGGACTAAGGCCAGGCGTTTGCAAATGGAACACGGATTAAAGCTTCTGGTGGTTGACTACCTTCAGTTAATCCACGGCCGGAACACGGAAAATCGGGTTCAGGAAGTTTCGGAAATTTCTCAAGGGTTAAAAAATCTGGCCCGCGAGCTTAAAATTCCGGTTTTGGCGGTATCCCAACTTTCCCGGGCAGTTGAGGCGAGGGGAAGTAGAAAACCACAACTGGCTGACCTTCGTGAATCCGGAGCCATTGAGCAGGACGCAGATGTGGTTATCTTTTTATACCGTGAAGACCCGGAAAATATGAAAGATACTACTTTGGATATTGCCAAACATAGGAACGGCCCGACAGGTGAAATAAAATTGATGTTCGTGCCGGAACGGGTCAAGTTTTATGGCATGGAAAGACAAAGGGGCCGTCCTGCCAAAGAGGATAAGGAAGAAGAAAGGCCAGTTAAGGCCGCAGCCTGAAAATAATTATGGCAACACAATTGGAATGTGGTTTCTGTAATCCTCCTGAAAAATATCAAAAATTTTACATAAGAGATTATGGATACTGGCGAGTTGCCTTACATGAAAGCCAGGTTTATCTGGGACGCTGCATAATTCCCCTTAAGAGACATTTAGAAGATCAGTCTTTGGTAACTCCGGAAGAATGGATGGAAATGTTGCAAATTACGCGTGATTTATGGGGAGTCACAAAGGAATTATTTGGAACGGGTCGTTTTAATCTAAGCACTTTGGGTAATGAAATTAACCATACTCATTTTCACTTTATCCCGCGTTATGAAAAGAAAGTTGTTTTTGAAGGTATTACTTTTAGGGATGATAATTGGGGTAAAAACTATACCCCATACAACAGGGGATTGTTAGTTCCTGAAGAAATTCAGCTGAAAATTAGGGACGCAATTAAATCGGAACTTGCCTGAAATATCACACACCCGGAGTGGGATATGACACTCTAATACATGAGAGTATTGAAGTAAGATAATAAAATACTCTACTTTTCTTCTGGAAACTCAAGAGGCCTTAAAGAACCATCATCTACCTTTGAATTAAATTTTATTATCATTTGTCTGTGTGTCCAATGTAATGTTGGTTTCGCAAAAGATTCTATAAAGAAATCATTGACTCGACAGGGATGTTGATCGCACCACTTCAAGAGCCGAATTGAGTCTGGATCATTATTGCCAGTTTCAAAATGTGTGCGATGGAGTAAACCATCCATTGTCCATCCTGCGGTTCCAATCCTAAAATCCACATATGCCCAAGTAAAGCCACTATAACCAATAGTCCTCTGATCAGCAACTGAATTGAAATCAGGTAATGAAATGATGCCACCTTCTCTTCTGGCCGCTTTGAGCGACATGGCATATAAAGTTGCTAAAGCAATAGCTCTATCTTCAGCTATCCCCAGCTTTTCAGTTAATGCAGTGAGTGAAGTTTCCATAAGAGCTGCAGGATCTCCTTTTGGATTCTGGTGAAACTTCTCAAAAACATCATTTAATATCTGGAAAGCTTGAAGCCTTTGTCTTGGGTCATCCAGGTTACCTTCAGTAGTCATTTTGGTATTATACACAATGACCCAAAAAATCACACCTCTGTGTACTGGCAGGGTACATAGGTAACACTCGATATTCGATACTTATCTAAAATATGCGATCGTCCAAATTAGTAGAATATAGATTATTTTTTAAATAGATTATTTTTTAAGCAAAGTTATTACTTCTTCATCTGAAACCTGGGGGAAGTTTTTGTAGTAAGACCCAACTGAACCTAAAAATTCTTGTGGTTCCTCTAAAGCTATAATTTCTACGCCTAATTTCCTAAACTTTTGGGCAGTTTCTTTGGGGATAACCGGCACTGCCACTACAATTTGCACTAGCCTCCCAGACCTGGTCTGGGAGGCTAGTGACTGTAGTTGTTTGATGGCGGCTTCCATAGTCAGGCCCGTGGCAACCCCGTCATCAACCAAAATGGCAGTTTGGTTTACGGTTATTGGTTTGGGGTTCATGGGAAAATATAAGATACGCCTCCGTTGGGCCTCTTGGATTTGTTTTTTAGTTTCTTCCGCAAGCCAAATTGGGTCGATTTGGGATTTTTCTTGCTCATTAAAGACTGTAGTGTCGTTTTCTGTTACAGCCCCCAAGGCATATTCGGGATTTCCCGGATGGCCGATTTTACGGACACTTAAAATATCTAAGGGTAAATTTAGAGTTTTGGCAACCTCTGCCCCAACAGGGACTCCTCCCCGCGGCAGGGCTAAGACAATAGCACCTTTCCCTTTATATTTTTGCAATACCTGGGCCAGTTTTGCCCCTGCGTCTTTTCTATTCTCAAAAATCATTTGTTAATAAAGCTCATCTTAGGTATAATTTATTCCAAGCCGGGATGGCGGAATGGTATACGCGATAGTCTCAAAAACTATTAGTCGCAAGGCTGTGAGGGTTCGACTCCCTCTCCCGGCACAGATTAAGGGTTTTCATTTATTGGTGTAAATTCCAGGATTTTGTTGGGGGTGGTGATGTAAAAGTGTTTGTCCGGACTGTAAAATACACCAATAGTGCCAAAAGATTTCCCTCTATAAACAACCTTGTCTTCCGCAACAGCATCAAAATTTTCTCCGGATAAAGTCAGAGAGTGGACAGTTCCTTCATTGTAACTGCCGAAGTATAATTTCCCGTTCACGAAAACACATTGAGTGGGGGTAATACAGGGAGTATAGGTTTGAATGGGACTTATAAATTTGGGATCATCTGATTTTCCCATAACTTCCGGCCAGCCATAGTTGCCGCCTTTTTCAATAATATTAATCTCATCATCATGATCCGGACCTTCATCGCAAACATAAAGTTTGCCGGAGGTTGGATGAAAAGCCAGGCCAAAAATATTGCGGTGGCCCCATGAATAAACAGGGGAGCCCGGGATTGGGTTATCTTTGGGGATTGTGCCATCCGGATTAATTCTTAAAACCTTCCCGCCCCAAAAGTTGGCGTCTTGCGACTTATCCATAATTTCATTTTGAATGCCCACCCCAATATAAAGGGTTTTATCAGGAGCAAAGGCCATAATCCCGCCATTATGAATAACACCACCCGGAATATTGTCTAAAATAGTGATTTCCGTATTGCTTTTAACATCAAGTCGGACAATTTTATTTTTTAGATTATCCAGGGTTTGCCCATAACTGTAAAAACAGTAAATAAAATTATTTTGCTCAAAATCAGGATCCAAGACAATACCCAAAAGTCCTGTTTCGTGATGACCGGTGATTTTAACAATCGGAAAAGAGTGGATAAGTGTTGTTTGGCCGTTCTCAACTGCCCAAAGATTGCCGGTAATTCTTTCCGAGAAAAACGCTTTTTTCCCTGCAAAAACCAGGGTAATTGGGAAACCTTCGCTTTCTATGAGGGATGGTAAGGGAGCTTCATCAGCCATTATCGTCGGCGCTTCCTTTGGTGCAGTAGTAAAGGCCGCTCAAATCATATTCAGACCAGACCAAACATGTGGGACAAATACAGCGCTCTTTTTCATTCAAATCAGTACAGGAAGATTTGCCTGTTGAACAATAAAGTTTGTCCGAATCTTTTTTGAGTTCTGCATTCTTTTTGGTGCACTCGCTTTTGTCCTGAACGGGGCAATAGGGGCAACGGCAATGGCGGAGGTTTTTTTCATCAAGGGTTACGCGCGGCATAAAATTATCCGTTAGAAACAATTTTATTATACCACAACCAGACGGCTAAAGGAACCAGGAAGCCTGCTGTTAAAACAATAAAAATATTTTGCGGCTCTGTATTTTTATATATCGCGCCAGTAGAAGAATAAAGAAAAACAATTGGGGTAAAGCCAATAAGATTTAAGATTATAAATTTTCTAAATTTCATTAGTGATAACCCGGCAATACTGCTTACTGATTCCATGGCAATCGGCACCATGCGGGTTAAAATAACGGTAACGGCTCCATATTTTTGCATCAGGGAAGACAATCTGTCGTATCCGTCATTTTTAAGCCATCCCTGAACCCTTTCCCGGCCAAATGCTCTACTGATCTGGAAATTAAGAAGAGATCCTATCAGTGATCCTGTCAGGGCAACCAATCCTCCCAAGATGGGGCCAAATAATATTCCACTTGCTACCATCACAATGCTGGAGGGAATGGGGATTAAAATATCGGCAACGAGAAGACCGATGATTATTAGGGCGCTGGTGGGGTTGGCTGGCAGCCTGCCTATGCCTACCTCCACCAAATTACTGACATTAAATAAAAGGTCCAGGACAATATAGCCCGCCAGAAAAAAGACAAAAACACCCAGTAAAAATTTTGCTAATTTAGGAAAATATAATTTCATTTGTATAACTGGCTATGAGTTCCGAGAAGTTCAAAGATAATTGAATTTTCATCTTCTGAATAAAGCGCCCGCCAATCTCCGGTAATATTAATACTCCTATAACCTTTATAATTTCCAGTTAATAAATGGTTATTAAGTTGGGGATGAAAAGGATTTGATAGAAAAAGCTCAAATCTTTTCCGGAAAATAACTTTAATGGGCAGTGGAGCTTTCTTCAGCTGCTTATCAAAACTTCTGGAATAATCAATTCTTTTTGAGCTTTTTTTCATCATTAATTATTTCATCAAGATAGTTTAAGGCGTCAATACCTTCTGCAAAAGAAATCACCCTGCCCGCTTTAATATCTTCCTTGGATTCTTTCAAAGCCTGGATCATATATTCAGAAGGTTCTTCCGAAAGGGAAAAAGTTACTTCGCGGGTCCTTATAAGTTGCCTTAAATACCCATTAATTAAGCCGGAAAGAGAAAGCCCCAATTCCTGAGCTATCTTGTGAGCTTCCTTTTTTACTTTGGTATCAACCTTAACATTAACCACTGCTGTCTGCATATATACGGAGTATATACTAAATATACACTCTTGTCAACACCCCCTTGGTTTTGGAAGTGGTTTCTGGTAAAATTTCCCTTATGTTAAATGTAACAGAACTCCGGAATGGCATGGTTTTTAAGGAAGGCAACAGCCTTCTTCAGGTTTTAACATATGAACATAACAAGATGGGCCGCGGGTCAGGTACCATTAAAATAAAGGTCCGCAACCTCAGGACAGGATCCGTTACGGAAAAATCTTTTATTACCGGAGCCAGAGTTGAGGAAGCTGATGTAGTAAAGAAAAAAGCCCAATACCTTTACCGGGACGGGGATAGTTTTAATTTTATGGACCCTGTCTCTTTTGAACAATTTTCCCTGCCGGGCTCTGTAGTAGGGGAGGAATCAAAATTTTTAAAAGAAGGTTTGGAAGTGGTTTTGATTGTTTCGGGGGATGAGGCATTGGGTTTAGAGCTTCCCAACAGCTTAATCTATGAAATTGTCGAAACCGGGCCGGGTGAGCGGGGCAATACGGTTTCAAATGTTTACAAAGATGCAAAACTTGATAATGGCCTTATGGTAAAAGTGCCGATGTTTTCCAAAAACGGTGATAAAATAAAAGTTGATACAAGGACCGGCCAATATATTGAAAGGGTCAAATAAAGGATGCATCCGGTACTACTTTCCATCGGCTCACTTTCTATTTCCTCATTTGGGTTCTTTTTAACTTTGGGGTTTTTACTGGCCGCTTTTGTAGTTTGGAGACTGGCCAAAACATATGATCTGCATGAGGAAAAGGTTTTGGATCTTGCCATATTGTCATTTTTTGGAGGTATCCTGGGCGGCCGGATTTATTTTGTTGTCTTTAACTGGCCGATTTTTGGAAGTTTAGAAAAAGCACTACTTTTAAACCGTTACCCGGGTTTGGCCTTTTGGGGGGCTGTTTTGGGTGGAGCCTTGGCCCTTTGGTTTTTTGCCAAAAGGTTAAAGTTGCCGTTTTGGCAAATTGGCGATTTTGCGGCGGTTGGCTTTTTAATTGGTGTTTCACTTGGCAATATCGGATGCTTTCTTGGTGGCTGCAATTTTGGCTATTCTTCAAATCTGCCTTTTGCAGTGTCGCAGGTGGGAGTAATAGGCAAAAGGTTGCCTTTGTCTTTGATGGAAGCAGTCATCTTTGCTTTGGCTGCATATCGGTTGTTTCAGGGCGCAGTCAGATTTCACTTCGGCGGTAAAATTTTGTCATCAGCCCTGATTTTGCTTGGGATTGTTAAATTTATTACCCAGTTTTGGAGGGATGAAAATGCTCCGCAAAGTTTCGGTTTGGCGGGAACACTGGTCATTTCCGGCATTGCTGTTTATTATATCCGCTCAAAAAGAAGTTTTCTCCAGGACTTGAAAATGGCCGGCGGGATAATAACGAGCGGGAAAAGGCGGCAGATAACACTTGCTACTGCCCGCAAAAGCTGGTATAACTTTATGATAGGCTGGAAAGTGAGGCTTTCTAAACTGTATAAGTTTTTATCGAAAGCGCCGCGGCTTTTAAGGAAGTTAAATGTTAAACCTACCCCAAGAGACATTATTGAAGATTAAAAAAGTTCTTTTGCGGAAGCAAAAGGATGTAGAGAAACGGATAAAAAGTCTGGATAAGGAAAATCCGGTGTTAAACCAGGGTGTAGCGGAATCTTCCGAACCGGGGACTGATTCATGGCTGGCCGAAGTGCATGGCAGGCTAACATCAGTCAAAAATGATATGATGGGATTATCCGACCGAATTACTCACGCTCTTTCAAGGCTTAAAAGGGGAACTTATGGCAAATGTGAATGTTGCGGCAAAATGATTGAGCCTGAAAGGCTAAAGGTTATGCCGACTGCCACACTTTGTATTGCCTGTTCCAAGGCTCAAAAATGTCCCCAAAAACCTGCTAAAAAATAAATTCAGAAGCTCTTAATTCGGCTTTGTATTATACTAGTTGGGAAATGGGAAGATAAAGGTTGTTTTTTTACCCCATAGTAGGATACAATTCATCTTGAGAATATAATTTATGAGCCCAGAAAAGTCAGTAAATTCAGAAGTATCAACAATAAAATCAGATGACCTCTCTTCTGAATTGAGGATTCCCCAATTTAATGAAACGCTCCGTACCTCTAGAAGTCAACTTGGACGTTTCATAGATAGAGGGTCTGCAAAATTTGATTATGGTTTTGTAGTCCACCCCCGCGATCCATTAGATGCTCTATCTTGTGCGAAATTTTTGGGTCTTAATCTAGGTATTTTGTCCCCTCTGGTTTCAGGAAGGCTCGAAGGCTGGATGAAAAGAAAATTTTTATATAACGAACTGGCTAAAATCCCCCCCTTTGTTATAGGAGACAGTACAATTACATCCAGGGGCTCGGAAGTTAAAGGTGCCCTGATTGCCGTTTTGCTTTATGGAGAACAAATGTTACCTAAAATGGAAGATGCCAATAGTGCCAAATGGAGTGATTTTGCCCGGGAAAGAATCATTGAGGCAATCAGTTTAGCTAAATCTCGGGGAGCGAAATTAATTGGACTGGGTGCCCTTACTTCGCCGACAACCATTGGGGGCCGGCGAATAATTCGTGATCCGGAAGTTCAGGGAATCGGTATAACTTCTGGTAATTCATTCACTGCCTTTGAAAATTTAGATGCAACTGTTAATTACACCAAATGGTTGGGTCTTACACCCCAAAATGCCCGTGTTGCTATTGTTGGGGCAGATGGTTCTGTCGGAGGGGCAACGTCAAGACTTATTGTGGCGAATGGTTTCAAGGACGTACTCCTTATAGGGTCTCCCAGACATAAAAACAAGCTAGCGGTTAAACTACCTGATCTTAAAAACGAAAAAGCAGCTACTTTCACTCATGATATAAAAAAAATTCAAGATTATGACATTATAATTAATGTAACTAGTGGAAATGGGGTTGGTGCTGGATTGGAAGAAAATGCTAGTGAAGGCAGTTTTATAATTGATGATACTCAACCCAAGAGTATTTCAGAACTGGCGGGAAAGAGAATGCGTAAAAGAGGGGGTACAGTTATTGATGGTGGCTTTGTCTATGTTCCGGGGCTAAAGTGTAGATTTAATTTAAGAACACCCAGATCTACTACTTTTGCCTGTTTGGCAGAAACAATACTTCTTGCCAGAGAGGGAAGATATGGAAACTATTCTATCGGTGATGCAGATGTATCCAAAGCATTGGAAATGGGTGACTTAAGCAGAAAACATGGATTCAAGTTAGCCGAGCCCACCTTGTGTGGTAAGATTATTCCCGAAAGCGACCTTCAGAAAACAATAGCAGCAAATTCGATGAGGCATAATAACTTTCGGACAACCCATCAAATCCCATATTTCGGACATAGTCAAGTTTAGACTTTTGTGGTGGTCTAATTTGACATTTCGTGTTATAATATTACGTATGGTAGAAAAAGGGAATGTTACATTTACCGGAATTGAAGAGGAAACTGACAGTGGCTTAAATATCGCTGTCGATGTTTATCTTGATCATAAAATAGAGGAACTAGAAAAAGAACGGAAAGAGGCAAACTCGGAATTAGGAATCTTGCAAGCAAAAAAAAGAGGGGGAATTGTAGGTATTCTACAAAGACTTAATGAGATAATGGAAGATAGCCCTCTAGGGTCTATGCCTACACCTAGGCGTTTAAGGCGGAGCATTGCCTATCATGCAGAGAAAATGGATATCATTGACTACGCAAAAGAGGAATTCCTAAAAGGCAACTCTCTGCCTGTCCAGATTATATTGGAAGGTGATCTAATAGCATATAGTAATGAGGTTG
>Ga0075734_158_pt1 | contig 16132 bp, 13 predicted proteins | sample RifGroB1_FD_68426 | JGI IMG/M metagenome (GOLD analysis project Ga0075734, IMG submission 68426) | Microgenomates (Daviesbacteria) bacterium GW2011_GWB1_41_5
GCAGGCTCACCACAAGGTGGTTCGGACACGCAAGGTGGCGCGGGTACGCAAGGTGGCCAGGGAGAGCCGGAAATTAAACCGGAAGAGGAAGTTGAAGCGACAGAAGATGAAGGAAAAACGGATAAAGGTGAGGCAGTTGAAGGGGAAGTAGTAGAGGATAAAAATGGCAAATAACGAATTGAGTCCTACAGAAGCAGAAAAGCTTTGGGAGAAAATGGATGATCAAGGTTATGCAGGTGGGATGGGAAGCAATAAACCCAAGGCAACCCAGATAGTACAAGAGGCTTACGGTGAAGATGTTAAAAGGGGTCAACCATTAAAGCCAGATTTGTCAGATGAATTACAGTCGCCACTTATGCCAATGACTGAAACTGAACAAAGGGGAGCTGCTATTCGTGCAACCGAAAGAAGGCAACAACCGGATGGCCGCTACAGGCGCAAGCGCGTCAGGTCAACCGGCATACAAAGCCCAATTGACGGTGCATCTCACATGAGTGGGATAAATGAAGTTGGCATGAGGCGGGCTTTATCCAGGCGCTGATTTGCCATCTAAAATTGTGGAACTAAGTTCGGCCTCGGGAGGCCCCTCAATCCAATCGGGGTAAACCGGGGCTTTTAAACTATATGAGCAAGAAAGATTACTACGATACTTTGGGTATTAATAAAAGTGCATCCGAGGCGGAAATAAAATCCGCTTACCGCAGACTGGCCAGGCAGCATCATCCTGATGTAGATAAATCAGCCGGGGCTGCAGACAGATTTAAGGAAGTGTCGGAGGCTTATCAGGTATTATCTGACCCGGGCAAGAGAAAAACCTATGACCAGTTTGGCAAGGCAGCCTTTGATCCTTCGGCAGGCTCAGGACCTTACGGGCCCGGGGCAGGTGCAGGCAATCCTTTTGGTGGAGGATTTAGAACTTATTCATATTCAACTGGCGGACAATCCGGCTTTGACGGAGATTTTGGGGGTTTTGAAGACCCGTTTGAACTATTTTCGCAGATTTTTGGCGGAGGCAGCCCCTTTGGTGGCAGGGCTTATCAAAGACACCCCACCTACCAGATGGAAATTTCTTTTGATGAGGCCATCCATGGTGCAACCAAGGCAATAGAATTTCAGGAAGAAGGGGGTAGGAGAAAAAGGCTGACCATCAAAGTCCCCCCTGGTGTAGATTCCGGCACCAGAATGAGATTTTCCGGTATTGATATAGTTTTCCGGGTTTCCCGGCATCCCGAGTTCTTGCGCGAAGGGCCGGATATTTTCTCGGAAGTGACTTTAAATATCCCCCAACTGGTTTTAGGGGACGTGGTAGAAGTAAAAACTGTCCAGGGGAAAGTTAACTTAAAAATTCCCGCAGGGACTGAGCCCGGGTCTTTAATAAAAATTAAAGGTAGGGGTACCCCAAAACTGGGGTCATCCAGTACGGGTGATCATTATGTCCGGGTTAAAGTAGAAATTCCCAAAAAATTAACTTCCACGGAACGTGAACTTTATGAAGAGTTGGCCAATTTAAAGGGCAAGAAAAAAGGTTGGTTTTAAGATTTTGCTTGTTGACATCTTGATGACAACATGTTAGCATAATTATATGCAAACTGTCAGGACCACGATTAGAATAAGAAAAGATCTACTTGACCAATCCAAACTTTTGGCATTGCGTTCTGATACCTCCTTGCAGCAAGTTATCAATGATGCTTTAGCTTCCGGTTTTGGCCATATTTCTGATTTTGATATTCACAGACAAGCTATGGCCCGCATAGACAAAATTAGGGAGAGCCTAAAAGGCAGGAAATTTAATGTTAAGAGCTTGGTTGAAGAAAATAAAAAGGAGCTTGAAGACAGGACTAATAGAATCTTGGATTTGAAGTGAATAAATCAATAATTATTGATGCTTCAGTTGTGGCTAAATGGTTGCTTCCTGATGAGGAAAATTTAACCGCCAATATAATCAAAAAAGAATTTGCCAAGAGAGATATTTCCATATCTGTCCCGATCTTTATATTTTACGAGGTTAACAATTTATTAAAATCTGCCATTTTAAGCGGTAGACTTGATGTAAAAGAGGCTATCAATCTTTATGAAGCCTTTTTAGATATTGACTTCATTGTCTATTTCTCAAAACAATTACTTAAATCTACTTTGAAAGAAGCAGTTGATCTTAACATTTCTTCTTATGATGCCAGTTATATTGCTTTGGCAGAGTGTTTGCAGATCCCCTTTTTTACAGCTGATGAAAAGCTGGTTAAAAAAGCAGCAAATAAATTAGTAAGGTCTGTAGAGGATTATTAGACTAAAAAAAGAAATTTTAAAATGAACTCCCGTCAAACGGCGAGGTAAACGAGAAAAAAGGCTGGTTTTAGGATCAAAAAAGTACTATAATATACACATGATTAACTGGAGTACTGATGAGAAAGCTTTTAAGAAAAAATACCCAAAAGAATATAAACTTTGGAGGCTGACACAGCTTATTAATTATGGATTAGACGGAGAAAAGCTAGATAGGGAGGAGGTTAAAGCGGCCTGGCCTAAAATTAAAGACAGACTTGATCCTTATGCCAGAAGAGCCATAGAATTTCTAATATGGGGAAAAATATATTCACTGCCAAACAACTTAACTTTCTGGAACTTGTCCAGCAAGATAAGCAAATAACAAAAAGGTTTTACCTTACCGGCGGGACAGCGCTGGCAGAGTTTTATCTGCATCACCGGTTATCGGAAGATATAGATTTATTTACCGAAACAGAAGAAGTGGATCAACAGGCGGTACTCTCTTTTTTGAAAAAAATTTCACCTAAACTTTCCATAATTAAAATTGGTAGGACTAATTTCTTAGGTTTGTTTAGTTTTTTACTGCATTTCAAGGATGGAAAAAAATTGAAAGTTGATTTTAATTTTTATCCCTTCCCCAGAATTGATAAAGGCTTAAAGTTTAAAAATCTGGAAGTAGATAGTCTTTATGATATTGCCGCCAATAAAGTGCATACCTTATTTATGAAGGCAAGAAGCAGGGATTATGTGGATCTGTATTTTATTTTGAAAGAATATGATTATCCTTTGGAAAAATTAATTCTGGATGCCAAAGCAAAATTTGATTGGGATATAGAAAGGTCCGGTTTGGTAAGTCAACTCATGAGGGTTGTTGATATAGATACCAAAGATTTGCCAACAATGCTGGTGCCTTTTGACAGGAAGAAAATGGAAGAGTTTTTCCTTGCAGAAGCCAAAAAACTCAAAAAAGAAATCTTAAAATAGGGGAAAAGGCTGGTTTTAGGGTTGGGGGAAGAGTTCTTTGACCAACTTTTGTTCTTCAAGATAATCCTCATCAAAAATTGTAATATCTTTCTCATCCTGCACAGTTAAGACTTCCCCTTTTTGCATTTTGTTATAAAGCCTCCCGGCAATGGATTTCATCTGGGTTAAGAGGAAATTGACCCGTTGAACTTTGGTTTGGTCATATTTAGGATTATTGATAAAGATTTGCATGTCTTTTAAGTTTTTGTCGGCAAAATCAGTCAGCGCTTTCCAGTCATCAATATCCTGTTGGGTGTAATTTAATGTAGCGGGAGCGGGAGTGGCAGCTCTAGTTTGAGGGGCAACAGGTCGTGAGGCTGAATCTGTCTGAAGTGGTGTTGCCTGTTCGCCGCTTTTAACTTTTGCCAAATCGGACTTATATAACTGGTTATTTGGATCCATTTGGATTGCTTTTTCCAGGTTTGAAACTGCTTGAGTTTGATCTTTTGATAGAAACATAATAATACCGAGACGATAATAGCTATTTGCAAGATCGGGGTTTATATCAATCGATTTCCTGATGTACTCTTCTGCCTGCTGGTAGTTTTTTTCATCCACCGCTATTTCAGATAAACCGGAATATACGGGATACAACTTGGTTGAATATTTTAGACTTTCCAAATAGGATTTCTTAGCTTCCACGGGATTACCCTGTACTAGGTAGATGTCGCCGATTGTCCCATACGAGTAAGCTTTTTCGAGGTCAGTCTTAGAATTTTGCAACATTGTTTGGGCGGCCTTTAGAGCCTCATCGAATTCTTTACTGTCTACCAGTTCCACAACGATTTTTTGTTGATCCGAAATTTGTTGTGAAACTTGTGGGGCAGCTTTACTTTGATTATATGCTGCAGCCAGGCTTAAAACTTCTTGTTTGGCGGGGTTATTCAAAAAATTATCAAAGCTGGTCTTTAGGAAATAAGCATGTACACCCAAGAGGACTAATAATGTAATCAAACCAAGAGGAAGCAGGGGTTGGACTTTAAAAACATTGGAATCAACTGTTTTATCATGCCAGGCCTGTTTATTGGGGTCTTTGAAAATTGACAAAAACCCCAGTCCGAAAAGAAGCCAGGAAAAGCGGTAGGATAAAAGCTGGCGGAAGAGGATTTTATTAAAAGGCAGTTTTTCCCCGGCTTGTGCCCTTACCCTCAAGCCTGTTAAAAGTTTTCCCAAATCCCCGCCAAAAAAATAGGTAAAGAAAACTCCATATGCCATCCCGAATAAAAATAGGAAAATGACTACTATTAGCAAGATGATGATACCCTGCCAAATTGAGGTAAGAGTGTCGTTTTTAGAAATGAAGAAAATAACTGTTGCAGAGGGTAAAAAAAGCAGTGACTTATCATTCAAATACGCCAGAAGCCTTAAGGGAAATCCGGCCGGACTTAATTTATTCATTAAAATCTCCTTTAATAGTTTTGTAAGCCAAAGTCCAGACTTGGGCTTTGAAAGCATTAATAATGCCGGAAAGAATTGGCGCTATAACCAGAAAAGTTATAGCCACTATCACTACAACAACAGCCAATACCGGAAGTGATGGCATAAAATTATTGCTGGTGATTGAGCCAAAAACCCAGACCCCGACAATAGCTAGAATCGGTAAAACCAGAACCATCATCACAACTGTTGAAAGGATCATGTTAATTGCCCCCAGCCCCAGCATCTTCCAGAATTTACGGCGGGCCATTTTCACAGATTGTCCAAAAGCTTGCCGGCCGTCTTTTTTATCAATAATTACCCTTCTTGGAGCCCAAATTTGGGCTAAATTAAGAATCAGCAGGCCAATAAGAAAAACTATACCGAAAATAATCATCAGAATAATTGGGATGAAACCGGAGCCTTCCGGAAACAGGTTGATTGAAAAAAATAAAATTGCAAAAATAATTGCAGAAATTATAAAAAAGATAAGTTGGGGGACAACGGCAAGCCAGAGCAGACCCTTGAGACCGGCAAAAGACAGGCTTGTACCCAAGATCACGTTTATCAAAATCAATAATATGATTCCCAGACCCAGCAGGACATACATCCAGACAGGGGTGGTTTGTAAAACATTGGCCAGAGTTTGGGTTAAAAAATCAGTCGAAGCGCCCATTACCTGGGAAACTTTTTCGGCAGGCGGCTGTTTGTCTTTTGGGAAAAATTTACTTAAAGAATCAAAATTGCCGGAGCCGAGGTTACCGCCCAAGCCCGCCGCGGCGCTGGCCATGCCAAAAAGCCAGAGCACCTTATTATTTTTAACAATCTGCCAGCTTTTCTCGTACAGCTCGGATATCTTCCAGTTGCCGGTTTTCTCTTCCATATTTTTATGATATGGTTTAAGTGTTGGCGTTGTCAACTAAAGGGAGGTGAAAGTATGAATTATGGTTCTGCGGGCGCGCGTTTTGCGGCTTTTTTAATTGATTTAGCAATTATTTGGATAGTTGGATTTGTGTTGGGTTTTGTATTAGGAATGACTACGGATCAACAAACTGCAGCCGGAGTAGGTTCTCTGCTTCAGATTGTTATTGGAGTTGGTTACTGGGTAGTCTATCAACAAAAAATGACCCAGACTATTGGCAAAAAAGTCATGCATCTCAAAGTGGTTGATTCAACAGGGAAAACACCGGGAGTGATGACCTTTTTCCTAAGGGAAATTATTGGTAAATTTGTTTCATCCATTATCTTGATGATTGGTTTCTTAATGATCCTTTGGGATAGTAAGAAACAGGGATTGCACGATAAGATTGCAAATACATTTGTTGTGAAAGTTTAAGGTAGCAATCTTGCGGCCTGCGGTCTTAAAATTGCCGGCACTTATGTAGTTAAAGGTATAGATTTGTAAACTGGGAGAGATAATACCATACCGGACTTACCTGATTAAAACCCACTAAATCCGGTTGGTTTTCTCTCTTTCTTCTTGACTTCACTAGTCTAAAGCACTAGAATATCATTGCGTTTAAGAAAGGACCATTGAGGTGGGCTTGTCCCACCTTGTTTTTTAGGATAAGAGTAATGAAGATTAGAGTGATGAATCAAAACAAGACTCATCACTGGTTACTCTTATCTTAGTTACTAACTATGGCTATACAAGCACGAACTGAATTTGCAGCAGCGCTAAACCAACTGGCCTCGGAAAAGGGGATAGATGTCAGCGTGGTTGTTGAGGCTATAGAGCAGGCCGCCCTGGCGGCCTACCGTAAGGATTTGTCTCTCCGGAATGAAGAAATCCCGGAGGATTTTGAAAGCCTTGAAGCCGAAATTGACCCGGTGACAGGAGAGATCAAGATTATGCGCGGTAAGGAAAATATTACCCCGCCGGGCTTTGCGCGGATTGCCGCCCAAACTGCCAAGCAGGTAATTATGCAACGCTTAAATGAGGCAGAAAAAGGGGCGATTATGGACGAATACGGCAAGAAAGTAGGTACGGTCATTTCGGGTACTATACAGCGTCAGGAAGGCACTACTTATTTTGTGGATTTAGGGCGGGCCGAAGGGATTTTGCCAATTTCCGAACAAACCCGCGACGAATACTACCATATGGGCCAGCGTTTGAAGTTTTATATCAAAGAAATTAGGGAAGGTAAACGTGGTCCGGAAGTTGTTTTGTCCCGCGCAGATGCCGAGCTGGTCAAGGGTCTTTTTGCACAAGAGGTGCCGGAAGTCCAGGCAGGATCTGTAGTATTTCGTGATATTGCCCGGGAAGCCGGAAACCGCACCAAGATTTCTGCTATTTCTACACAAGAAGGTGTTGATCCGGTAGGCTCTCTGGTTGGGCAAAAAGGAGTCAGGGTATCAACTGTCATGAACGAACTGGGAGAAGAGCGGATTGACATCATTCCCTATTCAGAAGATCCGGCCCGCTACATTGCCAATGCCCTATCTCCTGCCAAGGAAGTAAATGTCACAGTTTCAGAGAAAGATAATGAAAAGCTGGCTAAGGTGAAAGTACCTTCGACGCAGATGTCTTTGGCAATTGGCAAAGGCGGACAAAATGTAAGATTGGCTGCCAAACTGACAGGTTGGAAGATTGATATTGAAGGATTGGGGGATATGAAAATAAGTGAAAAGGGAGATCCCTCGGCTACACTCGGGACAAGAGTGAAAAGTGAAAAGTTAGAAAAGACGGAAGAGAAAAATGACAGCACTGAAACACAGAAAGAAGACGAAGCGCAGAATGAATTGGAGAAAGTGGTAGAATCAAAAGAGAAACCCGTGGAGTCAGAAGAAGTTAAAAGTGTAAAGTGAAAAGTTCAAAGTTGAAGTTTACAATTTAAAATTTTGAATTGCAATTTTGCATTTTGAACTTTGAATTTTGAATTATCCTCAAAGTTGCTCCACAGTCTGTTTTAGAAAGGGAATTTTATGTCATCACAAACTCGACCGCCTGTTGTAACAATTTTGGGCCATGTTGATCATGGTAAGACTACCCTGCTCGATTTTATCCGCAAATCTAACGTGGCGGCGAAAGAACATGGGGGCATAACCCAGGCCACTTCTGCTTACCAAGTTGAGATTCCTCGCGAGGCTCAGGATGATCCGCCGCGGCGGATCACTTTCATTGATACCCCCGGCCATGCAGCTTTTGAAAAAATGCGCTACCGCGGTGCCAGGTTGGCTGACGTTGCCGTATTGGTGGTGGCGGTGGAAGATGGGGTAATGCCGCAAACTGTTGAAGCTATCAAACATATCCAGGGAGTGGGAATCCCGATGATTGTGGCGGTTAACAAAATTGATTTACCGGGTGTTAATGTAAAAGTACAGATGGAGAAAATTAAAAAGCAATTGTCTGACCAAAAAATACTGGTTGAAGAATATGGCGGGGATGTACCGATTGTTCAGGTTAGTGCTAAAACAGGGGAAGGCATACCCGGACTTTTGGAAACAATTATTCTGGTTTCGGAGATGCATGAGTTTAAAGGTGACCCTGCAAAGCCTGCCTTTGGTATCGTCATTGAATCAAAAATGGACCGTTTCAAAGGACCGGTGGCGACTATTTTGGTGAGGGATGGAACTTTAAAAAAAGGAGATCCTCTCCTGGCCGGCGGAGCAAAAGGCAAAGTGCGGGGGCTTCTTGACTGGGAAGGTAAAAATATGGAACAAACCGGCCCTTCGACTCCGGTAGAAGTGTCGGGTTTTGAGAATGTTCCGCCGGTCGGCAGTGAGCTTGGAAAAGAAACTGAAAAGGAGGCACAAATGGAAGTTAAAAGCTTGATTGATAAACTCAAACAGGAAGGGCATGACATCTTAAATGTGGTGGTTAAGGCTGATAAAGAGGGGTCGCTGGAGGCAGTTGAAGATATCCTGAATAAATTTAATGAGGGTGACCGGAGGATTAAAATAATTCTTAAAAGTACGGGGGAAATAACAGACTCTGATATTGATGTGGCTGCTGCGACCAAGGCCATTGTTTTGGGTTTTAATACCGGGGTAGCTTCCTCTGCAGGGAAGTTGGCTGAAGCAAATCATGTTTTAGTGAGGACTTACAAAGTTATTTATGAATTGGCTGATGAGGTAAAGGAAGTAGTGGAGGGGATTTTAGAAAAAGGAGCTTTGGAGGAAGTGTTCGGCCGGGCCCAAATTATTGCTGAGTTTCCGTATGGCAAGGGAGAAAAAATTGCCGGATGTAAAGTTTTAGAAGGGGTAATTTCCAAAGGGCCAAAAATAAGGATAGTTCGTGGGGATGACCCTTCGTTGGGTTCAGGGCAAGTTATTGGTGAGGCCAAAATTAAGTCTTTGAAAAAAGTTAAGGAAGAAGTTGCTAAAGTTGAAAAAGGCATGGAATGCGGCATGATGTTTGAACCAGGCTTAGATTTTAAAATTGGGGATTTAGTGGAAAGTTTTAGAACACTTTAATCCCCCAAAATTTCTTCATTCCTCATATTTTTAAACATTTTTATAATTCCATAGGTTGACATTCCATCCAGCTAGAGTACTATAAAAGTAGTCCTTGTTGGGGATAATGTTGTGTCACAATTTATAGAAAAATTCGCCGGTCGGATCATATTTGGCCTTCTATTTGTTGCGGTAGTCCTCGTGGCCATTTTTTATAGTACGCAAATTTTCCATTTCCCGGACATTAAACAAATTGTCCGGCGTCCTTCAGACAATACTTTGGAAAAAGGGACAATACTGGCAAGATTTAAGCCGGGTACTTCCGGGGAGGCTATTGACAAGATTCTTCTTGAATCAAACTTGACTAAGGTTACTGAAGTTGACGGTAACCTGATTCTTAGTGTTCTCCCCAATAAGACAGAGGAAAAAATTGAAACTTTAAGGAAAAATCCTGAAGTTTCTTATGCTGATCAGGATCATATCTTCCAAGAGAAAACTGCCATTTCAGAAGATCTAAAATTGATTCCAACGGCCTGTATCGGTACAACATTTGACAAAAACTTATCTGCCGGAGCAGACGACCCTGATGTTAAATGTTTGCAGGCTGTTTTAAATCGGGATCCGGAGGTAGATATCCCGGAAAGCGGAGTTTTTGATGATTCCACCAAACAATCATTGGCTAAATTTCAGGAAAAAAATAATATAGCAAGTACGGGGACTGCCGGGGATGCAACTATAAAGGTTCTTAATGACCTTGTTCCCCAGGAGGCAACTTCTGCGGCTGCTGAAGACAGGACAGTTCTGCTTTCTTTTAAGCCCGGTATTTCACAGGAAACCATGGATAAAATCTTGCAGGAAGAGGGTTTGACTAAAAAAGAAACGATTGGTAAAACCGTAGAAATTCAGACCGATGAGGGGGAGACGTTGCTTAAGATTAACTCTTTAATGGCCAGGGAAGAAATAGAATATGCCGAACCAAACTACATTGTGCATGCTTTAGCTCCCCCTAATGATCCCTATTACCCTAAACTTTGGGGAATGAAGAAAATAGATGCAGAAAAAGCCTGGGATGTTACCACCGGCAGTAATAATATAGTTGTGGGCGTGGTTGATTCCGGTGTTGATTATAACCACGAGGACTTGGCAGCCAACATCTGGTCAAACCCGGGAGGTATTTGGGGATGCCCGGCCGGCACTCATGGTTATAATGCTATTTATGGTAAATTTTACACTTGCAACCCGATGGATGATGACGGCCACGGCACCAAGATGGCGGGTAGTATTGGCGGTATAGGGAATAATGGTATTGGAGTAGCCGGTGTTAATTGGAATGTCCGCATAATGGCGTTAAAATTCCTAAATTCGCTGGGCAGTGGAGAAGTTATTGAAGGTATAAAAACAATTGATTTTGCCATTAATATATAATCTGCTCTACCTTTTAAGATTCTTTGCTCTTTTACAATATCTGAACGATTCCAACCAAGTGCATCAAATAAAGGTTCTAAATAATTCCTGGGGCACTTACGGATATTCGTCAGCATTAAAGAGAGTAATTGATGAGGCAGGCGCCAACGATATTTTATTTGTGGCAGCGGCTAACGATTATAGGCAGGACAACGATAGCGAAGATCCTGCGTACCCTTGCGGATATGATTCTGAAAATATTATTTGCGTAACCATCAGTGATCAATCCGACGACTTGCCTTATTGGGCAAACTATGGTCTATTCAACGTTGACCTTGCGGCGCCCGGAGTCGATATTTTATCAACTCTGATTGGCGATCGCTACGTAAGCACCCCAATAACTACCTCATTGGCTGCCTCTCAAGTTTCGGGAACAGCTGCCTTGGTTTTGTCAGCTCCCGGAAACGGCAACTTAACAGCTTTGGAAGTGAAAAACAAGATATTAAACGGTGTTGATAAACTGCCGGCACTGGATGGCAAAGTTTTAACCGGCGGCCGGCTCAATGTTTTTAAGGCCCTAAGTGCCTCCACCAGCCCTGTGCCGGCTCCCGTGCTTCCATATTTTATCCTAAAGTGGGGCTCTGAAGGCAAAGGCGACGGACAATTTAATCGTCCCCTGGGCGTGGCAGTTGATTCCGCAGGCAATGTGTATGTGGTTGATAGCGGCAATCATCGTATCCAAAAATTCACCTCAAATGGTGCCTTCATAGCCAAGTGGGGCTCTGAAGGCGCAGGCAACGGACAATTTAATGTTCCCCTGGGCGTGGCAGTTGATCCCGCAGGCAATGTGTATGTAGCAGACGGTGATAATTATCGTATCCAAAAATTCACCTCAAATGGTGCCTTCATAGCCAAGTGGGGCTCTGAAGGCGCAGGCAACGGACAATTTCGTCTCCCTTATGGTATAGTAGTTGACTCTAAAAATAATGTTTACGCAGTAGATAGCGGTAACGACCTTTGGAACGATCCCGATAATCACCGCATCCAAAAATTCACCTCAAATGGTGCCTTCATAGCCAAGTGGGGTCTTAAAGGCAAGGTCGACGGACGGTTCTGGCGGCCCGGCGGTATAACACTTGACTCCGGCGGTAATGCGTATGTTGCCGACTCTCAAAATAACCGCATTCAAAAGCTCAATCTGTCGTCGTCTCCGCTTCCTACACCCACGCCGGCGCCGATTGTCACGTCTGCTCCATCACCAGCCCCAACTTCCACGCCTGCTCCCATACTCACCCCGGTTCCTCCCGGTGCCCTGGAAATTCCCTGGCAATCAAGCGCGCACGGCAAGCTAACTACAAATCTTGCCTGGAACATTACAGCAGGCTACAAGTTTATACCCCAGGTTTCAGGCCAGATTACCAAGCTGGGAGGATATTTTAACGGAACAAAGAAGGTATCCCTTTATGATATGGTTGAAGCAAAGGTCATAGCTGAAACCAATGTTACCTCATCCAACAGCTGGGTCTACACCCCCATTACCCCTGTGAATGTAGTGGCAGGCAGGACTTATCTGGTGGGGGCAGATTTAGCAGGATCGGGAGGGTCAAGGAGAACAGATGTATCCCTCCCTGCCACCTATGGTAGTATCACCATCCAGAATAGCTGTTATTCCGAAAGCCCTGCTTCCTTTCCCCTCGCCACCTGCCTTACCGGCTGGGACAGCATGCTGGGACAGGTTGACATTGAATTTGTCAAAAGCGGGGGGGCTGTTTCCTGCGCTCTAACCTCTGCCTCCTGGTCAACTGACAAGACTGTCATGGGACAGACAGTTAATCTGAATGTTTCCGGACCACAGGTCGAATGCAGGGGCAAAACAGTATCTTTTGAAGTGAGGAGATTCGGATCGCTGGGAATCGGCGACATTCCGGCAAAAGTTCAGCCTGTTTCTGTTTACCTCAATAATTTTGGCCAGGGAGTTGCTTCCTGGGTGGCAGAACATGATCCTCTCGTTCCTTTTACGGATCCCACATATTATTTCAAAGCTACCAGTGAAGGAGGGACTATCAGGTCAGCCCTTCCGGACCTTCTGGTGACATCTGCTGCTGTTCCCTCTCCTTCTCCGGTTCCATCCCCATCTCCATCATTATCTCCACCTCCTCCATCACCATCTCCAATTCCTCCGCCGGTTGGCGGGGCAGAAACTCCCTGGAAAACAAATGCCCATGGGAAGCCAACCCAGGATTATTCCTGGAACATTACAGCAGGTTACAAGTTTATACCCCAAGTTTCCGGCCAGATTACCAAGCTGGGAGGATATTTTAACGGAACAAAGAAAGTATCCCTTTATGATATGGTTGAGGCAAAGGTTATAGCAGAAACCAATGTTACCTCATCCAATGCTTGGGTCTACACCTCCATTACCCCTGTGAATGTAGTAGAAGGCAGGACCTATCTGGTGGGGGCAGATTTAGCAGGATCAGGAGGATCCCGCAGAACCAATATTTCCCTTCCCGCCACTTATAGCAGTATTACCATCCAGAATAGTTGTTACAGGGAAGGAGGAGGTTTCCCTCTTGATGTCTGTATGGCCGGCTGGGACAGCATGCTGGGACAGGTTGACATTGAATTTGTCAAAAGTGGGGGAGGAGGAATTATACCAACTTCCGTTCCAGTTCCTTCTCTCACTCCAATTCCCACTTCAATCCCTGTTCCCGGCGCGCCTGTAATCTCCAATATCAACATATCTCACAGTAAAGAAGGCACTGCGCCTAACTTTGTATACACCACTGTGTCCTGGGATACTGACCTGCCAAGCGACACAAGGCTAAGATATGGGCCAACGAATTTGTACAACTATGATTATTACGACAGTAAAATCCAGACCAGCCACTCTGGTTCTGTCGTTCTTTTACCGGGGACCACTTACCACTATTCACTCGAAAGCTGTGCATCGGGCAAGTGCACTAAAACCCAGGATTCAACTCTTACCACCCCTTCACACTAGTCCTATTGACTTCTCCCCCAAACTGGTTATAAATGGATATAGATATAAAATATTTTATTGTATTCTGTTATGCAAAAATACATCCGTAAATTACAAAGTGGTTTCAGTACACCTGTTGTCATAGGAGGGGCTGCCCTTCTCCTGCTTGCCCCTTTACTCATAGCAGCCTCCCAAAATATCAGAAACATCCCCTTGCTTAAAGACATAGTACCCCCGGTCCGTCAGGAAGTTTTTGAAAAGGGGACAATACTGGCAAAGTTTAAGCAGGGCACCACAGAGGAAACAATCAAGCAGATAATCTCGGAGAAAGGTTTAACCCAGGTTTCCGCAACCGGAGCTGACGGAACCCTGGTCCTGAAAGTTGACCCCAACAAAGTCAAGGAGACCGTTACAGACCTGAAACAGGATTCCCAGATTGCCTATGCAGAACAAAACTATATTTACCAGACAAAGCCAGCCCAGGGAGAAGCACCCAGTGAGCCAAATGTAGCTGCCATTCCCCAGGACCTGAAACTTATTACAAGAGAACTCTTAAGTGAGTCTACCCCTCAAGAAACACAGACTGCTGCCATAGACCAGGAGATACTCATTTCATTTAAACCCGGTACTTCTCAACAAACTATAGACAAAATTTTACAGGAAGAGGGTTTGACTAAAAAAGAAACGATTGGTAAAACCATAGAAATTCAGACCAGTGAAGGAGAGACACTGCTTAAGATGAACTCCCTAAGGGCCAGGGAAGAAATAAAATATGCCGAACCCAATTATATTGTCCATCTTGATGCGATTCCTAACGATCCCAGTTATTCCCAGCTTTGGGCAATGAAAAAAATATCCGCAGAGCAAGCCTGGGATGTTACTACCGGCAGCAACAATATAGTAGTAGGCGTTCTTGATACCGGCGCTGACTATACCCACCCGGATTTAGCCGCTAACATGTGGTCAAACCCGGGAGGCATTTGGAAATGTGAGGCCGGCACCCATGGTTACCGCACTATTGGTAATTGGGATGATGATTCGCTTAATCCTTGTGACCCGATGGATGGGCATAGTCACGGTACACATGTTTCGGGTACTATTGGCGGCGTAGGGAACAACAGTATTGGAGTAGCCGGTGTTAACTGGAATGTCCGCATAATGGCGTTAAAATTCCTGGAGGATCGGTTCGGCTCGGGATCAATTAGTGATGCCGCACGATTATTTCATCTTGCAGTTGAAGCCAAGAAAGCAGGTGTTAATATTAGAGTTTTAAGTAACTCCTGGGGGGGCGGTGAATATTCGCAGACGTTTGCAAACGCAATTGAGGAAGCTGGCGCCAACAATATTTTAGTTGTGGCGGCGGCCGGCAATTCCTTGAGCAACAATGATGGTGTAATGCCCATGTATCCTTGCGCTTACGATTTCGAAAACATTATTTGCGTAGCTGCCAGCGACCAAGGCGATAGACTGACTTACTTTTCAAGCTATGGCTCTTTCAGCACTGACATTGCGGCACCCGGAATCAGTATTTTATCAAGTACACCTGGCAACGGCTACAAATCCTGGGCAGGCACCTCAATGGCTACCCCTCATGTTGCAGGAGCAGCTGCCTTGGTTTTGTCAGCTCCCGGAAACGGCAACTTAACAGCTTTGGAAGTGAAAAACAAAATATTAAACAGTGTTGATAAAGTGCCGGTATTAAGCGGCAAAATCACAACCGGCGGCCGCCTTAATGTCTTTAAAGCCCTAAGCGCCTCCACCAGTCCTCCGCTGCTTCCAACCAAACCAGCAGCTTGCCGGCGCACCTCATACTTTTATCGTGATATGTGGCAAGGTACTACTGGAGGTGAGGATATAAGATGTTTGCAAGGAATACTTAATATTTCTCCTGACACTCAAGTAGCCCCATCCGGTCCCGGTTCTCCCGGTCAGGAAACAACCACCTTTGATGCTCTTACCACAATAGCTGTTAAAAAGTTTCAGACAAAGCATGGAGTAGATTTAGTTCCGGGCAGCGGCATAGGAACGGGCGCGATAGGCCAGCCCAGCAGAAACGTACTAAATGCCATTTTATGGGGCGATATATCCCTAAACCCAACACCCACTCCTGTGCCCGCACTAACGCCCACGCCGGTTCCTCCCGGTGTTTCGGAAACCCCCTGGAAAACAAATGCACATGGCGATCTAACCATAAACCTTAACTGGGATATCACTGCCGGCTACAAGTTTATTCCCCAGGTCTCCGGCCAAGTCACTAAACTGGGAGGAAACTTCAATGGGACAAAGAAAGTATCCCTCTATGATACAGTCGACTCAAGGATAATAGCTGAAGCTGATGTTACCTCATCCGATAATTGGGTCTACACATCAATTACCCCTGTTAATTTGATGGCCGGTAGAACCTACCTTGTAGGAGCAGATATTGCAGGATCAGGAGGATCAAGAAGAACAAACATCTCTCTGCCTGCTACCTATGGCAACATTACAATCCAGCAAAGCTGTTTCAGCGAAAGCCCAGCCACCTTCCCTCTTAACACCTGCCGTGCCGGCTGGGATAGTATGTTGGGTCAAGTAGACATTGAGTTTGTTAATGGAATATAGACCGTGCAAAAATACATCCGTAAATTACAAAGTGGTTTCAGTGCACCT
>Ga0075734_116_pt1 | contig 15108 bp, 18 predicted proteins | sample RifGroB1_FD_68426 | JGI IMG/M metagenome (GOLD analysis project Ga0075734, IMG submission 68426) | Microgenomates (Daviesbacteria) bacterium GW2011_GWB1_41_5
CTACATATTCGACTCCGCCATAACTGAATTTGCTGTAATAAAACGTATTGCGCAAAATGGTATATACGACACTATATCGATCTTGCGATACAAGAGCAGATGTAATCTGCGATTATAACGCGCTAGAGTTACAAGAGCGCGCGATGTAATCGCAAGCGATTATAAAAAGGGTGTGCCAAAATTTCTACTGGTGATGTAGTTTAATATAGTTAACTCTTAACTTGCTTTCTTCTGCGATTATCGGTATGTGTGTTGTGTTGAATGCAATTACCCGACAAATCCCCGGACCCTGAAATTAAATTCTGCCTCTACGCAAGAAAATCCTCCGAATCGGATGAACGGCAAGCAATATCCATTGATTCTCAGGTAAAAGAGATGATGGCAATAGCCAGACGTGATGATTTGACGGTTGCAGATATCTACCAAGAATCACACTCCGCCAAAAAATGTGCACAACGGCCTATTTTTACCAGTCTGATGGCAGAAATCGAAAATGGTCAATACACCGGCATCCTAACCTGGGCACCGGACAGACTTTCGCGCAACGCCGGGGATTTGGGACAACTGGTTTGAAAACGATAACAGGAGTATCAACATAAAGAGAGGAATAAGAACTCAATGTGCACTGGGATATTGGCCCGGACAGGTGCCGCTTGGGTATATCAGCAAAACTATCGGGTAATGAGAGAAAAATTCTTATTGACCCCAAGCGCGGTCCGATTATTGCCGAAGCCTTTCAAAAAGTCGCCGATGGCCTGCCCGTTAAAGACCTTCTTGACTGGATTAATAAGAAAATAATGCTAAGAACCAGAAGCGGCAAACTTATTCCACAAAGTGTCGTATATACCATTTTGCGCAATACGTTTTATTACAGCAAATTCAGTTATGGCGGAGTCGAATATGTAGGCAATTACAAACCCTTAATTACAAAAGAACTTTTTCAGGAAGTCCAGACGAGATTACGGCCATTTCGCAACACGGTTAGTAGGGCTGCGGATAAATTCTCTCTTAATAGATTTCTTAAATGCTCCTTATGCGGATCTCCAATACACCGCCAAAATAAAATCAAGAAATTGGTAAACGGCAATACACGCTTTCATGTTTACTATAGGTGCAGCCAACGAATGGATACGGTATGTAAGGCAAGATATGTTTCTGAAGAAAACATCATTCGGGAAATAGCTGAGACAGTTGACATGATCGACCTCTCGCAGATCAAATTCCCTGAATACATTCAAGATGAAATTGTTAGATTTGAACGAATGCGTTGGGATATTTATAGCAGAATGGCCGGTGACCCTATTAAACTATCCGTCTACCCATTGGAATTTGGAGAAGTTGACGAGGCAACAATTCGAATATATCTTCAAAATATGATTTTATACGCACGACCTGATAAAAGATTTTATCTGGTGTCACTAATACTTAAAAATAGCCGTGATCTAAAAACCCTCAATGGAAGATTTTTACTGTAAAACGTTGTATTTTTGAACTAAAAAGTCGAAGCGTCGGCGTCTATCTGGTTTAATTCGTTGTCTACCTCATCTACATTGGTATTATCCAAATCAGTTGCAGTAGCGTCAAGGTCACTGCTATTTTGGATTGCGGATGTTGCTGGCTGTTGAGTTTGAGTAACTTGTTGACCACCTTTGTTATAAAGGTTCGTGTCTTTTTGGGATACCAGATAAAACCCTAAAGCCACTAGAACAGCTACTATGGCAATTACGATGACAATTGTACTAAAACCTTTTTGATTCTTCATAGGTTACTCACTTCCCCCTGGACTACTAGTCGGTTTTGGCGATTTTTGATTTTCTCTTTCTGTTGTGCCAGTGACAGAACGCACAGCAACGATAAGATTTTTGATTGATGTGCGATAATTTTTCAGGGGTTTTTTTACTGCCTGCATATCTTTTCTAAATTGAGTTAGTTGGCCTTTGGGATCATCACCTGTGCAGCTAAAGTTGTTGGCATCATTTTGGGCAGTTGTTAAAGCTGCCGCAACAGCTGCCTTTTTAGCGTCAATATCGGCAACTAAACTGTCGTAATTGGCAACAGCTTTACCGCTTGGAACCACCTTTGATGTGTAATATTCTTCCACTCTTTGTGCGTGTTTATCAAATTTGCCCTCCATGTTTGTTGCCAGCTGAGTCAGGCGGCTAGCCCTTTTCTTAATTGCGTCTTCTCTGGTTTGACAAGCTCGAAGTTTTGCATCTATGAGGCGGTTTTGCCCTTGTTGTTTGTTTTCCTGGCCTGTTGTTGATTGTGCGCCTACGTCAGAGGGTTTCCCTACAGCTAAGACTGAGCCAGTAATTAAGACAAAAAGGAAAACTAAAATGCTAAATAGCGGAAAATATTTGAGTCGGGCAGAAAAGTTTTGCACTTCAGCTATAAGCGTACCAATTAAGTGTTTGGCCGTCAAGATTCGCAGTATTTTCCTTTAATATCCGTCATTGAGAGAAAGTACAATGATGGGAGTGATACAAACAACAAAAATCGTTCTTTGTTGGGAGCTTTTTGAACAGGGAATGCAAAAAGGGCATATTGCCCAAAAACTTGGTGTTCACAGAGAAACAGTCAGGGAATGGATTCGCTTAATTAGTCAGCATCCGGAAGGTTTACTGGGATTTCTTGAGCAATATAGGAATGCCAAGACGTAAAGTTGATGGGCTTTTGAAAGCCCGTATCTGGAGCCTTCGTGAGAAAAACAATGACTGCTGCGGACAGAAGATCGCCTACTACTTAGAGCAAGAATATGGTCAGTCTTTAGGTGTTAAGGCAATCTACAAGATTCTTTCCGAGAAGTACAAGCTAAGAAGCAAATGGAAGAAGAATCTAAAACGAGGCGAGCTGACAATAGCAACTAAGCCTCGTCAAGTCATTCAAATGGACTCAGTGCACTTTGGTATGGTATTTGCCTTTACCGGCGTTGATACGTTTGCCAAAGACGTATCTGTGAAGCTGTATCCAACACTAACAAGTACTGATGGACAGAATTTCCTTGAGTATTCTTTTACTCGTTTTGGTCATACTGATCTCCTGCAAACAGATGGAGGACCTGAGTTTAAGGGTAAGTTCAGAAAGAATGTTTTCTCTTTTGCCGAAAGGTTCAGAGTAGCCAGGCCATATAAGAAGAATGAACAGAGCTACATTGAATCATTCAATAGAACATTGAGAAAAGAATGTCTTGGTTGGGGAAACTTTCATCCCAAGGATATACCAAACCTAGAGAAAGAACTAAATGAATACTTAATTTACTACCACACCAAAAGAGCTCATCTTTCCCTTAACATGCAAACACCAAATGATATACTCAAACAACATAAGCTAATGGCGGATTTCTAAGGAAACATACCGCTGCGGCGGCAGCATCAATCCGACCGGCTGACCAATAAGTACCGGTACCCGGAATTTTGTCGGCGGAGGTTTCTAGGGATACTTTTTGAGAAATTCTTGGTTTTCACTGGTTTTAGGGAAACATGTTTAGAACCTTTGACTGGTTAACACCATTTTAGCCCATTGATTTAACAATGGTATTTAAGCAGCTTGTTTTGGGCAACTCTAGGATTTTATGGTAGTCTAAATACACTTTCCTTTAAAAAACTTTATGGAGGCTCTTGTTCATTCAAATCACCCTTCTCTTATTAAAAAAGCTTTTTTTTATATTCTTCCTGTTCTCTTTGTACTTTTAGCCAGTATAGGTTTATATCTCCACTTCTCTTACCCGACTACCTCTATTTTAGTTTCTGGACAATACATACTTTCTAATTTAGGTCACTCTCATGCTCAAATGCAAAAAGATGTAGTTGGGTTTTTACCCTATTGGAATTTAGATAACTCAAAATATCTACACTTTGATCTTTTATCAGAGGTTTTCTTTTTCAGTTTAAGTGCAGATGAGAATGGGCAAATTGTTAAAGTAGTGAATAACGAAACTGATCCTGGTTGGCGGTGGTGGAACTCTCCCACAATCCAAAATTTAATTGCTAAAACTCAAATAACAGGAGGAAAATTTGGTTTAACTATCGCCATGCACAAGAACAAAACTTTGGAAAGCTTTCTTGATAACCCTTCGGCACAAAAAACTCTTATTAATAACCTGATCCAGATTATAGAGTCAGATAAGATTGATGGACTAAATCTTGATTTTGAATATGATGGAAAGCCGGATGATAAATATAAATCTGAGTTTACTAATTTTGCAAAAGAGCTGACCTCAACTTTCAGAAGCAAGTCTCCTAAAACAGAACTAAGCATAGATTTTTTTCCTTTATCTATTGAAAAACCCAGGCTTTATGATGTAGTTTCCTTAGCTCCACTTTTCGATAAAGTAATTGTTATGTCTTATGATTACTACTCGGGCTCTTCTGACCTTGCTGGTCCGGTAGCTCCTATCTTTGGTTATATTGCGAGCCCTTCTGCCACCCAAACAAGTTATTTCTTTGATGTTAATACCACCTATAACGATTATCTGAAAGTGGTACCAAAAGAAAAATTGATTATGGGAGTTCCTTATTATGGTTGGGATTATCCGGTTGAAGACAATACTATTGCCTTAAGTAAGGTTCTTCCTCAGAATGATCAGAATGGGTATCCTGAGGTTATCTCTTATGGGAGAGCCAGAACAAACACAGACCTAAAGACGGAAAACTGTCAATGGGATGATACGGCCAAAGCAACCTGGTGTGCTTACACAGACTCAAACAAAATTCAAAGAGAGGTTTGGTTAGAGGATAATAAATCAATTGGGATAAAGTTTGATTTTGCAAAAACAAATAATTTGGGAGGAATTGCTATCTGGACCTTAGGATATGACAAGGACTATCCGGATCTTTGGAATTTAATTAAAAACTATTTCACTAAGTAGCCAAGGCCACATTTGCTCCCTGCTGGAAAAAAGCTGAGCGTACCGGTCAAGACCCGTTTAATCGTATAGTCCGTATGCTAGGACAGGAGTCGGTCTCGAACCATTTAATCTCGATAACTTTCACTGCTTGTTAATAAATATATAAAATCTACAATAGGTTCTATGAAACCAGTTAGGCAAGAACATTCATATGGCTGTGGTGTGGCTTGTCTTGCTTTCGTTTTGTGTACAGATTATGAAACTGTATTGGACATGTTTGAAAAAGGAAAATATAAAGCGGAAAACATTGGCTTCTTTTGTAAAGAACTAACTAGCCTTCTAAACAGTAGAAATCTTAAATATGAATGGAAATATGTTAAGCCACGAATAAGAAAAAGAATATACTCTCCAAATGTGATAGTTTTCATAAAACGGTCAAAGAAATATCCGGTCGGTCATTACCTAGCAAGATGTGAAGATAAATGGATGGATCCTTGGATCAATTTTCCTAGTTTAAATATAAAAGCTGGTTTTAGAAAAAGATTGTCGGGAACAGCGATATATGCAATTATCCCTGGATGATAAGGGTACGGTGAGATACCTGCACGTGCTTGCTGGCGGACGTGGACGCTATTCGAACCTTCTGGGCGACAACATCTCAACCATTCTTCATCCCAAATTATAACTGACCGACAATTTTGATCCTAGAACGAATTACCTTATAATTTTGATCGTGAAAGTTATTGGGGAAGTACCTGAGGCTAAAGTAATCCTATACTGGCTTGTGAGTGAACTCTACAGGTTGAAAGGTGAGCTTACAGTCGATCAAATTAATATTATTAAATACCCAGATTTAGAGAATGTAGAACAAAATACTTTAAGGAAAGAGCTTCTATATGATAAATTTGGAAGATCTGCAATTTTAGATTCTGTTCCTAAAAACATAAATTGGCACGAAGTTGAGATAGAGGAGGTTGATATCGAGAAAATTTACCTTCTGGCAATTTGGGATTGGTTTTTAGATACAGGAAAGACTTATAAATTGTCCGATATTCCTACTCATTTATCGAGTCCACATGGGCATAGAGTTACAAATTTTCCTCCACCATTGGACCACAAAAAGAAAATTGAGGAGATGTCAAATTCCCTCCAAGGTGAAATAGCAGATATAGTGATGATTGCTACAAATACAGATGCAGGGCCTTTCACTGTAATCGATGGAACTCATCGTTCGAGTCTATTGGCAATCAGAGGACAGCTACCAGGTACTAAAGCATACTTAGGGATTTCACCAGACCTTACGCAATGTGTGTGGCCACCAGAATGGGACAACTACCAACGATCCTTAGACGAACTTAATAAACTCGTAGATGATGGGTACCTCTGGTAATCATTTCTATCAAGAGGAGGTGTGTAACCCTCCCAAAACATCCTTAATAACAATTCGCAGATAATTTATGTATCCCGCCATATCCGCTCCGTCTAAAAACCTCTTGGGGCCAAGTTTTTGATAATAGGGAAGTTAGAGTTTTAGACAGGAAATTTTTTACTTGACCTGCCACCTTGAGTGAAGGAATTAGGTTGACTGTGTATCCATATCCAACCCTTACGAAGGTAGGGTGCCTTTACCAGCAATTCCGTTTGAGTTAGTAATACCTCTTTAACAAATTATTCTATTCTATTGAGGAAGAAGACTGGCCTGTTCATTAATGAATCATGGATTCCGCAATTTTAAGAAGTTCTTCTTTTGAAAAAACAGACCCCAGCTCACTAATGTAATCAATGCTTACCGCTACTATATCGGTAGCGAAGATCAGGCTTCCGTATGAATTGTCAAGAGATTTGCCTATATTTATAAAATATCCTTTGAACCCTTTCACTTCAATTGGTTCAACTTTTGCAACGCCTTTTTCTACAACTGGTTGATGAATTGACTTTTCCTCAAGCAGGTTCTCTAAATTTACTGTAAATTGACGTGGGCCAAGGTCATTTTTGGTACCTACTCTTTGGACATCAATATTAAGATTATTTGGTCCACTTCCGTGTTCCCATACTCCAATTGAGTAATTCCATTCCTGATGGGCACTGTCTTGTTTTTCATAAGTAATTGAAAATTTGTTGGGAATATGTGAAGGTTCCGATACTCTTTTATCCAAAGCTAGGTTATCTCGAAAGTACTTTGGTAGGCTTGAAGCTCTTGTGTCATTTACCTTAACTGTAGAGATCAATTCCTCAAATTTGGCAAGATACACTTCCTTTTTTCCACTCGGAACTGATAGGTGGAATCCATATTTAACACCATTAGGTGTTGCAACAAAGCTTGCATCGTACCTTTTATCAGTAATACCAGAATAAAAATCCCCGTTTAGGTCTCCGAGCCGTCTCTTCTCCCGATTTAAGTTACTTTTCGAATTTACTATAAAATCGAGGTAATTCTCACCGCCTTCTCTTGTGACGGAAACAAGGAAAGATTCGAGCTGTGATAATTCAGATACTGTTGGAGCTACAAGGTAAAATGCTAAATTATTGAGATTTCCTTTCCTGTCTATAACCTTCTCTCCCAAAATCCAATCCGCAGGGTATTCAAAAGAAAATTGGAGGTCCCTGTTCACATAAAATCCTTCTCTAAAAATTTCTGCATGCGGTGATTCATTCAAAAAAGAGTCTGTGATGGGCAGGTTATTTTCAGCATTCACTTTAGAAGTTTCTGGCTTTTCTCGGAAGAAGTAAAAATATGAACCCCCGATCGCTGTTAAGCCAAATATTATTAAAAAAGTAATTAAGATTTTTGGAGTTAAAAATACTCCATGTTCTTTTAGTTTCAATTTTGAGCCGAAAGTCGACTGAGTATTGTCAGAAATCGGAGGCAATATGGTTTGAGGAACTTGCAGTTGCGAAAAGGCTGCTTCTATATCCTCTGTTTGCCAGCCGTTATTAAGAAGGGTTTGGCGAATTTGCTCATGAGGAATTCCTTTTGCCAAATTTTCTCTAATGTAATTTATTAATTCTTGATTCATAATTTAAGTGTAGCACTCAGAGATAGGAATTTCCCGATTCTTACATAGTTTGGGGAGTAGGTCTTTTAGGTATTGGACTGGCGAGTATTGGATCTAAAGATTCAACCTCAAAAGCAATCTTTAATCCTTTTAAAAGGTAAGTGTAAATACCCTTATTGTCTTTAGCAAAGTAACCATTTTCACTTTTTAGTCAGCTTCAAAAAAAGTCAGTTTCCACGCAAAATATTCATTGTTTACTACATAGTTTGGTCCACGCCTGAGATGAGGTTGTCTGGTAGTAATATGTTAATAAATCCTCAGGCGTACTATGCCTGAGTAATGGTGCTAAAATAGAGCCCCTGCCCCAAAATTATTATTCAGATGGGTAAGGTTAAAGAATCGAAGAATAGTAAACTCTTCAAGGAACTTCGTCTTAACGAAAAATTCATTGCTGATGTCAAAACATTTAGAAAAGATTTTGGGATACCCCCTAATGGTTTTAAAATCCACGAGGCTTATGCGGTCTGGGAAGAGAAGTACGAACCAGAATACATCGAAGCGACAATAAAAGTAGAAAGAATACGTTTCGGCTACGAGAACAAGACTATGCCTGCTTCAATTAAAAGAAAAGCTAGGATTAGTAAATTCCACCTGGGCTTGTGCAAGGTACTAAAAAGGTGGAATTTGAGCTTCGAGTGGTACCCCAGCATTCAAGACTATATTCTTTTTGGGCGTAGACAAGAAAAACTTGATATGCACGAAGCTGAACTAAGACGAGAAAGCTACAACGGGATACCATTGCTCGAAGAACTTGTAATTAAAATAGGAGCAACCATTAGTGTCAAAAGATTCACAAAAAAATATCTAGGTGAAACTATTTGGAATGGATCAATTGATCCTCTACAAAAGCTCATGCAAGGCTACAAGGGAAAAGGTCAGAGGCCGTCAAAGTCTAAAACGAAATACCAAAAAAGAATCAGTAAACTTCTTGAAACAAAAACAGACAATGAACTTGCTGGGCAACCTTTTATGCCTGGCGAGCCTGGGACGATAAGAAAGCATAAAAGTAGGCTGAATGCTAAATTTGCTTCTAAGAGTTAACCATTAGCGTCACACATATTTATCGGGTATAAAATAAACTATTCCTCATAACCATTAAGATTATGAGCGAATTAGCAGATAATTATTATTCAACCGCCCATCTGGCCCTCGCCGCTGCAATTTCACTTTTTTACCCCATCGATTCCATAGATAGAAATAACCCGAATAAAGCTCTTTTTGTATTTAAGATAGAGGAAGATACAGATAAACTCATTGAAGCCTTTTGGAAGGATGAGCTGAAAGTTAGCCCGTTAGCCTACTTCAACAGAATAAAAGAGCTAAAAACCCGTTTATACGAAGAAAAATTATGAGTTACGAAAAAATCCTTGAAACAGATGACATAAAACTTGCTGCTTATTTAAGAGCACGACACGTTTGTCTACATTCAATTGATTTTTTAAACCCATCAGGGGTGCTCTACAGATTTATCGACCACACTGAAATAAACGACTGCTTAGAAGATTACGAGAAAGACAGACGGGCTGTAACACCTAAAGAAATCTCTAAAGAGATAAGATCACTCAAAGAACGAATTAAATTTGAATTACATGATTATGGTTACTAATCGTCCCTTCATCAAGCTAAATCGAAACTCATCTAAACTTTATGAAATGCTTAGAAAAAGGTCTACGTCTTTTTCACTTCTAACTCTAATAGCTTTGCGGTCAAGAAGGACTAATGAAATAAATGATGGGATTGAGGTGGGAGAAGCTCTAATCGGTGATTATAAAGAATATGGAGCAACCCAACAGATTTATAGAAGCGACAAGAAGTATCTGGCAAAGATCGGCGAAATAACTATCAGATCAACAAGCAAAGGAACAATCGCAAAGCTAATCTCCAATGAGATATTTAATGTAAATCTTGACGAGTCAACAAACATATAACAAACAAACAACAACTAACAATAAAGATAAGAAGGAGAATAATGCCAAAAATGTGGAACAAGAACCCGATTATTTTTTCCCAGGAAATAAAAAAATTACAGGTAGGGACAAGCTAATTGAGCTGAAAGAACAGAACCCCATCATTGATGTTGCAAACAGATTGGGGCTCAATGCACCATCAACTGGTGCGACAACAGCAGTTAAATGCTTTAAACCAAACCACAAAGACGACAAACCATCCCTAGTCTTAAAGCCGCAAGTCAATAAGTTCGAGTGCATGGCCTGTGGGATAAAAGGTGACGTGCTTGATCTCATTCAAGGGGTTAAAGGTATAGATTTCAAGGGAGCTGTTATTTACCTTAATCCGAATTTCTACAAAAGCTTACTTAAAAAGTCGGCAGCAAAAGATTATCTGGAAGAAAGGGGCATAACCAAAGAAACTCAAGAGAAATTTGGACTCAAAAATCAGGGAAATACATTAGCCATACCAATAAGCGAGGGTTTTAATGTTTACCGACATTTCGATGGGAACAGAAAGTTCTCCTGCACCAAAGGTAAAAGCCCAGTTATTTATAAGGCAGGATACACCTTCGAGAACGTAATTTGCTTCACTGAGGGCATTATGGATGCTATTAAACTCTGGCAGGAAACGGGACGCCCGTGTTGGAGCCTAAGTCATGGCGGTGCCTTAACTTTTAAGGATAGCTTTCTTGAGGAGTTTAAGGAAATCGAAACAGTTTACATTGTTTATGACAATGATAAAGAAGGCCAAAACGGGGCCTTAGTGGTTCGGGAGAAGTTAGGGAAAGATATTTGCAAGATAGTGCAGCTTCCAGGTGGGGTTAAAGACATAACCGAATACTTCCAAAAGGGTTTTTCCAGTAATGACTTTGAAACTCTGTTAGCAAACAGTGTGTAATTATGGAAAATTTAGATTTAGAATTTTATAACATTCGCAGTGAAATCCAAAATTATGACTTGATTTTGGATGTTCTATTAAAGGTAGATCAAAATGGCTCAATAGTAAAAGTTGAGGCAGAAGTAAAAGTCAATCTTAACCTCAACCAATCTGAGAAGGATGTTGAAGAATTTAAGCGACTTTATGAGATGGAGTATGGCATCAAACTCGATGACAGAACTGCCCGCTACAAAGCTGCAAAACTTTTAGGCTTAATGCGCCCCATTTACAAACCGATCAGAATGGAGGATAAGGATAAGTATGAACATTTTAGCAAGGAACGACCTATTGAAAGTAAAATTAAAAAGTAGCATAATTTAATCGTGCTCAGAGGAAAGGTTTAAGTTTTTTAACGCCCTCATTGGACAGAACTTAAACCGTTCTGAGCACACCAGTGGGGGCATTTAAGTAACATGGCATTTTTAGATTACAATCTTCAACAGATACTACAACAGTCCAAGCCTGCGAAATATCTTCGTAAGTCCACTTCTGATAGAGAAGATAAGCAGATGCGCTCTATTGAAGGACAAGATAAGGATTTAGATGAGGAAATCATTACAAAGTTCAACTTAAAAGGTGTTAAGACTGTCACTGAAAGTCAGACTGCGTTCAAAGAAGGTAGGCCACAATTTAATGCTTTAACACAAGAAATTGAAGATGGAAACATTGATGTAGTTATAGTTTGGCACGCTAATCGTATATCAAGAAATTATGCGGATGGAGGAAAATTTGTGCAGTTAATGTCTGACGGGAAGTTAAAAATGGTGGTTACGCCTCATGGTATCTTTGAGAATACCCCAAGAGATAAAGAGTACCTGATGAATGAGTTTACCAGAGCAACCAGGGACTCCGATGATAAAAGCGAAGCTGTAAAGCGAGGTAACCGCACAAAGCTAAAAGTGGGTTACATACCCAGTGGGCGTTTATCAGAGGGTCTAATGCACGTTAAGAATGACAAAGACGTAATGATTAACGACAGTGACCCCGATCGTTTCCCTCTAATACAAAAGGCGATTAAGCTGGTTCTTGACCAAACACACACCCCTATGGAAGCACTAGCTATTCTAAATAACGAGTGGGGCTATCAAACCAAAAAGACTAAAAGAACAGGTGGCAATCCAATGTCAAAAAGCACATGGTACAAAACGCTTTCAGACCCTAAATGGCATGGGGAACTGCACAGGCGTGAAGGTGTCTTTAATACGCAGTTTCCCAAACTTTTAACAAAAGAAGAGTATGAAAAGATTCAAGTTATTCTAGGTAAAACATCAACAAGAAGACTCAATAAAAAGGACTGGCCATATACAGGGCTTGGGATGGTATGCGGGGGATGCAATGCGACTGTAATTATGGATGAGAAGTGGCAGATAATCTGCTCCGCTTGTAAAACAAAATTCCACAAAGCCAAAGACAGAAACTCTTGCCCTTCTTGTGGCATCCACATTGCGGAAATGGAGCAGCCAACTATATTGCACTACACTTGGCTCATGCCTAATCACAGAAACCTACCAGAAGGCGTGGAGTGCCACCAGCAGTCATTGCCAGTAATAAACTTCAATGAGCAGTTGGACGCACTGCTTTCCCAAATCTTCATTCCAGAAAGTATCAAGAACTGGGCAATTAAAATCTTACAGAGGGAAAATACCCAGGAGTTTCAAGATCGAACTATGATTAAGAACAATCTTCAAGAACTAGACCGAGATATTCAAAAGCAAATTGACAATTTATTGGATTCGCTTGTTAAAGAGCTGATAGCTCAAGAGGAGTATCAAAAAAAGAAAGAGATGTTACTGCTTGAACAACAGCAGGTTAGAAAGAAACTAGGTGAAACTGACAAGCGAGCTGATAACTGGTTAGAACTATCTGAGCGGACTTTTAACTTCGCTTGTTATGCAAGATATTGGTTTGCTCATGGCTCTAACCAAGAGAAACGGGAGATACTTTCAACTCTGGGTACGAACCTAATGATAAAAGATAGAAAATTGCTGTTGTATCAGCGTAAACCCTTCCAGATTCTAAATGGAATGAGGGAGAAAATCGAGATTTTACTTAACGTATACGAACCTGATGAATTGATTGATACAATAAGCCAAAACCCTTCTGCTCATCCCCTCATTCCTCGCTTGCTGCGGAGCAGGGATTCGAACCCCAATAAACGGATCCAGAATCCGTTGTCCTACCGTTAGACGACTCCGCATTATGCGGCTAATTTTAACACTTTATGGGTAGATTATGAAGTTGGGGTGGGGGATGGAGCGGGTTCCACAATGCACTTTTCAAAACTCGCTTTCTCATCATCAGTCAAGCTCTTGGTGCTTTCCTCGGTTACGATTTTTTGAATCGATTCATCAGCCAATGCACTTTGGGCACATTCAACATCGACTTTACCGATTCCCGGCAAATCCACATCTGTTGGCGGTTGGGGAACCTGAGTCTGCTGCGGTTGGCTTTGTTTACCAAACAATCCTTGATAAGCACCGCGCTTGAACCCGTCTGCCAAAAGCAATAGAACGAAAATCCCAATAAAAATCCAGATAACAAAAAAGACAGCAGCAAGCGCGTGCAGGATTTTGAAATTTTTAAACCCTAACAAAATAGAAGCTGTTTTGTTGATTGTCTTATCTATTTTTAGTCCCTGAGTTTTCTTTTTTGCTTCCATAGCCGTAAATAATATCTGATTAAAGGTTACTTTACAAGCCTTAAATATTTTGAGTTTTAATTATTCTTCTTTCGGTAATTATAAAATCAACCCTAAGATCATGGCTCTCTGAGCTGAAATTATCGATTATTTGGAAATCAAAACAAACGCCGAATTTTAACGCTTTTGTATTTGTAAGTAGTCTGTCGTATACTCCTTTTCCGTAACCGAGTCTTAGGCCGTCTTCAGAAAAGGCAAGGCCCGGAATAAAGGCCAAATCAATATCTTTTGGATCAATTAGTGTTAGTGTAGAAGGCTGGGGGATTTGGTAAGGGCCGATTTTTAGGTTTTCCAAATTGGATAATTTAACAAGTTTATACTCATTTAATTTTTTGAAAAATGCGCAAACTGCAACTGTCTTCTTATTTTTTATCAGCTGATCAATAACTGTTTTAATATCCGGTTCGTTATTGATGGCAAGATAACAGGCAGCGATTTTTTTATCGGATATACTCTCTAAACTGAGGATTCTTTTGCAAATGTTTCGGTTCATTTGCCTAATTTCGGCCGGAGTTAACAGGAGTCTCCTTTTTTGGAAAATTTTCCGGAGTTTGGATTTGTCGGATTTGATCACTAGAGATTAAAAAGGCTTGAGTATAAAATTTATACTTGAGCAAATTTACAACTCAACTCTTGCTCTTTGATTGTTTTTTGTCTTCTTCCATCGCTCCCGTAGTTTTGGCAACCGCAAGCTCAACAAAGGTTATAACAATTGCAAGAATAAGTACCCATAAAATGCTTGAAATTCCAAAACCGGTTACCATTGCCAGTCTTTTTAATATCCATAAAACGACAATGTTTGATGCTAAAAATATAGCGGGCCAGACGTTTTGGTTTTTGATTTTGTACCCTGTTTGTTCAACCGCTTTTGGCGCAAGGGGAATAAGTGCGGTTAAGACTAATCCGGCAAAAATAGCCGAAAGCCCGGTTGAAATTGATTGATTACCGACTACGACATTACCGCCAAAAATTGAGTTTGCGACAAGAAGAACGACGGTATTTACTACCCAAAACGTCAGGAAGGAAACAGCTTTTTTCTGGTCCATTAGTCACCTCCTTTGCGGATATTACTAGGTTAATTGAAAGCATAGATCAACGATGTACCTAAGTCAACAAACCGGGCGGAATTGACTTAGTATGGTGTTCGCGTTAGGATTAAAGCGTGGTTGACGAAAGACAAGTTATCGAAAAGTTAAGAAACTGCATCGATCCCGAGCTTGGCATAAACATTGTTGATCTGGGTCTTATTTATTCGGTTGGGATTGACGATTCCAGAGTCAATGTCCTGATGACCTTGACAACGCCCGGCTGCCCCCTGGATTCTTATTTTGTCAGGGACATCACAGACAAGCTCAAAACCCTAAAAGGTGTTAAAGATGTTTCTGTGGAGCTTACCTTCGAACCTCCCTGGAGTCCTGCCGAAATGTCCACAGAGAGCAAAGACCTATTGGGTTTTGTAAATTAAACAAAGTCGGTCGTTTGACATTCGGGTTTTTTTCGGAATATAATCTCCATGTTATCCCAATTACCTAAGTGCCCAATAACCTAAAATTGGGGTATTGACAAGCGCAATAAATGGGACTCTAATGGAATTAGACCACAATATATTGTGCCTTTTAGAT
>Ga0075734_171_pt1 | contig 15038 bp, 16 predicted proteins | sample RifGroB1_FD_68426 | JGI IMG/M metagenome (GOLD analysis project Ga0075734, IMG submission 68426) | Microgenomates (Daviesbacteria) bacterium GW2011_GWB1_41_5
CCATGCGCAGGGCATTAGAAGCTCCTTTTTTAGTAACTGATGCCAAACTTTGACCCTTTTTGGTTTTTTCTGCAGCTTTTTGCCTCTCGCCCTTGACCAATGCAGCTTGCAGAATATTTGCTTTAGTTAATACTGCTGATTTATCCATATGAGCAAGTCCAAGGAGATTTCCAACATCATCAGGATTTACTTCATTCCTGATGGCATCCTGTGCTCTTTGGGCAAACTCCTCTTGTGTAACTCTTTTTCTGCCCTCCTCAAGAGCAGCTATAGTTCGCCTGGCAAATGCAGTTTCAGCTTTTGTCTTGGCCTCTTTTCCCGGGTCTTTCTCCTGGGGTTTTGCCAAACCTATACCCGTAGCTTCACTGATGATACCTCCAACGGCATCTTTTATATCAGGAGCAAATTTTATTGTTTCTCCTAAAAGTGAAGAAGCTATTTTAAAACCTTCTGAAGTGATAGTCATCCATGGACTTTCTTCAGAAGCTTTAGAAATATTAACCGGACCTTCATTAACTATCGGAGAACTAAAAATGATTGAACCTGTAGCAAGAAAGGCTTCAATTTCGGCTGCTGTAGCATTGGCATCAGCTTCTAAATTACCTTCAAGGTCAAAAAGAACCCTTGGCGGCTGTTGTTGTCGCTTAGCTTCCCCTATATTTTGACTTAGCGGGCTAAGAGTTGTATTTGTCATATGGACCTTTTCTTGGGCAGTCCGATATTTCTTGCCTCATAGTGTAACACTTTTAAGCGAGATGTCAAATCCAATTCAACACAATATCTTGTGTGCCGGAGAGAGGACTTGAATCCTTCGACTTCGCTCAGGGCGAGCCCCCACTAAGTGCCCAGAGGGAGAGTTGAACTCCCACACCATTACTGGTACTAGGTCCTAAACCTAGCGCGTCTGCCATTCCGCCATCTGGGCAAGTTATATGGGTATTTTAGCAAAATTTGGCGATGGCTGCTTGGCGGGCTTTTTCTTCCAGGGCATCATCCAAAGGTTTTAGTTGAATCTCTTTTCCGTATTTTATTGCCAGGGCCTTTTGTAAAAGCCAGTCAGCCAATTTAGGGTTTTTGGGTAAAAGGCTCCCGTGCATATAAGTGCCAATGGCATTTTTATAATCGCTTGCGATTTCATCGCGACGCTTCTTGTAACGCGTTGCGTTATAAATGCATCCCTCCAGTGCATCTTCTCCATTATTGCCAAACCCCTGTAAAACTTTGCCTAAAGCATGGGCACCTTTCTTAAGGTGTGTTTTACCTGAATGGTTTTCAAAGCCTACCAATTTACCAAATTCGGATTCAACCACGATATTTCCAATCATGCGATCGTATGAAGCGATAGTATAGGCTGGAAATAGCCCGACACCGGGAAGCTTTGAACCCTCGTGCGGCCCGTAATAATCACCCAAAAGCTGATATCCCCCACAAATTGAAAGAAGTGGTACTCCCCTTTCAATTTCTTGTCTTATCATTTTTCCCTTATCACTTTTCACTAAATCACTTGCCACCAGACCTTGTGCCATATCTTGTCCTCCTCCGAAAAAGAAGATGTCTGCGTCCCTTGGTTTTAATCTATCCCCTATCGAAATGTTTTTGATTTCTACTTCAATCCCCCGCCACTCGGCTCGTTTCTTAAGGGCAATAATATTGCCCGTGTCCCCATAGATATTCATAAGATCTGGATAAAGGTAACCTATGACAAGTTTCATGTAGCCTCCTTCCAATAATGTTTCTTCAACCCTCTTTTTGTCAATAGCCTCTGTAATTCAAGTAGAGCTGTATAGGTTGGCAGAATGAAAAGCCTGCCTTTAAGGCCTATTCTGGCTTCTTCAAAAGCCCTTTCCAGGTTGTTTTCAATGGCAATTTGTTTGGGGTCAATATCTGCATATTTAAGCCTCAATGCCATATCTTCGGCTCTTGTACCTGACACAAAAACTTTGCACTTTGCACTCTCGCCCTGAGCGAAGCCGAAGGGTTGCACTTTGCACTGTTCAAAATCAATGTCCCAGATCCATGAGACGTCTGTTCCATCTGCCAAATTATCATTTAAGGCTAGAAGCAGCCTGTCATTGGATTTTAATTCCGGAGCCAAAGTTTGCAGCACCTGTGTTGCGCCTGTAGGGTTTTTGATAAGGAAAATATAACCAAAATCAAATTTTTCTACTCTCCCAAAGGCCGGTTGAAATGTTTTCAGTGAGTTCAAAATATACTCGTCGGAAATATCTAATTTCTTGGCCAGTATATAGGCCGCTAAAAAATTATAGACATGGTAAATTCCGGGTACTGGTAAAGTAGTTTGTAGTTTGTAGTTTGTAGTTTGTAGTAAAAAGCTGGAACCGGTTAGCCCGTTTAATTTAATATTTCTAGCTTCAAAATCTAACTTATGAGTTTTGTTCTGCATGGTGGCTCTTTCTCCGGTGATTTTATTACTTTCTAGGCCAAAAGTTTGCACACTGCCCTTAAAGCAATCCTTTAAAGCCAGCAAGTTATGATCATCACCATTGATAAAAATTGAAGTTTTGGGATCAACTACTTTCAAAGTCTGACACCATTTTTTGACAACGCTGTCCACCTCCCCATATCTATCAAGCTGATCGCGAAATGCGTTTAGGAAAACAATCATGTCAGGTTTTAACTTTGGGATAACTTTATTAAAGGCTGCTTCATCCAGTTCCCAGATAGCTAGATCGGGTAAGTGAGAAGTGAGAAGTGGGAAGTGGGAAAGTAGAGCAGATGCGATGCCTCGTTCTAAGTTTGAACCCGTGTGATTTCTTATAACTTTCAGGCCTGATTCTTTGGCAAATTGAGCTAACATCCTGGCAGTAGTAGTTTTGCCATTAGTACCGGTAATAATGATTGTGCATGGAATTTGCGAGGCCAGATGAACCACTAAGTCAGGGTCGATTTTTAAAGCGTAATACCCGGGAGCGGCTGATCCTCCTCCAATATTTAGTGTTCTGGTAAGAAAATGGACTCCCTTACCTAATATCACTGCTGCCAGGGGAATTGTAGCAAAACGGGGTTATTTTTGCGCCAAATCCACCTTATATTCTTTCTCAAATTCCTCCATGTCTGTCAAAAAGTATGAAACTTTTGTTCCCCAAGTTGGAGAGGCAGCATAGACGCGGTTAATTGAATCAGGGGTTGTTAGGCCCCTGTTGAAATAATTTTGGCGGAGTCCTCTTGAAACGGTATAAATTCCATCTTTCCAGGAGTTAAAATATATGGCATTGGTGCCGTAAACACCCCAGCCCCAGGCATTGTAACCTCCGGGTATAAATTTTCCAAAAGTTGACTCGACTCCGGCAATGGAAGCCACAAGTTTCCAGTCCAAATTATTTTCGTCAGCCGCATCCACGAAATGCTGGGCCTGATATTGTAGTGGTGAATTATATTTAGAAAGATAGGATGAAAGCATTTGAGCGCGGGAGTCAAACTGCTTTGCTTCAACTTCTATTTTTGGCTCTGATAAATCACCCTCCGCGGGTGCCGGTTGGGAAGAAAGTAAAGGGATTATTAAAAGCAGCAAAAGAAGTCTTTTTGTAACCACAAAAAAATCCTGAAGCATGAGGGGACATACTTCAGGATTGTGCAGAATTATACACTATGAGATACCAAAAGTCAAATTAAAAGAGAATGAGATTTTAATTAAGGGATTGCATAAAAGCGCTTACTCCCATAGCCCAAGCCCCGCCTTTTTTTAGTGAGGGAGGTGTATATTTAGCCATGATTTCTTCGGGAGTTTTTAACCCTTTATCAATGTAATCCTGTCTTAAGCCTTCGCCGACTTTATCAATAGCTTCTTTAAATGATGTGAATCTTAGAACTTTACCCCCATAGATACCATATCCGAATGGATTGAATGAACCTTTGGGAAAAATTTTGCCTCCCCCCGATTCCTGCATGGCAATAGCCGGCAAAAGCCTAAAATCGAGTCCATATCTGTCTGCAGTATTGACAAAATCAGGAGCAAATTCAGCCAGCGGCGAGCGCCTATTGCCAAAAAATTCTTTGACAATTTGCGGTCTGCCGTCGTTTTTTTTGATATCTATTTTTTGATTAGTCTGTGCAGTTAAGTTTTTTGGTAAGGCTTTATACATCTGGTAGCGTGGTTTGATATTGTTGATTTCTCTTGGGAGAGATAAATATACAAGGAAAATAATGGCGAAAAAGAAGGTACAGATTCCGGCTGCAAAATACGCAAATGCGAAATTAAGGCTTCTCATTTATCAATCGATAGCTTAATAATAATCAGATTCTCTGTCAATGATACGAATAACCTCAAAAGATATCTTAAAGCAACCATTACTACTTTTTGGTACAATACAACAGGAAGCCGGGGTGGTGAAATGGTATACACGCTACCTTGAGGTGGTAGTGCCCGAAAGGGTGTGCAGGTTCAACTCCTGTTCCCGGCACACAAATTTTCATGCCGAAGTGGTGGAATGGTAGACACGCAGCGTTCAGGACGCTGTGAGCGCAAGCTCGTGGAGGTTCAACTCCTCTCTTCGGCACAAGAAGGACAGTACTGTCAAAAACTTTTGAAAATATTTCATTGTTTTTAACTACATAAAACACAATCAGGCTTTCTTATTTAATATTTTCCCTCGTGTAGCTTTTTAATTTCTGAAAGCCTGCACGGCCTAAAATACATATCCCGCTCAATTTCCAAACCCATCGGTCCTTTGAGACCTTGTAATTCGGAAAGGGTAAAATATCCCAGCTCTTGCTCATGTCCTATGACATAACCAAAGAATGTATCCTTTCCGTCAAATTCAATGGCATACCATGTCCAGTTAGTCCAAACAGCAAAGAATTTGCATATAACTAACGGATCATCAATATCTTCCTGCGTATATAAAAATGGTAACTTTGAAGTTATTTCATTTGTAAGAAGTTGCATATATTTTCACCCCCTTTCCTGGCTTTTTCCTTAAAAATTATTTTTTGGAAGCAGCCTGCCTGCTTCCAATACCTGAAGCATTTAAGCGGGGTGAATTTTGCAAGGGCGAACCTTAAAAGGTGAGTTCATCTTGACCCTTGCAAAATGAGGGGTGCAACCCCTTTATATGCAGTTAAAATATATCTGGCAGAAGTTAATGGTTACACGTTGATATTATTTTTTGCTAAAATAGTTTAATGGTTTCTCAAAAACTATATTGTTATGTTGATGAAACAGGACAAGACACTAAAGGAGCATTATTTGTTGTTTCAGTCGCAGTTACCAAAAAGGATAGAGATGAGCTTAGGGAACTTTTGGCAAAGCTCGAAAAGGCTTCTGGTAAAGGGAAAACAAAATGGGTTAGAACCAGAAAATAATTTAAAATTGCTTATCTTGAAAAAATATTAACTCAGAAAGACTTCCGCCATAAAATCTTTTTCTCGTTATCAAAGGAAACCAAAACTTATCGGGAAATAACCTTAGTAACTATAGCTTCAGCTATTACCGCTTCAAAAGATGAAGAAAATTATGAAGCGCTGGTATTTATTGACGGGCTGCAAAAAAGTGAGGTTAAAAAAGTAGCCACTGGTTTAAGAAGAATAGGAGTACATACAGAAAAAGTCCGTGGGCTTAGGGATGAAAGTGACGAGTTTATTAGGCTTATGGATACAATTGCTGGACTTATTAGAGAAAATGAAGAAGGAATTGAATATGCCAGAAAGCTTTATAAGTTAGGTTTAGAAAATAAAACACTCACCACTGTTTAAAACCAATAAAAAACCCACATAGCTTTCGCCAGAGGTGGGAACAACCTAGTTCTTTCGAACACCCGCCAATACTGGTAGTATTCGGTTGCGATTTACATATAATATAGCATATGAGTAATCATAAGTCAACGAGCGCTAAAGTAATCTAAGAGGGAGCTCCCAAAATTTGACAGGCCACAAGATATTGTGCTACATTCCGCAGTAAGTTTAGTTTTAAAATTTTCTGCCTGGTTTTTAGTAGTTTAATTTTTCTTTTCCTCCTCAGCTTGATATACCCCCATTGAGTTGCTAAAATGTGATAGTATTTCGGGCAGAAGCGGTTCAAACAGGTGTGGTGTGATCTGATATAATACTAGGGCACTTAGCTCAGTGGTAGAGCGGTCGCTTTACATGCGATATGTCGGGGGTTCAAGTCCCTCAGTGCCCACTATAAGCCACAGTTGCCAAGTTGGTCAAGGCGGGCGCCTGAAGAGCGTCTTATCCGGGTTCGATTCCTGGCTGTGGCACAAATTTGTCTGGTGGCCTTGTGCCACAAAGACAAATTTTATCGTAGTATCAGAAATCTGATCTGCGCGCACGAAGTCGTGCCGTGCAGGTTCGAAGGTCGCTTTGGCGACTGCAAGCTCTGCTTATTCCTGGCTGTGGCACAAATTTGTGCGAGGGTAATTCAGTGGTAGAATGGTCGCCGCGGCGACATACAGGGGGTTCTTATGTTCTATGTTTACGTGTTACAAAGTCTGAAAAATGGTAGATTATATACGGGCTCGACAAATAATCTGGAAAGGAGATTATCGGAACATAACGCTGGTCAATCGAAATACACTAAACATACCGCTCCATTTGAGCTAGTTTATAAGGAAGTATATAATACTAGAGTTGATGCCTTTAAAAGAGAAATGTTTTTGAAAACAGGTAAGGGTAGAGATGAAATTAAGAAATTATTACAAGCGGCGGTAATTCAGTGGTAGAATGTCTCGTTGCCAACGAGAATGTCGCCGGTTCAAATCCGGTCCGCCGCTCCCAAAAATAACAATGTTATACGCATTAGTTTTTAGACCCAAAATTGATACTTCAAAAATTGACGAGTTCCGCCGAAAATATGATCCTCATATCAATCTAATTGGGCCGCATATTACTCCGGTTTTTCCAATCAGTGGTAAAAATATCGATAAGAACACGTTTTTAAAACATATTAAGAACGTTCTGAAAGGAGAAAAGCCTTTTAAAATTCACTTACAAGGATTAAGAAAATCTTGGGATCAATGGCTTAATTTGATCTTAAAAAAAGGAAATAGTGAGGTCATTGCTCTTCATGACAAACTTTATACTGGTGTTTTGACTCAATTTTTCAGAAAAGATTTAGGGTATATTCCGCATATAGGATTAGGGTTGTTTGTATCTAGTAATTCTGGCTATAAAGTAACAGACCCAACACTTCAGAAGTTGGACGAAAACAAATATAAATTGGCATTCAAAGAAGCTGAATCACTCAGTTTTGATTATTGGACTGATTTGGATAATCTAGAATTAATTACTCTTGACGATAATGCCACACAAATTGTGGAGCAGGAAAGATTTATACTCAATAATAATTGAAGATTTTAGTATAGTGAAGTCTTGTGGTAGAGTGGTCGCCGCGGCGACATGTCGCGGGTTCAAATCCCGTCTCCCGCTCCAGAGAAGAAAATATTAATATAAGTTAACCCCGTCTCCGGATCGTCCGAAAAAGTAAAAGGGATCTATTCTTACCTGATGACGGTTAGGCTTTATTCCAGGCTTTATTCCCCATTGTTCAAAACATCTCATCCTTTCTGCAGAAGTGATATGTTGCGGTTGTGTTAAAGCCAGCAGATCTTCGAAAGGGAGATTTATTGCACGAGCTCTAATGGGCGCGCTTGTAAAATAGGCTATAGCTTCAAGATTCTCGATTCTTTTGATGCCGTCATCACCAATATGTGGTATAGCCTGTTCCCAGGGAGTAAAGGCAATCTTCTCCCGGGCACTCTTCTATCCGGACTAATACTCGGAAAATAACGCCTAAGATCTTTAAATGAATATTGCGGATTTTGCTGGGGATCTTGGGGTATTGAATTTTGATCAAAATCGAATTGTAAAGCCTGCTCTGTCATATCCAGTTTTTAGTACGAGTAAGTTCAAACACAGGATATCCGAAAATTAAGCAATTTGCAATACACTAAAAACCCCCGCCACGGCGGGGGTTTTGAATAATTTCCGTCTAAATCTTGGGAAAAGTTATTTTTTCCCTCCTTTGCCCCATTTCTCATATGCTAACCAAAGGCCAGCCAGACCTACCAAGATATAAATAACTTTTTCGAGCAGGCTGTTTGCGCCAAATATTGATGATACCAAGTTTAATTGCAAAAGGCCAACCAACAGCCAGTTTAGGGCGCCGATGATTACCAACAAGAAAGCCAGTGACTGATATTGCTTCAATTCAATCACCTCCCCTCATATCCAGTATCAGATGTTTTACGACCTTTGTCAAATGGGAGATTTAAGGGTATAATTTCTCTGCCGAAGTAAATATTGCGGGGTCGTCTAATGGTAGGACGATAGCCTTTGGAGCTATCTATCATGGTTCGAATCCATGCCCCGCAGCCTTATATACTCCGCACCTCCTTAAATACTCTTTATATTGGTCAAACCAATAATTTAGACAAAAGACTTAAAGAACATAAAGGTAAAACAACTAAATCAGCAAAGTACATTAAATATTTTAATTCCTGTCAGCTAGTTTATTCAGAAGAATACTTTACTAGACTTGAGGCCGTGAAGAGAGAGTACCAGCTTAAACATTGGACTAAAGCTAAAAAGGAGGCGTTAATAAAGGGAAATTTACAGTCACTAAAGAAACTATAATGGACGATTAATAATGAATCCGTAAGTCTACACTAAAGGATTAACACAAAAAGTTACTCTGTTTTTCCGGTAAGAAGGGCATCAATAATATCGTGAGGTAAAGCCGCTGCATTAAGTAGGGCTTTTCTAACAATATTTCCTGCTTCCGACCCAATTTCATCAGCAGCTTTAAGACTTCCCATTACAGCATCTTTTGCAAGCTTTCCTGAATCTTCTCCAATAACAGAGGCTGCCTTAATTGCGCCTTCAACAGCAGAAACCGCTGCATCTCCTATATCTCCTCCAATACTTTCAACACTTTTAACAACCCCATGGGCTGCCTCCGTAGCAGTTTCTCCAACATCTCCCCCGACTTCCTTCACCCCTTCGATAGAACCGGTCACAAGACCTGTTGCTGCCTGGGTAGTAGACACTCCTGTTTGGGAAGCAACAACCACACCTTCTGCAACTACTTTGCCGACTGTATCTATGGAAGTTGCAGCCACCTCACCACCAGCTTTCATGGTATCAACTATGTTATTTTTTACTACATCCCTGGTTGTAGCAACCACATCACCGGCACCGGAAACTACTGAAGAGAGGGCATTTCTTAAATCATCAGCAAGACTTGGCATTACAATTACACTACCATAAGTTTGGAGTTGCTGTCAACTTCCAAATTCTGGTGCAAAATATTTTTCCCAATGTTATTATAAATAAATGGAGTTTGTTTCAGAAAATATGTCATGGATTACTTTGAATGTATCCCTGGCAGTTTTGGCAGTAATCTTCGGCGTCCTTTTCTACTTAATGCGTGGCTTTTGGCGTTTTATCTTTTTTATTTTATGGATACTCTTTATCCCTAACACCATCTATATGGTGACCGATATCCAATACTTGCCCGGCCAGCTTATTAAGACTCAATTTTCAAGCCAGATTCTTCTAACCGGCCAATATCTAATCATAGCTTCACTGGGAGTGATTACTTATTTTTTAGGGATATATCCATTTGAGCAAATTATATCCAAAAGGGTTAACAAAACATCCATTCCTGTGATTATTTTTTTGGCAAATTACCTGATCGCTTTTGGAATATTTCTGGGGAAGATCTACAGGGTACATTCATGGTTTATTTTTACCTCTCCCCAAAGTGTAGCCGGTGCAATTTCTGACATACTGGCCTCGCCGTTAATTTTATTGGCAATTTTCCTGTTTGGGACATTTACTAATTTTGTTTATTTTATTGTTGGTCCAAGGCTTGGTGTAAAAGTCTGGACAAAACGCTGTTTTATGCTAAGATAATCCACTATGGGCATAGTTTCCTGTGTTAAAGTGAGCGACAATTCAACCAATCCAGAGGTGGTTTTCAAGGCTGTTAAAAAAGCAATGGAGCTTGCTTCATGGGAAGGGCATGTTAAAGGTAAAAATATCATTTTGAAGGTAAATGTAATGTGGGATAAATTATATCCGTCATGCACTACCTCGCCTATGGTGATTGAAGGAGTAATCCGCGTACTCCGCTCCTCAAATAAATTCAAAGATGCGAAAATTACTATCGTTGATGCCAACACTCCCTCATTTTCCGATGTTGGACGAGCATTCAGGACCGAAGGTATAGAAAAAATGGCCCAAAAATACGGCATTGACTGTATAAATCTAAGTAAAACCGAGTTTGAAACTGTTTATCTGAAAAAGTTTTTTGTACTTAGTAAATTGCAGATCAGCAAAGTACTTTTGGCTGCCGATACAATCATTTCCATTCCCGTACCCAAAACACATACCTACTCCACTATTACGGGGGCGTTAAAAAACCAATGGGGTTGTATATATGACCTTCGGCACAATTATCACATGGTTGTGCACAAGGCAATTGCAGACGTTAACAGGTACCTAAAAAATAAGGTGACGTTTGCCGTAGTTGATGCTCTTTTTGGGATGGAAGGAAAGGGTCCCAAAAACGGTACTCCGAAAAAATTAGGTTACCTTTTTGCCTCGCATGATCTTGTCTCCCTCGACAGGATACTTTGCCAGGCAATTGGTGTTGACTATAAAGAAATCGGTTATGTAAATTACTCCAGCCAAGCAGGGGTAGGCTCGCTCAACGCCAGACTTGTCGGAGATAGTATTCCTGCATTTAATTTTATATTCGGGCTCCCGTCAAATATATCAATGGGTATGGAAATGCGGATTAGAAAAATGAGCCCTTTTTTGGCAAAATTATGCTTCAGCCCAACCTCCCCCTTACTTTTAGTATTAAGGATTATAGCAAAAATTTATTATGACCTATGGTATGCTTTTTTAGCAAACAAAAATGTACACAAAATGATGGGTACAAACTTCGGGAAAATGTGGAAAAGCTACTTAAAATAGTCTATTGGACTATTATTGTGGCAATTCTCCACCACTTTCTTCATTTGCTACAGGGACACTATTAGAACCCGCAGCCGGGCCGAGCGGATCTTGATTTTGATTATCCATTTAAAGCTCACCTCCTCCCAATTATCTTATGCTAACGGGCTTGCAAACGTCAACCCGGTAAATTATTATTAAGATATGAAAATTCTTATCAATTGGCTTGCTTCTGCCTTGGTAATTATGGTTTCTGCCTATCTTCTTTCGCCGGGAATTCATGTTGCCTCATTTACTGTTGCTCTCGCCATAGCCCTGGTACTGGGGGTTATAAATATTACCCTGAAGCCGATACTTCTGCTTTTGACTTTGCCGATCAATATTTTAACATTGGGCCTTTTTACCCTGGTGATCAATGCTGTTTTAATAATGCTGACTACAGTAATTGTCCCCGGCTTTCAAGTTGACAATTTTTGGTGGGCGCTTATTTTTGGGGCAGTGATATCAGTTGTTAACAACTTTCTTAATCATTTTAACTGATTAACTTTTTCTTCTGAGATGGCCAGCACTTGCCATAAATCTGAATTTTTTGGCAAAACTTTCAGGGCGTCTTTGGAAAAATCCCGCGCCTCAAGAAATTTTTCCTGTTTCAAAAGCACTTTGGCAAGATTAGAATAGGCCAGATAATATTTGCCGTTTCCGATTGCTTTTTTGTAGTGTTTTTCTGCCGATTCCAAATCCCCTTCCGCTTCAGCTACAGCTCCAAGATTATTCCAATTAGTCCACCATCCGGGAGCAAGGGCAACAGATTTTTCAAAATGTGTTTTGGACTCACTAATACTTCCTTTCCGGTAAAGCTCGACCCCCAGATTATTTTCTAAATTATAATTAGGCGGTGATAATTTGATGTCATGTGAATATAAAACTAAGCCATTTTGCCAATTGATATTTCGGGTAATAGTTTTGATAAATAGAAAGGGCACGGTAATGATTAGAACTGCGATAAGCAGGTTGGATAGCGGTTTGTCTTTAATTTTCAAAGCCATGGATAAGCTTGCAATCATCCCTAAAATTCCGGGCATTGGCATATAAAACCATCTTTCCGCTACTGTTAAGTCTAGGGGAAAAAGTTGGAGATGCAGTCCCATTCCAAGTAAAAACCAGAATGAAAAAAAAGTAAACAATGGGAAAGTGGCTTTGCTATTTTTCCATAAAAAGATTGCACAAAATAAAAATATTGCCAGTAGCAGAAGGAGAATTAAAAGTGGAAAGTAAAATTTCTGCCAGGAAATTCCCCTGATTGCCCATTGTTGATCAATAAAAAGGTCCTTGGGGAAAATAAATGTTTTTAAATAAAAAATGATAATTTGCGGTATATTTATCAGACGTTCCCAAAATGTCATGGTGGTGATTGAAGAAAGGTTGTGGGCAGCTATTGGAATATTGGCAACAGTGAAACGCAGAAATAGATAGATGAGAAAAGAAACAACACCTCCAAAAACGTAGTAAAACTTTTGCTTGTAAATGATTGCGTAAAAAAAGATAAGTGGCAAAAAAAGCAAGCCTGTTTCCTTTGATAAAAATGACATGAGAAGCAGAATGGAAACCGGGATTGGCCATTTTTCTTTAATTACCAAAAGCACTGCTAAAGAACCGAAGAAGAAAAACAATGGCTCCTGCAAGGCGGAAATATAGACTACGGCTTCTGTACTGATTGGGTGGATAAGAAAAATTATAGCTAGAGTAAATGCAAGAAATTCTTTTTTTAAGAAAAACTTGAAGATGTAAAATAGGATTACTGTATTGATAATATGTAAAACTACCTGGAAAATATGGAAATAAAAAGCATTAGCACCGAAAATAGAGTAAATTAAAGAGAAGGCGGTGGTCATTAGGGGTTTGTAATAAAGCCCTGAAAATCCTTCTCCCCCGCCGGAGTTAAATGTACTGCCGCTGAAAAATGAAGTAATATTGCTAATTAAATGTACGGGCGCGTTTTTAATAATTTGTTCCTCATCATCCCAGACAAAAGAATTGAAAAGTGAGTTAAAATAAACCAAGAAGCCAAGTGATACCAAAAAAATGAGATATTTATTCATGATAGAATAGCCAGTAAACTATAAAACATTAAACTTCTCTTGTGAATATGGAAAAAACCATCTTCGAATTGATACTAAAAAACCCGAGCAGAATCTTTTCTAACTCTTGGTTAATGCTTAGCCTAATTATTACCCTCTTTCTTTTATTAAATAGTCTACTTTTTCTAAAAGATCCGCTTATTTGGCCGGATGAGGCTATTTGGGCGGATATAGCTGGCAATATTATCAAAGAGAACAGAATGGGAACAGATTTATTAAAAGGAATTTTTCCCGGAATTGAGAATCAAGCTTTATGGTACCCTTATTTGTTTTTTAACACTATTGCAGTCTGGTTTAAATTGTTTGGAACATCAATAGCCGGGCAAAGATTAATCTCCATTGTCTTTGGCGGATTTTTCCTGGTTTTCTTTTACCTATTCTCCAAATCATTCATAAATCAGAATGAAAATTTAAATAAGTCAAATTGGGTCCCAGCTTTAGCAACAATTGCTCTGGTTATCGATTTTACATTCCTAAGGTCGACTCGCATCAGTAGGCCTGAAATATTTATTCTTTTTTGGGGAATCCTGGCTCTTTATTTATTCAGGAAATTTCTTGAGAATATCTCTCATCGTAAATTAAGTTTTCTTCTGGTTGCCGGAAGTGGACTTTGTTCCGGCTTAGCTGTTTTATATCATCTTATGGGAGTTTTTTTCTTTATTTCGCTAGTAGTATATATGTTATTTGCTGAAAAATTAAAAATTTTTAAATCAAGGTTTTTTTACCTTTTTAATCTCTCGTTTATTTTTCCTGTCGCAATTTGGATTTTTTCTATTTTACCAAATTTTGATACCTTCTGGGCGCAATTTTTCCTTGTTAATATCCGTAAAGATTTAGAAATAACCTGGATTTTAGACGTATTTCAAAATAGACAATTGGAATTAAAATTAATTTATCTGGGGTATATTTTAATGACTTTAATCTTTATGATTACGGCACCGGCAATTTTTAACCGAGTTAAATATTATTTATTTCTATTTAGTATTTTATCAGTGTCCTGGTTTTTTGTTATATACGGAAAGCAATTTTGGTATGCAAGCTATCCCCTTCCTTTTATTTATCTTACAATATCAATTCTTTTAGTCAGGTTACTAGATAAACAGATTTGGAGAAAGCCTTCTGGGTTACAAACCCTCTTTCTTTTATTAATCTCAATCTTCACTTTCACCATTTTACTTAATTTAAAACTTCAAACTGAACTTATTATTAATAACTGGGGAGATAAGAACTCATACGAGAAATTTGGTGATAACATACTAAAGATTATCCCGGAAAATAAAACAATTTTTTTATCCTCCATCCCTGATCCTTATTTTATATTTATGTCCAGGAAGAGGAACAATATATTATATGAATTTCCTTTTGTCAAAATTGACAAAAGGAACTATCTTAATATTTTAAAAACCAGCGATTATATTATTTATACCGGTTCTTATGAGAATACAATTTTTCAGGATTTTTTACCACGGTATATTAGTAAAAATTCCCAAAAAATTTATAAAATAGGAGGAGAATCTCAATATCGAGCCATTATTATTGAATTAAAATTAGCAAAAGACAGAGTAGATTTAGAATGAATTTTATTTATGCTTTTTTGGCGATTATCATTTGTATTGGTGACTGTTTAAAAATGTACAGGATAACTTCTAACAGAAATGAACAAATAAAAAACGGCAGTAAGATTATTAAGTCCTGATGAGTATGCCTGTTATCTAATATTTCTAAGTGCTTAATCTTTAACTTTTTTACCAAGCTAAACAACATTCCTATAATGGAATAATCTAGAGCCAGGACATTATCTTGCCGGATAATCTGGAATCCCGATTGCAAGAGGAGAGTTTTAAGACCATTATTTGTAAAATGAAAAAGATGTCTTGGTAAATCTAAATGATGCCAATTATTATTGAATATTTTTGATTCAAGACAATTAAAATTTGGGCATTCAATAAATATATAGCCATCTTGTTTTAATAATTGTTT
>Ga0075734_112_pt1 | contig 14084 bp, 16 predicted proteins | sample RifGroB1_FD_68426 | JGI IMG/M metagenome (GOLD analysis project Ga0075734, IMG submission 68426) | Microgenomates (Daviesbacteria) bacterium GW2011_GWB1_41_5
TGTATGCCCATGGGATGAGCACCAGAGATATCCAAGACCACCTGGAAGAAACATTCGGCATGGATGTCTCACCTACGACCATTAGTACGATCACGGAAAAGATCTGGCCGCTGGTGGAAGCCTGGCAAACCAGAAATTTGGAAGCAGTCTATCCATTCGTATTCTTAGATGCCATTCACATCAATCTAAAACGAGATGGAAGGATCCAGAATACAGCTGTATATATCTGCCTTGGTATTTCCACCACTGGGCATAAAGACATCTTAGGTCATTGGGTGGGTGATGGCGCAGAAGGCGCCAACTTCTGGCTAAGTGTAGTTACCGATTTAAAGAACCGTGGAGTGAGTGACATCTTCATTGCCTGTGTGGATGGCTTAACAGGGTTTGGTGAGGCCATTCGAGCAGTGTTTCCCAACACACAAGTGCAGCGCTGTATTACTCATCAATCAGGAACTCACTCAAGTATGTGGGGTGGAAAGACAAAAAAGAGATAGCTGATGATCTAAAGACCATCTACCAAGCTCCCAATGAAAAATCAGGTAAAACAGCACTAAGTGTGGTGAGTGACAAGTGGATGAAAAAATATCCACTAGCTATCAAGTCCTGGGAAACCAACTGGACAGAACTCTCACCTTTCTTTCAGTTTACTCCAGAGATTCAGCGCATCATGTATACCACCAATGGCATTGAGTCATACAACCACTCACTACGGAAAATGACCAAAACCAAAGCCTCATTCCCAACCCAAGAATCACTGGAAAAAGTGTTGTACTTAGCCTACCGTAATGCCAAAAAGAAGTGGGATAAATCCATCACCAATTGGGCACTGATCGTGAACCAATTAGCCATTCATTTTGAAGGGAGGTTTACCGTTTAAAAACACCTATGCAAAAAGCCGTTTACACAAGACTATTGACACACCCCAATTTAATAATTTCAGGTAAAATCCTATTTACCGAATGATCCTTGTGGTGAAAGTACCTTCCTGTTAGGGAGCGAATGTTGACATCAGATTTGGTGATTCATCTTGGCCACAGGGATCGAAACCTTATTGCGAAGCAAGAGTTTGTTCATTCCCTCTGGTTCAACTCGAGCCGAAGGTTCTATTTATGCTAATATTTGATTATGGCATGGAAAGTTTTATTCTTTCAAACAGCAAGAGGTGACTCTCCTGTTGAAGATTTTATTAAAGAGCAGGACGAAGCTACATATGCTAAAGTTTTGCAGTCCATGAGACTTCTTGCTAAAAATGGACCCTTTTTGAAACCTCCTTACATCAAAAAGATACAAGACAAGTTATACGAATTAAGAATATCCGGAAAAGTAGCAATAAGAATATTTTATACAATTACCAATAATGAGTATTATTTGTTGCATGCCTTTAAGAAGAAAAGTCAAAAAACGCCCTCTAAAGAAATCAAGGTAGCCCTTGACAGAATGATAGAATTAGTATAGCATATATGCTATATGATTAAACCTAAAGACAGAAAACACCGAGACTTCAACGATTTCTTAAATGAGTCTCTTAAAAATCCTAAAATTAAAGCTGAATATGATAAACTTCAGCCTGAATTTGCTATGATTCAAGCAGTTATAGATGCAAGAGTTAAAAAGGGGGTTACCCAAAAAGAATTGGCGGAAAAAATTGGCACCAAACAATCAGTAATTTCCAGACTTGAATCTGGCAGAGCTAACCCATCTGTTGCGTTTCTTAAAAAATTGGCTCAAGCCTTAAACTCTCATCTGGAAATTAGATTCACCAATTTTAAATAATCCTGCTGTACTTGATTATGCATTTTTTAGACCGAATGTATAAGAAAATTCTGAGTTTAGACCGTCAGACAGGAATAATTCAAAGAATTCTCGTAGTCTGTTTAAGGTACTAGCCGGGTCACAAGTTAACAATGGTTAAAAATAGATGAAAGAAGATAACAGAAACTTACTAATTTTTGACTTTTTGAGTTTATAAAACTATAATTCAATCATTATGTCAGCTGAAGCACCTAGAAATAGCGGCATAGGAGAACCATTGGACTTATCTACAGAGATAGGTATATTTATCCGCACAGAAGGCCTTCTGATAAAAGAAGCAAAAGAAAAGAAAAAGGAAACAGAGAGAAATGTAGCTGAGGCCAAAGCCAAAGAGGCCTATCGGAAGCCACCTATGTTGATAGCAAATGAACATGGAAAACAAATAGCAGATCAATCGGGAATAAGAGAACTCATAACACAAGCACAAGCGGGACTTTTTCAATATTACCAAGCGGTTCAAATAGGAGAAGTATGGTCAAAATACGGATCGCGCTACGACTTTGAGACAAACAGAGATCGAAGTGAAGAAAATTATAGATTGGATAAAATATATGGGAAAGATCACAGGAGACTTTTTGGACCGTATCTTAAAAACCACTCGGTACCTTCTACTGATTGGAACGAAAGACAGTCGTATTTTATTAGATTAGGTTGGAGAGAAGGCGTAAACCCTAACCTTGATCTACAAGATTCCGGTTATAATTATGTAGAAGTTCAGTGTAACCCATGGTTTGATTCATATTGGGGTTCAGATACATTAACAGTAAAAAGTATGAAAGGGCATAAAGTATTTAAAAATGATGAATGGCAAGACAGAGAGGAATTAAAAAAAGCAATACTTGAAGCTGTTAAAAATCCTCTGTATGAATCATTTTCTATACCTAAAAGTCCAGTTCCCTCAATGTCTGAAACCTACCGAAGAATGCAGTTAGGTGAACATGGATAGAATCATATGAGTATTGTTAGTAATGTAAATCCACATTATCATAACGGTATATAATTCCACCCAATGATTTCGGTGGCGATGTTAACATCAATTTTGATGATCCATCTCGGCTACAAGGATCGAATTAAACTCTTTGGTTTACCACGTAATAATCAATAAGCCTTCTGATCATTGCCTGATAAGAAGCATTATGTTTTTTAGCAGCACTTTTAAAAAAGTCCAGACTCTTCTCTGTAAGAGTTAATGTCACCTTGGTCTTTTTTTCATTTAAGCTCAAGTCTTCAGGACTTGGTAAAAAGTCATTTATCACTCGTGCCTCTATTGGCTCATTACAGTATTTGATTTTGTTTTTCATATATATTTTTGCCCTTTCTCCAGTATCCAGCACCTATTATTCTGATGCTGTTGCCTCGGTAGGTAAATCTAACAGTTAAAACACCTCCCTTCACCTTACCGAAACAATAATAACGCTTTTCTATCTTGCTATGCTCCAAATCTTGCGCAATCACACGCTTTGAGTCAATAAATGCGTATTGTGCAGTTTCAAAATTGACTCCGTGTTTCTTTATGTTCTCGGCGTTTTTATCCTCATCCCACTCAAAAGATGTATTCATAAATATATTACCATATTGCCATATATTTTGCCATACCCAAATTATCTGTAAAAGTTAAAAGTAACTGATGAACTTTATTATACATTTTTTAACCCAAACTGATAAGCAAATTCGGAGTTTAGGCCGTTCTGAAGGAATAATTCAAAGAAATCTCGCAGTCTGTTTAAGATACTAAGCTGTTCACTTACAAAATTTTGTCGGATGTGATACTCTATACAAATGGAAGAGCTAAATGAGAAATGTCCAAAATGCGGAGCACCCCTGGTCATGAATACCACTATGTCCGGTAAAAGGATGAAGAAATGTTCCAAGGGAGGTTGGGATAAAGAAACAAAAACTGCCACAGGGTGTGACTATGTGGAATGGATCAACGGGACTACAGAGCCTCTGGATAAGGAATGTCCCCAATGCGGCAAGCCTCTGGTTTTATATACTACCTCTTCCGGTAAAAGAATGGAAAAATGCTCCACTTCAGGTTGGGACAGGGAAACCCGGAAAGCCACAGGATGCGCCTTTGTAAACTGGCTTAAGCCGGGTGAAGTTCCCGCTTAAGAGTTATTCTGATTTTTCCGAAGATTTTGTACTCTCTTTTTGAGAATTAAAGCTTCTTAAGGAACTTATTATTTTTGCTGCATCAAGACGGATTGCATTTAAATCCTTATGCACTGTTTGAAGTTTTTTTCTAATTTGCAGGAAAGTTGGCTTGTCAACTGCCGTGTCTTTTTTACCTTTTATATCATCCAGAATTTTAGTGGCATCGGCCAGTTTTACCCGCGCATCCTTCATGGCAGTCTCGGCTGCGGTTGTATTTTCTCCGGCTGCCTTAGCCCGATCAATCCTGGCCTGGAGTTTATCCAAAAGTTGTCCGGCTTTCATTGTTAATCTGCTATATGATTCAAAAATAGCAATTATCGATTTTCTGACTTTTATTGTTTTTTCTTCCCTAATTTGCTCCCTTGTTAGTTTGGGTTCTTCAACTCTCGCTTTAATATTTTCCCGGACGTCTTCAACCTTTTGCTTTAAATTTTCAATACGCTTGGTGGCTGAAGGCGAAGTATCCTCTGCCAAGGTAAGCACAGGTGCAACTAATAGGATGCCCGCCGCCATTAATATAAATGCCAATACTTTCATATTCATAAACAAGTTTGAAAGCTCTGTTTGAAAACTTCGTTTGCAAGCAGAGCTTATAGGTTATTTAAATCATTTCCCAAACTTACATCAGTAGCTTGCAGTTCAGTTAAATCCCGCTCAAGCGCCGTGAGATCATCTTCCGGTGAAGCAGTAGGCGAAGGAGTCGCGGGCCTGATGGGTTTTTCAACAATAACCGATTGCGGACCGGGGGTTGGGTTTGTACCTAAAAATTTATCACTAATCTGCTTTGAGAATGAAAAGTAAAGTAAGGCAACAATGGCAACCAGTACCAAAACAGACAGAAGAACTTTGGTCATTTTATTTATTTTATTGAAACTTAGATTAATTGTCAAGTTGGAGCAAATTTAGTACAATTAGCTGCAAGGCGCGTTCGTCTAGAGGCCTAGGACACCGGGTTTTCATCCCGGTAATCGCGGGTTCGAATCCCGCACGCGCTACTCAAAGGTAATATTTTTAATTAATTCAATTTCCGGATTTTTAGGGTTATTTGTAAAATCAACCCCCACAAAATCCAGTCTGTATTGTTTGTTTCCCCATTTATTTTTAACCAGATAAAACTGGGCAGTTTTAAGTAAATACTTGATTTTCCAAGGTGTCATGGCTTCTTTAGGAAGCCCGAATTCATGCGAATATCTGGTTTTAACTTCCACAAAAACCAGAAGACTACCATCTTGGGCAACTATATCAATCTCCCCTCCTTTTATGCGAAAATTTCTCTCCAAAATTTTATAACCGTTCTGCTTGAGGTACTGGCAAGCCAGGTATTCACCATCATTGCCAGCAGATATTGTGGACATATCTTCATTGTGTCATTGCGAACATAGTGAAGCAATCTCTAGAACAGATTGCTTCGTCACCTTCGACTTCGCTCAGGATTCCTCGCAATGACGATATAAAAATTTCGTAAGATTAAAAGATTTCCTGTGGATCCTACACAATCCGTATTTTTTAATTGCATCCTGATGGGCCTTTGTTCCATAGCCCTTGTGCTTTGCAAAACCATACTGGGGATATTTTATATGTAACTTTTTCATTAACTTGTCACGGTAAACTTTGGCAATAATTGAAGCAGCGGAAATTGAAGCGCAAATTTTATCACCATCTTTTATGGCTTTTTGCCTACTTCTATTTAAATGTTTTATATTGAAGGCGTCCATTAAAACAAAATCAGCTGGTTTTGCAAGTAATCGAAGGACTTTCCTGAAAGCCATCTGGGTAGCCTTACCAATACCAAGCTTATTAATGTGACAAACGGCAATTTCTGCAATTGACCATGATACTGCCTTATCTTTTATTATTTCCGCCAGCATTTCTCTTTGCCTTGGTCTTAAGAGTTTTGAATCTGCTATGCCTTCAGGTAAAGTTACATCCGGAGGAAAAACTACTGCTCCTGCTACTACAGGACCGGCAAAACTACCCCGTCCCACTTCATCCAGACCTGCGATGGCACGGAATCCCTTTTTCCAGAGTTTACTCTCAATATCAAGTGTTGGGGTAATCACTATACCCGTACAGCTTGTTTGCCTGTTTTCTCGCGGAGGAAATAAAGTTTACTCCTGCGTATTTTTCCACCCTTTTTCTTAACTTCAATTTTTACTATTGATTTGGCGTTAACAGGCCACATTCTCTCGATACCTTTTCCTCCGGCACCAACTCTTCTGACTGTAATCATTTGATTTTCGCCTCGCCCATTCATGGCGATTAAAATTCCTTCAAAAACTTGAGTCCTGGTTTTAGCCCCTTCAATTACGGTTGTATGAACGCGTACAGTATCGCCAACATTTAGCTCTGTCTCATTAAATTTTGTTGAAATCATGGGTATAATTCTAACCTGCTTCAAGCTTTAAGTCAATCTCACACAGCTCTTCCCTAAAATTCCCTCCAGTTCGTCAACCAAGAGAGGCTCAAATTTTATGCCAAAGGGCAGGTTCATGGTCTTTAAATCACTGCCTCCATTTTGCAGTAGCAGGCAGACTTTATTTTTTCCCGGATAGTTGCGTAAGGTTTTATTAACATCTTTTAGTAATTCAACCCCGGATCCTCTGGGAATAATAATTTCTACAGTTTTCTGCACTTCTTGTGCCCTTTCCGGATCGAATAGGGAAATATTATCCGCCACCAAACTTAATTGTTCTTCTCTTTTGTCAATCTTGCCCCAAATGAGAATTACTGTATCCTTTTCCAGAATTTCCTTATTATCCTTAAAAGTCGCGGGAAATATGACAGTCTCAATTTCTTTTACACCATCAGATAGCTTAATAAAAGCCATTTCGGCCCCCGATTTTTTAGTAACCACCCTTTTTACCTCTGTTATAACTCCACCTGTCTGTACTTTTTTCCCCACAGATTCATCATTAATCACCGATAAATTATGAGTACAAAAATCCCCCACCTGCTTTAAAAGTTTTAAAAAAGGTGGTTCGTGCAGGTAAAAGCCAAGCAGCTCTTTTTCAAAAATAAGCATTTGCTCCAGTGACAATTCATCGACTTCCGGTAATTTAATAACTATTTCACTTGCCTCTTCATTGTCTCCAAAAAGACTTGCCTGGGCGGAATTATTTTTTTTATTTAATTGGTGAACTTTTTCCAAAATTTGATCTAAAACTAAAAGATGGGCGGACCTTTTCCCCAAAGCGTCCATTGCTCCGGCTTTAATCAAGGCTTCCAGGGCTTTTCTGTTGACTAACCTCGTATCTACCCTGCGGCAAAGATCGGCAATTGATGAGAACTCGCCCCCTTGCCCTGAGCCTGTTGAAGGGTTTCTGGCTTTAATTATTGACTCAATTGCCAAAATCCCAACATTTTTAATGGCAGATAACCCAAACCGGATGCTCTGCTTTTCACCCTTTATCCCTTCTAAAGTAAACCCGACACCGGATTTGTTAACATCCGGCAGAAGCACACTAATACCCATTCTTTTGCACTCTTCCATTGCCGCAGCAATTTTTTCCGTGTCGCCACATTCTGCCGTCATAACAGCCGCCATAAACTCTTCCGGGAAATTTGCTTTCATGTAGGCTGTTTGATAGGAAATCATGGCGTATGAAGCACTATGCGCCTTATTAAATCCGTAAGCCGCGAATTTTTCTATTGCACCGAATAGTTCTTCGGCTTTTTTTTGTGGCATACCGTTAGTAACACACCCGGTAACAAAATGCTCCCTTTCTTTGGCCATCTCTTCCGGCTTTTTCTTCCCCATCGCCTTTCTGAATTTATCCGCTTCTCCCCAGTCATAACCCGCCAAATTTATGGTTGTATAAAGCACATCTTCCTGATAAACCAAAAGGCCCAGGGATCTTTCCATATACTCCTTCATACGCGGGTCAAAATACTTAATTTTTTTTGGATCATGTTTTCGGGCAATATAGTCGGGAATAATACCCAAGGGGCCAGGCCGGTAAAGTGCTATCATGGCAGATATGTCAAAAATATTGGTTGGCTTAAGTTCTATTAAATATCTGGTCATACCGGAACCTTCCAATTGAAAAAGACCCATTGTTTCGCCCCGCCCTAAAAGTTTAAAAGTTTTCTCATCATCAAGCGGTAAGTTATTTAAATCTATTTCTACCCCTCGGTTTTGCTTAACAATATCTACAGCCTTACCCAAAATAGATAAATTTCTAATCCCCAAGAGATCCAGTTTAATTAAGCCTACGCCCTCAAAATCCTCACTGATAGAAAACATGTCATATTGAGAAATAATTTTGTCCCCATTTGATTCCCTCTGCAGTGGAGTAAAATCAGTCATTGAGGTGGGTGAAATTACCAAACCGGCCGCATGAACAGAGGCATGACGGACAGTACCCTCAACTTTCTTTGCCAAGTCGATTAATTTTTTCACCTGGGGATCGTCCTTATATAAATTGTTGAGTTCGGGCACCTCTTTTAAAGCGTCATCAAGTGTTTGATGAAAACCCTGCTTCGGTGGCGGTACCAGCTTGGCAATCCGGTCAACATCCCCATAAGCCATTCCCAAAACCCTGCCAATATCCCGGATAGCAGCCCGGCCCATCATTGTTCCAAAGGTAATAATTTGGGCAACTTTATCTTCACCATATTTACCGGTAATATAGCGGATTACATCATCTCTGCGATCGTCGGCAATGTCCGAGTCTATATCGGGAAATTTTGGCCTTAAAGGGTTTAAAAACCGCTCAAATGGGATCAGTGATGCAACGGGATCGGTGTTGGTAATCCCCAGTGAATATAAGACTAGGGAGCCGGCAGCAGATCCCCTGGTATTTGTAATTATCCCCTGTTCATGAGCCCAATGAATGAAATCATTAACAATTAGAATATATGTCGAAAATTTCTTGTCTTTGATTACGGATAGTTCATAGTCAAGCCGTTCTTTATATTCAGGTTTAGAATCAGGAAATTTTTGTTCAAAACCCTCATAGGTCAGCTTTTTCATATATTCATGGTCAGTCAGATTCTCGGGAATATTGAATATTGGGAAAATTGGCTTGCCCAGGGTAAATTCAATATCCACTTGTTCCGCAATTTTTTCACTGTTGGAAATCGCTTCCGGAATTTCGGCAAACATGGCCTTCATTTCCTCGGTATCGCGGATATATAGGTTGGGAATGTCAATCATCCGGAGCCGGTTTATGTCCTTAATAAACTTTCCTGTTTGGATGCAAAGCAGGGCATCCTGGGCTTCGGCATCGTCAGCCTTCACATAGTGGTAATCATTTGTGGCAACAATTGGCAAACCCAGTTTTTTGCTAATTTGCCGTGTTGCGGCCCACCAGACTTTCTGGAATTTTTCCATCCTTTGCAGGTCTTGTTTAACTGTTGGATCAAAGATAGCGCCCGGACTTTGTAGAATTTTTGTATATTCATGATCCTGAAGTTCCATATAGAAATTTTCTTCACCAAAAATCTCCAGATATTTTTTGATAACTTCTTCTCCCGCCCTAAAATCTTCTTCTTTTAAGCTTTCGGCAAATTCGCCTCCCGGACACCCGGAAAGGCAAATTATCCCATCATGAAATTCCTTCAGGAGTTCCCTATCCACCCTGGGTTTGTAGTAGTAACCATCAAGGTGTGAAATTGAAACGAGTTTCATCAAGTTCTTGTAGCCCTGAATGTGCCTGGCCAGAAGAGTTAAATGGTAGGGTTCTGTATCAAGTTTCCCTTCTTTGTCTTTATGGGATCTTTTGGCAACATACGCTTCAAGACCAATAATTGGCTTAATCCCGGCATCCTTGCAGGCCTTGTAAAATTCAATGGCCCCATACATCACTCCGTGATCCGTCATGGCAATGGCGGGCATTTCCATTTCCTTAGCTGCTTTAACAAGCTTTTTCACCTTGGATAAGCCATCAAGCAGGGAATATTCAGTATGGCCGTGCAGATGAACAAAAGAAGACATGGCGGGTATATTCTAACAGGCTTTTATATGGTTATTGCAAGTAGTATTTATGTGTTCAATTTTGCCTCTAAGATTTGCCGAAGTTTCTGGCTGTCAGCCTTGCCACTGGATTTTCTCATTCCAGCTCCAATCAATGCCTGAATCACTGTCACCTTGCCTTTTTTGTATTGTTCAACCATTTGAGGGTTTTCTTCTATAACCTCTTTGACTAGTTTTTCCAGTTCACCAATGTCCCCAATCACCCCACTGCTCTTGCTGGAAATTTCTTCCAAAACCTTGACAGGATCTGTTTCGGGTGTGGTTTTACTGTTAATAATAAAGTTGGCAATTTGTTTGGGTTCAATTTGCTTTTCCCTGCCCAACTCAACAACTTTTTCAAAATAATCAGCTATTTCCCTTGATTCTGCTAAAATTTCTGCGCTATTTTTAGAAATGCCATAGTCTGCAACAAATCGCCCAACTTTTTCCCAAGGCATTTCAGGAATTTCTCCCTTAATACTTTCTACTTGTCCCTTAATACAAAGCTCTGGCAAATCCGGTTCCGGGAAATACCTGTAATCATGGGCCTCTTCCTTGCTCCTTTGCAAAAATGTTTCTTTCTTCCCCTCATCCCAACCCCTTGTCTCCTGTTTTAGGGTCCGACCCTTTTCTATAAGCTCAACTTGTCTTTTAATTTCATATTCTATGGCTGCGACCATAAACCTGAAGGAATTAATATTTTTCAGCTCAATTCTATAATTGGGAAGTCCTTCGGTACCTTCAGGACGAACGGAAACGTTCGCCTCCAACCGCATATCCCCCCGTTCCATGTCCGCATTGGAAACACCTAAATATCTAAAAATTTGCTGCAGTTTTTTAGCAAACTCGCGGACTTCTTCGCTGGAGTGAAAATCAGGTTCCGTAACAATCTCTACGAGCGGCACCCCGGATCTGTTGAAATCTATCAGTGTTTTAGCACCCTGATGGGTCAATTTCCCCGTGTCTTCCTCTTGATGCACTCTATTAATTCTTATCCACCTTCCACCTTCTATCTCCAACTTTCCGTCAACACAAAGTGGCCACCTATATTGTGAAATTTGATACCCTTTGGGTAAATCAGGATAAAAATAATTCTTTCTTTCAAAACGGGATAAATCCGAGACAGTACAATTCAAGGCCAAGCCAATCTTCATGCAGGATTCTATGGCCTTTTTATTCATATAAGGCAAAGCTCCGGGTAACCCCAAACAAACAGGACAAGTGTGTGTATTTGGCTTCTTACCAAAATAATCGGCAGAGCACCTGCAAAACATCTTGCTTTTAGTATTTAGTTCTACATGTACTTCAAGTCCTATGACTGGTTCATATTTATTACTCATAATTCCTTTCCTGTCATCCTGAACGATAGTGAAGGATCTCTAGACTTGTTCTAGATATCATCTCGCATGCGCGAGGGATTCTTCGCTACGCTCAGAATGACAAATCTGGTTTTTTTAAATGCCAATCCGTTGCCTGCTCATAAGCTTCACCTACATCCAAAATTGTGGCCTCATCCATATATTTACCAAGAATCTGTAAACCCACTGGGAGACCGGAAGAAAATCCGCAGGGAATAGATAATCCCGGAATTCCTGCTAGATTTGCAGAAATTGTATAAATATCAGCCAGATACATTTTTAAAGGGTCATCTACTTTTTCACCCAGATTCCAGGCTGTGGTGGGGGAAACAGGACCAACAATACAATCACATTTGGTGAAAGCATTATCAAAATCCTGTTTTACAAGAGTCCTGACTTTGGCAGCCTTGGCATAGTAATCATCATAATATCCGGAGGACAGGGCAAAAGTCCCGAGCATTATCCTTCTTTTGACTTCTTCCCCGAAATCCTCGCGTTTTGACCCAAACCTAATTCCAGTAAATCTGCCCATATTTGAAGAAACCTCGGAAGGATTAATAATGTAAAAGGCAGGCAGGGCATACTTGCTGTGTGGCAATGATATTTCTACAATTTCCGCCCCCAGTTCTTCCATTTTGGCAATTGCGTCTCTTACCACTTTCTCTACACTTTTATCCAATCCTTCACCGAAATACTCTTTCGGCACCCCGATTTTTATTCCTTTTATTTTAGCCTGCAACCTTTCAGGTTGCATCGTAAACTTCTCATTTATACAATTGGCATCATGTCCGTCAGAACCTGAAATCCATCCCAAAACTTTTCTGGCATCCCCCACTGATTTTGTAATTGGGCCGATGGTATCCAAAGACGAGGCGGCACTTATTAAACCATACCTAGAAACCCGTCCATACGAGGTTTTTAAGCCCACCACTCCGCATAAAGAGGCCGGTTGCCTTATTGAACCGCCTGTATCAGTCCCAATGGCAAAAACACACATGTCGGCCGCTACAGCCGCTGCAGATCCAGCCGATGTACCCCCGGTAATTTTAGTTAAATCCCAGGGATTTTTAGTTGGACCAAAGGCGGAATTTTCACCTGATGAACCCATGGCAAACTCATCCATATTGGTTTTACCGGCAATTGAAACATTATTTTCCAGTAGTTTATTGACTACTGTAGCACTGTAAGGAGGAATAAATGTACTCAATATTTTAGACCCGGCTGTTGTTTTAATATTTTGAGTACAAATTATATCCTTTATGCCTGCGGGTATGCCTGAAGAATTTTCCTGTGTTTGCAAAAATGCATTTAATTTGGGGTTTAACTGCTTAATTCTTTCCTGATATACCCTATTTAATTCTTCCTCGGAAAATTTTTTATTTTTCAAGGCCTCAAGAGTTTGTACCAAAGTTAATGAAGAAATATCACTCATTATCAAATACTCCTTTGGTCACGAATAACCCATCTTTTGTCTCCGAACCATTTGCTAAAGTCTGATCTTGGGTCAAGCTGGAACTGGATTCATCTTCTGCCATCACATTTGAAAGCCCCATCACATTAAAAGTAGGCTCCACCTCCGAGGTATCCACTTCATTTAATTTATCTACATAATCAAGGATTTTAGAAAGTTGTCCGGAGTATTTCTCAATTTCACTATCAGAAAGTGTTAGCTTGGCCAACTTCGCCACCTTTTTAACTTGGTCTCTTGAAAGCTTCATTTGTTTAGATTATAGTTGAAAAATCTGCCCGAGCCAAGACTTGATTTATTCTGCCCCATAGTTTATGATCTCAAATTATGTCAGAACAATTGCCATATTATTGTACAAAAGAGGGGATACAACCTCCGTGGTTTAACAAAAAGGGTCATTTTGACCCCAAACGATATGACGCCTCTATTCCCTTTACACCAAGAGGAACAACATACTCCCTTCCCTTAAACCCCAATAAGCAATTTGAAAATCCATATGATCTCGATAACTTAAGGATTATTGATCCCGCTGAAGTTCAGAGGGCGTTACGAGAATTAGAAGAAGCAAATGTAGTACAACCAAGACCATCAGTGTGTGTGCTCGCCACTGGCGGCACGATTGCAAGCGCTATGAGTAAAGAAGGTGAACTTGTAGCATCTGTAGACATCCAAACAATATTTGATTTCGTTGGAAGATTTTACAGACTTACATACAACTATGCCGCTTTTTCATTCCCTCAACTTATCGATAGCTCTCAAATGAAGTTAGACTACGATTCAGATATGGTTATTGCTATGTCCTATATCTGGAAAAAAATGAGTCCCCCCCTTAGAAAAAACTTTAGGGGTTTTCTACTCACTCATGGAACTGATACTTATGGACCTTCTTTGACGCGGGTGTCTCAAATGTTAGGTTCAAATTTAGATTTTTCAGTTGGAGGAGTTTGCGCTCAAGAAACAATTGAATTTTCATTCACGGATGTTGCCGATAACGTCGGCAGAGCCGTGGCGACGCTTGAAAGGTTGTACGAAGTAGGACGGAAGGCCGTTTATGGTTATGCAGGAGGTTCTGCAGGAGGAGCATATCTTACAGCTACGGGAACGCTTCAAACAACAGCCGGACAAACATTAACGCTGGGGGGATCTACGACCGGAAATATTGTTATTGATTCAGGTTCATCATCCATAACTTTGTCTGACAATACTTCTCTATCGGGAAACCTAAGTCTTACTGGAACGATTTCCGATTCAGACTCAAACTTGGTTTTGGCAGACACGGTAGACATAGGATCAGCCACGACCGGAATAAACGTAACCACAACAGGTGTAATCTCGGATT
>Ga0075734_143_pt1 | contig 13753 bp, 15 predicted proteins | sample RifGroB1_FD_68426 | JGI IMG/M metagenome (GOLD analysis project Ga0075734, IMG submission 68426) | Microgenomates (Daviesbacteria) bacterium GW2011_GWB1_41_5
GATCATGCCAAACACCGAATATATCCACCACCAGTAATTTGTCGCCTGGGCACCGCTTATTTCCCCGCCGGTGCCGCCTGCCGCAGTCGAAGCCGCCTCAACATCGGGATTGCCGAACGAGCCGACAAGGCTTCCAAAAGAGCCGGCACCTACCCGGAAACCGGTTTGTGCCTGGCTTGAGATTCCCTGATTGTCGGGCCCGACTTTGCCCTGGGCCTCAACCAGCGCCTCATAAAGACCCGCTGGCGCGGTGCCGGCAAGAACGACTCCAAAGCTAATTTTAGCCGTCTGACCGGCTTCAAGCTTGCCCAGATCAAAAGACTGGATTGTCGCAATTTCGCCGTTTGAATCATAAAGGTTAAAGTAAACCTTGGCATCGTAAACCGGGCCGCTTCCGGGATTTCTGGCTGTGATAAAAAACGTTGCCGTGTCGCCCGGATTAACATGGGTTGCGACATTGGTAGCCATTGAGGTTTCTAATTGACCCCCGGCTACTCTGACTTCTTCCTGGTCTCCATTCTCAGTGCTCTCAGTTGCTTCAGTGCTTTGTGAGGCTGCGAAGAAGCTTTCGCCGCCGATGTTGCCGGTCAACGAGCCAAAAATATTAATTATGCCGAAAAATCCAACGCTGTTTACAACGTTTGTGTTGACGAAATTTATAAGATTGACCGCAGAATACGCATTGCCTGTTATAATCTGTCCGTTTCCGTCAATTAAGTTTCCCCCGGTGTTGGCGCTTGCCGTAATTTGATTGTTAAGCTGCGCATTGTTAGTCTGGTCTGCCGCAACAAGCACACCATTTTCGTCTATCTGCAAATTAAAATATGGCATAAAGAGCATTTGCCCCCAAACCGGCGTTGCCGCACTCAAGCTGCCCCAGCCCAAAAACTGGCCGTCCCAGTTGCCGAAGTTATTGACAAGAAGCATATAATACACCCCTCCCAAAAGGTTGAAGTTCACAAAGTTTTGATTGTTGACAACAGAAGTAGCATCGCCTGTCTCAATAGAACCGGAACCGGAAACTTGATTCTCGCCCGTATTTGCCGACGCATCTATGGTGTTTTCAACCTCGGCGCTGTTTTCCTGTGAAACATCGCCGGAAACCGTTCCCAAAAGACTCAACTCTTCCTCTCCTAATTCCGGCAAAATTATGTTTCCTTGGACATTTCCGAAAATATTGATAACCACAAACTGCCACACGGAATTGACGAAATTGGCATTTATAAAGTTAAAAATATTGACAACAACCGTTGCAGTTCCTGTTGTTATATCACCGGAAGAACCGTTTATTGTGTTTGCACCGGAATTGGCGATTGCGGTGACAACATTATTGACAACAGCTTGGTTTTGCTGAGTTATTTCTAAGTTTACAGAAGACTGTGTCTCGTATGATTCCGATTTGCTAAGGTCGATATCACCGTTTTCGTCTATGTAAATATTTTCGATATGGTAAGTGATTTCGGCATTGACAAGGTTGGTATTGGCCACGGTAACCATGTCAACATCGGAGACAGCATCACCGGTTTCGATTGCGGCATTTTGATCGTCAGTTTCTCCACTCCCCTGCGCTGCAGGGTCGGTCGAAGAAGAATCCCCTTCTGGTTCCGGGCTTGGTGATGGTGAGGGTTCGATCGTATTGTCGCCGGTATTGGCAACGTCGGTAACTTGGTTGTCAATGACAGCATCATTTGTCTGGTCGACTTCTGTTGGCGGACAATCGCTTACGCATGGGTCAGGACTCGGACTTGGAGATGGCTCGACTTGCTGATTGACATTTGGATCAGGTGAAGGTGATGGTTCAGTACTCTCACTTTGACTGTCCAGCGGAGGGACTTCTTGGGCCAAAACAGCCTGCCTGGGCAAAATGCCAAGTAAATAAACAATTATTAAAACTGTAACTACTATAGATTTGGTACGCTTCATAAGTTCCTTATTTTGTCATTCTGGCAGTTCGATTTGACTCACTGCCCTCCAACTGCCCTGAGCGAAGTCGAAGGGCTTGTCCAGAATCGTCTCTCTTTTTTAGATTCTGGCGTCCTCGCGGAGTTTACCCCGTACTGCGATACGGGACTCGTCCCCAGAATGACAGCGTTATTAAAATTTCTACTTACTCTCATTTTTACTTTTTAATTTTTATTGAATTTTTCAAATTTAAATATTTAATTTTTATTTCAAATTTCGAATTTAAAATTTAAAATTTCCCAGCGGCTCTGCCGCTGCTCCCATCCCAGGAGAGGGAGGCATATTTATCATTCCGAAGTCCAAGCTTGCGGACGTAGGATGATGCCAAAACCCCTCTCCTAAGGATGAGTAAACGTCATTAATGAACGATTGCGACGTTCTTGTTAACAACATTGGAAACAGTTGCTTGTGATTGAGCACCACCTGTCCAAACTACGACGATCTTACCGCCGCCGACGCCGTTCAAGCCGGTGTTGGCGTTTGCTCCGACATTATTGGTGACGATGGCAGTGTTACCTTGACCAACTGTTACATCATCAAAACAGTTACAACCAGCCACAACAGCGACGTTTTTATTTGCTGTTGTGCTTGCACCAGCAATTGCTAATGCATCGCCTGTTTTTACCATGACAAACTTACCGCCGCCGACACCGTTCAAGCCGGTGTTGGCGTTTGCTCCGACATTATTGGTGACAATGGCAGTGTTACCTTGACCAATGACTAGGTCGTCATCAAACAAAGCGAAGGCTGGGACTGCACTTGCCAGTAAAAGTCCACCAGCAGCACCAACGGTTGCTAATTTCTTAATTGAAATCATATTTTATTGTTTCACCTCCTTCCGCCTTTAAGGCTTCAGGTACCTTAAGTGAAGTTTCGGGCAAACAGAAAACCTTTAGAAATTGTCATTCTGAACTGACGTTTCCGTCATCCTGAACCTTTAGTCCTGAACTCGATTCAGGATCTTGTTTCAGGATCTCTGTTCTCATGTCATCCCGCACTTGATGCGGGATCCAGATTCTGGATTCTCGATCAGGTCGAGAATGACTCAAGTAGTTCTGTTTGAGCTTAACCCTCCTTCGCCAAGGCTTCGGAGGGCAGGCCCCCTTCTTTGGGTGGGAAAGCCCTCTTTTTTCCGAGGCTTAGAAATACTCAGGGTTGTCCGAAATTGTTAAAGTACCCTTTAGATTTTTCCGCTTCACATCCTTCTTCGCATAAAGCTTCGAAGGACAAAGAAAACGGAGGCTCATCATCGAGTCAGACTCGATAACGAACCTCCGTTTGCGGTCGGCTTATTATTTAATTATTTTGGGCAGAAATCTCTGCTTCCGGGGCAGATTTGGAAGCTAACTTACAAGAAGCATATCAATGCAGTCTTAGTCTGTCAACCCCAAACAATCTTGCCGTTCGCCTTCAACTACTATTCGTAGACGGCTCACGGTGCGATTTGACGGGGCAGGCCCTCAAAAAATTCCCTTAAAAAATCCAACAATCATCTGCCAAATTAAGGCGAAAAAGCCTTGATTTGCGGGTGCGGGAGTTGGGGTTGGAGAAGCTGGATTGGAAGGGTCCGGAGTTTGGGTTGGCGAAGCTGGATTAGTCTCACTTAGCACCTGATTGCCGGTGTTGACCTTATTTTCGATCTTGACATTAACCTGTGAATTGCCCGTTCCTCCCCCGCCCACCTCGATAGTTTTAACAAAATTAGTAACTGAGCCTGCCGATGTGATGTTTGCTTCAAGCGAATAAATGCCGGAAGAGCCTGGAGCCGGGAAATTGACTAAAAATTGGTTTCCTGATCTTGTCATTGAATAAGCAGTAATCAGGCTGTAGTTATTATCACGCAGATTTAAAACATGCTTATCGCTTCCATCATTTTCGGCAGTCACCCTAACGTAAATTGTTTGACCAGAATTGAATTTTAAGGTTTTGGCGGCAAAAGAGGCATCACTTGCTATTTCCATTGAGGAGCCGGATGTTGCCGAATCAATAATCTTTTGGAAATCCATTTCGCCAGTAAAATTGGGAAAATTTAGAGACAGAAAAATCACAAGGGCGGGAATCATGTATTGGCAGCAAGATCTTGTTTAAATTTATGGCCGTGACCATTATTTTTAGCCTCAGTAAGTTTTCGGGAACTTTTGGGACTTGAAACTTTGGTGATAGTGCGTTCGGTAATTTGAGTGACAGTGTAATTTTGAATGTAGATTTCAACAGAACCATAAGCTTTGTTTTTTAGGGCATCTATTACCTGGCTAATAAGCTGGGGGGTAATCTTTTGGGTGGAAAATTGCTGATCCGTCTGGCTCATGAAACTTAGACGGGCAGTCGAAGGTACTTTATATAACTTAAAGGCAGCTTTGTCAAATATCCGGCACTATACCATCAAACCCGGCAAACTGTCATCCTCAAAACCCGGCAAACTGTCATCCTCAACCGATTCGGTCTGAGCAGATGTCTTCTGGAACTCACGGTCGAAGACTTGATTGAGGATCAGATTCTCACGAGTTTATCCTGAATTGATTCCCGCTTTCGCGGGAATAACAATTGAAGGGTGAGAATGACACTTCTGATGAATGGATAGATGCGAATATCTTTAATTGACAACCAGTGATTTAGTCGTGATTGAATTGCCGATATCATAGGTGTAGTCTGTTTTGACAACGTTGGTGATGGTTGACGTGTAAGTGCCTGTTTCCCTTGAGCGCAGCCTGAAGGTGACAGTGCCGTCGCTGGCTGTTTTGCCGGACCCCGAGGCTAGAGCACCCGAGGGGAGAGTTATAGTTAAGGAAACATTAGCACCCGAGAGGACATTGTTGTTTTGGTCTAAAACCGTGACTTTTGTATAAACGTTGCGGTTCCAAAATAGTGATGTGGACCACATGGAGATATCTGAAACATGCATCACGGTTGACGGAACCGGGCTTGGGGAGGGGCTGGGTGACGGACTTGGGCTTGGCGACGGTGAAGGTGATGGACTCGGACTAGGTGACGGACTTGGGCTTGGCGACGGTGAAGGTGATGGTGATGTCCCACCCACTGCCCTGTAAACATTGATCCGGCCATATGTCCAGTAACTGCCGGTCCCGGAAATCGCATCGGCATTATTTTCGATTTGAGCTCTAACACAAGAATTAGTAGAACAGATGCCGGTTGCCCAAACAAGGCCGGCTAAACCCGCAACATGGGGCGTAGCCATGGAAGTGCCGGAGCCGTAGTCATAATTTAGCGATTTGTTGATTTTATACGGGTGGTTGGGAAAGGTTGAAAAAATATTAACACCGGGAGCTGCCACATCGACCCAAGAACCATAACTCGACCAGCTGGCTTTAGCGTCGTTTGAATCGGTCGCGGCGACAGCGATTACACTTGAATAGTAGGCCGGATAGGTTGGAGACGGATTGCCGCTGTTGCCGGCGGCGGCAACAACCACTACCCCGTTTGCAACCGCGTAATTGACGGCATTTTGAAGTGTCGATGAACCGCTTGATCCGCCTAAGCTCATATTAATAACTTTGGCGCCGTTATCTGTGGCCCAAATAATGCCATTGGCAATCCACGAATAATAACCGGAACCGGAATCATCCAGGACTTTTCCATTCATCAAGGATGAGTTATAGCCAAGGCCGGCGACGCCTGTTGAGTTGTTAGTAATAGCCGCAGCAATTCCGCCAACGTGAGTACCATGGCCATATTTGTCATCAATAGTGGGGCTTGTTGTAAAGTTATGGTTGGCAACGATTTTGCCGGAAAGATCGGGATGATCCTGGTCGATGCCTGTATCCAAGATGGCGATTTTAACAGACGAGGAGCCGGTTGTTATATCCCAAGCGCTTGGACTTGTACTGTTTGCCGCCTCTACTTTAAACATTCCCCATTGTTGAGAAAGGAAAGAATCATTGGTGATAGTTAGTGCCGTGGCCACAAAATCCGGCTCGGCGAATTCTACATTGGGAATTTTGGAAAAAGCGGCGGCAATTGCGTTTTCTTGGCCCTCCGGAACTTTAAGAACCATAACATCTAGCCTACTGATGCGCGCAGCCAATCTGGCATTATATCTTGAAAGATTTAAGTCGATTGAATCCTGCGGTGTGCCTTGTTTAAATTTGACAAGAATACGGCCCGGGGCCCGGTTGCTGCTGTCTGCGGAAAATGGAGACGTCTGCGCCCAAACGGGAGAAACAAAAAGGACCAGAAAAAGAATTAAAAATGCAGTCAGTACCCTTTTCACTAACCTACATTATATAAAGAATTTGCAAAATTAAGCAATTTTCAGACTTTTTGTGCAACAACCACAAAACGAGCCGAATCCAAAAACCCGCTGCAGGTGTAAAGAGTTAAACGGGAATCATTCGACTGATTGAGAATTTCGACTTGGGCCGGGTCAATTTCTTTTTTTTCAAATACCCGATATTTTACAAAGTCGCCGTTTTGCAAAACCACATAAATATCACAGCCCGCCGAGTTTATCTTCAGTATTGTGGCCGTAGATTACCGCATTGCCTTTGCCGGGAAGAGCGGATGTTGTCAAATAGGACACGCCTGTTTGGGAAATTTCCCATCTGTCGCCCTGCGCATAACCGTCACTTACGTCAAGCAACTTGGACATTCCGGGGATATAGAGCTTGACGGGTTTAGAAACCGGCAAGCCGTCTTGGGAAGCTTGGACCGGGACTTTCGGTTTGGTGATAAAGCCGATATTTTGTATTGAGGTATAAAGAAGAACGCCTGCACCGGCAACTATAAAAAGCAGGCTTGTTAAAATCCGGATGTTGTGGAAAAACTTTAGGCTTTTTTGCTGCCTCGTCTTGCGAGGGCGTTTTGGGCTTGCCATAGACCAGTGGCGATTAATCCGAATCCTGTGGAAAACAAAAGTGCTGTTTGGGCTGTTCCGGTTGCGCCAAGGGTCTTTACTCCCAGTACCTGACCGCCAACCCCGCCGACTTTGAAGGTATCAGATGTCGGACCGCCGCATTCTTTGCTTGATTTGGCAATTACAGAAACCCACAAATCACCTGCAGGCAAATTTTTGAGAGTGAACTGGTTTGCGTTTGCGTCGGCAACTTCAGCTCCCCATATTAAGTTATCTTTGGAAGGACCATAGGCAATCTGGAATCCCCAAGCATCACCTTTGTTTGCCCAGTGCACTGTAACTTCTCCGGGCTTAATGTCGGAAAACCAAACCTGGTCTACCTGTTGAGGTCTGTCTGACGGGCATGATGGTGTAGTTATCTGGCCGCCAACTTCGGGACCGGGACCGCCTACAGGCGGGGGTGTTGGACTTGGCTCTGGTGACGGCTCTGGCGAAGGCTCTGGGCTAGGTGATGGTTCTTCGCAGTCTTCATCGTCCCACCAATCCCAGTCCCAATCCCAATCATGGTTATTGTCTGGACATGGGCTTGGGGAAGGTGATGGCGATGGACTTGGTTCGGGGCTTGGAGATGGACTACCTTCTGGTCTTGTATAGACAACCACATGACTGATACCGTATTGACTGGGATTATTCCAGGAGCCTGCACTAACATCAGGGTAAATTAACGAACCTCCTCCTGGCCCGCCGATTTTTACACAGACACTAGTAATTTCGTAACCGGAATTGACCGACCAAGTAGCAGTTGTCTCTGTTGCAGAAACTGTTGCCGAACCATCAGTATATTCTAAGCCGTCATCAACTTCGTATTTAACATTACCTGCGGGACAAACTGTTGGAGAAGGGTGCGAATTACCGGAACCGCCACGAGCAAAAACTGGAACGTTTATGCTGGTGCTAAAGATTGCAAAAACCAACAGGAACAATCCGGTAATTATGGGCAGGAAGATTTTGAAATATCTTCCGTTCATGTCTTATTTTGTAGCAGATATGTTTAGGCAGAGAAAAGATCTAGTTGAGCAGAAGTTTGAGTATTTTATAGTAGTAATTATAAGTTGTCAAGTGGGCAAAAAATAGGTGGATTTAGGTCAATTATGGGATATCTTTGGATGATTGATTAATTCACGAAGCTCTAGGATTTTTATCCTAAGCTTTGTTTGTAATAGTTTATCGTCTTTCTGAGGCCCTCGTTAAGATCTATTTTTGCCCTCCATCCGACAGCTTTTTTGAGCCAATCTTTTAGGTGTTTATCTTTGTTCGTTTTATCTTTTTCAGGCATATTTTTTCAAAAGCCGCAGATAATATGCATGATTGCCAGCACCAACTATATTAACAATCCTTTGTGCATCCTTAGCTACTTTGGGTATTGTATACACAATCCTATGAGCATTAGGTAAGTTATATTTCCGAATCTGCCCTATCTTTCTCGCTGAGTGTGGCGTTTCAGACAAATGCTTAATCGCTCTTTCCTGTACGTCTTCACTAAATTGAGCTAAAACTGAATCGAATTCGTCTCGCTTGTTTTTGTTTTCGTACTTAATTTCAAAAGACACATTTACTTTGTTAGGAATTTGCTATATTTTGCACTGATCCCAACACCCTTTGTGGGATTTTTTACTAAATAAGCATCAGCTTTTTTAATATAACTCACAAAGCTAGGACTTTGAGCAAGTTCTTCTATTACCTCGTCAACAGGCTCTACCACAGCTCTTGTATAGTCTTCATTTACCCATATAAGGGGGCTCGGCTCATATGGCATTCTTGTAAAATCTGCAACAGTTGGTGGAGTCATATTTTTATTTCTTTCCTTTCTTATTTTCCTCATGTACCTTAATCGTGTTGATTATGGTATCAGCCAGCTCTTTACCAACGGATCGAGGTAGTGTTACCCTTGAAACAACCTGTGCCTCTTTTATTTCAGCACGGGGGTTCTTATAGACAAACTCTAAAGTAATATCCATATCCGTAACACTTACTCCAACTATTTGGGCATATGTAGACCCCAAAGTAGTACCAGCTTCAACGGTAGGTGTTTCTGGCTCGGCTTTTTTATCTTCTTTCTTGGCCATCAGCCGTATTATACCAAAATCAATACTTTTTTCTATCACCACCTTTCCTTGTTTCTAAGGTATAGCTGCCGCTAAACTGAACACTTAAAATTGGATAATTCCAGGGTATTTTAGTACAACGAGGATCATGACGAGGTCGGAACTAGTTGGGGATTTTGATCTTGTGGATAGGATAGATGCCTTAGGGAGTGTAACGGAATGATTGGGCAATTTGGTCGAGATTGAAGTTAGCCTTTGACTTCGTGTAGGATGTAATTAATGCTCAGACTTCTACTCCCTTTAATAATTGTGCTTGTCCTTGCCGGTGGAGGATTTTTTCTTTATCAAAATTTTAAGACTAAATCTGCACCTCAGCCAACTCCATCTCCACAAATAGTGCAAACACCGACCTTAACCACTCAACCGACTTCTAGCCCAACAACATCGACCGACCCTTGCGAAGTTTTAACCAAAGGCAATGCCGATGTACCGCCACTATACAAAGAAGGTATAACTTGGCAAAAGCCGGCAGTTGTAGATCGTGAAATTGGTGAGTTTGAAAATCCGTCGACAGGCGAAGGCTTTATTTCCACTCGGAAGACTGGATGCTTGATTAAATCCACCGCCACATTAGATTTGGTAAATCAACTTCGAAATTTCTACACAGAGAAACTTTCAAATAATGGTTGGAAATTAGTCGACACTGCTGATGGCCCTAGTAGTTTTTTAATTACTTATAAAAAGGATAAAAGATACATTCTTCTTAACAGAATGAATGATCAGATAGAACTTTTTTATGCTCAGTGAATAATTTTAATCGTATCGCACCCTTGAATTGGAATACCATTTGAAGTCGTTCCGGTTAAACACGCCTCTGTATCAATACTTTGAATTCCTGTTTCCTTTGTTTTGAAATGTAACACTAAATCGATATCTCCATCACCGTCTATATCTTCAAGATGGCCTTTGTTGTGTATCTCTTTGGCCTGATTTGGTCCAAATCTTACAGTTGATACATCAACTTGAGTAGCATCGAAACTCGGAGTGGTTAAAATTGCAACCGGAATAACACCGTTGCTTTTTAAATTTAAAGAATTGGGGTCACTTCCACTGCCAGGTTTAACATCAATCTCAACTATTTGTGTAACTTGAATCTGGGAGCCTTGTTCCGGTGAGTAGTTAAAAGTATACTCCTGAGTGCCGCCTTGCGGAATGGTTTGGCTAAATTCTTTAGTACTAATTTCACCATCCTGATCATAACCTGCAAAGTCAATAGCAACATTTGTCCCAAGATTTGAAACTTGAATGTTGAATACACCCGATTCTGGGTTAATGATGGCTAGGGTTATTATCCCGCTTCCTGAAGGTGGGAGAGGTGCGTTTTCAATACTGTCGTCAACCAGGGCTGGTTCCAGAAAGTAAAATGAGTTCGGTATTTCAGTGTAAATTATGCCGCTTATCGGATCTTTTCCTGCTCTTCTTCCTGATGAATCTGTAATTAAAATTTCTGTTGGGGCAGGAGTTGAAATATAAATAGTACTCAAATCTGTCGAAGTTGGAGCGTAAAGCCTCATGCCCTGGAAAACATTATTGTAGCCTTGCAGGGTTGTAATACTTTGAGAGATAGGGTCATTGATTGAATAAGTTATACCTTGAATGCCGGTAGCCACCACAAAATGACTTTCATTTTTTACAGATAATATTACTGGTCTATTTGAGGCTAGTTCAGTATTGAGGGTTGTGAAATCATTGCTTTGGCCAAAACCGACAAACCTAATTTTTTGTGTGCCGAATTTTTCATTTGCTGTGATTGAGTAAGAGGCGATCGAAGGCCATCTTACACTCCCAAAGGTGTATCCTTTGTTGTTCTTTAACCAATTGTTTAAGTTTTCAGGAGTAGTAGGAAGACTGTCAGGACTTCTGTCTACACCATAGTATTTCAACAACATAGCAGCAGAAGTTAAGGCACAACCACATTGGGCAATTGTTTTTCCGCACGATAAACTAAGTGAATTTGCATGGTCGTATTCTTGGGTACCCCACAGCGGGTCTTTTTGACTAAAATATGGAACTGTGGGGAATTGACCTTCAAGAACTAACTCTAACTTCCCCATGCCTCCCCATAGACACCATTCGCCGGCCACGACATCAATAACGTTTTGTCCGGAATGCAGAAATTGAGCAGGCGCTCCACCTAAATCGCCATTGTCTATCCAACCGTCAGTTTCATTAGCATAAGGTGCGGTACCACCCATGCCGATATTGGTAGCGCCATGGCTGGTTCCAAGTCTCTTGACAAAATTGCCGTTTAGGTAAATATAGGCGTTATCATTGATTGGGAAAGTACTTCCCTGGTAGTAAGGGCTTCTGAGAACAAAGTTTTCAATCCTCGAAATATCTATATTATTTTCTAAGTTAAATTTAGCTTGGAAATGTCTGAGGTCGAAAATTGGCCCACAACTAGTACCATTTGATGAGTATTGACTCCAAGAGGCATAGGAAATATGAGGCGGGATAGAAGATCCATTTGCGTGAGAATTATAGACACCATTATCAAAAACCACTTGGTTTGGATCAAGAGGTAGGGCAAGTGCTTCTTGGACTCCTGAACCTATTGTTGTTTCTTTGACAACTTGATCCGAAGCTTCGGTACTTCTTTGCCAAGAAATTTCTGGCTTAAAAATGTTAATTTCAGCTGAAGCAGGTTTAGTGGATAAAAATAAGAGTAAAAAGGCGAAAAGAAAGCTGAATAGAATTCGGGCAGATTTCAAGATAATTTCTATAAGATCATATGGGGATGTGGAAAGTCAAGGATTAAACATCCTTTTTTCGATAATATTCGATGGTGCGTTTGAGTCCTTCGGAGAGAGAAACTTTTGCCCTCCATCCTACGGCTTTTTTAAGTTTCTCGCTTGAGGCAAAGTTTGCCGCAACATCCCCTGCCCTTTTCCCTAAATCGTCAATCGGAACTTTAAAGCCTACAATTTTGAAAATCTCATCAACTACGTCTTTGACTTTTACGCCTTTTTCGGTGCCGATGTTGAAAATTTCAAAGCCGGAAAGCGGCAGAACATCAATATGCGCCTGCGCCAAATCTTCAATATAAATAAAATCCCGAACCTGTTCACCTTGCCAATAGAGCGGGATTGGCTTTTTAGCCAAAGCTGCTTTTATAAAATTGGGGATGGCGTGAGTTTCCGGATTATGCAGTTCACCCGGTCCATAAGGGTTAAAATAGCGCAGAATAACAGCGTCAAATCCAAAAACCGCGTGGTACGATTGCAGAAACGCTTCGATCGAAGCCTTGCTTGCACCATAAGGATTATCAGGATTAACCGGTGCATCTTCCCTGATCGGCAACTTTGCCGGATTGCCGTAGACGCAAGCCGAAGATGAGAAAATTATCTTCTTGACGCCTTCATGCCTCATGCTTTCCAAAAAGGCTACCGTACCGACAACGTTATTTTCGCAGTATTTTATGGGGTCTTTGACAGACTCGGGGACGATTATCAAACCTGCCATGTGAATAACCGCGTCGGCTCCTTTTAAGGCTGCTCTTGATTGAGTCGGATCTTTAATGTCGCTGATTATCAATTGTGCACGCTTATCAAGCGTATCCTTTTTAGAAAACGAAAGGTTATCCAAAACAACAACCTCGTGTCCCTTATCCAAAAGGATCTTAACAATGTGCGAGCCGATAAAGCCGGCTCCACCTGTAACAACTATCCTCATCAGTCAAATTTACTTTTTTCGTAGATTGGCACAACTATTCTACCTTTTTTGCCGTTTACAGAAACATTTAGGGCAAATCCAAGCGCGTTTGCTACAGCAACTCCGACTCTAGTCCCCGTAAAAGAACCGGGCCCGGGATTTACTTCTATATGTGAAATATCGCTAATTTGCAAATTATTCTTCTTGAGTATTTTGACAATCGCCGGCAAAAGAGCCTGCGAACCGAATTTTCTTTTGACAGTTAACTTTTTTTGTATGCCGTCTTTGGCGCTAACCAGCCCTACTTTCACCTCATTTGTATTGGTGGTGTCGATTTTAAGAATCATTCTTCAGTTGATCGAGTTAATTAGTTAACTCAGTTAACTCAGTCACTTAGTTAACCTTACTACCCCTTGTCTTAATATTTTTGGCATATCAGTTGTTGCATCAACAACTGTCGACTCGATACCCAACTGGCACTCGCCTTTCAGGACAAAATCGGCAAGTTTGATAAAGCCGGAATCAAGCTCCTCATATGATTTGGGTGCATCAGACCCATGAAAATTAGCAGATGTACCAATAATCGGCTCGCCCACTCCGTCAATTATGGATTTGATCAGCGCAGAATCCGGCATCCGAAAGCCAATTTTATTTTTGCTTTTTTTTGACTGAAGAACTATGGTCAGTGCTCCCGGCCAATATTTTTTAATCAGATTTTCTGCCTGTTTGGTAACTTGTGCATATTGCCTAAGCTGATCTGCCGTTGAAACAAGAACCGGAAAGGGTTGGGTTTTGGGGGTATTTTTAATTTGATAAAGTCGATTGACGGCTCTCTGGTTGTCAAAACAACAGCCGATGCCGTAAACCGTATCAGTTGGGAAAATAACAATGCCGCCTTTTTGAAGAACTGCGATGGCTTTTTTAATCTGATCTTCTGGTGATTGGCCCTGCATGTTATTTTCGGTTTTTGATGGAAATTTTTCTGGTTTTATCACCAGTCACACTTATGATCACATCAATTCTCTTTTTCGGAAGCACGTCTCTAATTTTCTCGGCCCATTCCAAGACAACAATCCCTTCATCTGAAAATATCTCCTCAAGCCCCAAGTTTCTAAAATCGCCTGAGTCCTGCCCCCGGTACAAATCAATGTGATAAAAGGTCAAA
>Ga0075734_140_pt1 | contig 12034 bp, 16 predicted proteins | sample RifGroB1_FD_68426 | JGI IMG/M metagenome (GOLD analysis project Ga0075734, IMG submission 68426) | Microgenomates (Daviesbacteria) bacterium GW2011_GWB1_41_5
TATCCGGATATATTTTCCTTTCAGGAGTTGACTGCGGTTCGTAATAAAATGCCTGAAAAGATACTCTGGTGATGAAAGGATTTATCTGCACAATGTGCTTGACCAAATCCTGGCAGGAAGCTCCAATTAAATCCTCTTTTGGCATTTTTAAGCAACAACAGGGATAGTAGTTTGAGTAGGTTTAACAGCAGCTTTCTTAATTGTTTTGAGGCATTTAGTACAAAGCTTCATCCCCATATATATATGTAGGTTAGGTTTTTGGGTCTTTTTAGTTATGGGCGCGCGAAGGGCCCAAGTACCTCCAGCACCTGATGAACCCTTTTTATGTCTGGAAAAGGAAATTTTCCTTGACCTTTTTTCACAAATCTGGCATATGTTCATGTGGGTAAGTTTAACATTTCCTGGAAAATTCCGCAATCCGTGACAATTCAGTGTGCGATTGTACAAGCAAATGTATTAGTGCAGAGTATGTTTTTCCCTGAAAGCTTCCGCTAAGGTGGTTATATTTACTACCCCAAAACATGAGGCTCCCCATAAACCACCGATTACCCCGCCCCAAGTCGCACCCCTAGGTCCATCAATATGAAATCCAACGGCCGCACCCATTATGGCAAACCCAGCCGACTCTTCCACTGTAGACTTTAAAGACATCAAAAAGGCTCTAACTTTCTTACCCTCTCTGGCAAAATTAACCATTCCATACGCGGATTCAGAACCTAACATAATACCTCCGATGACACCGGAAAGAGCCACCCCAACTTCTACACCAACTTGTTGCCCCAATAATATACCTGAACCTATTCCATAAAGGGCACCCACGAGTGCAGAGCCAGCCAGAGTACTACCCAATTCGACTGGGACCTCACCATACTTAGGCTCAGAGATGACTGTATTTTCAAGTGAAATCACTTCATTCATAGGGAAGATTTTACCACAGCTATAGGTTGAAAGTCAAATTTCTTGGGCAAGTTTTTGCCACTGGGCAAGGCGGAGAGTTAATCTTGGATCAGAATCAATGATCTTTTTAGCTTCAGCAAGATGTTTTTTAGCCTTGTCAGGATTATCTTTTTTGAGCATTTCAGCGATCCTCATATGTGCCCCTGAGAGCCAGACATTTTGATTGTAATCTGAGATATCGGGATTTTTCTCAAGTTCTTCCGCAGCCTGTTCCGCTCGAATCAGAGCAAACTTGTCGCCATTTTTATATTCAGCCACAGCCAGACGATTTTTGAAATCAGCCACCATGGCCGGACGTTTATCTGCCATATGCTCCGCCGGAGGATTTTTAACCAGATTTTCCAGGGCTTTTCTAAAAGATTCCACCGCCTCTTTTTGTTCACCAAATTCCTGTTGGGCCTTGGCCAAATTAAAGTATGGCAAGGCCAGGGCGGTTTTATCTCCCGAGCTTTCGGCAATTTCAACAGCTGAGGAAGCCGCGTGTTTGGCTAAAACCAGATATGCCCGGTCACCGGTTTTCTGGTATAAGTGGTTCAGGGTCAAAAATCTGTCTCCTTGTACTTCGGCAAAACCCAGCATGTCCCGGTCTTTTTCATAAGCTGCCATGGCCTCATCAGTAAACTTCAAAGCAGTCACGAAATCACCGCTTTCCCGCGCCACGGCTGCATGTCCATGTATTTTTCTGCCTTCAGAGGCCTCATTTAAATAGGATTTTAGGGCTTCGCGGATCAGTTCGGAGCGGTTTAAATATTCTTTTTTGGCAACAGAGTCTACTTTATCAACCAGTTCTTGCGGGAGGACAATATTAAAAGCTTTCGTCTTGGCTTTCATGTATATGTTATATACAAGTATTGTATATCATTTCCCCCATTTTGTCAAGATTCTATGATAAGTTGGTCAAAATCTGATTAAATTTTTCCACCCGCTCTTCTTCTTTTTCACTCAAAATGGGCTGGTATTAAGGAATCTACGAGCAATTTCATTCTGTGGTTTTTTATTTCTCATTCAAAAGTTTTTCCAGCTTGGGCTTAATATAATCTTCAATCTCCTGATTGTATGAATAATTATTTTTTTCAGTAACTTTTTGAGCAGCCTGGGAAAAAGCAGATAAAATCTTAATCAACGCCCTTCTTATTTGTTCATGATCGTAAGGTGGACTTAATTGCTTCAGAGACTCTAATTGTTCGGCAGATAAAAACTGCTCTATTCTTTTATTTGTTTCCAGAAGTAGGATATTTGGATCCTGCAAAAGCTCAAATAATTTGATTAGGCTGGATTGTAAAATTTGGAGAGCACTTCTGCTATTATAAATTTCACCTTTTTTAAAATACTGGACAGCTAAAATAGCCATATACCAAAAATGGACTGTTTGATCCTTAAACAACTTTTTAAAATCAAGGCCATCTGGTCTCCTCCCCAAGGCTTTTCCCAACTCCCCCGCACTTTTATCAAAAATAACTTTAACTTCTTGAGCTTTGGGTCTGGAAAACGCTGAAGATAGGTCTGATTTTTTAACTATGGGAAATTCTAATCTAAACAAATCCTCAAAAACAGTGGAAAACCCTGCCCAAGGATTCTGATAGGAAAAAATTACTTTACCTAGCTGATTAACTATTTCAGGCAATTCCTTTTCCAACTCTTCCTTTTTATCATCCTCCACGACAATATATATCTCCATATCTGAATACGGATCTGCTTTATAAACAGTTTCCCTGGCATGGGAACCTACCAAAACCAAAGCTACAACTTTAGGATTTTTCTCCAATTCAGTTTTAAGAGTAAAAATTATATCTTTGGGATCATTCATACTTATAAATCATACCCTAAAACAATTTAACAGTACAGTTTCTGGTATTTAAAACTATTATCAACTCTGATTTATTGGTATAATTTACAGGTGGAACCTGCTTTTTTAGCTTTAGCCATAATTATTCTCCTTTTTTCCGTTATCCTGCATGAAGTAATGCATGGCTTTGCAGCCCTAAAGTTTGGGGACAGGACTGCCGAGCTGGCCGGACGTTTAACTTTAAACCCCCTCCCCCATGTTGATCCCATTGGCACAATTTTGGTACCGGCTATTTTAATTTTACCCGGACTTTTATTTGGAGGGGGCACAGGCTTCATCATTGGCTGGGCCAAACCGGTTCCCGTTAATCCTTTAAATTTTTCCGATATCAGAAAAGGGGAACTTTTTGTTTCCCTGGCGGGAGTGGGGGCAAATTTTGCCCTGGCCATAATAGGAGCAATTTTATTCCATACCTTTTCTAACATCTATCCCAATATTTTACTGTTACATCTTTTACGGTTTACAGTCACCATAAATTTACTTCTCGGAGTATTTAACATGCTGCCCCTTCCCCCATTGGATGGGTCAAAAGTGTTAATGTCACGCCTTCCCACAAAATGGGCCATAAAATATCAACAACTGGAAAGATATGGCCTTTTGATTTTGCTTTTCCTGTGGTTTTTTCCCATTGCGGGAGTGCCAATTTTAGGCCTTATCATAGGTTTGGCAATTAATGCCATAAATTTACTCCTCAATGTTCCCCTAAGGCTTTTTTGAGGTAGTAACAAACCCTTAAGTATTGACAAGATATTCCTGTTGCTGTAAATTACAGGCTAACCTACCCGAGAAGATTATGACAAGTTTGCTTGAACGTTTGGATATTATTCCCAAAGAGGTTAGAATACAAAGGGCAAATGCTTGGGAGTCCGTTGTGCTCATTGAAAAATTATGCCCACAACTTATTGTTTTAGAATCACGTCCTGAACTTTACTTGTTTTATCATCGAGAAATTTTAAAAGTTCTCATTTACCTAGTGGACTTGAAATCATGCCTCATGATCAGCGTTGCACACAGGCAATGAGTACCCGCATGGGCATAACAAGTACACTTTTGTATGAATCTGTTGAATTTCGCGGAAAAGGAATTTGTCTGCCGCTTGTTCCAAAAAAAAGGATGACTCTGCGAGAAGGGCAGGAGTCTTTGGCGTTCCTTCTGGAGAGTATCATGGAAGATCTTCATAGGAAACGCGCGGAATGGATAGGAATTCAAGATAAAGCGAGGGCTCAGTATCTTGAAGGTGCCGTCCAAACTCATACGGATGCCCCCGAAACTATCCACGCAGTAGTGGATAACCTTGTCAGCGTTGCTCGAGAAGACCCACGTTACGCCAATTCTCCTATTATTGTTTTGGGTCAAACCAAGGGACGAAAACGCGCCGAAACACAGACTGTATTCCCGCTTTTGACCAATGTGGATTTATGGGCAATAGATGATGCTGTAATCATCGGACTAAGAGCATCAAATTTACCCAGTACACCCAGCTGGAGTTTTAGCAAAACTGCGGCCGACCCTTGGGGTAAACTTGAAATAGGATCCGAACATGAGGGATTTTCCGTTGTCTTAAGAGGTTCGCCGTTACAATTACGACGCTGGGGAGAGGAAGAGTTAGAAGAAACCGATGTCGCCGAAAGAAAATTTAGTGAGTTTTTAGTTGACGGAGAAGATGGTTATGAACCTGGTTTTTGGGGCGACCGGGACAACTCCTATGCTCTCCTCTATTATAACAGTGTCCGAAAGGACATGTAGATTATCCCTAAAAAGATCAAATCCTACTTGGCACGTTTGAAAATTTGAGGATGTATTTTCCTCCTTCGTTGATCTACAACGGGGGTCTGATGTGGATGTACTGTGATGGTACATCTCGGGATTCCCACCTGTTTATCAGGGGAAAAACCCTCAAGACACGGCCGGGTAGGAGAAATTATTATTTCTCCTGCGATAGTTCCTCCGCAAGAGACGGAGTAATAACTATCTAAGAAGAAGTTATCCGACAGTTTAATTCTGTCCAGTCGCCTTAGGCGACTGGATTTTTTTTGTATCCCGTTTCCCTTTTCCAAATGAATTTGTTAAAATTTAGAAGTTTACACGGAGTGAAAGAAGTTTACTTCGAGTGTAACGAGAAGCCGATGTAGCTCAGTTGGCTAGAGCGCCACTTTTGTAAAGTGGATGTCGTGGGTTCAAGTCCCACCATCGGCTCATTCCTTCAATCTCTTTAGTCTGTTGATTTTTGTATTTTCTTCGGGTATCCTAGAAATATGCGTCATTCTTTTTATGATGACCCCAAATACAAACAATTACAAGCAATTATTGCGCGCAAGCATTGGCAGATTGGTCTATATAGGGCAAGCTCAAAACCATTGGAACCACGGACATGCCATAACCCCCATTGCAAAGCAACTTTCTTTGTTAAATCATATAACCCAAAAATCTATTGTAACCGCCATTGTTCTGCGATAATAAACAATACAATTCGAATAAGAAGTCTGCGCTGCAAGAAATCTGTTACATGCCTTGTGTGTGGTAAAATTGTAGGCCGCTCCTGCAAAAAATATTGTTCTGTGAAATGCCAAAAAGCGTACGAGCATCAAATGTTTTTAACCGATTGGAGACTAGGTAAGGTTAGTGGAAATATGGGTATAAAGACTCAAATTATCTCAAAACGTATACGGCGTTATCTTATTGAAAAATATGGAGATAAATGCTCGCTTTGCGGCTGGAATCAAATTAATCCCGTTACTAACAAAGTTCCTTTAGAAATAGACCATATTGATGGAAACGCAAGTAATAACAAGGAGGAGAATTTAAGGTTGATCTGCCCGAATTGTCATTCTTTAACTCCCCACTTTCGGAACCTAAACAAGGGCAACGGAAGGATATGGAGACAAAAACAATCTAAAATAGTATAATTTTCAAGCATGCCGAAGTGGCTCAGTGGTAAGCAAAGCGCCGACATAGCTTAGTGGCAAAGCACGTCATTGGTAATGACGCGACGCGAGTCCGATTCTCGCTGTCGGCTCAGAACTGACTTAAAGCTTAAGACTTAAAACTGAAAACTAAAGACTAAAATGGCATTCAGATTTCGAGATTTTCCTATTTATCAAGATATCCGGAATTTTGTAAAAGAGACCTACCAACTATGCAGTAAATTGCCAAAGCAAGAACAATTCGAGTTAGCTTCTCAACTACGAAGAGCGGCCACATCCATATTACTTAATTTAGCTGAAGGCTCAATGAAAAGATCAGATGCGGAATTTAATCGATTCCTGATGATCTCAGTAGGTTCAGTAAGTGAAATAGTAGCCATCTTGGACATCTGTTTTGATTTAAAACATATTGATACTTCAACACATCAACAATTTGTGCTAAAATGTGAGTCCATTGCTGAAAGACTTTATGGTTTTAGTAAAAAGCTAAAGTCTTAAGTCTTCAGTATTGCGTATTAAGTCATATGGCCAAAAAGGGAAACAGGCAAATTTTTAATCTTGAATGTTCCGTTTGCAAAAACAGGAATTATTTGACGAGCAAAAATGTCATCAATACCAAGGAAAAGCTAGCCTTCAAAAAGTTTTGTAAAAAATGCCGTAAAGTTACTCTCCATAATGAAGCTAAAGTTAAATAACTCCTGACCTGTATAATTTTTATAACTATTATATAATTAACCAATCTAGGGGTGTCGTTCAGTGGTAGGACTTCAGTCTCCAAAACTGATAACGAGGGTCCGATTCCTTCCACCCCTGCCTAAAAATTAACCTTTATCCTGGCGCTTTGGAGATTTAAGGTATAGCCTTGTGTGGTCTGGACCTGCAGGACGTAAGTTTTGGAACCTGTCGGGATAGTAAAACCTCCTGAAGATAAAAGGGTGGCAGAAGTGGCAGTAGTTGAAACATTGGAAGAAGAAACTGCTGAAGAGTCTGTTTTATTATAAAGCCGTGCATTGGCCGTTCCCACTGCTTCATTTAAGTTCATTGTCACCTCAAGCTGCATGTTAGTATAGCCCGGATAATCAGTTGTGTTGATAGCCACCTGATAGCCGTTCATGCTCAAGTAATTTCTGTCATCCGCTGTCCCCCCTGCTCCAAGGGGAATATAGACCGGGCTTTTTTTAGAAGGAGCGGGGGTAGTTTGCGATGTACCTTTTAAGGCAGTTACATCAGCCTGAAGGCTGGACAGGGCAGTTTCCAGGTTTTTTATTTTTGTGTCCGTCAAAGAAGTATCGTTATTTTGGTTACTGCCGTTATTTGATTTAAGTGTAGCAATTTGCTTGCCCAAAAGGAGGACTGCATCTTCCAGCGCTTTAACTCTTATTTCCATAGTGGAATTAACCGGCGCCAGTGTCACTTCCGGCTGGATGGTAACCCCGCCGAAGGCGGGATCAGCCGGTGGATTGGGGGTTGATGAAAACTTTCCCCGGGCAATAAAGAAAACAAGGGAGGCTAAAATGATAAGGATCACTATGGGCAGGAACTTTATCATAATTTGATTATACAACCACACCGCTATAACACAAGAACAAAAAACATTACAAGATACAGAGCTTATAGTCTTGCTTCTTTTCCTGTTTTGTTATATGATATGCTATCTTTTATGAGTAATGAAACAGATACAATTCCAAGCCCTGAAGAGTTAGGTTTAAATCCAGGTGAGTTGGAAAAATTTGCGGCCCAATTTAATGACGGACATTCCCATCCGGGAATAAAACATATAGCGGCCGGTAAACGCCCTCAACAGGTCAGGTCCGATGATGATTTAATGTCATTTTTTTCCAGAGATTTGGCAGGTTATAAGGTACTGCCTCATAAAGAATTATTTTCTTATCTTGAAGTATTTAAGGAAACTCGCGATCCCAAGGCATTGGCACAAATAGTTTATACTAATGTCCCCCTAGTTAAAAGAATAGCCGGCAAGGAAAAAAGGAAAATTGCATTGGAATATACTGACCTGGTCCAATCTGGCATTATAGGGCTAATGAGGGCGGCCGAGAAATTTGATATTACCAGAGGCTACCAGTTTACTACTTATGCCACCTGGTGGATAGTACACACCATGAGACGGGCAGGAGCAGATTTTAGCCGTCCCATCAGGCTTCCTGCCAGAAGGTATGAAGAAATATCAAGATTTCAAAGGGCCTGGCAACAGCTGGCCCAAGATACGGGTACAGAACCGACATTTGAGGAAGTTGCCAAAGCAATGGAATTGACGAATGTAGGAATGCACTATCTTGATTTAGCGTTCCAACGCAATACAGTTTCTTTGGATGCTGCTCTCTCAATTGAACCGGATGATAGTGAGCATACTCTGGAACATTATTTGGCAGACCCGGAGCCCGGGACAGAAGAACAGGTAGTACGGAACGATCCAATTGCTTTATCAGCCTACCTTAGTGTTTTAACGGAACGGGAAAAAAAAGATCATTAACCTTCGCTACGGTTTGGAAGGCGGCAAAGGAATGACACTTGAAGAGGCAGGGGTAAAGATGCATGTAACAAGGGAAAGGATCAGGCAAATTGAAGCCCAAGCTTTAAAAAAAATGAGACAGAAGGCTTCGAGATTAGAAGAGGAGGCTTTAACCAGACAAGCTCAATATTTATCAAATTTATGCCCAAGGAAATAATACTCGAACAATACCTTGAAGAAATCGGCCGTCATCCCCTTTTAAGTGCTTGGCAGGAAATTAGGCTAAGCAAACAAATCCAATGGAGTAAATTACTTCTCAAGAGTCCCATTACCTCACCCCAATACAAAAATAAAGTTACCGGTATATATGAGAGGGCACGCACAAACCTTATTGAAAGCAATCTTAGGCTTGTCGTATCAATAGCCAAAAATAATAGACATATAGGTAGCAGCCTTAACCTACTTGATTTAATTCAAGAAGGTAATATTGGCCTAATTAGGGCGGTTGGAAAATTTGACTGGAGAAGAGGTTTAAGATTCTCAACATATGCCGATCGGTGGATTAAACAAGCTATCGGTCGTGCCATTGAAAATACCGGCAATACTATCCGGATACCAAACGGAAAACATTTGAAAATAGCAGCGCTGGTTAAAACTGAAAGTGAGCTGGACGGATCGGGACAAGGGACAACCGAGGAAGGACTTGCTGCCAAGTTGAAAATAAGTGTTGATAAAGTTAGAGAACTGAAAGAAGTAATAATACTGGCCAGGACTGCTTCTTTTTCCAAAACTGTTAAGACTACCAGGTCAACGGATACGATTAGCTTGCAGGATATCATACCCGACCGGGATGCAGATTTAGCGGAACAAGCCTATCAACACACACTTGCCGATGAATCACGGGCATTCCTGGCAAAAATCTTGACTGAAAAAGAATTCCGGAGTTTTTGGTCAAAGGCTATTCATGACCTTACATTTGCACAACAGGGTGCAATCGAAAACATTAGATACCAGGCAATTGCTTGCCGGCACTATAATGCCTTAAGAAAAATAAAAGAACCCCAAAATTTGGCCATAGTCAAACAAATAATTGGAGTTATCTAAATCACATTTTCTCCCTTTGTGTTATTCTAGATGTATGGGAGATCCTATTGTACCCAAACACGATCATGCCACTTTAGAGTTCCCCAAAGGGTTTTTATGGGGAACTGGTACATCTTCCTATCAGGTGGAAGGTAATAATATCCACTCGGACTGGTGGGGCTGGGAGCAAACCCATTGGCCCGAGGAAAAAAGATCAGGCCAAGCTTGTGATCAATATAACAGGTATGAGGAAGACTTTGATTTAATCAAAAAATTAAACCAAAATACCCACCGGCTCTCCATTGAATGGTCAAGAATTGAGCCCGAGGAAGGAGTTTTTGACCAAAAAGAGATTGAGCACTATATTAAGGAACTTAAAGCACTTAAGTCGCTTGGTATTAAGGTTATGTTAACCCTACACCATTTTTCCAACCCCTTATGGCTTGCCCAAAAAGGAGGGTGGGAAAATTTCAAGGCTCCCTACTATTTTGAAAGGTTTGTTAAAAAAATCGTGCCTGAAATTAAGGACTATGTTGATTTCTGGATCACCATCAATGAACCAGGACTTTATGTTTGGATGGCCTATCTTGGAGGAGATGAAGCCGGGCAATTTCCACCAGCCAAAACCAGCAATCTTGCAGCCGCTCGAGCAATGTGGAACTTTATCCGGGCCCACAAAAAAGCCTACAAAGCTATACATAAACTTATTCCCGAAGCTAAAGTGGGCATGGCTCAAAATGTCCAGTCCTTTACTGCTTATCATAAACATTCAGTAAGAGAACAATTGGGAGTCATTGTTTCTGATCTGGTAACTAACCATCTTTTTTATTTTTTTACAAAGGGCCATCATGATTTCCTGGGAATTAATTATTATTTTCACCGCCGCTTTATCCGCAAGGACAGTTTCTTGCCAACATTTGAAGATGTCACAGCCTACACTAAAAAATACGCCACCACCAATGATGTTTCAGATACCGGCTGGGAGATAAACCCGGAAGGCATTTTTAATGTTTTAACTGACATGGCCGATGGTCTGCCGATCTATATTACGGAGTGCGGCATTGCCGCGATCAATGACGACCGAAGAATCAGGTTTTTGATGCAATACTTGCAGGAAGTTTATAAAGCAATCGAGGCAGGGGTAAAAGTTAAAGGATTTTTCTACTGGTCTTTGATTGATAATTTTGAATGGCACAGAGGTTATGATCCCCGTTTCGGTTTAATAGAAATAGATTATGAGACCCAAAAAAGGATTACCAGACCTTCTGCCCTAATTTATGCTGATATTATTAAGCATAATGGAATCAGGCATGAGTTGATGAAGTTTTTGGGACACAGAATACATGTTACAGATGTTATAGAAATCCCGGGAGTAGGAAAAATAGGATGAACTTCTTGCCAATTGCCATTTTAGCCTATGCCCTAAACGGCGGAGCTCTTTTGGTTGCCAAAATCCAGCTTCAGACTTCCCTGCCAAATCCCCTCGTCTACACTTTTTATACCAGTGTACTTCAACTTCTGGCCATATTTTTGATTCCCTTTGGGTTTAACTCAAATATAAGCGAACCTGCCTTAATTTATAGCATTTTATCAGGCATCGCCTTTGTTTTTGCTTTATATACATTGCTTTACAGCATGAAGGAAAATGAGGTTTCGGTAGTAGGACCTCTTGTTGGCGCCCTAAATCCCTTCTTCGCTCTCCTTTTCGGGGTAACACTACTAAACCAAGCAATCACCCAAACCCAGGTAGCTGCCTTTTCGATCCTAATAATCGGGGCTCTTGTCTTATCAGCTAACCTGTGGATGAAGAAACTGGCCTTGGGCAAACAGCTCACCCTGATAATTTTATCCGGATTTTTATTTGGCCTCTCGTATGTCCTTTTGCGGGAAGCTTTCCTGCAAACTAACTTTATAACTGGCCTTATCGCCAGCCGGGCAGCAGCAGGGTTATTTGTCCTGCCGCTGTTAATTTTACCCAAAATCCGGGCGCAAATATTAGGTAGAGGCAGCAGCACAAGCAACATCAAACAAACCGGGTTAATTTTTATGGGGGGACAAATTATGTCTGGCGTGTCTAACTTCTTGCTATTTTTCGGAGTATCTCTTGCAAGCCCTGCTCTTGTTAATGCTGTTTTCGGCGTCCAATATCTGGTTATTTTAATTGTGGCTCTAATTTTAGCCAAAAAAAGCTCTAAACTTTTGGACGAGAGACTGTCCGGCAATATAATTGCCCAAAAAATAGCAGGAGCGGTTATCTTATCTTTCGGCCTTTATCTTTTGGCAAAATGAGAATTAAACATCATCTGTCCAGGCTTTACCATGAACATGAAAGGGTCAAAATTATACTACTTTTGGGAGCAATTTTTGCAAGTCTTATTTTTATTTCCATAAATATTTTTGAGGATTCTTTTTATCTGGGACAGCCGGTAAAGTTTGGTGTCAGCTTCTCCCCCACCTATGCTGCTGCCCTGGGACTTGAGCCAAAGCAAGTCTACAGGGCCATTTTGGAGGATTTAGAAGTAAAAAATATCCGCATCCCTGCTTACTGGAACGAAATTGAACCGATCGAGGGAAAGTTTGATTTTGCAGAGCTTGATTACTATATCAGTGAAGCAGAAAAACATCAAGCCAAGGTAATTTTAGCCGTGGGCTATAAACTTTTCCGCTGGCCGGAATGTCGCTCCCCCGGCTGGCTTGCTCTGGACAGCGAAAAAGTGCGCGAAGAAAAGATTATGAACATGCTTAAAGCAGTTA
>Ga0075734_137_pt1 | contig 11021 bp, 8 predicted proteins | sample RifGroB1_FD_68426 | JGI IMG/M metagenome (GOLD analysis project Ga0075734, IMG submission 68426) | Microgenomates (Daviesbacteria) bacterium GW2011_GWB1_41_5
ACTTTTTCAAAATAATTCCGAGTTGCGTCCAACTGGTGGTTTTCCGGGTTCTTATGCTCTAATCGGTTTTGATCGAGGAATTTTACGTGAATTAAAAGTCGATGACATTTATAACATTGATGGGCAGTCCAGCAAAAATATTATTCCGCCGCGCGAGTTGCAACATATCACACCAACTTGGGGGATGCGCGATGTGGCTTGGTGGGCAGACTTTCCCACCTCGGCAAAAAAAGTGATGCAGTTTTATACTGAGATTAATAGTGGCGCATCAGTGGACGGAGTGATTACTTTAACACCGGATATTGTGGCACAAATGCTAACGGTTACTGGGCCGATTGAACTGCCCGAATATAAGCTGACTATCACGGCCGACAATTTTATTGATCAGATTCAAAGCGAGGTGGAGTATGGCGATAATCGCGTGCAACCCAAACAGGTGCTGATGGATCTAGCGCCCAAGTTGGTGGCTAAGTTGGGTCAACAGGACAAAGATAAATGGTTCCAGATTTTTCAGATGATTTTACACAGTATTGAGCAGAAAAAAGTTTTGGCTTACTTTAAAGACCCTAATCTGGAGGCGGTGGTAATAAAAAACAACTTAGGCGGTGAGGTCAAGACTACTGATTCAGACTATCTGCAAGTCGTACATACTAACGTGAAGGGATCCAAAACTGATGCGGTAATTGATAACACTTATAGCTTGGAAGTTGCGCTGGGCGAAGGTAATAGTTGGGACCACACCCTACAAATTACTCGTACTCATAACGGTGACCAGTATAAATACGGGTTTTATAATCGACCAAATTATGATTTTGTCCGTGTGCTAGTGCCAGCTGGCACGGTGCTGACTAGTATTGAGGGCAACAACAAGCTTGCTTATGCTCCGCTGATTGACTATAGTATCGGGGAGTTTAGTCGCGATAAAGAACTGGTTAAATATGAGAGTGAGAGTAAGTTGCTAGATAATGGGGTGCGAGTTTTCAGTGAAAACGGCAAAACGGTTTTCGGTTTCTGGTTGCAACTGGCACCGGGTAAAAGCCAAACCATAACCCTGCACTATCAAATCCCCACCCGCCTTACTAAAACCGATCAGTTTGTATTAATGTGGCAGAAGCAGTCGGGGATGCGTGATGTTAAAGTAAATTTTACGCTCACTCCGCCCAGTGGTCGCCAACTGCTCTATCAGTACCCAGACCTACAACCAGAGGGAGATAAAATTGCTGGTCAGGCGGTGCTGGAGCATGACGTAGTGTTCGGGGTGAAATGGCAATGAACTAATGAAAATATTTAATTTCCTAAAGATACGAACTATTCTGCGAGCCAGCATCCTGCTCGCCTTTTTTAATTTGCTCTCACGCTTAGTCGGTTTACTGCGCGACCGCATTTTAGTTTCGCATTTTGGTGCTACCAACATTCTGGATGTCTACTATCTGGCTTTTGATATTCCGGATTTTGTTTTTAATTTGCTAGTGGCAGGGGCTTTGGCAGCGGCTTTTATTCCGGTATTTATTGAGCACCAAGAAAAACAGCCTGGGCAGGAGTGGAAACTCGCCAGTAATTTTCTGAACTTTCTTTTTGTGGCGGTGGCCGCGCTAGGTTTGGTAATTTTTGTTTTTACTCCACAATTAATTGCCTTAATTGCCCCTGGCTTTCCACCAGCCAAGCAAACCTTAGCGATTTTGTTCACACGTATCATGTTGTTTAGCCCATTGATTTTTGCGGTCAGTGGGGTCATTGGTTCAGTCCTACAATCCTTCAATCGCTTTTTGGCTTTTTCGGTGGCACCAATCATTTATAACCTAGGAATTATTTTTGGGGCGATTGTTTTGGTGCCAAAGTTTGGTCCGGCTGGTTTGGCCTATGGTGTGATTGTCGGAGCCATAATGCACTTGCTATTACAATGGGCGGCCGCCCATCGCGTGGGCTTTCGTTGGCGTCTGGCATTGGATTGGGGTAGTCAGGGGATGCGTAAGATATTTAAACTGATGATTCCGCGCACGATTGGTTTAGTGGCTGGTCAGATCAACCTCATTTCATTGGATGCTTTTGCTAGTACGGCTGGGGTAGGCAGTGTGGCAATTTTGAATATCGCCAACAACTTTCAGTATCTACCGATTGCCTTAGTGGGAATCTCCGTTGCGGTAGCGGCCTTTCCGACTATGTCGCGTGATGCCTTACAGCAAGACAAACAGGTTTTTGTCAGGCGTCTAAACGGTATTTTAAAACGTTTACTGTGGTTAATTATTCCTGGTTCAATCATCTTTTATCTTTTGCGTTTTTGGATCCTACGTTTGTTGCTACACGCTGGCAACTTTTCGATTCAGGATGTTAATTTGATGGGGCAGGTGTTGGGCATGTTTATCCTGGGGGTGTGGGCACAGACCCTAATCCCCACTTTGTCGCGTGCTTTCTATGCTCTACAAAACACTATTACCCCAGTGAGTATCAGTGTGGTTTCAATTTTAGTTAACATTGCCCTATCGGTTTACTTTCTGCGCGTGCTCAATTGGGGCGTGCCTGGTTTGGCCTTTGCTTTTAGTCTGGCCGGGATTTTAAACGCAGTAACCCTTTGGTTGTTTTTACGCCGCGCATTGGCTAAACTAGCTTAACCAATAAATAATCCCGTAAAACTCGCCACGCTCGTTACGGGGCAGGCATCCGTAATTTATGAAAGATATTAGAAATTTTTGTATCATTGCCCACATTGACGCTGGTAAATCTACTCTTGCAGATAGACTTTTAGAATTGACTGGCACAATCGAAAGACGCAAGATGCAGGATCAGATATTGGATCAGATGGATTTGGAGCGCGAGCGGGGTATTACCATTAAGCTTCAGCCAGTGCGGATGCGCTATAAATATAAGGCTCAAACTCCAAGTTTAGAACAAGATTTTGTCCTAAACCTGATCGACACTCCCGGCCATGTTGATTTTACTTACGAAGTTTCTCGCTCCTTGGCGGCAGTCGAGGGGGCAATTTTGTTAGTCGATGCTACTAAGGGGGTGCAGGCGCAAACTTTGGCTAATCTACACTTGGCGCAAAAGCAGGGACTGGTAATTATTCCGGTGGTTAACAAAATTGACGCTCCCAACGCGCGCGTGCCGGAAACCGTACAGGCCGTGGCGCATCTTTTGAGTATTGCTCCGGAGGGGATTATTAAAATCTCGGCCAAGAGTGGCGAGAATGTTGAACAGGTGCTACAGGCGGTAGTAGAAAAGATTCCCCCGCCAGACTTTTCTGCTGAAAACTCCGGCGGGCAGGTCGCACCCTTCCGGGCTTTGATATTCGATTCTAATTTCGATGCCTACAAAGGGGTAGTGGCGTTTGTGCGGGTTTTTGGTGGTGCGCTCAAGTCTGGTGAAAAAATAAAACTGGGCATGGCTGGGGCCAGTAGCGAAACGATTGAGGTGGGGTATTTTGCGCCACGCCTGGTAAAAGAAAAACTGCTCTCCGCGGGTGAGATTGGCTATATCGCCACCGGTATTAAAACTCCCGGGTTGGTCAAAGTAGGCGACACCATCGTTAAGGCTTACGAAACTGCCCAACCTCTGCCGGGTTATCAGGAACCGGAACCAATGGTCTTTGCCAGCTTCTATCCGGAGGATTCCGACAACTTTGATGAACTGAAAGACGCTTTAGCCAAATTAAAACTGACTGATGCGGCGCTGTTTTTTGAACCGGAAAGCTCTCCCGCCTTAGGGCGTGGTTTTCGCCTCGGTTTTTTGGGCATGTTGCATATTGAGATTATCAGTGAGCGTTTGCGCCGTGAGTTTAATCTTAACCTGATTATCTCTTCGCCCACCGTGGAGTATGAGGTAACGCTGAACAATGGTGAGATTACTAAAATTCGCTCGGCCTCGCAGTTGCCCGATCCGAATATGTGGAAAGAGATTAAAGAGCCAATCTCACGGTTGGATATTATTGTGCCGAATGAGTATCTTGGTGCGGTAATGAATTTAGTCAGTGAGATTCGCAATCAATACATTCAAACGGATTATTTGAGTAAAGATTTGGTGCGTCTAACTTACGAAGTACCCTTTGCGGAAATCGTCACTGACTTTTACGATCGGCTGAAGAGTGTCAGCTCGGGCTATGCCTCGATGAGTTATGAACCCAGTGGTCATCGCTTGGGCGACTTAGTGCGTCTGGATATTTTGATTGCCGATGAACCCGTCGAGCCATTTTCGAAAATTGTCCCACGCGAGCAGGCCGTCAGTGTGGGCCGGGCAATCGTGACTAAACTAAAAACCGTCGTGCCAAAACAGTTGTTCGCTGTGGTCTTGCAGGCGGCGGTGGGTGGTAAGATTGTGGCGCGTGAGGATATTAGCGCTATGCGCAAAGATGTGACTGGTTATTTGTATGGGGGCGATATTACGCGCAAAAAGAAGTTATTGGAAAAACAAAAGCGGGGTAAAGAACGGATGAAGGCGACAGGGCGAGTGAACATACCGCAATCGGTGTTCTTAGAAATGCTAAAAAAGTAGTAACCACTAATCTAGGCAAGACCTAGTCAAGTGCAAAAGAGCGGAGGTAACTAGGTCTTGCCTAGATAAAGAGAAGGCAATATTATAGAGATATGTCTATTCGCAAAAAGGGATTTGTTTTTCAAGAATATTATCATGTGTATAATCGTGGAAACAGTAAACAAAAAATATTTCATGACTCAGAAGATCATCATCGTTTTATTAGTTTGTTGTATGCTTGCAACTCCGTCAACAATTTTAGGATCCACGCGTTAAACAAAGGAGAAAGTCCTTATGATTTTGAACGTGGTACACCACTTGTAGATATTGGTGCATATTGTCTTATGCCAAATCATTTTCACCTATTAGTTACCCAAACTGAAAAAGGTGACATCAGTAGGTTCGTACAAAAACTTACTACTGCTTATGTAATGTACTACAATAAAAAATACAAAAGGACTGGCGGTCTATTTGAGGGAAAATTTAAAGCCAACCACTTAGATGGCGATCCTTACTTAAAGTATTTATTTTCTTACATACACTTGAATCCTATAAAAATTATAGATAAAGATTGGAAAGAAAGTGGAGTACGGAATAAAAAAGAGGCTTTAAATTATTTGGCTCGATACCAATATTCAAGCTATGTTGATTATCTTGGCAAAAATAGAATACAAAATAAAATCTTGAATCAAGAGGTTTTTCCTAGCTATTTTCCAACACAAAATGGGTTTTTAAAAGAAATCTTTGAGTGGATAAACTATAATTATAAGAGGAACAGCTAAAACAACTAGGCAAGACCTAGTTGTTTTAGCTGTGTAGAGTCGGATCGGCTCAAATCCCACCGTTTGACTCGCAGGGAGAGAATTCAGGCAAGAAAAGACCCCACCCGGCAGGAGAGTGGTGGTCCTCTCTTGCGACGGTGGGGGCGGGGTTGGGTCAGATCTCGAACTCTTTTCCTAGACAGTCCGAGATTTCCTCCTCGATTGGCATGCCGAAACCAGTATCAATTGTGTCTGGGGCTGGGTTGTCGCTCGAAGTTGGTGGTAGGTAGTCTTTGTAAGACCTCCACGTCTTGAATCCATTCTCCTTGGCGATCTCAGTCAGCCACCAGAAGTTGTGTTTATACGCCTTGATACGTTCGGCCGCGGCGTAGTATCTACGGAGTAATTCTTGGGTGTGGATTGTTGTCTCAGTTTCTTGCTGCGTTCTGATCTGATGCATACAGATCTTATCAAACTCCTCGGCTTTGATCCGTAAAACCCGATCAACGTCCTGCTGGGTGATGAAGTAATCACGAAACCTTCGGATTTTTTCCAGTTGTGGGGCTTTCCGTTCTGATAGCCAGAAGACGGAGAATCCTCCAGCAAAGAAAGCCAGGAGGAATATCCCAGCCGAGATTGCACTCAGGACTGCTCCCTGTATACTGATTAGGTTTTCCAACATGACGACGACTCCTTTTTCGAAAATCGTTTCTGGCATGATACCCCGGCAGTTCTTCTGACGGTAAAAAGTGCTCTTCACTTTTTAAGAAACGGGATGTTCTATAACACAATAAAGATACTTCTATTGTCAATATAACCATGATGTCGCTTTTCCGGTATAATAACCACCATGTTTAATAAGAAGCTTTTGAAGATTGTGGGGATGACGCTGGCGATAATTGTAGTGGTGAGCATGATTGTCTTTATGTTGCTCCCGCTGTACTACTATTAATCAGGGCCATGTTCAAACGCCTCCTCCACTCACCTTTAATTAGTATTGCGATTCTGGTACTGATCGGCCTAATGGTGTTTGCTTTGGCCAAACTTTGGCCACGCAAGTTGGCCGTAGAAAACGGCGTGGATAATTTAAGTGGTGAGATCTCCACGCTAGAAAAAAAGAATTCCGAGTTAGCGCGCCTGCTCGACTATTTCAAAAGCTCAGCCTATCAGGAGCGCGAGGCGAAAATTAAATTAAATGTCCGGCGGCCAGATGAAAGCGTGGTGTTTATTTATCAAGATCCGAAAACCACCAATCAGCCTGATCAGTCCATCAAGCCAGCCGATTGGGATCTATCCAATTTGTCTAATTTCCAGAAATGGCTAAGATATTTGTTTGGTAAATAAGTTTAAGCGGGTATCGTATATCGGTATTATGCGACCTTCCCAAGGTTGAGAGAGGGGTTCGACTCCCCTTACCCGCTCAAGACGAAAGAAGAGATTCCTTGGTCCGCCGAAGTTTTAACGCAGGCGACCCTTCACTCGCTCCACGGTTCAATGTTCTGGTTTTTAAAATAGACTCCATGAAAAAATATTACCAACTTGCCTTAATTAGTTTCACAATTTTATTTTCAGAACTGCTTTTAATTCGGTTAGTTGGAACAGAGGTAAGAATATTTGCCTATCTTTCCAATCTAGTGCTCTTGGCGATTTTCGTCGGCTCTGGTGTGGGGATGTTAGTTAAGCGAGGATTTTCCTTGAGAGTTTCCGCCCTGTTGCTGTTAATTATTGTTTTTTCAATTCAAATCGGATTATTCAGTAGTATAACTAATCAACTAGGCTCGCTCAACGAAAACACGATTTGGTTTCAACCCAATGCCGCTTCGTTAGGTGGGGTAATTGGCGGTTTGTTTTTAACGATACTATTGTTCTTTCTTATACTTTTTTCTTTTATTCCGCTCGGACAGTATCTTGGTGATATTTTTGAAGATTCAAAGCGAATTATTTTGGGCTACTCAATAAATGTGGCCGCTGCTATTTTGGGTATGTGGGCGTTTTATGGTTCGTCTCTGCTCGCGCTCTCGCCGTTTATCGGGATAATCATAGTTCAACTCATTTTGATTTTACTATCTGAGAATAAAAAACATCGATTATCTATGGTGGTTATTTTGGTTTTCACGGTGGCAATGGGATTGGGGGTGCGCGACCAATCAATTGACTGGATAAAAACTGTCTGGTCGCCATATCAGAAATTAGCGCTTTATAAATTTTTTCCGGATGACCCAATTCGTGCGGGCTACCTGCTTAATGTCAACGGCGTAAATTATATGCGTCTTTTAAATTTATCAGACGAATATCGAGCCTGGGTTGAAAATGAAGTTAAAATATTAGCAATGCCAGACTCCTATGATGTTCGCTTTGCTGATCAATATCGGTTGCCATATCTCATAAAATCGGATATTCAAAACGTGCTTATTATTGGAGCGGGTGGGGGTAATGATGCCGCCGCCGCCATCAGGGCAGCTGTGCCAGTGATAGATGCGGTGGAAATTGATCCACAAATAATTGCTTTAGGAAAAAAATATCATCCGGAAAATCCATATTCGTCCTCAAGGGTTAACATTGTAATCGATGACGGGCGGTCCTTTTTCCGCCAGACTGACAAAAAATATGATCTAGTGGTTATGGGGTTGGCCGATTCGCATACGCTTTCATCGTCTCTGACAAATATTCGACTCGATCACTATCTCTATACCAAAGAAAGTATCGAAGAAGTAAAAAAACTACTTAAACCAGATGGTCTGCTCTACCTTTCGTTTGAAGTCAGCGAGGGGAGTCAGACGGGTAAAATAGAAAAAAATTTGCATACAGTGTTCGGAAACGAGCCAGTGATATTCAAATTGCGCGATACCATGTTTTTTGGATTTGGTGGGGTGATATTTTTAGCTAACAGCCAGGGCGATATTCTGCAGAAATATTTAAATAAAAATTTGGATTTAAAAAAATTTGTTGAGGCCAGGCGAGTGCATTATGACACTAATATAAAATCACTTACTGATAATTGGCCCTATCTCTACCTAGGAAAACCACAGCTACCCAGCATTCATCTTTGGATCTCCTTTTTCTTGATTATCTTGTTCTTGCTTTTACGGAAAGTTATTGCTTGGCAGGGTAAATTTGATTGGGGTTTATTTGCTCTGGGCGGAGGTTTTTTGCTGTATGAATTTCAGAATGTGAGCAAAACTAGTTTGTTATTTGGTAATACCTGGGTAACCAATCTCTTCACGATCACCGCTATTTTGTTATTAATACTACTGGCTAACTTAATCCAAGCCAAGCGCCCACTCTCGCTTAAAATTGCTTACGTGGGACTGGTAGCAACCTTCATTGCTCAATTTCTAGTTCCGCTTGAGCTATTTAATTCTCTCTCGTTTTACCTCAAAGCTATTTGTGGATCGTTATTTTTAAACTCACCACTCTTTTTCTCTGGAGTGATATTTATAACCTTGTTCCGTAGGGCCAAAGAAAAATCAGTCGCTTTTGCTAGTAATCTTATTGGTTCAGCGGCCGGCGGTCTACTGGAGGTTTTTTCATTTCTTTGGGGTATGCAGTCACTCTTGTTTATCGCCTTAGTTTTTTATCTTATTTCGATTCCGTTGATATTTAAACAGCGTTAGATATTTTTAGTTTTATGCTATAATCCCTTCTATGCCTAATGACCTAGTCTCCGAAATTAAAATCTTACCTTCTGCCATTCTACAGCTGGCAGACCGTCTTTGACTCGGCCGTTAAGATCGAGCGGATCAAGGTAATCGAGCAAGTCGCTCAGGCGCCAGGCTTCTGGCAAGACTCTACCAAAGCCCAGTCCCTGATGGGTGAGTTGGGAGTTTTGCAAAGTGAGTTAAGCGAGTGGCAGGAGTTGGCCAAGCAGGCCGAAGAGTTTTCCGCACTTAATGCTGAACAAATTACGGCGCGCACGGCTGAGGCGGAAAAACTACTCAAACAATTTCAAACTTTTAAAATTAAGTCGCTCTTCACCGGCAAATATGACGCTAGTGATGTCTGGTTGCAGATCTACGCTGGCGCCGGTGGGGTGGATGCGCAGGATTGGGCGGGCATGTTACTGCGGATGTATCAGCGTTATGCTGAACGCAATAATCTCTCTTTTAAAATTACCACCGAGTCACTCGGTGAGCAGAAGGGAATTAAAACGGCTGTCGTCGAAATTAAAGGGCGTTATGCCTTTGGTTATCTAAAAGGTGAGGCGGGGGTGCATCGTTTGGTGCGCTTGTCGCCATTTTCGGCAAAAAGTTTACGCCACACCTCTTTTGCGTTGGTAGAAATCCTGCCGATTATCCACCCCGACGATTTACAAATCAGCCCAAGTGACTTAAAGTTTGAGTTATCCCGCTCTTCCGGTCCGGGTGGGCAGAATCGCCGTGCGGGTAGTGCATTTGCCGACCGGTATTAGTGCCGCGGCGCAAAGTGAACGCTCGCAAGGTCAGAACAAAGAGCAAGCCATCGCTATGCTCTATGCTCGTTTGTGGCAACGTCTGCAAGCCGAGCATTTGGAGGAGATTAGTCAGTTAAAAACTAAGACCGAACCGGGTGGGGTGGAGTGGGGTAGCCAGATCCGCTCTTACGTCTTGCATCCGTACAAACAGGTGAAAGATCATCGCACTGGCGTGGAGTTGCATAATCCCGACACCGTGCTGGATGGTGATTTAGCTGAGTTCATTGAAGCGGAGATTGGCCAAAGTGTCTAAGGCTAAATGTCTAAAGTCTAACGCAAAAATATATTCGCTGACCTTAGGACCTTAGGCCTTGGACGTTAGACCTTAGGCGGTTAGTTTAATTAACACGGATGATTTCATTTAAGAAAGTTACCAAACAATACAACGGAGACTTTATCGCGCTGGACAATATTAATTTAGAAATCAAAGACGGCGAGTTTGTCTCGCTAGTCGGTCCATCGGGCGCTGGTAAGTCCACCTTGATTAAAATGTTAATTCGGGAGGAGACGCCGACTTCTGGCCAGGTGATTTTAGATGATATTGATCTGGCCGAAGTAAAAAATACTGAGATTCCGTTTTTGCGCCGTAAAATCGGGGCAATTTTTCAAGATTTTAAATTGTTAGATAGTAAGACTGCTTTTGAAAATGTCGCCTTCGCGCTAGAGGTTTCGGGCGTACCAGCCGAAGAAATTAAAACTGATGTGATGCAGGTATTAGGCATTGTCGGCTTGTCGGGTAAGGGCGCTAATTTTCCGCGTGAGTTATCCGGTGGAGAAAAACAGCGCATCGCCATTGCCCGCGCCTTAATTCATCGTCCGAAGATTATTTTAGCGGATGAGCCAACCGGTAACTTGGATTTGGTGAATAGCTACGAAGTGGTAAAATTACTCTGGAAGATTAATGAAATCGGCACCACGGTAATCTTGGCGACGCACGACCGCGAGATAGTTAATACTGTTAGTAAGCGGGTAATTAGTATGGAACACGGCAAAATTGTCCGTGACCAAACTCAAGACGGAAAATATATTATATGAGTACCAACCGATCGCACGAACATGCTGAGCAGACTACCCAATCCTTTGAACGGATTTTTAGTTCCGGCTGGACTAACTTTAAGCGTAGTTCATTTTTGAGTTTAGGCGCCACCGGTGTCATGGCTTTAACTTTGTTAGTTTTTTCTGGCTTGTTGGTGTTGAATTTTTTCACCAACGAAACCGTTAGCTATTTAGATGCCAAAGTCGATGTTAGTGTTTATTTTAAAAATAGCGCCAAAGAGGATCAGGTCTTGAAGGTTAAAAATGATCTGGAAGGTGTGGCAACAGTAGCCAAGGTCAACTATCTCTCG
>Ga0075734_121_pt1 | contig 10709 bp, 17 predicted proteins | sample RifGroB1_FD_68426 | JGI IMG/M metagenome (GOLD analysis project Ga0075734, IMG submission 68426) | Microgenomates (Daviesbacteria) bacterium GW2011_GWB1_41_5
GCAACGTTTTGGTTTGTACTGCGTCATACGCGGGAAGGCTAGAAAGCTGCTGGCACTAAATAACTTTTTATACAATCAATCCCTGTTATTTTCATGGCAAAAGCAAGCCTCATGATTATTTTAGTTCTGGTAGTCCTATTCGGAGCAATCTATGCAGCAGGCCTCAGCGATGACCTGCTGAAAATTACCGGCAACGCGGTAAAGGAATTAGTCGGCGACAGATTAGCAGACGCAGAAAAAGCCGCAGAGGAAAAGCTCGGCAGCACAATCGGTGACGATAAAATCAGAATCAACCTAACAAACCCGCTGACTGGGGATAAGATAGAATATTCGTGCGAAAAAAACACGAAATAGCTACGAAATGGTTGTGCGCAGCAGCAGAAACATTTATATAGCACTTGCCACATTATTAGAGCATATGCTACAAAAATATACCAGATATCGCGTACTGCGAGAATTCTTTGACTGCCCCACGAAGGACTTTCATATGAGAGAGCTGTCCCGAAGGACAAAAATAGCCCAGCCATCAGTAACCAATCACTTAAATTCGCTCGTGAAAGAAGGACTGGTGATAAAAGAGAAAAAGGGAATATATCCGACATACGTTGCTAATAGAGATAATGTGTTGTTTAAATTATATAAGAAATCAGATGTCATACTTAGAATCAAACAAACGGGGCTGGGGGATTATATTTATGATGCCTGCCAGCCTGACGCAATAGTGTTATTTGGCTCTAGCGCAAAGGGCGAAGATTTAGAAAATAGCGATATTGATCTGTTCATACAAGCGCCGGAGAAAAGGCTTAATCTTTTACAATATGAGAAAAAGCTAAATAGAAAAATAAATTTGTTTTTCGAAGAAAACTTTTCGCGCTTGAGCGGCGAATTAAAAAACAATATCATAAACGGAACAGTATTAAATGGTTATTTGAAGGTGTTTTAGCATGGATCTGATAAAAATAACTCCGAATAAAGAAAGGGCAAGAAACATTTTAAGCATGATAGCTTTAATCGAAGAGAGAATAAAATTGCAGAATGTTGAAAAAATGGCAGCCTTAATTATTTCAGATTATTATGAAATAATCAAAGAACTAATCACCGCAATTCTTTTGGTTGACGGCTACAAAACTCTCAGCCATAAAGATTTAATTGATTATGTTAAAGAAAAATACAAAGAATTTTCCCAGCACGAAATTTCTGTTCTTGATAATCTAAGAATTCTGAGAAATAGAATTGCCTATGAAGGATTTCACATAGAAAAATCTCACCTCAGCAGAAATGAATATTTGTTTAAATCAATTATTATAAAGTTAAGAAAAATTTTGGAGGAAAAAGGCATATAATTAGTTAAATGTATGCTTTTATGAAAAAATGATTCACCGCAACCAAGACCCAAAGCTCCAGCAGATTGCTAGAGAAAGAATTGACATACTTTTTCGCGAGGCAAAACTAAATCCGGAATACGCAAACCGTTACGTATTTTTGGCGCGGAAGATAGCGATGAAACTAAATGTGAAAATACCAAAGGAGTACAAGATGCGCTACTGCCATAATTGCTACAAATATTTCACTTCAAAAAATGTTTCTATCAGAACGAACGCAAAGACGAAGGCGGTTGAGTACAGATGCAAGGCCTGCGGGCATGCCAATAGGTATGGGTATGCGAGAGAAAAAGTTTAGAAATGATTAATAAAAAATTACAATGGGATTTAATTTTAATGTCCCAAAAAGACCAGAGAATGATAAACAGTAAAAAATGGAGCAGCGCAATTATAAAACGCAACACTGCGCACTTGAAAGATATTATTAAAAAATACGGCCGGCCTTCTTCTAAATTTGTTGGGCTGGCTGGCGAATCAGCAGCATGGCTCATTGCACAGCATTCGGATTATGATGTTAAATTTCAGGAACGATGTTTGAAATCGCTTTAAAAAATGCCACCAACAAAACAGAGGAAGGTTTTCATCGCTTATTTGATTGATAGGGTCTTAGTAACTAAAAATAAAAAACAGATTTACGGAACACAATTTTCAAAAGGCAAACCAAAGCTGATAAAAAATATCAAATATTTGGATTTGCGAAGAAAGAAAATGAATTTAGAGCCGTTTACAGTTTATCAAAAGCACATGAAAAAAGTTAGTAAATTTTTTTAAATAATTTATTCATTCAAGTCCAAAAACGCCGTCTTCCACCGATAATTCTCAAGCAGCGAATGGTTCTAAAAACGCTCGATTGATTTATTTTAATACCAATTGGTAATCAAAAAGCTTAAATAGCCAAAAATGTTACCAATGGCATGGCTAAAAAAGGTTTTCTGGAGCGCGCGGCAGAGGAGATATGGCCGCAGGCCAAAAACAAACTAGCGCAGAGCAGCAAGCCAGCAAGAGCCGTCAAAAGAGAAGGCCTGCTGGAGTTATCAGAAATATGCCGGCGCGTGCTTTATTATTTTTTTGACTGCCCTGATGATGCAATTGGTCTTAATGGCTTGGCAGAAAATGTCAAAGCGTCAAAAACGTCAACCCGCGAGGCAGTTCTTCTCCTTGAAAAGCACGGCTATATTAAAAAGGATGTAATTGGAAATGCCTGGAGAATCTACGCACACAATCCGAATGAATTCTTTTTTACAATCAGCAAAATCCCATACAATCTGCAGCTCATTTACGAGTCTGCTATTTTGGGCACGATTTATGATAAACTACCTGGAGCAAAGGCAATAATTTTGTTTGGCAGCTATAGGCATGGCACTAATAACAAAAACAGTGACGTTGATATAGCAGTAGAGACCGCAGGAGGTAAAGATTTGCAGATAGTAACGCTCGGAACTGTGAATTTTGGTTTCAGAAAAAATGTTAAGGTAAATCTGCACATATTTTCCAGAAATAATATTGATTTGAATTTATTTACCAACATAGCAAATGGCATAGTGCTTGATGGCCTGCTCGAGGTGAGGCCATGATTCCGCGGCTGAAACATCCGGACAGAAAAAATGCACAAAGCATACTTGCTGCGGCGGCTAAGCAAATGGCATATACCATGACGTTAACGCCAACCGATGAATCTGCGTTTAACATAATACGAAATATTTATGAATGTTTTAGAATGCTTGGCGATGCCTTGCTCGTGGCGCGAGGCGTAGAATCAACTGACCACATTACGCCAATAACTGAATTGCTAAAATTAAAGATTGAAACCGCACGCTCTATAAATCTGATAGATAATTTGCGAAGAATGAGGCACAATGTCAATTATTACGGTTATGCGCCAAATAAGGCAGAAGCAGAGGATGCAATTTCACTTGCAAAGGCGTGCTTTGAGCCGCTGTTAAAAGCCATCACAAAGAAGATTTTATAAATGGCTTGCCGTAATCGTATTTTTGTTCAATTCCAAAAACTCCTTCTTCCACCTGTAATTCTCAAACAGCGAGTCATCTCTTTCTCCCGCGATAAGTTTTAGCGTCCAAAGGACTTCTATTGAGCAGAGCCCGTTTTCTGGCCTGCCTGCCTTCCAAGGGTAGGCCGACTTGAAGCCGTTTACTGAAATTTTAGGTAAATTAAATTTCTGTTCAATTCTGTTGTACATCCTTTTTGCCTTGCGCCAATTTGAATCTACTAAAAGGATTTTCTCATTCTTTGAAATTTTTATTATAGGTTCGCCGTCTGGATGCAACAACAGCATTCCTGAAAAATCATATTCGTCAAACTTCAGCCTGTCAAGAAAATCTATGCCTGATTTTCCTTTCAGCGAAATAATACTGCATTTCTTTGCGCTTTCCTTGTAGTCTTTTAGGATGAATCCGCGAGCCGAACTAGTTCGGCTGCGCGCAGAAAATCCTTTGTGATTTTCTAGCGTTTCCATGTTAATTTATCGAGAAAATCATTTTAAACTCTATCTGTTGCTTACATTCATGAAAATAAAGCACCGCCTGCTTATGTTCGTAGTTGTTTTTATCGCAGTATTTGCTATTTGGTTTGTTTATAGCGGTATTACCGGTGCTGTTGTTTTTTATACAGAAATACCGAATGAATCTGGGACTGAAATACAAGCGTACTTCTGCCCGCGCGATAACTGCGGGGAAAAATTATCAAATTTAATCAATTCAGCACAGGAAGTTGAATGCGCTTTTTACAACTTAAACCTGAAAAACGTAAAAGATGCATTAAAATCAAAAAATTATAAATTAATTGTTGATTCTGACGGCGAAAAATACATTTCCGAAATGGATTATCTTGCAAGGCCGGAAGGAAGCGGTCTGATGCACAACAAGTTCTGCATCTTTAACAATCAAACGATTTTTACTGGCTCTTTCAACCCAACTAAAGCACAGGATACTATTGATGCAAATAATATTCTGGTAATTAATTCAAAATACCTTGCGGAAAACTATCTTGCAGAATTCAGAGAAATGGAAAATGGCTGGTTTGCCTCAGGAGAAAAAACGCCGAACGAAAAGATAATCTATGATGGCGAGCTGATTGAAAATTATTTCTGCCCAGAAGATTCCTGCGCAGAACATCTTGCAGAGGTTTTGAAATCAGCGAAGTCTGAAATAAAATTCATGACTTTTTCCTTCACCCACGATAACATCGGGACGATTTTGGCAGATAAAGCCAAAGAAGGAGTTGAAGTAAAAGGCGCTTTTGACAAATCTCAGGCCAGCTCCCAGTATTCTGAGTTCTGGCAGCTCAAGAATATTACGGAAGTAAAGACAGATACGATGAAGGGCCTGCTGCACCACAAAGTCTTCATCATTGACAGAGATATTGTTGCGACTGGCTCTTTTAATCCGACAAAGAACGCGGACACAAAGAATGACGAGAACCTGCTGATAATTCACAGCCCAGCAATCGCGGAAAAATATCTGGAGGAGTTTGAGTTTGTGTGGGGGAATGAGACAGCAGCATAAGGCGAAACCTTTAAATACCAAAAATGGCACAAATATACCAAAAATGGCACTTAAGAACCAAAAATGGGACAGGATGCTTGGCCTGCTGTTTGAGCATCCGGAAAAAGGCTTCACAATACGGGAGATTTCAGCTAAAACGGGCATTCCAACATCAAGCGTGCAGCGCTATTTGAAAAAGCTCCGAAAGGAAGGCCTGGCCAGCGAGGAAAACCGCTTCGCGCCATCGCAGCATTCAAAGTTTTTGAAAGCAATTTACATTATCGATAGGCTGTACGAGTGTGGCGTAGTAGATTATTTAATTAAGACACTGCACCCGTCTGCAATAATAGTGTTCGGCAGCGCAAGGAAGGGCGAATATAACAGCAAGAGCGATATAGATTTGTTTGTTGAGTCAGTAAAATCGCCCGCGCTGAATCTCGCGCCGTTTGAGAAAAAATTAAGGCACGAGATACAACTTTTTGTGGAAAAAGACATCAATAACTTGCCCGCAGAATTGTTTAACAATATTATTAATGGGATAAAACTGAGCGGGCATATTAAACTAAAATGAACGGGTTTATGGATTGGGGCGAATGTGAAAGAGAATTTATCCGCGAAGTTGAGCCGGATTTTGAGAAAATAAAATCAATAATCAAGACTGCGGATGCGCGGCTTAACTTTATCAAAAATATTTCGGCAAACAAGGAAAATGTTTCGTTTGTTGTTGAAAATTATTACGAAATTGTGAAAGAGCTTTTAGTTGCGCTTTTGCTCAAAGATGGCCTGCGCTCAAAGAACCACCAGTGCCTCATTTCATATTTCTACCGCAAGCATCCCAAATACGAAGCAGAAGCGCATCTAATTTCACGAATGAGTTATTTTAGAAATCGGCTGGATTATTATGGCGAGGCGATTGAATTTGCTTTTTATGACAAATATAAAAAAGATTTTGAGCGCATAATAAACATTTTGAAAGATTTGCTGAAATGAGAACAATAATGGTTAAAGTAAAACCAAACGCCAGCGAGGCAAAAATAATTTCCGAGAACGGAAATGAGTTAGTTGTTGCGGTCGCAGCGCCAGCAGAGAATAACAAAAACCCGCTGATGCGAGTTTTCGAATTGTAATCGTTTGCGATTACAACAACCGGGCCAACATAGAACTGATTAAATTTCTTTCAAAGAAGTTTGTGGCGGAGGTGAGGATTGTGAGAGGGTTGAAATCTAAAAATAAAATTATCAAAATACAATAGATTTTTAATGTTTGCTATGGTAATTTTGGCATGGCTTTGCAGGAAATTCAAAAAGAGATTTTCAAAAACAAATTGGCGCGGGGATTTAACACAACAGATGTTGGTAAGGAAATAATCCTAATGACTGAAGAGCTTGGCGAGCTGGCAAGGGCATACAAGAACAGCGACAAGAGACAGGCCAGCGAAATTAATAATAGGGAAGATATAACCGATGCAATTGGCGATTTGATGATTTATTGCATCGGTCTATGTGAAATGTTGGGCATTAATAGCGAAGAAGTTTTAAACAAAATAATTGAAAATAATAAAAACAGAAAGCATAGCGGACAGATTTAAACCTTCTTCTCAATTTCTCCTATCACTCGCCCAATAAAATTCTGCACTGTCACGCCAAACTGCACCTTTGCTGTCCCTCGCTTACGGACTGCAACTGTATTGTTTTTCTCCTCTTTGTCGCCAACGACTAAAACGTACGGAACTTTTTCTAGCTCTGCCGCGCGGACTTTATAGTCCACTGTGTTGTTGCCATAATCAGATTCAACACGGAAGCCCGCGCCAAATAGTTCTTTTTCAATCCTCTGGCAGGCCGGAATGTTCCTGTCGGTGAAAGACAAAATCTTGACTTGCACCGGGGAAAGCCAGAGCGGGAAAGCGCCCGCGAAATTTTCTATTAAAATGCCAATAAATCTTTCAAGCGAGCCATATATGACTCTGTGAACTACGATGGGCGTCCGCTCTTTGTTTTCTTTGTCAATATATTTTAAGTTAAACCGCTTTGGCTGCTGGAAATCAAGCTGAACCGTTCCCATCTGCCACTCGCGGCCAAGCGCGTCCGTCATCAGAATATCTATCTTTGGCCCGTAGAATGCACCATCGCCGTCGGCTATTGAGTAATTGCCCTTGCCAGCACGCTTTTCCAGTATTCTTTTTAATGCGGCCTCTGCTTCATTCCAAGCCTTAATGTCGCCCATAAACTTCTCGGGTCTCGTGCTCAGTCGGAGTTTGTATTTCAAGCCGAAAATTCCGTAAAACAATTCCGCAATTTCAAATATGCTATCATACTCCTGCTCTATCTGGTCTTCGGAAATAAAGTTGTGCGAATCGTCCTGCCTAAATTCGCGAACTCTTAGTAATCCATTCAAGGCACCAGATGCCTCATAACGGTGTAAAATATCTGTATTTGAAAATCTTAATGGCAGCTCCCTGTAACTCCTTGCCCTGCTGCCAAAAACTATCATCGCGTTCGGGCAGTTCATTGCTTTTACGCCATAAATTTCGTTCGGGCCTAAATCCACGATAAACATATCGTTGCGGTAATGTTCCCAGTGGCCGGATTTTTCCCAAAGCTCTTTTTTATTTATTAGTGGCGTGGATATCTCCTTGTAACCGCGCTTTGCATGCTCTTGCCTCCAGAAATTTATCAGCTCATTAAGAATTACCATTCCTTTTGGTAACCAGTAAGGCATACCCGGTGCAGTCTCGTGGAACATAAATAATTCGTGCTGCAGCCCTAATATTCTATGATTGCGCTTCTCTGCTTCATCGCGAAGTTTTAGATATTCATCTAATTGTTCTTTATCTGGAAAGCTGATTCCGTAAATCCTCTGGAGCTGCGGCTTTGTTGAGTCGCCGCGCCAGTAGGCCGCGGCAAGATTCAGCAGTTTAAAGGCTTTTATCTGCCCAGTTGATTTCACAACAGGCGTGTTGCACATGTCAATGAAACTGCCATGCTGATGAAATGAAACTTGTTTGTCAGGAATTTCTTTCAGCAAATCCAGTTTGTAAGGCTCTTTTGCAAGGAATTTTTCTGCTTCCTTGCGCGTCATGAAAACCTCTTTGTAAAGCTTACCTTCTTTTGTAATTTTCTTCATCACAGATTCTATTTTCGCCAAATCAGCTTCTGTAAAAGGTTCCTTTTTACTAAAATCGTAGTAGAAACCTTCATCAATGGCCGGCCCGATTCCTAGTTTAACTTCTGGCCATAACCTCTTGACAGCATCAGCCAGAATGTGCGAAGTGGAATGCCAGAATGCCCTTTTTTCCGCTTCCGATACAAATGGAGCTTTTTCCATGGCTTTTGCTTTAATTTGGGGTTAAAAAAACTTGCGAACAGCCAAAACCTTTAAAAACTTAACGCCTGTTAAGAAACTATGATAACATATCCCGCAGAGCTGGAAGCCAATTTAGTCCTGCCAGCCATCAGAAAGGAAATCTGCATCGCTGCCATTGCCAGCGGGCTCAAACAGAAAGAAATAGCACATATTCTTGGGATTACGGAAGCCGCGGCATCACAATACCTGCGAGGAAAGCGCGCTTCAGAAGTCAAATTTAATTCAAAATTCAAAATCAAAGTTAGGGAAATTGTCAAAAAGGTAATTCTTGGTGAAATTGGAGGCTTCAGCGCAGTGCAGACACTGGCTTTTGAGTTCAAGATTTCTGGCGGGCTGTGCCGCCTGCACGATACTGCAGGAGGTATCGGTCCGGAGACTTGCGGATTAGGTGAGGTATGCTTGAAATAAAAAATCTTCATGCAGAATGTGATGGGCGGGAAATTCTCAAAGGAATCAATCTGACAATAAACCCCGGCGAAGTCCATGCATTAATGGGCCCTAATGGCTCAGGCAAAAGCACGCTGAGCTTCGCAATAGCAGGCCATCCAAAATACAAAATAATAAAAGGCGACATTCTTCTGAACAAAAAATCAATCCTTGGCATGCCAGTGCACGAGCGGGCAAGGCTTGGATTGTTTCTCGGTTTCCAATATCCGCAGGAAATCAGCGGAGTTAGCATTTCAAATTTCTTAAGAACAGCGTTAGCGAGCTCCGGAAAAGATGCGCCCGCAGTTGCGGATTTTTACAAACTCCTGAAAGAAAAAGCAAGTGAATTTGGTTTATCTGATGAAATACTGAAACGCGGCCTAAACAACGGCTTCTCCGGCGGAGAAAAAAAGCGCTCAGAAATTTTGCAGTTGGCTGTTTTGAAACCGAAGTTCGCAATACTTGACGAGCCGGATTCAGGCATGGATGTGGACGGCCTGAAATACGTTGCTGAAGGAATAAAAAAAGCGGCAGCAGAAGGCACAGGAGTTTTGCTGGTAACACATTACAACAGAATACTGTCACACGCACGGCCGAATTTTGTCCACGTTTTGGTTGACGGCAAGATTGTCCAGAGCGGCGGGCCGGAACTTGCTGTTGCAATAGAGTCGCAGGGCTATGACAAAATCGGCAAAATGATTTTGCCATTCCAAAACCATGCGGGTTTTGATTGCGCGGAGGTGCCAGCATGATACAAACTGAAACATCTTTTTTAGATTTAAATCCAAATAAATACGGCGAGAAAGATGATGTCGAATACGAATTTGAGATGCCAAAAGGATTATCAGAAGAAGTTGTGAGAAAAATTTCCGCTTTAAAAAAAGAGCCGGCATGGATGCTGGCCTTCAGGCTAAAAGCTCTGGCACATTTTTTCAGCAGACCGATGCCAAAATGGGGGGCAGACCTGGAAAACATTGATTTCAACAATATCACTTATTATCTGAAAGCAAAGGCAGGCAACTCAACAAAATGGGAAGATGTCCCAGACAACATTAAAAAAACGTTTGAGAAGCTTGGAATACCGGAAGCAGAAAGAAAATTCCTCGCAGGTGCAGGCACACAGTTCGATTCCGAAACAGTTTACCACAAAGTTCGCGAAGATCTGGCAAAGCAAGGCGTTATTTTCTGTGACATGGACACAGCAGTCAAAGAACATCCGGAAATTGTGCAAAAGTATTTCGGCACAGTTGTTCCGTACGCGGACAATAAATTTGCGGCGCTGAACACCGCAGTATGGTCTGGCGGCTCGTTTGTTTATGTTCCAAAAGGCGTAAAAATTAATCTACCATTGCAGGCCTATTTCAGAATCAACGCTCCGAACATAGGGCAGTTCGAGCGCACAATGATAATTGTGGATGAAGGCGCAGAAGTCCATTACATTGAGGGCTGTTCGGCGCCGGTCTATTCTACAAATTCTCTGCATGCAGCAGTTGTCGAAGTGATTGCACACAAAAATTCCCGCGTCAGGTACACCACTCTGCAAAATTGGGCGAATAACGTTTACAATCTTGTTACAAAGCGCGCAAAAGCACACGAGGATGCGTATGTTGAGTGGCTTGATGCAAATGTCGGCAGCAAAATTACAATGAAGTATCCCTGCGTAATTCTCGCAGGCCGCGGAGCAAAAGCAAATATAATTTCAGTTGCGTTTGCAGGCAATGGGCAAACACAAGACACCGGCGCAAAGGTTTTCCATCTCGCGCCGGACACAAGCTCAACAATTCTTGCAAAATCAGTAAGCAAGGATAGTGGCATATCGGCATTTAGAGGAATTGTAAAAGTAATCAAAGGCGCAAAGAATGCAAAATCGCACATGCGCTGCGATGCGTTAATTCTCGATGAAAAATCAAAATCCGACACATTCCCAACATTGCAGATTGACGAGCACGAAGTTTCAACAGGCCATGAAGCGACAGTAGGCAAGGTTTCTGAAGACCAATTATTTTATTTGATGAGCAGGGGGCTAAGCGAACAGCAG
>Ga0075734_157_pt1 | contig 10096 bp, 11 predicted proteins | sample RifGroB1_FD_68426 | JGI IMG/M metagenome (GOLD analysis project Ga0075734, IMG submission 68426) | Microgenomates (Daviesbacteria) bacterium GW2011_GWB1_41_5
CTGTCCCAACTACGGCTTTAGTGCTTGCTCCTAAAAATCCCCGTAAGACACTGTTTTTTAAAGCGTTGGGGAAGACTAGGCCAATACCTGCACCGACTAAGCTGCCTCTGACGCCAAAGAGCGCACTGCCAACAAGACCCCCAATTGTGCCGGAAAAAATATTCGGGGCAAATTTAACGATTAACTTCCTAGCCAAAATTTTGGCACCTGAAGCTAAATTTTTGACGAAGGATGGCATCTGGAATCCTGGGCTACCGCGTAGCACTGGAACTTCTGCACTTTCTATTTGGGAAGGGGTTTGGGTTGGGGTTACGGTTTCTTTTACAACATCTTCCAATTCAGTAATTTGCCCCTCTTCCTCCTTTTGTCCTAAAATTTTCTTAATGGAGGAGGTAAGACTCTGCCCGGTACTTTTATCATGCAGTCTGGAGACCAGCTTTTTATGCCCCTCACTTTTTTGAGGTACTTCTTCGATTTGTTTAGCCAAGGCTAACTCCTCTTTCGTAAGTCCGGATGTAAATTGGTTGAGGGTAAAATCCCTGTGCAATTTGGCATAACCCGATGGATCTTTATAGAAATTAAAAAATAACTCCTTAGTGGCCTCGGAATTTTTTTTGATCTCATTAAAATACCGTTTATACCTGGTGGTAGTGGTTAATACTTTGATATAGGTTTTAAGAGGTAAACCACGGAAAGTAGCCCATTTATTGGGAAGATTTTTATCAAAGGTTTCCCTAAATCTGCTATTTTTATTGTAAAGTTCAACCAGATCTAGGGTTTTGCGCAGAATATTAGGTTCAATGTTTTTGAGGTCAAGGACTGCCATATCATTTTCCTAAAATTTCCGTTGGGTTGGTGGTAATCAATTTATGCTCTTCGTCTGATGCCACAACTCTCATGGCAATATGGATATTGCCGGCAAAAAACAAACCCCTGCCCACCCCGGCAGAAAGCAGCAGACGTTTCTCCCCTTGTGATAAATTAAACGTCTCGCCGATCTTTTCAATGGAAATCGGAGCCTGCTTAAAAAGCACTTGCATTGAGGAATTGGCAATAATTTCCTTGCCGTGGTTTGCCCCCCAAAAATCCTCAATATCCTGGCTGATGGTAGTAACCCCCAGAAAATATTTGCGGGCGCGCTTGACCATTTCGACAAGGAAGCTGGCAGAGTCGGGGATTCTCTTTTTTTGTGTATGCCTGATTTTGGTCCAGATATAATCCAGGATCAAGTAAATTGCCAGCGGCCGGAGGGCATCAGGCAAGTCCCGCACGGAAAAGACAGTTAATTGATTTTTAATTTCAATATTGGAGCGGGAAGAGAAAATGCCGGCCAGCGATCCTTTAATAAACCGTTCCAGCCTGGCGGCCAGACCCTGGGAAGTTGCATCTTCCATGCCTAAAAGCACTTTATATAAATCTTCCATCAAAGGCGGTTCAATTTTGTCATAAGGTTTGCCCGCTACTATGCCCTTTTGCCGGTAGGTGGTATTTAGAGCCCGGTCCAGCAGGGCAGCCTCGTTTTGAGTCAAGTCGCCCAGCACCAGTTTTAAAAACCCGGTTAAAGATAATATCTTGCGGCCCAGCTCATCTTCTTCGCTGGTTTCCATTTTTGGTAGGTCAAATGGATTGATTTTGACCGGCGAGGAGGTGGAAAAGTTGATGTAGTCACCCCCAATGGCTGTTGCCAAATTAACATACTCCCGTTCCGGGTCAACAATAATCACCTCGGCTCCCAGCATTAAAGACCGGAGAGCTTCCAATTTAACAAAATAGGATTTGCCGGCCCCGGATGTGGCGAGAATTACAGAATTGGCATTTTCCTGGGAAAACCTGTCAAAAATTATCAGGGAGTCATTATGCTCGTTGATCCCATAGACTACGCCGGTAGGCGAAGTCAACTCGGAGGTGGTGAAAGGAAAAGTGGTGGCCAGGGAGGTGGTATCCATATTATGGACGAGGTAAAGAGGATCCTCGCCTAAAGGGATGGTGGAGGTAAAACCGTCGTTCATCTCCAGAGTAGCGGGCCTGGCAGTAATAGAGATACTGCCCAGTGTTGAGGAAACAAGTTGTGAAATGTTGTTTAGCTCGCCGGGCGTGCCCGCCGGGACTGTGACATAAAGGCTATATTCAAAAAAGCGTTCCGCCCCGCGTACCAGTTGGGCCTGGAGTTCCTGCGCGTCTTCTAAACTGGCCAAAACCGAAGGGTCAACTTCCCGGCCGCGTTCTGTGTCTGTTTGAATAGTGGCTTCCATCTCGGCAATTTTCCGCTTTAAATCTTCCAATACTCCGGCTGATTTACTGGGATAGATAAACATGGAAATACGCAGAGAGTGTTCAAAATCTATTAATGGCTCCAGCCAGTTTGGCTCAACAAAGCGGGGATAGCCTGATACAAAAAATGTGCGGTTCAATGTCTGATTTAGCCGGAGATGGTTAAAATCAAGTTCCAAGCTTTCCGGGGCAATAGTATCCTGGATGTTATTCATCCGGCAATTCCTCCACAACAAAAGGGGGAGAAAGGGGGCTGTTGGTTGGTCCTCCTACCGGACGGGCAGTGGTGGGGGGAGATGGGGTAATAGGCGGGGGTGGGGCAAGCCGGGCTAGTTTGGGGTGGGGAGTGGCAGATGTGGCAGGAGGGTTTACTGTCTCTGTATTTGGATTATAAATCGAGTAAAAGAGCTTGACTAACTCAACAGTATTGAGCTGATGGGCTTTTATCCCGAGCCGGGAAAGCTGTTTTATAAGGTGGTCTCTCCGGGGTGATAAAATGGTGGCTGCCCGCCGAAGTTTTTCCTGGAGGTTAATTCTACCTATGCCGAGTTCTGTTCCGGAAGCGCTTATTGTGACATAAAATTGTTTATCCAAAACATTATTTTCCTTAATGATGCTTTCTACAAAGCCCCGGAAATGGTCAGTGTAAGCCCGGAGCAAGGGGTTACTCTGGCGCGCCTTGGCTTGTTCCAGTGTTGTCAGATATGAGGATACATCTAAACGCCGTGACATAATTGATATTTGGATGGGGAAGGAGAGGGAATTTAAAAGTCCCGCAAAAGATTCAATGATGGAAATTTGTTCTGTTTCGAAAAGCAGGGCAAAATTAACAGCCGAGGTGGAAAGCACCAGGGCGACATTGCCGTTTTTTAAAATAATCAGGTCGCCTCTTATATCTTCAATAGGTAAAAAATGCTTACTTGGCGTCATTTTCTTGGTTTAAGTTTCAGGGGCGATAAAATTTCCCCGGTTAAGGTAATTTGCAGGGTATCAAATTTATAATCTTCTTTTTCCAGAGTCACAGTGTAGACTCCGCTTGGTAGCGGGGTAGCACCGGAAAATTGCCCTAGTTTATTGGTTTTTAGGGCCCTGACCGGAATATTGTCTTTGTTATGGATGATGACAATAACTCCCTCCAGGAAATCACCGTCTTCTTCCACCACCCCGTTTATCACGTTGGGGAATGAAGTTAGGAGCATTTGGGTTTTGACGGGTTTGACAGGTTCTACTACCACGGCTTTGGGGGGTTTGGGGTAAATAGGCGTTGGAACAGGCCCGCCGGCCGGCGGGGAGGCAGGAAGCGGGGGCCGGGGGATAGAGGTGGTCTGTTTTAAGGTTTGCAGATTTTGTTCAACTTCCAGTAGTTTTTTTTGTAAAACGGCATTTTGTTGCAAAAGCTCAATAATTTTCTTGCCCTGATCGGGTATGGGGGAAATTGGTGTCAAGCCGGGGTTGACAGGTACAATTTTTGGTGTCTGTTGAGGTTTATCCGGTGCCGGTTGAGCCGGCTTCAGGAACAGTTGCAGCCTGTTTGTACCCGGGGGAAGTTTAACTTCCCCTTTGGTCGGGGAGTAAATCGCTTTGAAAAAAGCCAGCACAAAATGATCCAGGGGCCTGTCAAGAACTGGCAAAAAAGCCAGAGCAACACCCGAGAGGGCCGATATAACTATAATGGGGGCTGCCACATAGGGTAGGGTTTGGAAAAGGGTTGAATAGACCAAAAAAGCAATCCCCAACCCGGAACCCAGGTAGGCAAATTGCTTCAGGGTCATATCCCCAACCAAATGGAACTCAAAAGAGGTGACATTTTGCGGGACAGCGTGTTCCATCTACTATGAACCTTACCGCGTGAAAATTATGGGTTCAAGGGGCTCAAATGAGGTCTTATTAGGGCAATCTAAACCAATTCGATGCTTTTTATATATAATGTATTTCTTTTTTGAAATATCTGGTGTACTATTGACTTGAAAGATGAAAAAGTAGGGCATATAATACCATGCTCTATGGAAAGAAAAAGAATGAGTGAACCAGGTGATACAGAGTTAAGTAGAACATTACCGGGGACAACTTACAAAGAGGTGTCTGCGGCTAGTCATAATACCATAAGCCAGCTTGCGCTTGAGCGGGACCCGCAAAAAATAGCTGAATTAAAACAAAAATTAGATCAACTTAATCAAGCCAAATTAACATTTATACAACAGGCAAAACAAGCTGGTTTATTGGATCAATTGGATAAATTGATAGATGTTATTGTAGAGGAAGGTCGGGCTAAAAGAATGCCCAGTCCTTCAGTGAGTACTTTGATCGAAGAAGAGCTTTCAGAGGAAAAAGAGAAAGAATTACCCGAAGAGCTTCATGGGTTAAAAAAGGATTATTATAGAAATAGGGTTCAAAGTGAACTTGTGACGAGCGAGGAATCGCCCAAAGATAAAGAAGGACAAATTGAATGGCTATCCAGCCGAATGAGTAAATTAGAGTCATCCGGCCGGTCATATCAATCATTGGCCTATGACCCCAATTACTTAAGTATTACTTCTGTTTTGCCGCGACTGGATATTGAAGCCCAAAAATTTTTCCGGGCCAGGGTTCAAATTTTCGAAGCATGGCTTTTAACACCCAATGCTGGAGGGACTATTGATGCTTTTACAAAATTGATAGAAACAGCAGGTTTTATGACATTTGCAGACTCGGTATTATCCCATAAAGATGTAGCCAAATCATTTATGGATTTTGAGACTCGTTCCCAAAAAATTGAATATACGCCGGAAGGTACAGTAATTAGGGAAAATAATCCGGCGCTGGCCAATGCCTTCCAGATAGAAAAAATCAGGCAACAGATGGCGCTTGATCGAGCCAAGGAGGATGATTTTGTTTCCCAGGAAACTGTACTAGACAGCACCGAAGGGAAATTAGCTGTCCAGGAATATATATGGTCGGTAAGGCAGGCGGAAACAATTTGGAGAATGTGGATGCGGGCAGCACTGGCTGATAGACCTGTTTTTAAATCTGATGTTAACGAAGAGGATCGGAACAGGCTCTTGTCACTTCGCCCGGCTGAAATAATGGAGAATTGGAATGAACTGAAGGAAAAAATAATTTGGGGTTCTAGTGAATCATTCGCCGGTACGGGTGAATTTGCCGTTAAAAGATTACTCTATTCCTCATTATTTACAGAAAATGCTAGGGCAGGAGAACCTCGAATTAGACCATCGCTTTATTTTGGCAGTAAAGATTTTTTATCAAGTTTTTTGGATGAAAAATTTTTAACAGATCCAAATAATTTTAAAGATGGTCCGGCTTTCGTCCCTGAAGGTGAACCTAATCCAGATCAGGATAAAATATTAGTTAAAAAAGACGAACAAGGAAATATAAAAGAAAAGATTATTGTGAAACGGAATGGAATTATTCAAATGGACGCAGAATATAAATTTGACCCAACTAAAATTAAATGGACAACCAAAGGTGAGAATGCCCTTACCGGGATTTTTTATGCTTTTAATTTAATGATGGCTGATAAAATTAGGGCGGGTTTGCTTGATCCTGATAAGCTAGCCAGAGATCCGTCATTAAAAGTTTTACTTGATTTGCGTGGTTCTTTTGAAAATTTCCCATCTATCACTAAAGACATAGAGGATGGGTTAGATCCTGATCAAGAAAGAGCAAAAGGTAAAGTTTATAGGGAAGATGCTTTTGCTCAACTTGCCCTAGGACTCCTTTCTTTCCAGATGAAAGATAGATTTGGCAGGTTTAAGCAAAAAAATATTAATTTTGATGATATAAGTGTATCTGTAGATAATTTAAGGACTAGGGGCATGGTGACTGATGAACAGGCAAAAGATATTAAGAAGAAATTATTATTATTGGATGGCAAGCCTAATGATCAGGCTACCCAGCTTCTCTTATTGGCATTTTATAGAACTAATCCTCCGGGCATATTTATGGCCATGCTGCGTGAATTTTTTAAACAAGCAATTTCCCTAAAATAAACCCTATTACTGAATTACTAATTTTACTGGGAGTAATATAATACCATCGCTTGTTGTTACCTTCCAAAAATACGGTACCAAGGTTTATAGGTAACTGGAGCAGCTGTACCAGATGCTCTTTCTGAAGCTTTGGCTTTACTCCAAGCTTCCGCTTCCTCTTTGAATCTACCAGTTCCTGCCCCATAACCAGCTTTACCTACAGCTACCCCCGCCATGGCTCCGCCCATGGCTGCCTGGGCAAAGGCCTGCGGCCCCTTAACTTTAAATATTTCCCTGATCATCCCGGGGATAGCAGGAGTGCCTAAAATTATGCCGTAGGCCAAAATGACCCGTAAAATTTCAGCCGAGAACCCGGCAAAAAGGGGAGGGGAGACTTGCCAGTCAGCAGGATTGGTGTTGGCTAAAATTAAACCCGCAAACAAAAATGTGGCAAAAACTGCCGGAAAAACCAAAGCATTGGCCAGCGTCCCCCTGATCCAAAAAGACATGCCCCCTCCCTTGCCGGGAATGGCAGAAAAGGCAATCATTAAAGGGCCGGCAATGGTAAAAACCAACAACTGGATGTATGAATTAAGCAGGGCAAAAAACAGCTTGACCATTTGGACTAACAAAGCAATAAGAAGTATCAGCCCGATTAACAGGGTTAAAATAACAGGAGCCATAGCGGCTCCACCGACTATCCAGCCAAGCGGGGCCTCTGCCCCGCGGTTGCGTCCGGGACCGGGCATTCCGCCAGGGACAACAGCCGACGTCACTTCCCCCAAAGCCCCAAAAGCATTACCCATGGCCGAAAAAAACATCCCGAACATATTGGAATTATCAGCCATCTCTATTGGGTTCCCCAGCTTGTTTTCTATCTGGACTTGATCTTTTGAGAACACATAACCCATTAGTTTTGTTCCTAAAAAAGCGGTATCAACCATCAAGGCAGAAATGGCATAACTGAAGGTAATAATGACCAAGCTAACGATCAAACCCGGCAAGGCTGCCTGGGCAGAGATAACTGCCTGCTGGGAAATTTTTTGTCGGAACATGATCATAAAGCCGATGATAATGAAAATTAAAATAAAGGCAATATAGGAAATACTGCGCGCTACCATCCATAAGTTATAGACAGGCGCGATGATGCCGTCGCCTGACCCTCCAACACCACCCTTGGCAAAAGCAGGTTCCCCTAAGCCAAACTGCTCCCCTAAATGAGCCAGATACTCGGTGGAAGATGCGGGAGGACTTTGGTAAAAGGTAGTGGTTAAATTAGCCAAAGCCATAACAGCCCCTCCGCCTGTACCCTGGCTGATCAATTCAGTGGTAGTTTTTTTGGTCACTGTGTCAAATACAGTCACGGGGCAGCCTGCAATTTGGGCCAGTAGGCAGATCCCGGCATAAGGCAGGGTATTGAGGGAAAAAGCGGACTGTTTATCCGCCCCCCAGTTTTGCGGGCTAATTTTTTCAGTTTTAATTTCCTGGGCATGAGCGGTTATTGGTTGTGAGTTCATGGTTATTAGTAAAACGGGGAGGAAAAGAATAATAAGAACCAGCCGGTGAACCATGAACCATGAACTATGAACTATGAACCATTTCAGGGCAGTCATAGTTTCATTCTTGCACAAACTTTGAGTTATTGTCCAGTAATGGGGTTGATCCCTTCCGGGAAATTGGCGCGTTCAAAATTTCGTTCTGAATCCTGAATACTATTGCTTTGGGACTCTATTGGTAAAATTACGCCATAAAAGCCCCCAGAACCCCCTAAAAAACCCTGGACTTGTTGAGCCGGAGCAGTGGCTTCTTGTGGTTTTAACTCTCCCGGTACTTCCGCGCTCTGGATGCTTTCTGATTGGGCAAACATTTTTAAACGGTTACCCGGTGCCCTAAGAAAAAAGAGGGGGCCTTGCCAAATAAAAGAAATTATTTTCTGGAAAATATTTTGCTCTTCGGGTTTATCCTGTAGGGCACTTTCCGGTAATAGGGTTTTATTCAGGTTATAAATAGCCTGTTCTTCGGTATTGACACTGGGGGAAGGCGAAGCTTCCAGGGCCAGAAGGATTATTGGTGCACGGTTCACGGTCATTAGTAAAACAAAAAAAATAGCCACGAACCATGAACCACGAACTATGAACCATTTCATAGGCAATAAGGAGCTACTCCTAAACAAAATTTAGTCACATCTACTCCCGTCATAGCTTTAATTAAAATTAATATCAGCCAGGCTATAACCAGAAAAACTATGCCCAGAAGCGCCCAGGTGACGGCAGAGTGGGCAGACGATAAAGGTTTTGGCTCACCGCCCGAGGTCAGGTATTTAATGCCGGCTACCACCAAAACAACAGTTACGGCAATAAAAGCCGCGCCCACAGACAGGTTGATAATCCTTTGTAAAAGTTGTTGAAGCTCACTGATACCAGCGGCAGGCACCATTTTATCTGCTGCCCAGGAAAGGCAGTTTCAACTGGAGGAAATCAACGCCGATTATTTGTCCGACAACGGAGGTGATGACAAAGGCCAAGGCGAGAATGACCAGGCCAATCAAGGCATGGGTGATGCGGGAGCGGGCCTTACCGACTGCCTCCTTATCCCCGCCGGACATAATCCATTGAAAAGCCCCAATAATAAGAAAGATCAGCACCAAAAAAGCAGCAACCGAAAAGACAATAACCAGAGCATTTTTTATTACGGTTGAGAGGTCAGCGACAATGGCACTGCCCGGGGGGGTAATGTTTACCACCACGTCCCGTCCTTGGGCCAAAACGGTCCCTGCCTGCAGAAGGTATCCTAGAAGGGCAGTTGAGAGAGCAATTTTTTTCATGCTTATCCCTATATTAGGCAAACCAAAGGGCGGTTGTCAATAGTTCAATTACCCGCCAAAAAATTTAGTAAAACCTGTGATTTGCCCGATTAACCTGATAATCACAAAAGCCAGGGCCATGATGACAATGCCGATAATGGCATAAGTCAGCCTGCCGCGGGCTTTAGAAACAGCTTCCTTATCCCCGCCGGAGGTAATCCACTGGAAGGCAGAAGTTATCACCATAAAAACAAATATCAGCCCGGCCGCAATGTATAAAAGCTCAATAATTTTAGACAAAAGGTTGCTTATCCCGGCAGCACCGCTCCCTATGCTTTGAATTTGTGTCGGTGCAGTTATTTGTCCAAAAACATCTTCAACTTTCATTTGATTATTTTAAACCCTTCGATCCCTAAAAATTCGGGAATAAATTGTAAAATCAAAAACATCACAATCAGCAGTACAAACCCTATGATAGCATGGGTGATCATTTTTTGCGCTTTAGAAACAGCTTCCTTATCCCCGCCGGATAAAAGGTAGCGCAGCCCCCCGATGACAAAATAAATAACCACGGCAGCAGCGGCAATGGAAAAAGCAGGCATAATTAAATATTCCCACCCCTGGGCTAAGGTTTTGACATGGCCGAATTGGTATTGTCCTCCCAGATCAACTTGGTTCATTTTACGGCGGCTTGACCGGCGTTATATTGATATTTTGCGGTTCAAAAATGCCCTGTGCCCACTGGCTTAAGGCCAGGGCAAAAAGGACAATAATAAAGCCGACTATGGCCCAGGTAATTCTTTTTTGGGCGCTGGCCAAACCCTGTTTATCGCCTCCGGCAAAAATATACTGGAAAATGCCCCACACCAGCCAGGCCAAAAGCAGGGTCCCGGAAACATAGATGGCCACTTTTAAGGCCATAGATACAAATGAGCCCAAGTTAGTAATATCGGAAGTCAGCCCCGGAGCAGTCGGAACAGGTATATTGTTAATTTTTAAAGCTAGGTTTGTCATGGACTAAATCCCGGTATGTTTAGTATATCAACTCCGATGACTT
>Ga0075734_142_pt1 | contig 9975 bp, 13 predicted proteins | sample RifGroB1_FD_68426 | JGI IMG/M metagenome (GOLD analysis project Ga0075734, IMG submission 68426) | Microgenomates (Daviesbacteria) bacterium GW2011_GWB1_41_5
TTTCATACAAACTTGGCTTAAGAAATAAAGCAAACTAAGCACCGTAGAAGCGCATCCGCTCATCCATTGCACCGGAGTTCAATTCTCCGCATCTCCACTTGTTTTGGAATTTGGCCGTTTGGCGATCATGTCGAACGGCTTTTTCCATGTAATTACTAGTCCGTTTGGCTTCAACTCGAAGTTTTCCACCATTGAAAGTATGAGTCGGCGTTTATTTAGAATATTCGCCTTTTCGTATGCCAATGAAGGACTTTTTAGGAGTTTGCCAAGAACTTCAATCTGTTCGAACTTCTTTTGGTCGGTCTTCTCTAGCGTTTCCCTCCGTTGCCTAAGCTCCCCCTGCTTGTCCACCAAGGCCGTTCTGACTTTCTTATAGCTCTCTTCGTCTATGTCTAGGTTGATAAGCTTCTCCACCATCGTATCGAGTCGGGCCTGTATCTTGTTGATTTCAAGTTCAATGCCTTTTATCTGCTCGTTCTTGTGCTCTTGAGTGATGTTCCTGAATACCCGTACCGCTTTCTTAAAAGCCTCGGCCTCTTGGTCGTTGAACTCTATTTGGCGTAGTTGCTGATATACCTCCTCGTTGACCTTTGGCTCCGGTATCGTGGCTATAGGGCATTCTCGGTTGCGGCAGTAGTAGTATCTCCACTTCTGTTTTGCCGTCATGCACTTCATCGGCCTTTTGCAGTAGAAGCATTTGAGCATTCCGCTTAAAACATAGACATGGGTGTACTTGCGTCTAAACCCTTTCTTCATCAGGAAGTATTGAATCCTATCAAACACCGCTTTTGAGATGAGTGGCTCGTGCTCTCCTGCAAATACCCCTCTCTTGTGAGTGATAGTGCCGTAATAGAAAGTATTTCGTAGGAGTTCGTGCATCCTTGTACGATGAATTGGTTTGCCGTTATGTTTGGTAAGCCCTATTTTGTTGGCTCTTTCTATAAGAGTCTCTACTGAATAGCTGCCTGTTGAGTAATCTTTGAGGATCTGCCTCATCAGGGGTGCTCGTATCGGGTCCAATACTGACCTGCACTCCCCTGCCTTTTTATAGCCGACTGGAACATAGGTGGGCATTCTCCCCTGCTTGAGCCGGCCGAGTATTCCTTTGTTTATCTCTGCCCTAAGGTTCTCGCTGTAGCCTGAAGCCAAACCCCAGAGGATATACATCATGTTTCTTCCTTGTGGTGTATCCGTAGATATTCCCTCCGAGACAAAATGCAACTCAAACCCATTTATCATCAGGTCGTAGAGTAATGCCTGGTCTTTTGGATTTCGTGCGCTTCTGTCAGTCTTGTGGAAAAGAATCCCTCGGTATCCTTTGGAGCGTAGCTCTTTTATCATCTCGTCGAAGATTCCTCTGCCGACCTTTGAGGCCGACTCCACCTCCCCATAAAACTTTTGAACAATGTAGCCTTTCTGCGTTGCGTACCGCTCGATGTAACCCTTTTGCTCTTCAAGTGATGTGCCTCTGGACTGGTCTTTTGAACTCACCCGAACATAGGCTAGGAATTTGTTATTTGATGATTGGTTCATGGTTGCCTTGATAAGTTTGTCCCTGATAGCGGAGGAACCCCTTATAGAGAGGATTCCGCAGGACTTTTCTAATTGTTAATGCGTGCCACTTGGTCGTCTTTCGTTTCGTTGAGACTTCTTCCTTGTTGAGGAGGTCTGCTATTTTCTTGGGAGACATTTTTTGATACCTCTTCAGGTGATAAATCCTCTTAACTACCTCCGCTTCTTTTTTGTTGATTACCAATTCGCCGTCTTTGGTGCTGTCGTAGCCGTAGATACTGCCTCCATGCCACCTCCCCTTACTGACTGAACTATTCCTCCCGTTTTTCATGCGGAGAGTAATCATCGCCTTTTCGAACTCTGCAAAGACTCCCAACATCTGCCGGAATGCTTTTCGGAATGGGTCGTTGCTTGCTAGATCGGGTTCAAGGGTGGAGATAACCTCCTTTTTGAGTTTCGTGAATTCTTTAATGAGTCCCTCTTGTATGTAGAGGTCTCGGGCCAACCTATCGAGCTTGTAGATGAGAACCCCTTGTATGTCTAAGTTCTCTTCGAGGTACTTCATCAGTCGGATTAAGGCCGGCCTATCCTCCAACCCTCCACTAATACCGTCGTCCTCGAACCACTCAACTATGGTCAGCCCGTGTCCCTCTGCGTATTTCTTGAGGCTCTCGACTTGCAACTGAATCGTCTTTTCCTCTTTTTGATTGTCGGTGGAGACTCTGCAGTAAGCTATAACCCTCTTGTCCATAATTGATTAAATTGGCCAATAATGAATCAATATATGAGACGATGTTCCAAAATCTAAGGAACGAGTAGTTTTTTAGCTTTTTAATCCTTATAGGCCTTAAAGAACTAAAAATCTGTCTGGCTCGGAGTTTCGGGGGCTTTAAGGTAATAGACTTTCTTGTTGTGCTTGCCTGGCTTTGCTTCGATTGCTCCCTCCTCAATCAACTGTTGCAAGGCCCCGCCGAACATATTCTTTCCTATGCCCAATTCCGTATCATCCTCAAGGTCCGCTCTGGTTGCTCCCTCGGGATATAGGACGAGAGAGTTGCGTATGAAGTTTTTTGCCTTGTCTATACCCAACAAGGATTTTTCTGCGTCGCCCTCAAATTGAAGCGGTCAGAGTGAGCATCTTGCGCGATGAGTCGTACTCCACCCCTAAGTGGCTATCTACTGCGGCCAAGATATCGGAAGAACCTCGAAGTCCCTGCGATACGGAATACTTCACACCCATCGTCTGCTTGCGATGGTGGTGGGTGAACAAGACTGCGACATCCTCCCTCATGAGTTCTTTGAACGGCTCAAAGACACTAGCCATCTGTCGTGCATCGTTTTCCTCTTTTGTGTGCATACGCACCAAGCTGTCAAAGATAACGAGGTTTATCTTTTCCCGAACTACCACCTCCTTGAGCATCTGCATATCCGTGGGGCTATCCACTTTGAAGTTGCTCATGAGCGAAATCATTGCGGCATCCTCGGGCTTAGCCCCCAACAGAGTGAACCTCTCTTTAAGTAAGTCCTCCCTATTTTCCTCATCGACCAACAATACTCTGCCTTTCTGTGTTGCGAACTGTCCGAATAGCGGCTCTCCCCGACTGATACAGAGCACGATGTGCAGGATTATCCATGTCTTGAAGCTTCCCGGATCGCCGGAGAGAACATTTAGTGAACCGATTGGTATTAAGTTTTCAATGAGCCACTTAAGTGCTTTGGTGGGCTTTGCCAGAAGTCCTGCCAAGGTAATCGGGGCAAACTTAGGCCCGAAACGAGATGTCATGATTTATGCCAATTTGATATGAACTTGGTAATGGGGCGAGTAATTTCGAGACCCTAGACTTTATGGAGCCGGAGCATTTGTGCACCCAGTCTCCTCTTCGGGTTGCTCGAATATGTCTGACACCACAGAGATATACTCCTCAACGACAGGGTCGCTGGGGTCTATTACGGCTACCTCTTGTTCGACCTTTAATGCCTCCGACATCTGCCCACTCTCGCAAAACCGCTTTCCAAAAGTGCCAATGATTGTCAAAACGCTCGTAAACTGCTCCTAAACAGGCGCAAAAGGGCTGCCTACCCCTCTTATCCGGATGTACCCCTAACTCACTAGGGTGCGTTTAGCCTACGACCGCCTACACACTGGGACTAGCCATTTCTTGTAGAAACGCTATATTTTGCTTGTCGAAACACCAAAAGTCAGCAACTCCGTTTTAACCGAGTATCCGTTTATGGACCTCACACCCAAAGAAGAAGCTATATCAAAACTCATCGAGGAGGCCTTTCTGTTTGGGGAGAACCCATACGGTAATGAGCCACGGCTAATAATCTTGAAGACTAGGGACATGATAGCGGCAGGGGCTAGCCCCAATGATGTCTCCACCATCCTCGAAAAGTTCGAGCAGGAGGATCGCATCGAATCCTATGGTATGCAACCAACCCCTCGGGGGACCACAACACTAAACATCTTTAGAAAACAAGCTTTAAACACAAAAGACCTGCACTTTGACGCAAAGTCAGGCAAGTTGTCTTACCGCAGGAAAAGTATCCCGATTCGCAAAGGCTCAAATCAGTATTATCTCTGCGAAGTGATGTTCTCCCCAGAAAGGGTTGTAGGCGAAGCGGTACCGATGAGTGACATACAAGAAAAAATCGAAGCAAGGAGCCCTGCGTCAAAAGGTCGCGCTACACAGAAAGCTGTTTATCCCCTAAACGAAAAGGTAAAGGTGGGGCTCGGTATAGAGGAGCTAATAGTAAATGCTGGGTCAGAGCACCTAAGAATAAACACACCTGCTCACGAATAGTCCTCAATACGGTCCGTAGCAAACAAAGAGAACCAAAGTGTGACTGAAAGAGTCCTGCCTTGATGAGGGTCTGCTAAGGACAAGGGATGTCTGCTACTCACAACAAGAACGACAATGCCATCGTTGGACAACTTTCTTATTTGGATATCGGCTGGCACTCGCCTGTGCTTGAATCGCAGGTTCCAAGAAAAGAAGCGCCGAACTCGCCCAACTGCAAGTACATAATTATCGCCCAAACAACGACTATTAGTATCCAGATAAGTGTCTTCCTTATCGGCCTGTGTTTTTCAATCATTGAGGTAGTTTCTTAATCTTCGAACGAACGACCAGCCACATGATTCCGCAGAACAGCACCCCGATTAAAAAGAGGGGCTGTAATGCAACCACAATAAAAGCAGTAGCCGAGTCAAACCCTCCTACTGTCGGAGCTAACTTCAACATCTCCTCTGCAAACTTCTGAGCAAGATACTCGAACACCCAAAATACAAAGAACAAAGAGCCATACATTTTTGCCCTCTTTTGTAGCCTCTCCCTCATAGAGATAAAAAGCTTAGTTGTTAAAGAGCCGAACAACTGAATAGAAAAACAAAAAGCCCACCGCAGGTCCCGTCTTGCGACGGCATATCAGTTTCCCGATATGGCCAGTGAAGCTCCCCTACGATGGGGTCTTTATGCTCCACTGGTCTTTCCACCTTGCTCACCGGCTGATGAGGGTAGGTGCTTCAAACTATTCAGTTGTGAACCAATAATAAGCCCTGTCGGAGAATGTGTAAATCAGCGTCTGAATTATGCACAGAAATTTGTGTATTGTACTTTAAGACTTTCTAGTATCATTAAGTTAGCTAGTTATTACAAATTAATAAACTTCTTGTATGAGCAAAGAATCAAAATCTTTTCTCATCGGACGCGACGCTAGAACAGGCGAGCTGACGAGTGTGGATGAAGCCCGGAGACACCCGAGCACCCATGTCGTGGAGCGTATGCCTAAGTCTGGTTTCGGCGATTCCGATTGAGGAAAATAACACAGCACTATAACTGTGAAAAAGAAAAAATAAGGAAAGACGCGCAATACAGGGTAGCGCGTTTTTCTTTATGTAGGACGGACAGGGACGACGGCTTCTTTGATTTTTAGTTTGCCATACAGGTCGAGTGCTTGTCCCACAACTTCATCGACGGCAATTATGTCTTCCCCATCATCCAATATCTTTATGTAAATATAGCTTAGATTTTGAGGGACTTTTTTTACATCCACCCGTTTGCTAGCGAGTAAAGTTCTTACCTGGCTATCTCGTTTGTAAAAATTGTTTTGTTCTAATACGTCCAAAATAGTCTTTGCCATGTTATCTACATCTCTTGTTGTGTAGTCTTTCTTTTTTGAAGTGTAGAACTGAATTATCGCAACAAATACTTGCTTCAAGGTTGGAAAGTTGTTGGAGGGTCTATTAATTTTAAATTGATTTGCGAGAGTTATTTTGAAATCTTTTAACTTCCTACCTTCCTTAACCCTTACAGCTTGGTTAACACTATTATTTCTGTATGCTTCTCTAGTTGCGGGAATAATGCCCTCAATTATAAGCTGGTACGATTTTGACATCCTATTTTCCCTTGTCTTTCCTAAAATAAACGGGGGAATTTTGGGGTATTCTCTCTATAGTATAAGTTTTTGGATGACGTAGTGCGTGTCTAGTCGAAACAAACTCTCCACTTCGTGCGTCTCTACCAATCCGAAAGACCCGAGCCTTATTGTTGGCTTTAGGAGGCGAGTCACCATATCCAGCTTTTGGGACGTGCTCTACTACTCTCCATGAGGGCTCTCTGCTTACCAAGCGTCCGCTACTTTTATCCTTATAGACAATCTTTGTGTTCTCTTCTGATACTGGTTTACTGTTGTGATACAAGACCAGACGTGGTTTTCTAGCACCACTCTTTGAAACAATAAAGGTAACAAGATACTGCTGCTTCTTTTTCTTTTTACCTGCGATCTTGGTAGTCTTCGTCTTCTTGGCCATGTGTACCCAATACTACCACATGGGACAAATATTTACTCTCAAAACTATGCGTTTTCTCCTTCAGTAACAACCTCAGGGACGACTTTCGAAAATCTACTTAAATATATTTCGCACTGGTCAAGATCTTCCTTACTGTGAATCACAGATTTACCATGTGCGATGGAATTGCGCACAGTCCCAATTCGAGTAAAAGCGACTTCAAGTTCATTTCTGTTGAGAAAACCGTCTCTTTTGATAAAGACTTTCTGAAAAACTTCTCCCCAATTTTTGGCCTCAAAAATTATACCTGCCACATCGCCAAGCCCAAGGTTCTCTTCAAAAGGTAACCCTGTGGATTCAACTCTTTCTTTTATTTTAGAAGATATGGTGGGAGGGACTCTTTGTTTTTCCCAGGCAGTAGTGATTTGTGATAATTTTGATACTACAATTCCTGCAATTCTTCGTTCAATCGCTCTTATAGAGTCCAAAAATTCGTCTTGTTCCATAGCTGGCCAAAATGCCTGATCTTTTATTCCTCGACGTATGCAAATTCCTATTTGTCTAGCTAGGTTTTTTCTTGCACCCTCGCTATTATTCTCTGCTCTTAATTTTCTAATTTCGGCTGGAGTTTTATAGTACTCTTTAAAAAAATCAGCAATCAGTATGGAATACTTACTCAGATCGCTGGAGGCAGGTATACGGCGCACATGAGCAACTATGGGTTCTAACAAATATAGCATGACAGGTATCCCTGCGTTGCCAAAAATGAAATCCTTATGATCTTCGGAGAGATCTTCTTGTAAAAGACTAAAATATCTTGCTAATACTTGGGCAATTCTCTTTGTGACAGTCCAAGGTTCACCAACAGCTAGTGGATTTGCCATTCCTAAGGAGTTCGGGGTAATTTGTTTGGTTAGAGAAGCATTCTCAATTCCATTACAAAATGCTGCCATATTCACTATTTTGTCAGTTTTAGATCCATACAAAGGAATATAAATTTTATAGAAGAAGGGTCCTTTATCATCCTTATTTAGGGTGTGGACAATGCTAGATATTATTCCTCGAGGACTATCTGGGTCAGATAGACCTTCCAAATCCCACAGCAAATCTGGCTGTATTGGCTTCTGCTCCCTGTTAATCTCAAGAAAGAATCCTCGTTCTTTGTCTATTGAAATGCCCTCAAATGCGGTGCAAGACACAAATTCCTTCGAATTTGATCTGGCAAAGGAGTAAAGCCTGTGTTGCCCGTCAATAATCCAGCAAGCACTATAACTTTTACTGATGGTCAGGAAACCGACCTCTTTATCTCCTTGGTTCGTAAGGTTAACTGGATCAAATTTTCTTTCCCCATTCTTTAAAGAGAGGATGATATTCGTGGGAAAGATACCCCCACTGTCGAGAAACTTTTGTATCTTTCTAATACGGGACGTGTCTAACATTCTCTGATAAAAGTCCTCCTTGCCGAATCGCCGCCTAGCTACATAAGAAAATTTTAGGAGTTGTTTTGGGGATGCAAAGAAATTGTAGGCCACATACTTACCTAACTTTGTTTTTATCGCAAGTACTTTAAGCTCTTCTTCGTCCGGAGGATAGATGCCAAAATCAGATAGAAAGTTGTAAGTGGCATATTCTCCTATTTTCTCGTGGAGCTCCGTGTAATACTCAAGCAGGTGATTGTCCTCGTAGAACATGTGGTGCTCTTTACAAAGATCTTGGTGGACGGCGGGAACTTCTATTTTTTTGGTTATAAAAACAAACTTAAATACTCGGCAGTATTTATACGCAGGAATATTTTTATAGTTTTCAAAAGCAATTTTTGCCTTTGTCGCCGTTGCTAGAATATCTTTTCTTAAATCCCTTTTGACTTTGCGACCTGAGGCCTTGCACTCGAAGACGAAAAGAACATTACCCTTTCTCCCGCAGGCATCAATCTGGTTTGACTGACCGGGAGGAGCGATATGAAAATCCGAGCCACCCTTAACATCAGAAAACCTAAGTGTATCCTCAAGGAAGGCTCGTACCTCCTCTTCAAATTCCCGACCGTAGTCTCTTTTTTCCTCTTCTATGTCTCCCTCCTCTTTAACCTCTTCCATGTGAGGGATTATAGCTCCGTAAATGAGGACATCAAAGTCTTCGGGAAGATGCCCAGAAGACTTGGCGGTACGATCAGGTGTAACTACTACCAATAATAAGCCTTGGCAGAGGATAGAGAGAATTCGTAAAATCTAGCTGATGGGGAAAGTTCGTCTCTTAAAAGATTGGGGGATATCGGGAGTATTTTAGTCTTAATATTAACTAATTAAAATACCCCGCTTTCTCGTAGACTTCTTGCAATGCCGCGTTAAGACGTTGCCTGTGCTCCCATTTTGAGTACTCATATTGAAACCAGATTATCGCACCTAAAATGAAAACTGTACCGAGTGCTATTACAGATAAAGCTTTGGCGTGCTTAGTCATGCTTTCTCCGTAGCTTGTTCAATAATGACCTCTCAACGTGCTGACGGGAAATCTCCGCACGACGTTTTTTTGCTACCCTGGAAATCTCTTGGTCGTGCTCTAACTTTTGCCGTTGTTTTTCTTTTCTCTTTTCTTCGTAGGTATAATAATCCTCAAGAGTGTTAATCCCAAAAGGAACTTCCTTACCGAACGGTATGTAGGTGTTTGCTCGTTGAGTCAAAAGCCAGTTAGTCAGGTCGTCCGTTCGGTCAAGTTCTGCCCCTTTCTTAAAATGTTCCAGTAGCTTGGGTATTACTGTCGTACTACCGAATTGGAAGTTACAAGCATCAGGGGGAACCCTGCCATTGCCGTATTCGAGGTAGCAAACCCCTCTAATGATAAGCTCCTGCTCGTCTAAAGAGAGCCATCCGGAAGAAAAGTAACTAGGCAGGTCGAATATATATTCTCGGACTTTTGATATCTCCGCGAGTTTTTTCCTCGTGTCGCTCCTGTCTGTTGCCCCCAACTCTTTCAGCAGCGAGAGCACCTCCGGATCCATATTGTCCTTTTCTGACATAATGTTCATATTACTCCTCTCCTTCCGCCGTAATAACTTGCGAGTTCTCGACTATCTGTTGTGCTATGTCCCCCAACCCTTGAGCCTCCCTGATTACCGCCTCCACCCTTTCCGTTGCCCCTAGAGCGTCCTGTGCCTCTATAAAGACCGCTGTCTCGATGAGTACTTTCCACATCATAGCCATTAAGAAATCGCCCCTTGTGGGGGCGTTACTGATAAATCCTCGTCCAGGTTTATAAATAACCCGTCAAGGCAAAAGAAGAGTTCCTGTACTAGCGTTTTCCACGAGTCTCTTGTTTCTCCACCAAGACAACAAAAAGACTACGATATATCGTAGTCTTTTTGTGTTTGCCTTTACTGTTTAGTTCTTGAAGTCGACTTCGAAGATATACATGCCCATAGCGCACATGCCGCGCAGGATGCCCACCTGTTGGACGCCCAGCTCCACGTCCGTCTTCCCTGTTGCGGGGAGGAACGCGCTATAACCCATGCTCGGGATGCGGACCGCTCCGGAGCAGTCGTACGTGCTGTTAGTGGCAAACCGCAGGATAGTCGGCACGCCCGCTTTGGCGACGCTTTTTTGCGGACGGTAGCCGCCTTTGACAGACACTTCTACTATTTGTTTTCCATCCACTACACTCACGTTGTTTGCTGGAGC
>Ga0075734_130_pt1 | contig 9838 bp, 12 predicted proteins | sample RifGroB1_FD_68426 | JGI IMG/M metagenome (GOLD analysis project Ga0075734, IMG submission 68426) | Microgenomates (Daviesbacteria) bacterium GW2011_GWB1_41_5
ATTGAAAGCGCCCACGCCCTTCAAATAGGCATTGCCTAAGGTGTTTAAGGCATCATCGTAAGCCTGATTAACATCTTCGGTTAATTTCGCCTTAGCGTCCTCTAGGACGACTTGCGCGTTATCCACACTGGTTTGAGCCGCCTGAATCTCTTCGGGGCTCGTGCCCGCCAAGATTTGGTTAAGTTTGGCTTCAGCCACCTTTAAAGCATATTGGTTTTCACTCAATTCAATATTAAGCTGCTTCGTATCAAGCTTCGCCAAAGCTGCGCCCGGTAAAACTTCCTGGCCGACCTTAACATAAACCCATTCAATGGTACCCGCAGTTTTAAAATTAAGTTTAATCTCTTCGCCTTGTTGGACCTGGCCCGTCTCGGAAACCTCCTGGACCACGCTGCCCCTGACAACATCAGCCAGGGTAAAATTAATCTGTTCTTTTTTCAGGAAAACGTTGTAAACAACAAGAAAGATTACGATAGCGGTTACGGCAATTAGAACTATTTTTTTCGTTTTCATATTATGAATATTATCAAAAAAACAGCGTTTTATCAACACTGTTTTCAATAAAGGATATTGGACCTCAAACAAATATGGCAGTAATTCCGTTGAGGATCATCCTCAATGGTCATTGTTTGGATGGTAGGAGTAGTGGAGGATGTTAAAACCGTGCTTGAACGCTAGATAAGGATATTTATGTGTCAGGCTCGGGTTTGGTTAAATAAAAAGACCCTTCTTTACATTGTTCTTTGAAGGGTCTTTTATTTTTGAAATTCCTGCTCTCATCTGAGAGCCGAAGGGCCTATTCCATTAAACAGAAAATACGGAGGGAATTATAGAAGTCATCCTTTTGAGACATGTCAATAACCACCCTGATGTGCCATCTTCGTCCATGTTCGCCAAAGTTGATGCCGCTACTGCCTTCTCGAGTATATCTGAATGGGATAAACATGTCTCCGGTCTCAATCTTAAGCTCTTCTGCTATTTTTTTCCTGATATCGTCCGGGTCTTGTTCCGGCAGCATGATGTCTATGGATACGGTTTCTCCAGAAATGGCTATTCCAGTGTAATTTTTGTCTGGCATTTAATGTACTACCTCCTTCCCTTATGATTTTACATAATATGCTCGGCCACTAAAAAGTCAAGCCCTGACGGCTTGAAAATATACTAACACTCCGACACATTGAATATAATTAAAATATCTCCAATTGAGTAATTGCCTCCAATTCCTTGGAAGACAGAATCCGATGCTCTTGCAATGCTTTCAATACAATGACCCACAATCTCTTTTCTTTCTTCTCCTGATATTCCCTCACAGTCTTTTCGGTAAGAAGGATGTCTAATTTTTTGTTCATTTTGTCCTGGCTGGTTACGGTCGTGTTTTTGAAATCCTTAAATTCTGTTTTAGTAACAAGGTTTTCTTGCAGCCAAGGAAACATAACTTCTTGATTGTATGCGGCAAGGGCACTAAGCGTCAATGGTTTTTGATTGTTATTTTTCTTCATCAATTTCATTATACCTTAACCCAAAAGTAATCGTCAACCTCGTGGGCATTTCGGTCGCCAGGAACGTGCACTAGACGGTTATTTATATTAAATGTCTTTTTAAGAAGGCTCTACCCGAACCAGATTTCAAATATTTCTCAAATCTGTAAGCTTTGTATTTATCGGCAAACGCTGTATAACACACCACAGTTATCGGCAATCTGTCCTTAGTTGAACTAACTTCTCCTTGTTTGTGGCGATGAATCCTATCCTTCAAATCATTAGTGCAACCAATGTACTCTGTGGTATTTCCACACTTTAGGATGTAAACGTAAAACATAAGGTTTTTCGCCTTCGCAACCTTAGCAGGCCTTGCCTGCCGAAGGTCGCTTCGGCGACCGAAGGCAGGGGCGCCGGGATTCGAACGCGTCTCGGTCATGGCTTATTGGCTTATTTCGCCATTTTAACACAAAATAAAAGGAGGCGGTTCACCTAAGAACCTCCCCCTTTCTCCTCTTTTTAAGGGATCTCTGGACAATGCTGGCGAATTATCTTGTCGGCGATCTTGTAAAGTTCATCCAGCGAGCCCGAATTATCAATGACGAAATCGGCTACGTCTCTTATCTCTGGAACCCTCCATTCCCTTTTTATCTCGTCTCTAGGAAGGAGTAAACTCTTAGCTTCTTCCAGCGATGTTAAGTTTTGTCTTATCATTTGCCGCTGCAGACGAACATCCAGATCCATGTTGACATAAATGATAATTGCCTTATCTTTACCTAACGCCTCCTTCATATAAAGTCCGAGTTCAGGGCCGTAAAGACTTTCCAAGACACAATAATCTATGCCCTGTTTAGAAGTAACGGCCACAAACTCTTTAGTGAATTCCTCTCTCACCCATTCCGGACGTTCCTTTACGCTCTTTTGGTTCCAGGAAACGAAATCTCCTTCAGCCTTCTCTCTGTCCTTAATGTTTTGAAGAAAGGATGTAATTTTAAGCCGTTTAATCCCCCTAGAATCAAAGTAACGTCCAAGAGTACTCTTCCCCGATTCGCTCATGCCCCCAATAAGGAAAACTTTTTTCAATCTACATACCTCTCTTTCTAATACAATCTTGATTTCTTTTCCGGCGTTTTCTAACCCGTCAGGACCGTGGGCAACGTTACGAATAATGTCTTCAGCCCACAATTGCCTGATCCCAGACGGCGGTTCTCTCTTACCGATAATGAATCTTACGGTCTTTACCGCGTTTGCGCCCTCAACGATGAAAATATGAACAGGACTTGAAGACATGAACTCAATTAACTGGGGGAAGTAGTCTCTATGTCTTACATCGCTGACATCCCAATACAGCTTTTTCGCTGTCTCCGGCCTGAGGATTTTGTCGATTTCCTCGATGATGATTAATCCTTGAGACAAAATAATATCTCGGATACTCTCAGTAAGTCCCTTACTGACGCCATCTGGCTTGACTAAAAGCATGGAAATTTCTTTAGCGTACACATTAAACCTCCTTCCATTGCGATGGCCAATCAATATCTATAAAAGTAAACTTCCAATCCGTAGTATCAACCCCAAATTCGAGAGTGGGTAATGGCGCTATCTTGACAAGTTCTTGCCATCCCATGAAATACCGGCTGCCTAGCTCTTCAATGATTTTTCTGACAACATTAAAAGATAAGGGATCGTGTCCTAAACTTCTTAGTCTAGCTATATGTTGCCAATAATCGCTTCGACTTAATTCAAAGAAGCTTAGCGAACCATCGTAGACAGGAAAATTACCTTGGCGATCTGGTGCTAAAAGCTGGCTAGGGATAACGCCCAATTGAAGTTCAATGATTTGTTGTTCGGCGTTTATATATGCGAGTCTTCCAGCTATGGTATTATGTCCCCAGATATAATTAGAAAATTCCAACCAGGTTGGTGGATCGTAACCAGATATTATATCTAGGAACTGGGCGTAGGAAATATTACTTTTTACGTTTTTGTCATCTCGCCAGATGATTTCATTTCTCCCCTTAACAGTAAAAAGCGGCGGGACTATGGTTCGAGACGGTTTTTCAGAAACTAGAATCAAAAATGGAAAACCCTTATCGGAATATTCCTGGAACAGATTTTCAATTCTTTGCTTATCCGAGGCCCGGCAAGAAACCAACGCCTTATTATTAGAAAAGCCCAATAACCCAAGTAACTGTCTTTTTTGTAATCTTAGGGGTAGAGAAGAATCAATATCAAACCGGCTGGCATTACGGATCAGGAACTCTTCCCAAAGAGTCATCATTGGTTTCACCTCCCTTTAAAATAAGATTATGTTAAAGATCTTAACAACTCATCATAATATCCGTTAGCTATTTTGTCAATGTCTTCTTTGGTATGGATACTAAACCAATCGCCCTCGTATATTTTATAATCAATCGAGTCGCGATTCTTACAAAATAATTTTTTCACCAACACATCCAAATCTTTCATATCCTTATATTGAGGCAAAGAATCAAAAACATTATTATTTATAACCATCAAGCCCAAACTGCAATAGCACTCCCGCTCCTCAACACTCTCTTTTGGCGAGTTGGCGTATCTTAAATCTATTTGAGAAATATGGTCATTATCAATAATAAATCTTGAATGTGTTAATGCTTGATCCTCGGGACTTATAACACATTTTACGAGAAAATCTTTTGTCTTAGAAATATCCGATAAGTCTTCCAGTAATTTTCTGTCAAAAAGAACATCTCCGTCAGAATAAATAAATGGCTCTTTTAATTGATCTTTAATAAAAGATAAAACCCTATTAACGCCCTCTTTTTTCCCCTCATCTCCGCCAGAAACAACTATGACGTTTTGATTCTTATAGAATTTATCCGCAAACTCTCGCACCTCTTTCTCATAAAAACTTGCTAGAAGAAATACCCTTTTGAGTCCGACCGAAAACGCCGCGTCGATTAGATATTTTAATAATGGTTGGCCGTTTATCGACCAGAGAGTTTTTGTATTATTAAAATTGACGGCCTTAAAATAATCAGATAAACGACCTCCTTCTCCACCTACGGCGGTTACAAGGGTGTCTATTTTTTTCATGATTTAGGTAATTTTGGTTGCCAATTTAAGAAGTTTTTTATAATATGAACCCTATTTTTATTATTCGATACGGCTGTAAGAATTTGAAAATTATTTGGGATTCTCTTTGTTTGGATACAGGATCTAACCAAATCGACAGCATCTTGTTTGTATAATAAAACTTTATCGTAAAGAGGGTCTTCTTTAAAAATAGGGGTGTCTCTGTTATTTAAACCGCCGAATCTCAAACATATCACCTCTAAATTATAATGCTTGGCGTAATAATTACCCAAGACTTCAATATATATCTTTGACGCTCCGTATGGACTATCTGGCGAAGGATATCCAATATCAAAATCTTTTCTTTTTTTAGATAGGGAATATTTATTAGCATGGACAGAACTTGCCACTATGACCCTTTTTACACCCGACTCGATCGCTGCCTTATACACATTCTCGGCCATAGACTTATTTTTATAATTAATCGTCTCTTTCGGAAAATCTTCAAAAAAATTCCAAGCCAGATGTATAACGGCATCTTTGCCTTGAAATACATCAACTAATTTTTTGTATTCTTCTGATAGATCAATCTTAAAGGTTTTCTTACTGTCTTTTTCTTTGATATCAATTAAATAGAAATCGAATTCATCGGCGAGATCTTTTATTAAGATAGAGCCGATATGTCCCCTACTACCTGTTATAACGACCTTTTTAGGCTTATTATTTTTCATTTTCAAGGCTCTTATAAACTTCTCTAATACGCTTTGAAAAATTAATAATGTCTTTTACGCCTAATCCTGGATTCACGTAGAGATTGAACAGTCTTTTTGTAATATTTTGAGCAACTAGACACCTTGATGAAATTCTATTCTTTAGTACCTTAACTTCCGGCAGAGACAGTGGATATAGGTTTTTAATGGGAACTCCCCTGCTCTTTATTTTAGTTAAAAATTCATCCCTTTTATTTTTTAAATTTTCCGGCAACAACCCAGTTAAATAAAAATAGGAGCTCTTGGTATTTATGTTGTCTCTTTGAAATGCTATCTTAGTATTTTTTAGTTGTTGTCTATACAGATTTGCATTTTTTCTTCTTATTTTATTTAACCTATCTAGTTTATTTAATTGTACAATTCCAAGCGCTCCTTGAATCTCCGGCATCTGGTAATTATAACCTATAAAATCGTAATCGTAGGCGTCAGGATTTTTCCTATTTATACCGTTATTAGCTAAAGAATCCATGATCTTAAATAATTTTTCGTTGTTAGTTAAAACCATGCCACCCTCTCCAGTTATAATGTGTTTAGTTTGATAAAAACTAAAACAACTGATATCGCCAAAAGAACCTACATATTTTCCATAATATTTAGCACCTCCGGCTTGAGCACAATCCTCTATTAAAATTAAATTAAATTTCTTAGTAATTTTTTGTAATCCCCTTATATCCGCAGGTTCTCCATACATATGGACAGCTATAATGGCCTTTGTATTTTTCGTAATTTTATTCTCTACATCTTTTAGATCAACATTAAAGGTTCCGGGGTCTATATCAGCAAAAACTGGCCTAGCTCCTTCTTGTATAATAACCGAGCAGTCTGCTATATTGGCTAGCGCCGGAACGATTATTTCGTCGTTTTTATTCAATCTAAGTGCGGCTATCGCCAAATGCAACGCAGAAGTTCCAGAATTAACAGCACAAGCATATTTCTTTCCGTGCTTTTTGGCCATCAAGAATTGAAATTTTTTGGCAATTGGACCACCACCTGGGCGTGAAAGTAAACCCTTTCTTAAAATATTGTTTACCTTAGAAATTTCCTCTCTTTCAATGATATTCTTATTTATCTTATTTATAATTTTTTCTATCTTTCCCATTTATTTATTAGTTAAAAACTTATTATAAATAAGGTCTCGGATATCTTTTGGTTTTAAGTCTATCTTTTTTAATCCCTTAATTTCTGTCCATTCAATCTCGTGTTTACCAATATAAATAGAGGAGTTGGTAAACTCCGGGCCATGGCCAGTTCCCAATTTTCCTCCTTTAATCTCGCAAAGATAAAAATGCTCTTTCTGGCCACTGGTTTCAGGTTTTTTGGAGTCCATTTTAAAGAACAAATCTTTTACTACTATATCTACGCCTAATTCTTCCCTACATTCTCGAATAAGTGCCTGTTCGTCCGTTTCGTTTTCTTCAACGGCACCACCGGGAATAACCCAATATATAACATCTGGTTTCGTTCTTTTTATAAGTAAAACTTTTCCGTCTTCAATTATAACTGCTCTAACTCTTGTTTTCATTTTTGTTTTTTAAATATTAACCAAATCCTGCTCGAAGACATTATGTTTTGAGGTCGTCCTCCATCGTTTAAAACGGCCTCTAAGATAAGATTATTTTTTAAACAAATATTAATTAACTCGTGGGGAAAATATAATCTAATACAATGGAAAATTTTATTGATCTTACCGTTTAAATACTTTTCGGTGATTTTAGTAACATTGGTCGATGTTTTATAGTCGAAAAAGTTTTCGAACAATACTCGCGTCCCGCCACTAGTAATCTTTGTAATTTTATTTTTATAGTCTTTCAAAAGTTTTAATGGATTAATTGTCTCTATAATTAATAAACCATCTGGTTTTACGAGTTTGCATAAATTATCAATAACCTTTTGGTTTTTTTCCTCTGAGTCGTAATATCCCAGCGAGGTGAATATATTCAAAACGGCATCAAATTTTTTAAGCGACTTAAATTTTACCATGTCTTTCACAAGGTACTGGACGTCTAATCTCTTCTCTTCCGCTTCTTTTCGGGCAATATCAATAAAATATTTATTATTATCCACCCCAAATACACGATAGCCTTGAGCCGCTAAAGCATTTGAAATTCTGCCGTAGCCACAGGGAATATCTAAAATATCCTTTTTGCCTTTTATATGGCCTTTAATTATACTTATTTCTTTTATATTTCTTTGCTCGGTTAGAACATCTTTTTTTTCGTCCATATATCTATCACCCCATAAGCCACTCCCGGGCAAATACCAAGGGTTTTTGTCCTTCAAAAAAGAACTGATTTCGTTGTTTTGGATATTAATGTATTTTTTATCCATTAAATTATTTCTTGCTCAACAAGAGAACATAACAAATTAAATTGATAATCGGTCGTATTGCACCGACAACGTGCAGGAGTTTGATTGAAATTACAAAAAAGCTTTTTGTGTTTTTCGCCACCCCATATTTCTGCTAACCCCCTATTCTTTATCGAGCCGTAACTGAACCCTTTGAAACGGGAGGAGCAAACCTGTGAACAGGGATAAACATCACCCTTGTGATCTATCGACACCATATTAGCCATCACATAACAACGGTTAAACCGTTCACCTGAGATTAATTTCACATAAACACTATCGCCGCCAGCTGTCTGCAAACCTCTGACCAGTCCGTTATTCTTCGTGTTTATAAAATTTTTATACGAGACCGGCGTCTGCGGTACCGAGTATCTTATTCTGTCTACCCCGATTTTTAACATCTCGGTCTGAATCTTTCGCGCATCGTTCTCTAATAAATAGTTGTTATAAACCAAAACGGACGCATTCACCTCAACGGGCGCCTTCATTTTGTCTCTTAATCTTATAAGTTTTTTTATTTTTTCCATTAAAAAATCGTAGCGTTTTTCTATTAATACACTCGATATATTAAAAGAAATATAACTAGGCTTTTTGTTATTAATGCGTTTTGCGCTTTTACATATGGCCTCCATTACCTCCTCGTTCAAGGCCTCTCCATTTGTATATATACCAAACCTGAAATTATATTCTCCCAGCAATTCTATAAGTTTTATCTTCTCCTTATAAAGTAATGGCTCGCTATATAAACCACCCAGAATTATTATTGGATTATATTTTGATAGTTTTTTATCTCTCCTTATGCTTTTCAATATATTCTTTTCTATTTCTTTTAGGGGAAGATTAATTTTTGTTTTATTCTTTAAATTAATGCCGTAACAAAATGGACAATTATATTGGCATAAAGAAGTTGGATGAATTTCAACTCTTTCCAACCCAAAATTTGGTAATAAGTTTTTTGATCGAGATAATTTTGAAACCTCGGTTTTAATAGAATCTATATCCCACCGCAAAGCACCATTGCAGGGATAGTTACTATTTGAGTTTTTCATAACTTATATGCAATTTAATTAATGCTTCATTATAAAACATATACGCTCACTTGTCAAGGAATTGTCGAAATCTAACCAGGATAGTATTCTAATTTTAATTTTATCAAAAAAGCGCCGAAATGGCGGTTTTTGGTCTTATTGCGGTTCAATGTCCTAAACGGGTACCCTCAAATTTCTATGGAACCGCATTAAGGACTTTTTGCCGTTCCCTATACAAATGCGACGCCTCTAGGTCGCCAGGAACGTGCACTAGACGGCAGGGGCGCCGGGACTTGAACCCAGAACTCTTCTTTTGGAGAGAAGAAGTTTACCATTAGCCTACGCCCCTATATTGTTCAATGTTTGTTTAGCTATTGAAGTTAATTCTCTCGCCAAAGCGGAATCATGATAAGCGACATTCACACATCCCGGATAATTTTTTCTTATTCTTTTTCCGGTGTGCGGTTTTTTATATGGTTTGATAAATTGGCGTATTGGAATATCTGTTATTTTTGACCAGAATGATATTTGTTTCTTGGTAGAATGGTATTCGTGTAGATGTAGACAAATCCTCAATCTTTTTTCATCTATCTTGAAAGATGATCTGAATAAAGCAAGGAATGTTTTAATCAAAGATGGGTCGGAATTTACAAAATGTACTCCGCTTTTAGTATTCTTGCTCCCTTCGCACCAAAACAACAAAGCACAAATTATTTTACGATGATTTCTCGCTAACGGAGCACTTTTAATTAACTTTTCTGCTCGGTTTTCTAATATTTGGTCAAATATCCTACGTCTTAATTCTCTAGTTTTCTGGGCCCTTGCTCTGCCTAAATTGCCTCGGTTTGCCAGTCTTTCGATAGCGGGCGGAGGCAATTCTACATCTCTCAACCACAACGAAGTGGTGCTCTTCGCGATACCTAATCTTTTACCTATTTCGTCGAGAGAATATCCTTTCTTTCGTAATTTTACCGCACTTAAGTATTTTCTTTGAAATCTTTTCATAGAACCCCTATAATGAATTACCGTAACTACTATTATTCTATTATCCAATTATTGTATTGTCAATATGCAAATATCCAAAAACTTCCTGATGTTTTTCGTAAAACCTCTGATATCTCTTATCTGATTTTTGGCATAATTATTTCTTGCTTTCTTTGTG
>Ga0075734_134_pt1 | contig 9666 bp, 8 predicted proteins | sample RifGroB1_FD_68426 | JGI IMG/M metagenome (GOLD analysis project Ga0075734, IMG submission 68426) | Microgenomates (Daviesbacteria) bacterium GW2011_GWB1_41_5
GCACCAGACGGCGGATCGCGGCAAAGTTTTTTGCATACCAATATGCGAGCATTTTTAGAATAAGTAACATGCCAACCGCCACAATTGCTCCGCCGTACAATGGAACACCGTATAGTCCTCCCGCATTGAATACAAAGAGGATAAGAGAGATGAGCACTGCTCCCATAAAAACGGAAAGCTTCCCTCGCGTCACAGCGAAAAAAACGGAAAGAACCAGTGGCATTGCAATATAGGCGGAAAATTTACTTTTTTCTCCTATCCACCAGCCTTGAAGGATAAAAAAATTGAACTGATAAAACAGTACGGCAATTAGCTTGAATACTCGACTTGTGGGATTGAGGACACTCGCAAGCACATACGCTGATACTCCTATCAAGAAGAACCAGATAACATACACAATCTTTTGGCCTGAAATTCGATCAACGCCCAGATATGTGGGGAGTGCGTCTAACACATGAATAGGGATTGTCCCCATAATCAACGATTGGTCATGACCAAAAAAATTTTGCGACCAAGTATGAAGTCTATTTTGGAGAAATGGTTTAGCCTCAAGCGGATAGGTGTTGTCGTGGCCCACAAAAATCGTACCCTCTCGAAACCACAAAAGCGGCGTCAAACTCAGAATAAAAATGAACAACAGTTCAATAGCGGTTCGCTTCCACAAGTGATGGTTCATGGCGATAAAACTTTAAACTCTTAAACAAGTAATAATAGTATAGTACAGGTGGATCACGCCAGATGGTTTGGAATAAAACGCTGTCGCTTATTTTACGCTGCGCCTGGACCGCCCGGCGTTTTTTGAGTATTTTGGGCAATCCCCAAAGAGTGCTCATGATAGCCCGAAAAACCGCCGCGGGATAGAGGGCAAACGAAATGACGTAGAACACACACAAAACGGGAAACAATCGGAGCATGCTTGAGCATGATAAATTTTTTATAAACGAGGCGATCCTATTTCTATACGATAAGTACATAATGAAGTCATTGGTCATTTGTTTATGCGTATCGACTGCCTCGTAATGGTAAATCACCGATTGTGGCTCATAGATGACTTTGTAACCAGAGAGCCACAGCCGGTGACACAAGTCTGTTTCTTCAAAATAAATAAAAAAATCTTCATCAAATATTCCAATCTGATCGAGTGCACTTTTTCGAATTAACATTTGTACACAACCGACTGACCGATCCGCCTCCATTGCCGTAACAAGCGGTTCCAAAAAATGCTTCTCGACCTCTGTATCATTATTTAATATACATATATATTTCCCGCGGCTGGCAGCAATACCATCATTATTACCGCCGCTATAGCCACGATTGATCGCATTGACTATGATACGCACATGTGGAAATTTTTGCTTTATAAAGAAAACTGAGTCATCAGTTGAATTGTTATCGACGACGATTAATTCAAAGGGTTTATAGGTGGCTTTCCCGAGCGACACCAGGCACTTACCGAGATGCGCTCTTCCGTTCCAATTGAGAATGACAACGGAAACAAGCGGCTTCATTGTTTAGATTAATTGTTGTTTCCACGTCTCCGGGGCTTGAGGGCTATCCAATTCCAAACCGTTTTCTAAATATTTAAATTTCTGCGACCCCATGGACTTTGCCCATGCAATCATTTTAGCGACGCCAAGAGAGAGCGTTGTTGAAGTCTTATACCCCAAGAGCTTCTTGGCTTTATCATTGGTGCAATATGCCTCAACGACCTCCTGAGGACGCAGAGGTACGTGTTTAGGAACCAGATGAGCAGGGATGTTGCCATCGGAATAGAAATTTGAAAGAACGATCTTGGCAAGCTCATTAATTGTATGTTCTTCAGAGGGACCAAGATTGATAATTTCTCCTACCACATTATCGGCAAACCCGCATGCTACAAAATGAGGATTAAAATCATCGATATAGGTAAAAGCGCGGTTTTGATTACCGTCGCCATAAATATAAAAGTTCTTATCGTTGAGTAGGCAATTGATGAAAATGCCGATCACGTTTCGATACGGATCGCTCAAATTTTGACGCGGGCCATATACATTATGTGGACGAACGATCACGTATTCAAATCCATGAACTTTGGATAGTACCATCGTCGCCTCTTCCATTGCAGTTTTTGAAATTCCATAAATATCTTCGGGCGCAGGTTTCATATCCTCCGAAAACGGCACACTTCCAGCTCCATACACACTCATTGAGGAAGTCAAGATAACTCGTTTAAGGCCATGTTGTATAGCAGGAACGAGTGTATACATATATGCCAGAAAGTTTCTTTCCGTCGCGCTGACTGGAGTAAACTGACTTCTACCTTCCGATGCGTCAGCCGCCAAGTGATACAGCAATTCCGGTTTAACTTTTTCTATAAGCGCTCTTGTTTTTTCACGGTCTCGAAGATCAAGTTTTTCAAAATGTGACTCGGGATTTATATTTCTCTCAAAACCTCCAGAAAGATCATCTACAGCAAAAACCTCACAATCACCACGCGCTATCAAGCTATCCACAACATAGCTTCCCATAAACCCAGCTGCTCCGGTAACTAAAATTTTCATATTATTTATCCTTCACCACCACCAACTGGGATGCAATCTGTGGGATATAATATACGACAGGCGCAGAAAGAGCAGAAATAACACCCCATACTATCCAGGGTTTGTACAGTATATTTGCACCACCTTCTCCTCCACGGATAAATTTAAATCCCCTCATCCCACGAGTCCTATACCCCATTTTTTTAAAATCTGATACACCCCATCCGGATTTATGCTCCTGATAAGGATTATCATCGTAGGCGGATTGTTTTGTAAATCCGTGCGGCGTAGCAATAAGCACCTTTTTTTTTGCTATTCTTTCCATAGAAGCGATAAGTTTCAATGCATCGTTCCTTTTAAAATGCTCGATCACATCAAGCGCAATGACCGCATCAAAACTTTTAGGATTAAAAAATGTGTCTATTTTTAGTATATCACCAACCGTATACTCATCGTGTATCTTATTTTTTTTACTTTTTCGGATGCTCGGTTCAAAAACATCAATTCCAACAGATCGAAATTTTTTCTTAATTCTAGCAAGAGGTGAACTATCCCCGCAGCCTACATCTAAAACAGACTCCATCCCCGAGAGTTCCTCCTCAAGTCTTTTATAGTAAAACGAATCACCAAGGGTTACTAAAAAGGACCGTACATTCAGCATCGATAGAATTTTTTAACAAACTCGCCCCAACTTGTAACCTCGTGATGCCTTATAGAAGAAGACGAAAGATATGATACTTCTGCGCCTGACAGCTCTTTTTTTAACGCTTTATAATATGATAGATCCCCAATATAAACAAAAAGCTGACGGATGGTCACGCCTCGTATTGTATGGTATTTGAAATAACTTGTAAATGCTCCGTGTTACTTATACTTAGGTTTCTGAACTTTTATGGTAATAAAATGAGAATGGAATGGATCAAGCCAAGTAGCCAATCTACTCATACCCGAAACGAATGGATAGTATCCGCTACCAAGCCGCTGCTCAAACGAAAATCCATACGCTTCAAAGACGGCAATAAGACTTTTCAAAGTCAGTATTTTTATATGAGGGTAGGTTGAATCATCAAAACCACTATTGTCCTTCTTGCTCCAAGAGGCCGTTTTTTCGTTGTAATGAGGAGAGAGCGGATTGCCGACGTGCGCTCGCTTGATGAGGTGATGGGAAAAATCCTGGAATCCGAGAACGAGGGAGGCAATATTGTGCCAACTTGCTAAATTCTCTGTTGACACGACACAATAGCCACCAGGCACAAGTACTCTCCAGACCTCCATGATGAAATTGTCAAGATCAACAATGTGTTCTATAACTTGGTTTGTAATGACAACGTCCATGGTTGCACTCTTAAATGGCCATCGTTTTTCCAAGTCAGCATGAAGCGCCAGAACACCTCGTTTTTTTGCCGCATCAAGACGTCCTCGCACTCCGTCAATGCCTGTGATTTTTTCGCAGCCTATCGCCTGTTGAAACCGGAGCGTGTTTTTACCATCTCCGCAGCCAATATCTAAAACGCGTGCCTTTTGGCTTACCTGTAAAAGCGAGCATATAGCGGCGATATTTTGCATGTAGGCCTGGGTCCACATGTACTCATAAAGACGGGATAACATAATTGTTTAATGATATAATTTCAGGATCCATGAAAGCAAAATTCGATAGTCCACTGGTCACCGTAAGCATTCCGACAAAAAATAGTGCAAAAACTATTGGACTTAGTCTTGCCGCCGTCAAACGTCAAACCTATACAAATATCGAGATAAACATCGTTGATGCAGAATCTCACGACGAAACAGTCAAAATTGCAAAAGATGCGCTCGTAAAAGATGTACTATTTTGCACGGGCTCTTTGCTTAAATCCCGCTATATAGGAGTCCGTGAAGCTCGCGGCGATTATGTGCTTCTTCTTGATAGCGACCAGATACTTCAAAAGACTGCCGTGGAAGATGCAGTTCGAATTTTTACAAGCGACGATGTAGACATGCTTGCACTTGAAGAAACAGTATATGAAGAAAATTCGTTTCTTGAAACTCTATTTGCCCTTGACCGAAAACTCATCAACACGGTTAATAACCTTAGTGAGTTCACGGGGGTCATTATGCCAAGATTTTTTAAGACAAGTCTAATCCGTGCCGCATATAGAAATATCCCAAAGAGTTTATTTGTAAAAACCGGTGGACCGGATCACGCCATTGTCTATTATGAAGCCAAGCGGTTAAGCCATAACGTTGGCGTAATCAAAAATGCAGTCAAACACAAAGAGCCGACTACGTACAGTCAGTTTTGGAAAAAATATTATCACTGGGGTTACACGAGTCTTGACGCGCACTACGGAAAATATAAGCATCTTATGAGTCGCAAGGAAAGATTTAGAACAGGATTATTTACGAAAGGCTTAATTTTAGCAAGCTTCGGATCAATACTACTGCTCATACTTAAAGGAGTGCCGTTCAAAATAGGTTATTTTACTGCTGCTGTACAAAAGTCAATTAAAAAATTACATAACTAGAAATGTAGTATATGCTCCTCGATAAAGATCTTAAGTTTGATTTTACTTCTCGCCCAATTAGCAGTTTACTAGACTACGAGTTAAATAGCCTTATAAAAGGTAAGTTATATAACATCTTCCAATACCAGGTTTTCAATTAGTAGAAGCTGTTTGCGAAAAATAAAAGAATTGATTAATCAAAATCAGATTTGTCAAGCTGCATTGAAGAAATAGAACTTGTTGAAGAGGTATATTTAAACGCAAAAATATTTTTAAATGGAATACTGTGTTCTCTTAATGTTTTTTTTAGGTTTTCTTTTTTTCTAAAATAACCAAAACCGCGACCGCCACACTCTCTATATCCTTCGCTCACTTGGACATAAAGGTACTGATCCTCAAAGAAACAGGCGGGAAATTCTTCTCCATGCTCGTTATACCAAACTAATAGCGTTTGCCCAAACCCTGACTGAAAGGGAAGAATATAATCTTGGGGAGCCAAACCATAGTACGCCTTATCGCTTTCTATATAAAAGATTACTCGTTGGGGAAGTTTAGGATATAAACGAGTAATGTTATTTATGATAGATTTTCGTATTAAACCAATACTAACTTGTTGATCAATGTCGCCTCTAATTTTGCCTACATGAAAAAGAATAAGGGATATTACAATAATCGAAACAATAGATAAAGCTAACTTTTTTCTAGCAAGTCTCAGATAGACTGCATAGATCAGGACAGTAAGAAGAATTGAAGTAAAAATTTCTGCTATATACAGATGTCTACCATCAATTAAAGAATTATATCCTGCTTTTCCTGGAACGAAAATAAGCGGAAGAGAGCTTAATGAAATGAAGACAAGAGACAATAAAATAGTCTTTGAATAGAAAATTATACTTATTGCAATTACCAGGACAGAAAATAGATTTGAAACAATATCTGCTCCAACCGATTGTGCGATATGGGGATTTAGGTTTTCTAACAGCGGATATGAAAATTTCACAAGGTTACTCGCAATGTTTATAATAAATTCCTGTGGTAAAATTCCCTGACTAATAAATTTTAAAGGAAGAGTAAATAATCTAAAGATATAAACATCCAAACCCGGTTGAACAAAGGCAGCTTCCATGTTACTTCCTTTATTTATTAAGTAAACATTTATGATACGGACTGACATGTATAAAAATCCCAACGGGAAAAATACTATCAACAACATCTTTGCTTTTATAAAATCTTTTCTCTTGTAAATAAACCAAAAAGCCGGAAATAAAAGGAAACCAAATAGGGAGGTCTCCTTAAATAATAGTGAACTGAAAAAGAAAATCATTGAGAGAATTAGATGACGAATCTGTGAGGTAGTTTGATTAAGGTATTTGCTGAAGAAAATAAGGCTCATGAGAAAGAAAAGGGTTGAGACTGACGTGCCAATCGTGGTGGCAATCCAGGTAAATCCCTGATGAGAAATTGAGGTAGTGAGAAAAAGAAAACCGGCGATAAAAGCCAAGACTCTCTTTTTTAAAAGCAAGGAAGAAAGGTGATAAACCAGCACCGTGTTTATTAGATGAATGGTAATCGCCGTTAGTCCATACAGGTAGAAATTAGTACGAAAAAGCTCAAATTGAGTATACGAAACAAAGTGAGTAAAAGGAACCATGTGAGTCAATTGTTTGTAGATAAAAAATCTATGCAACCAGTCAAGACCAGCTTTATCAAGATATAAATACGTTCCTATTATTAACCATTCATCCTGCTGGAAGAAAGTAAAGGGAAGTTTCCAAAAAGTAAAAATAGCGGCAACGAGATAAAGAAATATCATATGGAAGCCCTCACCACAAAAACGTCTCCTGCTCCCAGCTTATTTAAAAGCCATTCCAACGGATAAAACAGAAGTACAGTTTGAATTTTCATGAGATCAATTTTTCTATTAAATACCATTCTTATCACATACTGAAGGCTTCCCGGTATTCCACCGGCAGAACAGAATTCTATCTTTTTAATAACAAAACTATTTTTATTTAACAATTTTCCTAGTGTTTGAGGAGAGAAAAGAAATAGATGCCTGGGTGAATCTAAATTATACCAATATGACCCGAATATACTGGCGAGAGGACTACGTATGTTTGGAGTTCCTATAAGGAGTTCTCCTTCTTTTTTTAATTTTTTGCGTATGAGTGATAAACATAATGAAGGATTATCTATATGCTCAAGCACATGATGCAGTCGTATCGCATCAAAATAATTATCAGAGTATGCTGAAAGAGTTCTAAATGTTCCACATTTTGCGTTTAATCCCTTTTTATTTGCAACTTCAACTGCTCTCGAGTCTATATCCAAGCCATACGTTTCCCATCCCAATTTTTTTAATGAACCAAGGGTATCGCCATCCCCACAGCCAATATCTAGAATTTTTCCGTTCTTTACATACGATGGTATTGCAGGAATATTTTGAATAAAGGACGAAATAAATAATGTGAAGATATTTGGAGAATAATAATGTTCAATAAGATAGTCTCTTATATTTTTAAACAAGTTCCTTTCGTTACTTCTACTGTATGAATAATACTGTTGACTGGGATAATGTTTTTTTAATAGCCTTTTGCTTGGTTGAGGGTCTAAAAACACAAGAGAACAAGACTTGCATTTTCTAACAGTAAACGTACCAGGCAGATCAAACATTCTATCTTTTGAGAAAAACATGAATTCAAACTTTAAAGATCCGCATACTATGCAAGATTTTATCATTCTTGTATTAGCGATCGTTTTCATACTTTTCTAATTCTCCCTTTGATAGGAAGTAATAGTACTCAATTCCGGTACTTCTCATGAATTTTGGAATAAAACTTGAATCACTGACTCTCCGAATATTTTCTTGTACGTTTTTTCTTTCTCTAAGAATCTTTGTAATATTTTTCAGGTTCCAATAGATCGCTCTTTGGACCGCCAAAGTAAATTCGGGCTTTCCAAAAAAAAGATATAGGAGGGCGCCGACCTCGCTTACTAAAAAGTGGGGAATAAACATTGATAAAAGATAATGAGAATCTAAATTCTTTAAATAGCTATGTAGTTTATTTTTAAACGAATGGAATTGTACAAAAGCTGCAGGTAACCGTTTTGATGTCTGGGCGCCTTTATGAAATACATAAACTCGTGGCTCTAACATAACAGAATAACCTGCAAGCCATACGCGATGACATAGGTCGGTTTCCTCAAAATATAAAAAATAACCCGGATCAAATAATCCGACCTCTTCAATAACCTCTCGCTTTGCCAACAGACACGCACCATAGGCTGAAAAAATCTCACAAGGTTTGGAATATTTTTGTTTTACAAAACTTTTTCCATAGTCTTTATGATATAAAAATCCACTATTAAGAAAAAAACTCCCAACTGAATTTATTTTCCTATGCAAAGGAGTGTTAGGTCTATAAAAAAGTATTGTTGGCTGAACTATTCCAACACGTGGATTTCTTTGAAGATGTGAAACCAGACTTTCTAAAAAATTCTTGGTAACAATACAATCATTATTAAGTAGGAGTATGTAATCACCTTTACTTTTTTTGTATGCTAAATTATTCGCTTCGGCAAAACCAAGTTTTTTGTTTTCCTCTACAATTAATTTTACTCGTGGAAATTTTTCCTTCAATAAAACATCTGATCCATCAGTGGACCCATTGTCGACAACAATAACCTCAAAAGGCGAATACGTTACTCTATATAACGAATTCAAACACTCTTCGAGATTTGCTTTTCCGTTCAAATTGATAATTATTACTGATACCAATCGACTCATGAGTAATAGGATTATACCTTATGTTGCTCATACCATTTAATTGTCTGTTAAATTTCATTTGTTCCTCTCTGTATCCTGTTTAACTTTACTTCTGACTTTTTCAGTGATATCAGTAAATTTCCCTCTTTGTTTCTCCCATGAGTATGCAATAATCTCTTCGGGTTTAATGTCATTTGCGCCAACTGCGTCAACAAGCTTATCATAATCTCTAAAATAGCCAAATCCCCGTCCCTCACAAAAACGGTATCCTTCCTCAGTCAAATTAAGTAAAAATCGACCCTCGTATAAACAGGGAGGGAAACGTTCACTCTTTTGATACCATATTATGAGTATCCTCCCAAACCCAATCTGCACGGGTAACATTTTTTCATTGTCCGGCATGCCGTAATATGCGCTGTCACTTTGCGTATAAAAAACAATTCTTTCTGGAAGATCGGGATAAAACGTTTGGATTTTGGCAAGTATCATTTTTCGCTGAGCACTTATTTTCTCCAAATCACCTAGATTCATTTTTATTGTATACACGTGGCTTAATAGGTACATTCCGAACAAAAAATAAACAACACCTTTTAACATTTTTTGTCTTGATAATTTCATAAGGGCAGAGTAAACAATAATCCCAACAAGTATACTTACACCAATGTTTCCTATATAAAAAAACTTAGGTTCAATTATCGATGCAAATCCGGCTTTTCCCAAAACAAAAACGTAGGGAAAAAGACTCATGGGTATAAAAATGAGCGCCCAGACAAATGCTTCTCTAATCTTGTTCCCTTGTATGACTCTTATAAAGAGTATGAGCAGACAAACGATAAGCACTGTAAGCATATAGGAAACAAGGTCGAATACTATCGATTGAGCTATAAACGGATTGGGA
>Ga0075734_149_pt1 | contig 9577 bp, 14 predicted proteins | sample RifGroB1_FD_68426 | JGI IMG/M metagenome (GOLD analysis project Ga0075734, IMG submission 68426) | Microgenomates (Daviesbacteria) bacterium GW2011_GWB1_41_5
GCCTTTGCAATAATCACGTCTTCGCCAACAAGAACCTTTTCTATTAACTTGGAAAGTTGAGTTTTTGCCTGATGAATATTTATTATTTGCATGTCTATTCCAAGCTTGCTTACGAGAAACAAACTTTCTTATTTTCCTTAAAAATATAGCTTAGCTAAGTTTAGCTAGAAAATCAGCTTAAGTCAAGTCAGTGAGCTGGCGGAGAGGGAGGGATTCGAACCCTCGATACCCTTGCGGATATACAGACTTTCCAGGTCTGCGCACTAGTCCACTATGCGACCTCTCCCTGCGGGCATCAAATTATCAATCTTCAATTTTCAATTTTCAACTTTTCAATCTTCTCTTTGGCCTTTTCCCACAGCGCCTTGGTGTCTTTGAATGTTAATTGGGCTTCAACTTTATCAGGATGCAGCCATTTTGTGCCGCTGACTTCAAAGGCAGTTGTTGCTTCACCATCACTGATATATTTCATAAGATAAAAGGCCACTGTCTTTAATACTCTCTCGCCTTCCTCGTAATAAAAGTATTTTGTCTCGCCAACCCGCTCTATTATTTCCGCCTTAACACCAGTTTCTTCCTCCACTTCACGAAGAGCCGTCTGCTCTTCCGCCTCATAAATTTCCCGATGGCCTTTTGGAAAATCCCAGCCTTTATGTTTGGAATGCTGTGTCACCAGAATGCGAGGTCCGTCCTTATCTTGTTTAATGACAATTCCACCAGCGCTAAAAATTCTTTTAATGGCCATAATTTACAAATTTTAACAGATATTGAAACACTAAGTTGGTGTATCAGCAGGTCGCCTTAATTAAAAATTAATGGTGCTCCTCTGATATGTCTTCCTCTGCAGAATGCAGAGCGACATATATCAGATGACATCACATGTCAGGCTGATATATAATTGCTCACGAGCTCAAAATTATAATATTACCCTAAATGCGCCCGTAGTTCAGTTGGATAGAACGTCAGATTGCGGATCTGAAGGTCGCAGGTTCGAATCCTGCCGGGCGTACACTTCTGTAGACTCTGTATAAACTTGGAGGCGTCGCATAGTGGACTAGTGCGCTCGTTTCGAAAACGAGTATCGGGGTAACTCGATCAGAGGTTCGAATCCTCTCGCCTCCGCATGATTTGTGAGATTACTCGAAGTTAATTCGTTTTTGAAGAGTCTGAGCCCATTTGTCAAAAAGAGTGTGGACAGGCGAAGGATGGTAATGAAGGTGTTTTTCCAAAAGCTCCAAAAGTGTTCTTTCGGAAACATTGGTTAACAACATAATCAGTCTTGTTGGAAAGTGAAGGTCGGTCTGAACCATTAAAAGCCTATCGTCTCCTCTTTTCTCAAACCAAAATGAATCCAGTTCTTCCCATAAAAACGCCCTGCCGCCGGAGATTATTCCCATATTGGTAATCTTGTGTTCAATTGTCGCAGGTGCTGCCGTTGCCAGGACATAAACCACAAAAACAACAGCCATAATTACACCGATAAACACATACTCACCGACTGCGATTGCCAGCAAAATAAAAACGAATGCATAAAGGGCAACCTTGGTGAAATATTTTTTGGATCTGGCTTTGAAGATTCGCTCCGGGCTTTTCCAGGAAATAATGGCTTTCGCTTCCATGGCCGCTTCGTGCTTGGCATCCAGCTCTTCTTTGGAAAGAACCCTGTCGGTTTCGTGATCTAGATGATGTTCCCTTTTTCTGAAGTTTGGCATTTACCTAATTTTAGTTTAGCACACAAACAATAATCATGGTCACTCTTTGAACCCTTAGATATACATTTTATGTGTCTAAAACGAACTTAACTGAGAACATAAAGTGCGAAACGAGATGTATTTAATGCTTAATTTTGATAAAATATCACACGCCGGAAAGGGAGGAGTCGCATAGTTGGTCCATTGCACGGGTTTGCTAAACCCGCGAGCCGATTAGGCTCACGTGGGTTCGAATCCCACCTCCTCCGCATTTGGAGAGGTCGCATAGTGGACTAGTGCGGTCGTCTTGAAAACGACTATCGAGGCAACTCGATCGTGGGTTCGAATCCCACCCTCTCCGCAGGTCAGAACGGTAAGTGGGTTTTAGGAGTACATCGTATGGCTTTTGGTACGTCCAAATAAGCCTTTCGTCTTTAAGCATCAAGTTCCAACCGACTTTTTGAACTGCTTTCCTTTTTGCTTCTAAATCGTCGCTATTTAACATTTCGCGTGCCTGAAAAGCGATGGTGAAGAAGTCTTCTGCTAGTTCCAACCAAGTCCGCTGGCCTTCAAAACCCTCGTTAATTTTTGCCTGTAGTTGTTTCTGTTGTGCGAGTAGATTTTTCTTTTTCTCTACGAACTCCTCGGTGGTGATTTCCTCTCTTGCCCGCATTTTGAAATACCCGTCAAGCTCATCTTGAATCCTTTGAAATTGTCTTTGTTGACCTTTGACTACATCTGCACGCCTTTTTGCTTCGGACTCGTACTTTTTGTTGAGAAGTTTAATCCCAAGACACCATGTTTCCTCATCAATTGTCACCGGCGCGAGTTTTTCGTCTATTTGCTTCTCTAACTCCGAAAGTGTAATCACCGGCTGATTACAGGGGCTACAACGCCTGCTAGAGTGCGAATAGTAGTAGTCCTGCCACTCTCCTTTCTTTTTGTTAAATTTACGTTTGTGCTCGAAAATTACATTTGCTCCGCAACCACATCCACACTTCATTAGACCAGCGTAAGCCCAATCGTTTGTTAATTTCTTAGGCTTGGATTTGCTGGTCAAAACCGTTTGAACTTCTATTAAGGGTTCAAAACTTCCCCAGTATTCGTTCCCTTCGTGAATCATTAAGCCAAAATAGACGGTATTTTGTAGTATTCGGTGAAGGTGAGACTTACTGACAGGCTTGCCTCTGCGGGTCCTCAAACCCCACGAGAAGACTGTTTTTGTCATTTGGCCAAGAGAATACTTACCGGTTGCATATTCTTGAAAAGTTTTTCTTATAAGCGAAGCGCTTTCGGGGTCTGGCTCAATGTTACTTATCCCATGATTTCTAAAGTTTATATATCCAATTGGTGCAAGATTTGGGTACTCACCGCGTTCAAATTTACCTCTAATACCTCGCTTAACTACTTCGCTTAAATCATCAGAATACTTTTTACTTTGAGTAAATTCTAAGGCCATATAGAATTTATCGTCTGGTGTATTGCCGTACTGCTTAGAAGGAGTTTCTACCTGTAAAATTTTTTTATTGTCAACAAACCATATTACTTGTCCGCTATCAACCGGATTTCTGGCAACACGGTTTAGATGCCAAACTAAAAGAGCATTTGCCTCACCCTTTTCAAATCTTGCCATCATCTCATTGAACACTTTTCTGCCCGGAACAAAAGCACTGTTGCTTTCAGTAAGAGTTTCAACTATATTCAAATTCCATTTTTCAATATATTCTTTTAATTCTCTTAATTGGTCCGGAATAGATTTGATTTGCCTATCCTCAGCGTCCGATGATTTGCGGCAATAGACAAAGTATTTAAGATTGTTTGTTTGATTGTCGTTACTCATAATTAAAATGGCCGCCCTGGTGTGCTCACATCCTCGCGGATATGTCCAAGACGGCCATTAAAAACCCGCGGGGGTCGTGAGCACAATTTAATTATCTCAATTACCCTTTTTTTGTGCAAGGGCTTTTAGTTCCCTTTTTAATCTAATTCCTCTTTTGATGCGCATAGATATTTCTTCTGAATATCTTCTTACCATCAATTTTTTAAGCGATTCTATAAATTCTTCATTAGCCATTATTTCCACCTCCTCACATTGTTACTATTATTGTTACTATATAGTTACAGGTTACAGATATTGTTACTGTAAAAATCCTTGTAAGAAGTAACAATATAAAGTAACGATACCTTTAAGGTTTTTTGTCTAGTTCGTCCGGTACTATCTCTAGTCTTTCGTCTAGCCCCTCTGCTTCTTCTGCTGACAACCCACCAGACACCTGTGTATACTCCTCCAAAAAAAGATTCGTTACATCTTCCCAAAGAGATTTATTAGGTAAATAAAACGAAGTAAGAAAACCTTTCCCTGTAGGATATGCTGGGAAAACTACAGTCAATTTAGGCTTATCTGCGCGTCCAAATGTTTTAATCCTAATGGTAAAACCCTTAACCTTGCAAAATGGCTCATTACTTCCTTCCTCATAAATCCAAAGTTCTCCAAAGGCTACTAAATCGTCAGGCCTGTCAGAGGCTAATCTTACTTTAGTTTCCAGTTTTTCAATTGTGACTCCCAAGGGCATCTCCATATTTGTAGGCACTATTGGTTTTGAGCAAATAACCTGTCTTTTAATGTCCGGAGAGCATTTTGGTACGACTTTGCGTTGACTAACAGTTCACCGTACCAGTAATCATCTGTTATCTTCTGACAGAATTTCTTATCGGAAAAAACAAACCAGAAGAAATCGAATTGCCTTTCGAGTCGAAGGAGTCTTGCAGACTTACAAATTAGTGCGGCAGATTCCCCTAAGTCCTTAGTTTTATATTCTTGAGGCATTATGTTTTTCATACTCTCTCCATCTGAATTTTGCATATCCTTCAACGAGTTCGACTAAATTTTCAGCTATAAGCACAATTTCCCCATCGGACAGTTTTCGTTTGTAGCGCGGGGCAAAAACTTTTTGAATTTCATCTTTTAATTCTTTTGTTAACCACTCCATAGTTTCCAAGGTATCAGGGCTTAGGACGTTTGAAAAAGCCGAGTTATTGGGCGTGTAGACTTCCGGAGGAAGGTTAGAGAAGATGTAAGTTTCCGCTATGGATTCTTTTGCAGTGGTTTTTGGTATTGCTTGATAGCTTTTCTTACCTTTTCTGCATACTTTTCAATATCACGCAAGTGTCTAATATACTCAGTGGCCAGCTTGTCAGGGACATTTTTAATATGCTTTTCAGCCTCCTGCGCCTCTCTGTAATACTTAACGCCCTTATTGTCTGCAATGGCAATATCCTTGTAATTTTTCCCGTCCAAGTTTCGCCAATACCACTCCCTGTCCCTCTTGATGTTACTTATAGTGTCTGGATTTAATATCTTTCCCCAAACTTTTTCATAATACTCAAATGATTTCTCGCTGTTTTTAAAAGAACGAAAGGCTTCAACAATTTCCGTTTCTTTCGTCCAAGGGGAAAACCTTAATTCAAACTCTAAAAGCCACGGGTATGCCGGGGCGATAGGAGATATACTGATAGGGATACCCATCGGTGTCGTGTTTATATAGACGCTCTCGTAGTCTTTATCAGTAACTTTGCCGCAAACTGTAGCAACAATTGCAACTCTCACAAAAAAGCGGGGACGGTGATACTTACTTGTCAAATGTAGCATGTCAAAGTGGAAATCCCATTGAGGCAGTATTCGGTAGACGCGCTCTAGCTCTTTCTTGGCCTGGGCTGGTATTCCCTCTCCGACTTTGAACCTATACTTATTCTGATATTTGGCAAGTTCTTCGTGATGCTTTTTAAATAGTATTTTGGAGGGTTTGTGGAACTTATTGCTGTACCAGTCGTAATACTTCTCGTAAGGTACTACTAAACTATTTTGAACCCATTTCTGCCTTAATTTAGCTGCATCTTCTAAAAAATCAGCCTTATCAACTAAAAAGGCTACATTAGCGAATTTCTTGGGGTCTTCTATCTCAATTTCAATCTGGGTCATATACATCTACATAATTACTAACTGGCTATTTTAGCATTTGAGCTGGGGCTGTCACTTGCTGGCGCGAGAGAACCACAACCATTGGAAGCTAAAAAGTCCCCTTGACACCGATGGTCAAAATGGTTAGTTTACTCAGGTTCTTACTCTCCTCGTGAGGCTGTCTCACCATTTTAAATTGCCGGCTAATAAGTCTACTGACAAGTAACGGTCATAATAGTTGATATGGTCGAAATGGGGAATATGGGAAGTAGAAACGTGCTTAAAGGCATTACCAGTGCGATGATTTTGGCCGGCCGTTTTGACCGGTGAGGCTCCCCGCCAGTTGTTATGGGTTTGAGCCAGTGCTGGTGTATGGATTTCTTGTCCGCTAGCGACTTCTTGAGCTTTGATATGTTGACGTCTTTAGGCTCGACCATATTAGTAGCCCTATTTGTGTATTTGAGAGACTCAACTGCCACAAACAAGCCGCTAAAAATCTTCTATTGTTAGAGTTTCATTGATTTCTGTTTGTGTCGATAGGTATCTCAATTCGCTATTTACCCGTTGGTCAAATTCTGTCTTATCTTCTTGTAGAGTACCCCCTATCAATTGTTTGAACTTATCTTCATATTTTTTAGCCAAATTAGGGTTTTCTTTCTGAACCATATAATATGCCAGTGCATCTCTTGAATCTGGGTAGATGAGATGCGAGAAAATCATAGTATCGCCAAGAGCAGGTACTAGGAGTGAAACAAAATCGTCACCGCTGTACTGCGAAGCATGGTGTTTAAGAGCGTATTTAATCCAAGCAAGTACAAGGTAAAACGACTCTCGTTTGTTAGGGAATCTATTTCGTGCGCCATCATAATACTGTTTGATTGCATAAATGATGGCGTCTCCTTTATTGCCAAACCCAAACATATTCATATCCATTTAAACTTTTCTCGAAGGTTCAGGTTTTTATTTTCATAATCACTTAACAGCTTTTTCTAAGGCGGCCCTGATTGTGTATTTCAATACTTCGACTACTAAAAACAAACCACCAAATACTAAACTTATTTTGATGCTAGTCGTTATCAACCAAGATATAATGGGCGCCAGTGAGTTGTTGTCTGATTTGTCCAGCCAGCCTTGATAAGAAGATGAAAGTGCATTTTTAATTTGGCAGTATTTTTTTTCTATTGCTGTTTCGGGTTGTCCCTCTCCGGCTATAAGACTGCAATTAAGTTTCACGTCTTTTTTAATTGTTTGCCAACTTAATTTTCGCTCGCATGATATTTCAGTTAACAATCGACTTTCAATTTTTAGAATTGATGATTCCGTAGGAGTTTGGCCTTTTTCAATACATTCTTTAAATTCTGGAAGCGCTTTTATTTGGCTATCTGTTAACCTTACCTGAACTTCTTTGGTTTTTACCTCTTGAATTTGTGGGGATAATTCTGCCAGGCGTCCTCGAAGCTGCCACTTTTCTTTTACATCTAAGAGATACCCGAGCGCAGACAAAATAATTACAATGGCAATCAAGACAATAAATAGCCCTAATGGAGCTATAAACAAACCTAATAACAGTTTTTCAAACCTAGTTAGCTCACGAATCCAGCCTGCAAGACCAAACGATACTTTTTTGGCCAATCTTGAAGCTAATTTCCTCATAAGTTTGGCATAAATGCCAAAGACTTCTTGGCCAGAGTTTGGCATAAATGCCATATGATGTCAATAAAAGTCTCCGAGGTTACAGTTAAAAGAAAATTCGGAGAGCGGCTGAGGGAACTTAGAAAGAGTAGGAGTCTATCTCAAGAGAAGCTGGCATTTGAAACCGGCATGGACTTGACTTCGATAAACGAGATAGAAATGGGCAGGCGAAGTCCAACCTTGGTAACAATCTGTAAAATCGCAAAAGCACTTAAAGTGAATGGTGGGCAACTGCTTCCCTTTTAGCAAGCCGAATTTGGTCACATTACCCCTTGACATGTGACCATCTGGTCATATATACTATGACCAATGAGTGACCAATCCCTAACACCCAAGCAATTGGAGACCCTTCAGAAAATCGAGAAACATATCGATGCTAATGGTTTTGCTCCCACCGTTGCTGAGTTAAAGACTACCCTAGCCGTTTCTTCAAACCAAGCCGTTATAAACCATCTTGACGCCTTGGAAGGAAAAGGCTACATAACTCGAGAAAAAAGGGCCAGAGGAATTAAAGTAACTAAGCCCTCTTCTTCTGGTGATGAGGGGAACAGCCTTGTTAGTATTTTAAGTGAAATAACTAAAAATAGGCAGGCTAGTAATAAAAAGGTGAAACCGCGAATGTTATTTTCAAGCCCTTATGCTCTTAGCGATGCTTCAGGGCAAGTAATTCATGGAAAAATCGACAATGAACAATACTAAACCAAAAAAACTAGATTTGCCTAAGCCAGTAGTTAGCCCAACGGTGCAAAGCCAAATTTCTGGCAAGGATAACCAAGGACTTATGCCATCTCCTGATGGATTTACTAAAAAAATACCCCCTCGGTTTGCCTTAAGAGAACAAAGAAATAGAGCATTGAGGGATGTCTCTGAAAGTAGAAATGCCCAGATAATGAATTTGATACGAGAAATTGAGAAAGAGCGCAGCTCAAGCGTAATAATCTATTTTTCCCGCAATCTCTTAAATAGCAACGAAGTAACTAATTTTTACCAATTATTTTCAGGTAACAGCAAAATTAAGAACCTGGACTTAGTTTTGCAAAGTAACGGTGGAATTGCCGACGACGCTTTTAAAATGGCTAGGCTTTGTCGGCAACACACAGAAGGTAAGTTTTCAGTGTTAGTTCCTTATAAGGCAAAGAGTGCAGCAACGTTACTAGCACTGGGGGCTGATGAATTAGTCATGGGTCCGTCATCAGAAATTGGTCCAGTTGACCCAATGATTTACGTCAGAATGCAAGATGGGAACAATTATCTTGTTCCTGCACATTCAATTAAAGATGGTTTGGATTTTTTTGAAAGCAGAATAAAAATACAACCGGAAACAGCAGCCATATATTCCCAACTGATGGAAAACCTTGACGTTACAGTCGTTGGGGCATACCAGAGAGCTATCGAGAGTTCAAAACAATATGCATCCACCTTATTGCAAGTTGGGCTATTAAAAGACAACCAAGATAAGGTAGAGGAAGTTGCAAAAGCGCTTGGGGAAAAATACAAATCTCATGCTTTCGTAATTGATAGAGATACTGCCAAGGAGGAGTATGGGCTGAATGTTTTAGATGCTCCTGAACCGCTTTGGGAAAAAATGTGGTACCTCTATAATTTACTCGATGTATGGTTGGAAGAGGACCCAAATTTAGGAACAATAATTAAAACTTCAAATTCAGAGGTGTTTATCAGCTATGCGCCAATGGAAGGCCCAAAAACCAATGAAAAAAAATAAAGATAAAATCACCAACTCGACAATTCCACAGTTACAGTTCGCAGTCCTGTGCGATGGAGTAACAGCCCTTGACCAAAGAGGAAAAATATCATTCGTGGGTGTATTTGACAAGTTTTTGCGACCAGGGATTATTCCCCACTTTTCTTTGGTCATTGGTTGGAAAAACGGTCGAGGAATGTTTAATCAACGGGTAAAATTCTTGGACCCTGATTTAAAACAAATACTTGAAACTCCTGACATGCCAATTGAGTTGAAACACGAAACTGATGGTACAAGAAGTATATTAAATATCGATGGCATGAATTTCACCAGCCCAGGTGTTTATTGGATTGAAATACTTTTGGAAAAAGAAACCGTGTTAAGTATTCCATTTGCGGTAGAGAAGAGTCCTACAATCAGCTGAGCTTGTGCTGGTTTATGAGATAGAGTAATAGGTTCTAATGTTGTCCATCAGGTGAACGCTTTACCGGCCCGAATTTTTGAGGCCGCTGGCTTTGCCGGTCGGAGTCCCCT
>Ga0075734_184_pt1 | contig 9223 bp, 12 predicted proteins | sample RifGroB1_FD_68426 | JGI IMG/M metagenome (GOLD analysis project Ga0075734, IMG submission 68426) | Microgenomates (Daviesbacteria) bacterium GW2011_GWB1_41_5
ACCTTCTTTTGTATACACTCTATAAAACGAAGAGCCAGCATTACCTGTAAAGTTCACGAACTTGCCTCCATAAGAGTCTTTACCGCTGATTTTATTCAACGTCAAACTAAGACTTCCTATATCACAACTTGGTGTTGAGCCTCCACTATCAGATTTCGTACCACAAGCCCCAACCCACGAACCATCCACATACTTTTCAGGAGTAGTATAATTTATACCATCAGTATTATCATACTGCTCAAACTTCAAGAGATAAGTTTCCGCATCACGCGTACTATTCCAAGAAGCAATAAGATATTCATGTGTTGATTTATTGTACAAAAGTCCAGTTAATCCAAAGGAAGTAAGCATGTCCTTATTAGCTTCTTCACCGATTCCAGTAAACTCTCCAGATGCATTTGAATACAAGAATGGAACATCAATTATACCATCTTTAACATCCGCTCTCAATCTCATTTTGGTAGAACCTGAATTGGAAACCGTAGTCATTTCAAAATCATCCTCTGAAGGAGTAAATTCATTAGCGCTGAATTTCAATGCTTTAAAGCCAGGCATAACTAATTCTGTTTCAGAAGTAAGAAATTCCTCGTCATCAGTTCTCCACTCAATAACAATAGAACTAATCTTTTCCTTGCCACTGGTAGATGTACCCATATTAATTTTTGACAACATTCCACTAACGGTGTTATCATTCAGCTTAATATTTGAGGCACTTGTCATTTCAAGTTTGCCAGAACCAATACTAAACTCGACTTTCTTGACACCACCTGAATAATCTTGCACCAAAATATCTTTGATGCCAATGTATGTGCCATCACTCAACTTATAAGTACCACCCTCAGCCAAAGAGCTGGTAGTCTCGCCGTTTATTTTCAGTTTAACTTCTGAACTGCCAATAAATACGATTTCAGCACTATAAGTCTTAGAACCAACAGAAACTGTTGTAGATTCGCCTTCACTGACAGTTGCAGTGTTAGCTGAGTCAAGCAACGTAAGCTTCACATTAGTAGCGTTCTTTGCATCAAGTACAAAATAATCGCGTCCAAGAAGCCTGAAATTAGTTGTTTCAAAGTCAACCAAATCTCCACTGCTCACATCAGACTCTGGCTGATCAATAAAGCTCAGCGTATAGTTAAGCACCCATTCACTGCTGGTCAAATTAATACCTACAGTCGGCTCTTTATTATTATAGTCGCTGTCTGCAAAATGTTGAACCTGCAATGCCGATCCTAACGTAACTTTTTGCTCAAAGTCATATTCAGTGTTTTCATCATTTGTATAAACACCATTAGCAAGCAAATCCTCAAGATCATCATCATCAACCGTACTGCCAAAGATAGTACTAATTACATTGCCCATGTTAAGTTTATCACTCGCTTTTGCAAGCAACACGTAGTCTCCAGTTGGAGTTGTACCTGCTGTGCTTGCATTGCCACTGCTAGACATAGCAGAGCTCAATGCAGTTGATATATCTGTGACTGCTCCAAGATCCAAATTGTTTTGGTAAACAATAGCAACGTCAGCTGCGCCATTCTGAACGAATGGAGCTGGGAAGTTTGCTGCTGCAGCAATTGCAACAGTAGATCCCAACATCGCTGCCGAAGCTAATGCGGATGCAATCTTTCTAAAATTAAATTTCATTTTTTTAACCTCCTTTCAACTGTGTCTATGTGGCAACCCCTCAGGGTCTCTCTTAGAGAAAGCCGCATTTTAATTAGCGACCCGCCAAGTGAGCCGTTCAATAGCTTTTTTGTTGTGCTATAATTCGGTCTCATCATTTAGATTTACGCTCAACGAGCGTTAGACAATGAACCCAAACCCTCTTTAAAAAGCTTTCTGTGATAGTTCGGTTATATTATAAGAGATATACCTAACAGTTGTATTTATTTATAAATCTTTGCTTGTTACTACTAAATTAAAAAACACATCAGCAAAAGTAGTTTATAAACAAAAAGAGGGTATATGGTATTATTAGTAGTATATGATAAAACAAAACATATATATACTGCATATACTTAACTAAAGCAGGATGGCGCAAAAAACCAAAACAAAAGAAATCACAATCACCGACGATAGAGGAGCATTCACATCATTCTTTAAGCGAATAGCAGGAGACAAAGGAGATTATGATTTCAAAGGAATTGCTTCATTGCGTAAATTGCTCTCAAATGAGAAAGCGCGCATACTAAATGTAATAAAATTGCGAAATCCTAAGTCAATTTATGATGTTGCAAAGATGGTTCAGAGAGATTTCAAGTCAGTTTCGGATGATATTAAGCTGTTGGAGGAGTTTGGCTTCATAGATTTAGTAAAAGAAAAAACCGGAAACCGCGAACGGCTCAAACCAGTGCTTATAATTGATTCTTTAAAAATAGAAATAAAAATTTAGCCGCATAATTTAGCGCTTACAATTATGCTCCCTGGAAAAGAAGGAATCCAGTAAGAGTTCCCAGAATATGAATTAGAGCAGTTTCCGGCAGTAATATTTAAAACAGGCTCAACTTGCTGCTGTCCGCTGGCATTCACAACATAAACCGCAGAAATATCATACCCTTTATATGGATAAGCAGGTCCAACAGCAAAACTATTGTTTAAAATTTTCTTCAGAGTATCTTCAGAAGAATCACATGAACTCATTCCATCAGCACAGGAGCTCCCGGTTTCATGGCACTCACGCAGAGCATCATCCAAAGGCAGATAACTCGCTCCTTCAGAAAGGGAGCAATTAGTAGTCTGCTCCATAGAGCTCTCAAGAAACTGATAAATTATTTCGCTTTCACGCTGTTGAGGTTTAGGATTTCTCAAAGAGATGCCAAGAAAGATAACCAACACAATAACTACAAGTACTACAATAAGCACAAAACCAACTATCTCCTCTTGTGCGCGTCTTTTATGCTGCACCTTCCACCCCCTCAAAGCCAATCACCACTTTGCCAAGTTCACATCTTGATTGTTCAATTGCCCCGTCATACCTGCACAAAGAAACAAATGCCTCATATGACTGATAGCCTGGTTTTTCAATTAAAGTAATTTCATTGCATCGTGGATAGCTCACAGTCGTGCATTCACTTGTTTGATATCGCGGATAAACTCTTACCAATTTCAGAAGCGCGACATCTTTCCAAAATCCCTGATAAGATGTCCTATTTTTCAATAAAAACACTTTATCTATATCGACGCATGAAGCGCAGTCCTCCCATGCGCTCCAAATAAACTCTGGAGTCCCAGACATCTTTCTTACTTGAGCAATCACCGCTTCCTGCCTTTCATCCTGTACATCCCCTTTAATTGAGCCGAGTCTAATAGAAACATAGAAAACAGCAACAATTCCAAAAAAAATCATCGTAGCAACTAAAACAAAGACCATCTGTTGTATCTTAAACTGCCCTTTAGAATACCTTACACTTTGCAATATTTCCATTGCGTTCCTCCAAATCATTAGCTAAATTAACAACTTGCTGTACAAATTCATGTGAATTATTTATTGCGCTTGCAACAACAAAACTTTGCAGGTCCTGCACTAAGTTATTGGAGCACCCGCTTCCCTCCAAATATGTCGCCTTTTTGGCATAAACTGCCCCAAGTTCTCCAGCTCTTGACATTAATCTTTTTATCTGACACTCATAAATCTCCGTATCAGAGAAAATAGCCGCCAAAAGCAGGGAGCCACCATAATAATAAACTGTTTCGCCATCCTTGCTGATGCTTCCCTGAATATTAGAACTGCTTCCTAAAGTATTAACATTTGTGTCGCATCCAATCATATTAAAACAGACAGTCTCAGCATTTTGAGGGCAGGCGCTCAAAGAAGTGCTTATATTCACTCCAACATCTTGCACTCCATCTCCAGACAAATCATTGATTTCATCTTCAATATCTGAAGGAGGATTTACAAAGCAATAATTCCCGCCATATAAAATAGTCAAATCAGCAATTTTAAAAGGCATTTCAAACGGTTTGACAATAGCATGTATTTTTTTCCCTTCTTCAACTCCACGTGAAAAAATATATTTATTAAAAGAAGTTTTTCGCACACTTTGCTCGCCCCAATCATTACCTATTAATTTTGAGGCAGTGCTTATCTGCTGTTTCCCAAAAACACCTTTAGCAGAGCAATTATTAAAAACACGAGTCTCATCAACAAATCGGATATTAACATATTTGCTGTCCTCCAAATTAGTTTCAATAGGGTGCAGTAGATTATCAAGCTCGGCAGCAACAAGTGTGTCAGAAACTTTCCTTTCAGTTCCAATCATTTTCGTCGTAATATAAATCGCAGAAAATAATATCACTGCGCCGGCAATAATCGCAAAAATCCACGAGAACGCCATTTCAATGCCTTTTTTATTCATTTTAACATCTCCACAAGCCAAATGATTTTTTTTTCTATTTTAGAAATAATCTCTTTAGTTTCATTAGCTTTGTTGTTGACGCTGTCATGAATCTTCCAGACATATTCCTTCCGCCCATAATATTTATTTCTAAAAATCTTCGCAGGAACATTATCGGCAACGATAATCATTGTGTCCATTTTTTTTAACAAATCTGTAGTTATTGGCTTAGGTTTTCCTTTTATTTTTAAACTCTCTAGCTATCTTTACTTCCTATTTATCTAATGGATAGTCTCCTGGAATCAATCCAGCGCTTGAAGCAGTATAATTCTTATTTTTATTAAACTTTTTAAAAAACGCCTCTGCAGTCTTGCTTCTAAATCTGTTATACTTGCATACAAAGAGTATATTCTTACTCATGTTGAATCTTCACCAAAGGGTCAAAATCCTCCTTAACAAACCTGATTCTAACTTTCCCGTCGCTAACTGCAAAGCAGTCAAACTCATTTGTCAGCCCGCCTATGTCAATTTTATCAACTTTTTTATAAGCAAAATCCCTTGCTTTACCCGGCGGATATAAAAACCTGTTAGTATTCTGCTGTTCAAATCTCGAGGCATATCTCTTTAGTTCGCGAAACTCATTTTCATACGCAGGATTATAACTGCTTCCCGCAATACTTCCAAAGCAGACCATATTTACCGAGCTGGGTATTAAAAAACTAAAAACTCTATTCGTTATTGAAGAAGCCCAAACATCGTCTACAGTTTCCTGAAATTTCTGGTGAAATAATGCAAGATTAGTGGTTTTGCCAATATTCAAAAAAGTCGTAATAGCATAAACAGCAACGCCCACAATAGCAATCATAATTATCACAGAGAATATCATCCCAAAAGACAATTCAATCACGCCTCTTTTATTCATAAAATGAACAAGTTCTTCTATAATTTAAAGGTTGTTGAAAGGAAAGTTTTATAAACTATAGCCACTATAGCCACTATAGGTAGCATGAAAATAACAACAATCCAGTTAAGTGAAGAGACCAAGAACAATATTTCCTCTTTCGGATCTAAAGGAGAGAGTTATGATGACATCCTTAAAAGAATTTACAGCATGGCAGTCAAGACTCAGTTAAGAGAATTTTTAATGTCCTCTAAAAACACAGTTTCAATAGAGGAAGCAAGAAAGCAGGTTGAGAAAGAGTGGCCAAGGTCGAAATAGTTCAGTCGCTATTAGATGAAATTAAGAAAAAGTTTAAAGGTGAATCTCATAAAATAATTGATTTACTGGAGACATTAGAAGAAAATCCTCACAAAGGGAAATCGGTTGGTCAAGTTGGAGGACTTCTAGTCAAAGAATTAAAATATGGCTCTTTTAGATTTTATTTTATTGTTGATGGAAATAAACTAAAAATATTTTCTAAGGAAGAACTCACTGATTTATTAATAAAGTTTGTCAGAATGTCAAGCAAGAATAATCAGCAGAAAGTCATAGATGAAATAAAATATATCTTAAGAAATCTAGACAATGAATGATTTTAATCAAATTAGACCAAATTTTATATCTAATCCTTTCCGTCATTAATCTTCCATGTAGAAAGCACAGGATTATTAATCGCTCGAGCTATGTTTTCAATTTTCACATCTCCAAGCTGTTTGTAAATAAAGTCAATTAAATTACTCGCGTCAATTTCAGAAATAACAGCAAACCGAACCACATTTTCTTTATCAACAGCATTTTCAGCGAGCACATTAAAATTCTTTTCTATTCCAAAATTTCTTATTCTTCTCCGGCATTTTACTCCATGCAACACCACATTAACAGAAGAAATCTCATAAACATCCCAAAGTATCAAATTATTCATTTAACAATAAGGAATATTAGCCAATTAAAATCTTTACATGGATAACTGACTTGATTGGGTTACATGCATTGTCAGTTATCCTTTAGAGAACTGAGTACTAAATGTTTCTTAATTAAGTCAGTTCTCTATATAGTAAATAATTTAAACCTAACAAAAATCAAATAATATGACTAAAATAATAATTGTCAGGCACTGCGAAACAATATTTAACTCATCGGGTAAAATACAAAGTTACTATAAAGACTCAGATTTTACAGAAAAGGGCAAGAAGCAGTTAGCACAGTTGGTCAGCCGGCTTAAAAAAGAAAAAATATCAGCAGTCTTCTGCAGCGATCTCGGTAGAGCCCTCAAAACAGCTGAAGCAATAGCAAAAGCTCATAATCTTAAATCAATTCCTCTAAAAGGATTAAGAGAGTGCGACATAGGCGACTGGCACGATTTGTCATCCAAAGAGGCGATAGCAAAATGGACTGTTTTTTACGAAGCCGAAAAAAAGAAAGGGGTAAAAAGAGAAGAAATCCGTCCGCCAAATGGAGAAAACAGTTTTGATCATCAAAAAAGAGTCATGGATATAGTAAATAAAATAGTAGAAGATTTTCCGAATGAAACAGTTGTTATCGTGGGGCATAGCGGAACAAATAAATTAATTATAAGCAGTTTGCAAAATAAGGACCCGGATGATTTTTACAATATTGAGCAGTCAAATGCAGGTATTAGTATAATAGAAATAAACGGAAAAACAGCTAAAATTATATCAGTTAATGACACTTCACATATTACAGATTAACGCAAACCCACAACTTTATTAAACCTCGAAAACCTTCGTGGCGCATGGCACTCACAGCACAAGAAAGCACAATGCTTCGTTCAATAACAGTCGCATCAGAAAACGACCCTACAAAGCCAGAGTTTCCTCCTGAAAATCCCAAATTCCCAGCAACTCCAACATATAAAATAAATGTTCCGGGCTTCACAAATGTCTGGCTAAAAGACGAAAGCAAAAACCCAACAGGCACGCACAAAGACAGAATGGCCTGGGAAATGGTTGTCACATATAGAGATTTTTTGCTTGCGAAAAAAGAAGGCTCAATAAAAGATAAGCTTCCTCAAATGTCGATAATCACATCAGGCGCGGCAGGATTTGCTATTCAAACGATGTTACGAAAATATCACTTGCCAAATTTAAAATGTTTAGTAGACATTCACCTAGACGAGCATTTAGTCAGAATGTTGGAAGCAATTGGATGTGAAGTTTATAGAACAGATTTATCAAGAAAACCATTTCATTGGAAAGAAATCTTAGAAATTTCCCACAATCCCTATGGTTTGGACGTTACTTCAAACACCGCTTTGGATCCGACAACAAGATATTACGACTGGTTAAGTTACGAAATCTTAAACAGTTCGCCAGAATTTTGCTTTATTCCATTTGGCACAGGAAATTTGTATGAAAATCTACTTAACATAAATAAAAAAGAAGTTCTTTCTGGTGTCCACGATCCAAGATTTTCAGGCGACGCGCAAACTCTCAAGCATTGCAGCTTTTTAGGAGCAACAGTTAACGACCCTAAAAGCAAAGCAGATAAGCTGTATTCGCCGCACTTGCCGTTCGTGCACTTTGACGAGCAATGGATTCGTATTTACAAATGGATTGGCTCCTGTGGTCCAGAAACAAACGTTTATGCAGTTCAAGAGCGTTATATCGATGAAGCCACAGCAATAGCGAAGCAAAACAATATAAATTGTGAGCCTTCCGGTATCGCCGGCCTTGCACTCTTATTGCAAATGCGCCATAAAGTTCCCAAAGATGCAAAAATTCTTATTGTCAACACAGGCAAGACAAAATGGCCTGAAAGAGCTAATTAATAACTTCAAGGGCAAGCTGGTCAAGAATACTATTAACACTCATAGCATGAATCACGAATTCCATTAATGTTGGACTTCTTAGTTCTTTCAGGCGCGACTGCCACTGCGAAGCCATTTCATCCGAATCTCTCAAAAATTCAAGGAGTTCTTTAGACATCGGACTCCTAGGCATAGTAAAAACTACCCTATACTTTTTAGAAAGCTCTCCAAATATTTCTTTTATAAATTCGCCCTGTTTGCGCGTATGCTCAACGGCAAGAAGAATTTCTCCAATCTCTGACAAGTGAATTGAGATTTGATGCAACGCTCCAACCATAGCATGCTCGCGAATCATCTGTCTATAGTCAGTCTTAAACACTCTCATAAGCGAGGGAGTATCAACAATCGCATTAAATAATTTCAAAGTAAATAAATAAACGCGGGCATTATACTGGTGCTGTGATTGCATCTCCAAAACATCATCTTGATTAAACCCTCTTGCAAAAAATGGTTCAAATCCGGAAATCATAGCTCGGACACCAACATCCAGCTTCTTAAGCAGAGAATAGGGAGAACTTTCAGTATCATAAGCAGAAAAATTCTTTAAGACAATAAACTTTTTTGTCTGTTCAATTACATCTAACCCAATAAAAGAATTCAGACGCTGTATAGTCTGGGCAGAATCATGTGCGACGGAATCTCCCTCCAGATTAATAGTGGTATAATTGTGCAAATAAGCCCGAACAAGCTCCCAGTAAAGTAACTCTTTTGTGTCCTTATCAACTTTGATAGTATGCTGTGCTTGAGGCAAAAACGCCTTCTCACGCGAAGTTCTAAGAACTAAATCTCCAAGCTCATTCTCTTCAATAGCAATCTCGTCTCCTTTTTCAAGCGCATTTCTTCTTACCCAAGCGATAGGCACAGCAACAGTGAAACTTGAAGCACCAGACTTCACAAGAGTTCGTTTTTCCATAAGTATATACAATATATACTAGTATAAAAATATATTGGTTAGTTATATTTACTATCTTTGACACAATCTCACATGAACGATCGCGAGATCGTAGGTTTTGTCTGCAAAGAATGCGGTGCAAAGTTAGCCGCAGGCACTTGTGGCGACCATCGCATAGAAACAGGCCATCAAGACTTTACTGAATTAAGAGGTTCAGAATGACTTTCAGTAGA
>Ga0075734_167_pt1 | contig 8123 bp, 10 predicted proteins | sample RifGroB1_FD_68426 | JGI IMG/M metagenome (GOLD analysis project Ga0075734, IMG submission 68426) | Microgenomates (Daviesbacteria) bacterium GW2011_GWB1_41_5
CGTCTCTGATCCACTATGGAATGGATATTCCGGTGAGACAGTTCTTAACTGGAAATTCATAAGAATCTTTGATGGTGTTGGAAATGACATAGACGATGACAGCGGCAGTTGCCAGCCACATCCCTCCAATACGTTCCCTAATGGTGCTCAAGAAGTTGGAAAAGATTATGTAAAGTTCAGGTTTTGGTGCACGAATGCTCCCGATGCGGAAGTATTGCACATGAATCTCTTCGTTACCTGCAAAGATCCCTTCCCCACACCTAAATTTGGCTCTTTCTATTCTGGATCTGGCTGGGGCGGAGGAACGACGACAAGCCCATATACTTTCCTCTCATCACTTTTCTCCGAAAACTATTGCTCTAGCGGAAGCAATAATCGTGTCTTTACAGACACTCCACCCTATGCATACTATGATATTACGAATACATGCACCCCTGATGGCCTTTACATGCTGAATGCATCTAAGTGCACTTCGAGCACCTGCACAGATAATGTGAAATTTGTTGTTCCGGTGAGCGTGCTTCGTGTTTTGAATGGGAAACTAACTCCCCCTTCATTTGGCCTTGTGATAGAGACTGGCGGTGCGGGATTCGCTAATCCTGGTTTTACTATTGTGCCAGCAGATCCTGGAAGCCAGTGCAATACAAACTATCTTAATGTTCCATGCAGCGTTGCGAATGGAAAAGTTGTTCTTGGAAACATCCCAGATATTTGGGATCTGAAAGTGAATTACACTTATCCTAATGGGGAGATTGCGTCTTCTCTTTCCGGCGGCAGCCAGTACAACTTTGATGCGCGCGTTCATTCTGCGCCTGCATCTGTCGATTACCTGACTCGCGTTAATGAGTACGAGTTGCGGGCAAACCATACAAAGGCAGAGACAGCTATCGCTCTTTATGATGCGCTCACTTTCAACGACGCGGTGCAGTTTCCGGCAAATGCGCCTGCATGCACCACCTATCCATATGGAGATGTTGCACTCAATTACTGGGCGTGCCCGGAGATCAAGAAGCTGAAGGATTCAGGAATATTTACCGAAAGCGGATTCTTCTATCCATCTGATTTGGTTACGAGGGCAAAGGCTGCGTTTTGGATTGTGAAGGGAAAATTAAAGGTTGATTCCGAGATAGTGCTTCCACCATGTCTGCAGAAATTCTCTGATGTTCCTTGCTCGCGCTCTGATGCGAATGAGATTAATTACGTTGCGACCACTATCGGAATTGAGAATGTGAAGTGTGGGGGAACAACTCCTTTTGGCGGTGCAGATCCATACAAGTTCTGCCCTGATTTCACAGTCGCAAGGTCTGACATGGCGAAGTGGCTGAAGGGCATTCTCAATACAGTCACAAATTACCAGACTTATTTTGATTCGAATGACCAAAGGATAAGCAGTTCGAGACAGGACACAATTGTTCTGGCAAAGATGACTGCCGGGTGCACATCAAATGCCGAGTGCGTTGCGCAGTATGGGCAGGGATGGACATGCAATTTGCAATCCGGAGTGTGTGAAGCACCCCCTCCGCTGGTGACGTGTAAGGATCCAGTAACCCAGGTAGTTATCGGCCCTGTCACAAACAATTATTGTTTCTATGATTCAAATGCAGCGCTTGGTCCAGCAGACAAGCTTTGGAAATGTACGATGCCCACACAGGGGACAGAAGGAGTATGGACTGAAACGATCTGCCCTGCAACTTGCTCTTTTGACGTAAACAATAATCCAATAGCCCCTCCAACCGCAACAGGCCTTTGTGCGGGAAATCCTGTGAAGAACCAATGCAGCGATGCTAGTGGAGCTCCTCCTGCGTTCTGTGTTGCTGGGGGAGGCCCTGTATGCGGAAATCAGATTTGCGAGCAGGGAGAAACTCCCCAATCATGTCCCGCGGATTGCCCCTCAGGTCCTGTGTGTGGGAATAATATTAAGGAGCAGGGAGAAGTATGTGATGGAACTGATTTGGGAGAAGTATGTGATGGAACTGATTTGGACGACCCTCCAGAATCATGTGCATCGCAAGGATTCACCGGCGGAACTTTAGCGTGTAAATCTGATTGCTCTGATTTTGATACGAGACAATGCAAGAATGAGAATTGTGAAGATAATGATAATTTGAATTTATGTTTGAACGATGCTTGTGTATGGGAGGCACTAGAGCCACCACAACCAGCAGAAGTGTGCAGGGCATGTGATTACTGGACTGCATGCTGGGATTATGATAATCCACAAACTTGTGATGGAACTGGCACAGGAGGGAACCCCTCCTTAAGCAATCCTTGCGGAATCTATCAGTGGGATGGGAAGGAAGGAGTCTGCGAGTGGGAGACAATACAAAATGTTGAGCAATGTGTCTTCAGATCAAATGATATTGGGGGTGGATCTTCGATATATGTGGGCGGTATTGAATGGGGAGAATGCATCAGGGGTGAAAGGACAGGAACACAATATGTGCTTAATGAACAAAGTGGAGATACAGAGCCAATACAAGTGTCGGCAAAATGCCCATCCATAATTCCTATCGCATTCATAACGAAAGAGACAGCGATAATGATAATAATGCTCTTGGTCGCATATTACTTCTATACCATGAAGAAGAGCAGTCAAGGGAAGCAAGGGAAGACTAGGGGCAGGGGGAAGTAAATAATTTTCCATCACTTTCACGAGAAAAGCTTAAATATTTTACTCCATACTACTTTATATGCCAACCTTGACTGAGATTTGCGAGACTGAAGACACAGAAAAGAATGAGAAAGGTTACAGAACCTTTGCAGAAATCTATTTAGAGGAACCTGCACCACAAGGAGAGCTTCCTGGAGAACAAAAAATTTATGCAACACTTCCATGCCCAGAACCGACTTTTTGTTATTTTAGAGGTATTCCTTTAATAGATGATGCCGATTTTTTTGAAGTAGGTGGATAATTCGCTAGAAATCACTTTTAGGTTAAGAATAGCTCACAATGAAAGATCTACTAATCTTCAGTTATAGTGGTGATGCTCATGTTCAAGCAGTACGCTCTCATTTGGATATAATCGGGGCAAAGTATTCTCTATTTAATACAAATGAAATTCCAAAAGCGCATTACATCACCTTTAGTTCTAAGAGTATGGATTTTATAGTTTACAATAAGCAATGCAAAGGAGAATTTGCTGTAGATGGTTCTTGGAATATATGGAATAGAAGAATCTTAAAGTTAGATTTTGGAGATCCTATTCCAGATGGTTTAGCAAAAGTAATCGACACCGAAACAAGAAAAACATTAGAAGGGTTAATGTTTTCTCATAGTGGCAAAGTTATTAACGACCCAAGAGCCAATTACAAAGCCCAGAATAAGTTAGATCAATTGAAAGTGGCCAAAGACTTAGGGAAAGATGTTATCGTGCCACCCACAATTGTTTCAAATAACCCTCGAGAAATCAGACAATTTTATGAAGAAAATGATGGAAGAGTATGTTTTAAACTACAAAAAGGCGAAATCATTGATTTAGAGGGCAAGAAATTCACTGTAATGACAAATCTTGTTAGGGAAGAGCATCTGAGAGATACGGAATTACTAGAGCAATGTCCACATTTATTCCAGAAATATTTTAGTAAGGAATACGAAGTAAGGGTTACAACCATAGGTGACAAATCCATAGGAACAGCAATCCACTCCCAAGAGTCAGAAGTATCTAAAATAGATTATAGGAGATATGACTTTAATGTCCCTTATAAAAATATAAATCTGCCAGAAAATGTCGCAGAGTTCTGCAGAGCCATGTTAAATCATTATGGACTTGATTTTGGAGCTTTTGACTTCATCGTATCTAAAGATGGCCAGTATATTTTTCTTGAACTTAATCCTAACGGGCAGTGGTTATGGCTAGAGCAATTAAGTGGCTTTAAAATAAGCGAGGTTCTTGCAGAATACCTTGTATCATAAAAAGCTGCATGGAGAAACCTTTCTCAACCTGTACTCAAAATCATAACCCTTTATTTTTGAAGAGAATATTCCCCCCCGCCTTAATTTTTTATCTTGAATATCGCGAATTTTTAGATTATAGAATCTTCCGCGAATTGGTGCAAAATTAACAGTAATCAGGTCATTCCTTAACCATTTTTTGAGGTAATATCCACAAGGTTTAAGCTCTCTTTTATTTATCCTTACTATTTCCTTATTGGCATGGATATTCCCAGTAATAAAAATATTTATCCCGCCTTTGAGATATTTCTTTATTTCTTTATACATAAAATAGTCGCGATCAACTTCCTTATCAGAATCAACGCAAATAATTTTTATTTTAGGATATTTGCTCTGTAGATTCTTAATATTTCTAATTAAAAACAAGTTCTCTTTACTATCTCTACCCTCTTTTAATGGATTCCTAAAAAAAGGAATTTCGTACAAATATTGCTCGTTATTAGTCATCAAATACCTATCAACGTACTTCTGTTGAACTTTTGGAATCTCCAAAAAGACAAAATTTATCTTTCTTGCCACCCCCCTTATAATGCTCTTTACCTTTAGCGGGATCTCTTTTGTGCCATGAATCTCTCCAAGAAGGATTAACCTATGACTTTCTAGAATTTTGATAAAATTCCCAAAAGGAATGCGCTTTTCCATGGTGCATAGTATAGAATCTCAAATTAATAAAACTTCCCCACTTCAATTTTATTAATTAAAGCAAGGAAATAGAACTTCCCCAGAGAAAATTTTATATATTCTAGACACGTTCAAATACTATGCCAACAAAAGAGAAATTGGAAGACAGAATAAGTAGTGAAGAATTCAGAAGAGCCGCTAGAGCTACTGAATTTTATTTAAATCAAATTAAAGGGGGAAAGTGCGTGACTATGAGATCTGCTGCAAATAAGTTCAATACAGACATATTTTACATAACTGACTTTATGGCAGAATACGCTGGAATGCCTTCTGATAAAGAAGAGGCAAAGGAGATTCTAGGAGACTTATTGCAGAAGAAGAGAAAAGGACTCTATTAGTTTAGGGATGTATTTCGTTCTATATTTCTCGTTCTCTAACTTCTTTAAGTAATCTATTGTATCCTTCCTTGAAAAAATGCTCTTCTTCTCAGCCAACTCGTATAAAGTGATGATATCTCTTGCACCACCATAAATAGCGAAAGAATTTACAGCCCCTTCATTTGCAAATAGCATCTCATCTAAATTTGAGAAGAAATGATAAGTTACAAAGATTTCTATATCTCCCCTATCTTCCGATCCAGTCCACTTTTGCCACTTGTCCGATAATAGCTTTAGTTTACCTTCTTCGTATTCAGAAAGGATTATTTTGAATTCATAGGTGAATTGCATGATAAAGAGACTAGAGAATACCATCAGAAAAATAAAGAGCAGGTTTACTACTATCCTGCAAGATTGAGCAAGCTTTAGTTTTCTTTTATCCTCATGTAATTATTCATTTGTGGAATTTTCTCCTTGGAAAATCTTATATATCTTAGAAGCATCTATTTACCATGCCATTTACAACAGCTGAGAAAAATGGAGAAAGGAGAATCAGTCCAGAATACAAGGCTCTAGGCGAGTATTACTTCCATGGAAAAACTTTGGAAGCTTCAGCAACATTGTCTGGATTAGAGGCTTCAGTTCTAAAGGAAATGATTGTAGATATAAATAAAAGATCAATTCTGGCGCTTGCTGACCTTGATACAGGAGATATAAGTTCTGGAAAGGCCGCAGAAAACCATGGTCTTAGTAGAAATGAGTTGTATGGGTTTGCATTTAAATACGAATTCAATCTCAACCCTAAAGATATAGAAAGTAAAGAGAGGATTAAAGCCATTCTAGAAGAAAATCAAACCCTTCCTGTTTGAATCTTTCCCTTACTATGGAGATGTAGAAATGAGGCCAGAACATAAAGCATTAGGTGAATACTATTTTCACGGAAAGACTATAGATGAATCAGCGAAATCAGCTGGATTAGACTCTTCGGAATTAGAGAAGTTAGTGCAAGACATAAATAAAAAATCAATTCCGGCTTTGCAAGAATTCTACGCAAAAGGGGGAAGTCATGGTTATATTGCAGATAAATACGGATTAAATCGCAATGAGCTGTACGCCTTTATGAGTAGACATAAATTAAACAAAAATTATGAAGATGAAGAAAGCAAAATAAAAATTATGGCTCTAGCAGAAACCCAAAACCTTCCACTTTAAACTTTTCGACTATTCTTTGAGAGGGTCTAAATTCTCGTGTCATCCCCGCAACAAATATTCTCGCTTCTTTTTCATCTAAAACATCATTTCTAATTGCTAAATAAGATAACTCTAGGACATTTCTTACTACTATCCCTTTATCTAGGAAAGCCCTTTCTGCCTTTTCATCCTCCATTAAAAGTTCTTCGTAGCCCCCATCTAAATATAATGCCGCGCATGTAATCTCTCCTAGTTGAATGTTGCCCTTAAATTCTTCTAATAATCTCTCTAGTGCAGATTTTGAAGGAGTTCTCTTTATGATAAACTTTTTTTTGAAATGAACTAGTTCTTCTGGGTAAAGCATTTCTTTGTCGTAAACATAATTCGAAGTTGATATGTCTGAGTACAGACTTGTCAGTAATTTAAGACCATCCATACTAAATACATCGTACAATCCGATTATGGGTGATGTGTTCGTAATTATTTTCATCTTAGTTCACATAATGAATTTTATTGCAATATACGTTCTCTATTAATTGCCTAGATTGGCCTTTTATTTCCGTGCTGTAGTTTCTACCACAACAAAGTTACTACTGGCCAGATAAGAAAATAGAAAGGTTTAAATAGGGGCTTGACTTGTAAAAATAATGAAAAATATGGCTAGGGGAATTACACTATTTTCAATGCTTATTATAGCAGCTTTAATTTTAACAGCATTCTCCCTAGCTCAAACTTCTACTATAAACCCTACACCTGGAGCCAGGACTAATGTGATTGTGCAGATTGAGAGCGGAAGATCTCCGAATTCTGTTTTGTCTTTTCCTGGATTTGTGCTCAAGAGGGAGATAAATTGGAAGACAGAGAAATATATTGTCGGAAGTGTTCCTACTGAAGATTTTGTGAATGTAGGGAATCTTCCCGGAGTTGTCAGAGTTTATGAAGATTATGAATTGCCACTTTCTCTAAACCAGACAGTTCCTTTGATTGGAGCAACGCAACTTCATCAGCTTGGAGCAAGAGGGCAGGGAAGATCAATTTGCATAATTGACACTGGAATTGATTATACACATCCTGATCTGGATGGGGGAAAAGTTGTGAATGGTTATGATTTTGTCTCTGGCGATGCAGATCCCTTTGAGGCTTATGGTGCTATCGGGTCGCATGGAAACTGGATATCTATTATTGCTGCTGGCCTCCTGATGCGAGCATTGTTGCAGTGAGGGCGTGCACTGGCGGAACTTGTGCTGTAAGTAATATAATCTCTGGAATGCAATTCTGTGTGGAGAACATTTGGGCTAATAGCATAAATTCAATATCAATGTCACTCGGTGGAGTGATTCCGCAAGGAAATGATTACTGTGATAACACTCCCTTACTTCCACACTTGATGACAGAGCTCACGAACGAGGCTGTTGTAATGGGTGTTGTAGTTACTGCTGCGACAGGAAATGAAGATAACTTAACACACATCGCATGGCCTGCGTGCATAAGGAATTCTACTGCTGTTGCAAGTTCTCATAGCAGATGGGANTGCAAGTTCTCATAGCAGATGGGATAATACGACTCAGGGAAACAGAAACGCCATCACAGACCTCGTAGCACCGGGATTTGTTCAAATAATCAATCCGGACCAGACCCCAATATGGGCTGGTGGCACCTCCATCTCCGTGCCACATGTAAGCGGATCCATAGCACTCATCCAGAACTTCCTTGAGCAGAACCAAAAATATGCGACTCCACAGGAGATAGAAGATGCACTCAAGCTTACAGGCAAGCCAATCCAGGATGCTCTTCCACCAAATGGAACAGGCCTGACTTTCAAAAGGATAAAGGTTTATGATGCCGCAATCTGGCTCAGGGACAATGTAGGAAATCATGCTCCATTCATCCTTGATTTCTCTCCTGCTCAGACAAATTTGAATCTGCAGAGAGGAGCACAACAGACTTTCACCCTGAGTGCAAGAGATAATGATCCTTTCGAT
>Ga0075734_182_pt1 | contig 8067 bp, 9 predicted proteins | sample RifGroB1_FD_68426 | JGI IMG/M metagenome (GOLD analysis project Ga0075734, IMG submission 68426) | Microgenomates (Daviesbacteria) bacterium GW2011_GWB1_41_5
TGATTTCATCTCAGGAAAAGTCCCAAGAGCACCCAAGTTTGTTCGCAATCTTGGTTTGGAATGGTTATTTAGGCTGGTTATTCAGCCTTGGAGAATAAAAAGACAGCTGGCGATTCCGGCATTTCTTCTTCTAGTTTTTAAAGAGAAACTTAAAAAAAACCTAAAAATGCTATAATTGAGCGAAGTTTATGAGAATTCTCTACCTCCAAATGTTTCCCTTAGAGGGCTCAGGGTCCGGTACTTACGCTCGTGAGTTAGCTAAGGAAGTTGCGAAGAGGAATCAGGTGGCCATGGTCGTTCCCGATAAGAGGAAAATCGAGGGCGTTCGAATGTTCCCAGTTGAGCTACCCATAAAAATTGCATTTACGGGGCATCCTGAATGGCCTGACTGTCGGCTTTATACAAAAGTCGGGGGAAAAGATCTCTCAGAAAACTACCTCACTTACTTTAGAACTATCTTAAAGGCAGTTAATGAATTTGAGCCAGATATTATTCATGTTCATCACCTTATGCCTCTAACCTGGATTGCCCGTTTTATCAAGATTGCTTATGGATTAAATTTTATAGTAACTGCGCATGGATCTGAGCTTCCAACTCTTGAAAAGGACAAAAGATATCCTTATTTAACCTCAGAGGCGCTAGCAAAAGCTGTAAGAATTGTACCGAATAGCTTTTGGACTAAAGAATGGATGCAGGAAATCTTGACCGCAAAATTCGGGCGTAAAATCAGAGTAATTCCAGGCGGAATAGATCTGTCTCTTTTCCCTGATGATTTTGACATAAAAGAGGTTGAAGACAAGTTTAAGCTAAATGGTCGGAACCTGATACTTTTTTCCGGAAAACTCACCAAATACAAGGGGGTTAAGTATCTAATTCAGGCTGCCAAAAACATAGATGCTGTAATAGGAATAACAGGAGACGGCCCAGAGAGAAAAACCCTTGAGAATTTAACAAACGAGCTTGGTCTCAAAAATGTCAGATTTTTTGGATTTGTGAGAGAGAAAGATCTAATCGGACTTTATTATAAAGCAGATGTTTGCGTTGTGCCCTCTGTCTGGGATGAGCCCCTAGGATTGGTAGTTCTTGAGGCAATGGCATCACGTACTCCGGTTGTAGTCACAAGAAAAGGCGGAATACCTCTTATGGTAAAAGATGGATACAATGGTTTGTTTGTCCGTCCGCATAATGCACGGGAAATAGCTGAGAAAGTTAATCTTCTGCTCTCTAATCCTGAAATGAGAAACAAAATGGCCGAAAAGGCCAGACAAACAGTAGTTGAAAAATTCACTTGGGATCGTATTGCGGCTCGCTATGAAAGAATGTATTATGAATTTAGGAAACGATAATATAAATGAATATTGCATATGTTTGTGTTTCCCACAAACCAATTTCAATAGAAACAACAGGTGGAATAGAGACATTCACCATATATCTTTTAAACGCACTTATTAATCTTGGTCACAATGTAACTCTTTTCGCAGCAAAAGAGACTGATTTAACAGCTTTCTCGCCTAAATTAAAATTTGTACCAATATTTTCTCTTGCAGATCTTGGTAAAAAAGAAAGTGAAAATCTCGAGTCAAAAGAGTTTACCCTTAACTACGCCTTTTTTCAGTATGCCGGAGTGGCTAAGGTATTAATAGAAAAAGAGACTTTTGATATTATTCACTATAGTTGTGCTCAATGGTACGCCCCTTTTCTTCTATCGGACGGAAAAACAAAAACCTTAACAACTATACATGTAAATAATCTTCGGCCTTCTGCCATATCATATCTGTTTAATAATTTTCCAAATAATTATATTGCAAACATTTCCGATAGCTCGAGTATGTCATTCCAAAGCTATCCAAAGAGGAAAACCGTTTACAATGGAATTGATCTTGAATACTTTCCGTATCACAATTCGCCCGATGATTACTACGCTTGGCTTGGAAGAATAGCCCCGGTTAAAGGCCTGAAAGAAGCTCTTCAGGCAGCTAAAATAGCTGATGTTTCTCTTCAGGCAAGCGGACCGCTAGACTTTATGGAATATTACAATAAAGATGTAAAACCACTTCTTGATGCCAAACGTAAGCTCATCAGGCCCCTAAATTTTAGAGAGAAAGGTATGTTTTTAGGTAAGGCAAAAGCAGTTCTTATGCCGGTAAATTGGGAGGAGCCGTTTGGCCTCGTGGCTATAGAAGCTATGGCTTGCGGTACACCGGTCATAGCATTTGCCCGCGGCGGTCTCAAAGAGACAGTTGTAGATGGGAAGACAGGATATCTTGTTAATTCAGTAGAGGAAATGGCAGAGAAAATAAAACAAATAGATAAGATCGACAGAAAGAAATGCCGTGAGCATGTTGAGAAAAACTTTTCCTCACAGGTTATGGCTGAAAAATACGCAGAGTATTACCAAGAAATACAAAAAATATCATGAAAATTGCTCAAGTTGCTCCAATATGGTACCGGGTTCCGCCCAAAAAATATGGAGGAACTGAGCTTATTATCGCTAATCTAACCGAAGAATTGGTTAAGCGTGGTCACGATGTGACTTTATTTGCAACCGGAGATTCAATAACCAAAGCCAAATTAGCGTCTATAGTACCGCAAGGCATCCTGGAGCTCGGAAAAACGTTTGAAAGTTTTGCCTACCCCTTGTACCATTCACTCGAGGCTCTTGAAAGAGAGAGTGAGTTCGATATCATGCACTTCCATTTCACTAACAAATTTGATTATGTTAATTTGGCACTTATACGAAATTTGCAGAAAACGATCACGACGCTTCATGTTCCTATGCCTGTAAAAGAAGAGTTACGGGATCGTCGAGAACTTCTTGAGGAAAAATTAGGATCAGTTAATTTCATTTCAATAAGTGACAACCAACGGGCAGGGTTCAAACTTAATTTCGTCTCAACAGTCTATAATTCAATCGAGGTAGATAAATTCCCCTTTACGGAATATACAGATTCAAATTCCATTATTTGGATTAGCAGAATCTCATATCAGAAAGGAGCGCTGGAAAGTATACAGCTAGCAATAGAATTAAAACAGAAACTGGTACTCGCTGGTGAGCTCGACATAAATGCTCCGAAAGACATAGTTTATTTCAATGATAAAATTAAACCTCTTCTTGATAATCCTTTGATTAATTCTGTAGGAGAATTGGATTTTACTACAAAAACCGATTATTTTAGGGATTCAAAACTATTTCTTTTCCCTGTTCAGTGGGAAGAACCGTTTGGTCTTGTCATGATTGAGGCAATGGCCTGCGGGACACCGATAGTAGCTTTTGCGAGAGGATCAATACCCGAAGTAGTAATAGATGGAGAAACCGGTTTTATTGTCAACCCTTCGGATAGTGACATACGCGGAAATTTTATCATCAAAAAAACAGGCAAAGAAGGACTTAAGGAAGCTGTCGAAAAAATTTATGCTATGTCGGAAGCGGAATATAGACAAATGAGGCTGAATTGCCGAAAACATGTAGAAGCAAATTTCACTGTCGAGAAAATGGTGGACGGATACGAAAAAGCCTACAATGACTTAATTGCTGGTCAATAAAACAAAAAAGCTATGGATGGAGCGCCTACGGAATTAGCAGTAAATAAAAATGAATCTCTGGTAGAAAGCGGAGATATAAGAATAATAAAGCCAAATTCTCCTGCAATACCCGCTTCTGAAGGTAGTCATCTCCAGGTTACTACCGGCGAGCAGGTTCCATGGAGACAACGGCCTGCCAAAGAGCTCTTAAGGATGGCATTTTATGCTTTACCAACTGCAAAAGTGCTCGCAGAAGGAAGGGGTAGTGAGGATCTCTGGGCGAATATTCACTTAAATAGTAGGCCGCCATTCGAAGGAGGAGTGAATGTTTTTGGTAGAAATCCGGAGTCTGCGACTGGATGGGGGAAGCCCGTTACTTTACGTGACTTAGCTGATGGAGTTGTGCCTGAATCAGCGGCGAAGCCGGCTGAAGGGCCGGTTTTAGATCGTTATCTTCATCAATGGGAAAGATTATTGCCACAGGTCGAGTTATTCCCGGAGGGAGTTGGAGAGCTTCCTTCGGAGAGTCAAGAATTTCAAGAGGAAGATCAGGCTCTTGGACCAAATGAAAAACTCATCTGGGCAAACGGTAAATTTAGCCTGGTAGTGATTAAGTCGCCTCATTTATCAGGCCTACATCTAGTAGTTCATCCTAATCAAAAATATTGGGGAGAAAAAGGTGGTTTCAAAAGGGCGTGGCAAGTGGATAAATCTCAAGATGGCCAGGGGGCTCCTCAGGAGCATGTTCAGGGATTTCTTGAAGCAGTAGCAATTATAAATGGTGCGGAAAGAGTTTTAATTGAAGAAGGGAAGTTACCTTTTTATAATCCCGAAACCCATTTTAGCGGCAACTGGACTCCGGATTTTCAACCACCAGAGAGAGGAGGAAGCCTTGATACTTCCTACCTTTCTCAAACCGACTTAGAAAAAGCCAGAAAAGAAGAAAAAAGAGAACATAGAGTCGGTGGAGTGGAGGAATGGCAAACTGCGATGCATGGACATTTATATGCCACAAGAGATCCAAATACTTATGTTAGTCTTCCAGCGCGTCCCGAAAAAGAAGTTCCACAAGAGTGGGAGGGGATTACTCCTCTCACAGATGATGAGGAGGGAACAATTAAAACTCTAATTGCAGAGCGCTTAACTCCTTGGCTTGAACAAAATGCCATGGGCAGCTTGAATTCCTAAACTAATAATATGCCCGAGTTTAAATTTATAAAAAATAAAGCTTCTGGAAAATGGGTAATTTTAGCCACAAAAAGAGAAGACAGGCCGATTATTGGGGGAGAAACTTTGTGTCCAATAAAAATATCGGAGAATTAACTCTTGAACAAAATAATCTCATTTTTAAAACTTTTCGGGAAAGAATGGAATTATATGAGAGCATGGGGAAAGTCTATATTTTTAATAATTCCGGGGAACACGCGGGGGAGAGCATAGGCCACCCTCATACTCAGCTTGTTGTTATCCCAAAAGGCGTCGAGGATGAAATTCCGCCATTGCCTGATGCTTCGGACAGAGGAGAAGTTCTGGAAACAGAACACTTCGAGATTTTTTGTCCGAAAACTTCCGAATGGCCTGGGGAAGTATGGATTAAGCCTAAAAAAGACCGCGGAAGTTATGCCGGCATAACCAGTGAAGAAATTACTGATCTTGCAAAAAGTGTTTACAGAGTGATAAATGCTTTAAAGGTCAGAGAAGGAAAGAGTTTTCCTTTTAATTTCTATATAAAGCCTGAAAGCGACTGGTATTTTAGATTTATTCCGCGACTTAAACATTTAGGTGGTTTTGAAATTGGAACAGGAATTGCCGTTAATATTGAAGACCCGAAGGAAACTTTTACTCTTCTTTTATCTGAATTCCGAGGAGATAAAGAATAGCTTCTTTTCGATAACGCCTGTCTCCCCTCGAATTAATTCTAATTGCCGGAAGTTTTCCTCTTTTGCCCCACCTTTTAAGAGTCAATGGTGAAACGCGAAGAACTTGAGCTGCTTCTCGTACTGTCAGAAGATCTGGTAGATTGTTGATTGATAGTGTTTGTTCAGGCATAGCCTCAAGACTGCATTGTTAATAATCAAATTATGTGACAACAAAATAACAAAGTGTAACAATTTTGTCAAGATATCAAAATCTTTTGCCTTTCAAAAGTTTGAGTTTTCAAACTCTTAAAAGGCAAGCTATCGGTAGAGTTTAGTGTCCAAAAGGACAAAAGAACTCATTTGGAGCCCGCCTTTTGTCTCTTTCAATGGCTTCTTTGCCTGTCGATTGAACCAAAAGAGATGCTCACCAAAAGGATGAAGATGGTGAACAGTTCATAGAATAGAAGCCGAACTAAAAAGTCGACTTTCTCGAGCAGCGGGTTAGTTGCGGCAAGCGTGATGCCAAGCAATAGCACCATCAAGCCGTAAGCTACGATTTTCATAAATCTCCTTTCCTGCTAGCGCCGTTAGGTAGATCCCCAACCCGCAGATGTAGAGCAAGGCTCCAGCTGGGAGAATCACTTGACTAGCAGAAAGCGTAATTTCTTTCCACTCGTCAAGGAATGGTCCCGGGAGGTAGTAGGTGATGTTTCCTTGGGTTGTGGAAGCAACGAATAAGAGAATCGCGAAGTAGATGATCGTTACGACCAATCCCTTCAGGATTCGGTTCAATCCGGAAGACATTCTTCTCCTTTCCTGCTAGCGCCGAAATTCGCGTGTGAGCCGAAAGGCAATTGCGTATGGAACCATTACTGCGATGTCCGAAAGGACAAAGTAGCTGATCCAGAGCGCGATTCCTAATGGCCCTTGGCTGAGAAGAAATGCAGTCGCCACAAGAGAGATGATCCAGATTACGGACAGCATCCATCCGAAAACCAGAGCCGAGGCGAATGGGTGTCGCTTAACATAAACAGAGAGCCATTGAAGTAACTCCATGCAAGTTCTCCTTTCGCGGCTAGCGCCGAGAGTGGGTTTTTTGCCAATCCCGACGTTCTGTTATGAATGTTCGGATTCCCACGATAGTGCCGAAGATCACTGCTACAGCGATGGGATAGCCAAGCGGAATGTTTTCCAGCTTGAATCCCGCTACCACCAGTATGACTAGTCCTGCCAGCACGGCGAGACCGAAATAGATCAATCCCAAAGCGATCGAACTTACGGTTCGGAAGGGTATTCCATCCGTTCCGCCTAGCCGTGAAACAAACTTGTCAAAGATGTCGACGACCCACATAATCTTTCCTCTACTTTCTGGCTAAAAGGGCCAGGGTGGGATATTGTAACGCCTAAAAAACTCGTGAGGCGGAAGTTTTTCCTCCTTTGGACGAGGCTTCTTGAGATGAAGTTTGACAAGAAGCCAGTCCATAACCTTGAGTATCGCCATGATCAGAAAAAGAGGCATGGCAAATAGGAACAGGGTGAGTACAATCAGTAGGATTAGGAAATTCTCCACTATTCTCTTCATTTTTCTCCCTCCTCAAATTTTTTACCGATAGCTTGTTAAAGAGCTATGCGTTTGGCTAAAATCGCTTAATTTCCGCTATTGGAAAGTAGCAAAGCTAGCTTAAGCGTAAGATTGCGCGATTATAGCCGAAATTGTTTGATTGTTCAATTGCTCGATTGTTGTATGATAAATTTATGAAATATTTAACCCTAAACGATATTACTGCATATAAAAGAGCTTTTAGCTTGTCTAATTACGTTTGGAATTTGATAATAGATTGGAAACATTTCGAAAAGTCGACCGTTGGAAGTCAATTTGTTGAAGCTATTGATTCAATTTCAGCAAATATCGCCGAAGGTTTTGGTAGATATGGAAAAAAAGACAAGATCAAATTCTATTACTATAGTTTCGGATCGGTGAAAGAAAGCCTGGACTGGAATGAAAAATCTAAAATCAGGAAATTGGTAGGCGAAAAAGATTATGACTACATTCTAAGTGAATTGCAGTTATTGCCTAAAGAAATTCACCAACTAATAAAATTTACTGATCTTAAGCTTAAAGATTAACAATTTAGCAATACAGCAATTTAACAATTAAGTTGAATTACTTCAATTCAACAGTCGCGCCAGCGGCGGTGAGTTTTTCTTTAGCTTCGTCAGCGGTTTTTTTGTTGACTTGAGTCATTACCTCCTTTGGAGCGGTATCGACCAAATCTTTTGCTTCTTTAAGTCCGAGTGTAGGAACGAGTTCTCGCAAAGCCTTAATTACAGCGATTTTATTTGCGCCTGCACTTGCAACTACGACGTTAAAGATTGTTTGTTCCGGTTCTCCTTCTCCTTCGACAGGTGCGCCTGCGGGTGCCACAGCGGGTGCTGCAACTGCTTGAGCGGAGACTCCGAATTTCTCTTCCAGTGCCTTAACTAGTTCTGAAAGCTCGAGAACTGACATGTCTTCAACTGCTTTAAGTAAATCATTTTTTGATAATTTAGCCATTTGTAGTTTCACCCCCTTCGGTTTTTTCTTCAGTTTGAGTTTCTTCTGGCTTTACTTCAACTTGTTCTGGAACAGATTGTTCAGCGGGAGTAGGGGTTTTCTGAATGGGAGCTTGCTCTTGCGTTTGGACTA
>Ga0075734_147_pt1 | contig 7417 bp, 8 predicted proteins | sample RifGroB1_FD_68426 | JGI IMG/M metagenome (GOLD analysis project Ga0075734, IMG submission 68426) | Microgenomates (Daviesbacteria) bacterium GW2011_GWB1_41_5
CACAAGGCAAAATTGGTGCGGGTACCGGCGAAACGTAAGCCGAAAATTAACCTATTGCGGGTAATAAAATAATCAGACAGAGGAGACCCTGCCCCGGCTGTTTGGGAAACTTTATGAAAAATAAAAACGCGGCTGTCATAGAATTTTTTAAAACCGGCCCTGCCAACCCTTTCTGAAAAATCAGTGTCGTCGTAATAGCCGAAAAGGCCGTTATCAAACATCTCCACTTTTTCAATTACCTCCTTTTTGATTAGCAGACAACAACCATTGGCAACACCGGTTTCCCCGACCCCGTCATATTGCCCTTTGTCCACTTCGTCTATGCCCCGGTGGTTACTCCTTATATTTTTCCAGTCAACCGTGCCTCCGGCATACCATAATACTTTCCCCAAATCACTCTCTTTATACCTGTCTTTATGGAATTCATATCCTTTGGCAAAATAAATTTTGGGGACTACAAGGCCCGCTTCAGGATCGCTTTCCGCGGTTTCAATCAATTTTTGAAGTATGTCTGGGCTGCCCAACAGGGTATCGTTGTTAATAACTAAAAAATAATCCGCACCCCAAGCCATGGCATACTCCAAGCCCCGGTTATACCCGCCGGTAAAACCCAAATTGGCACCGGTCTGCAAAAGGTCTACTTCGGGGAACTCTTTGGTAACCGCTTCAACACTGCCGTCACCAGACCCATTATCCACTACTATCAGTCTAATCTCATAGTTCCGGGTATTAAGTTTATCCAGGGACTTAAGAAGCGCTATCGTATCATCTTTGCCGTTGTAATTGACCGTAATAAATGCTATTTTTTTCATAATATACCCAGCGCGTCCTTATAAGCCCTGACCCTTTGCCATTTTCCCAAAATTATAAATACCATAAGTCTCATGCATAGCGAAATCAATAGGACAGCCTTTATCAAGGGATATTTTTCAGCATAATGCTTTTTGAAAAACCTGACAACACCTTTGATCTCATTCAATAATGGTTTTTCCACTTCAAATTTGCTTGAAGCTTTATCCAAATGGGTAATTTGAAAGTTGGGCACATAGAAAGTCTTAAACCCTTTGTTTCTAATTCTTTTGCACCATTCCACTTCTTCCCCGTACATAAAGATTGACCCGTCAAAACCGTGGGTCTCCTCAAAGACTTCCCTTTTGAGTATAAAAAAAGCACCCATCACCCACTCCACTTCCCGCGCCTTGGTAAAAAAAGTTTTATCTTTGGGGTGAATTGGCCTTGCGAATTTATCAAAAAAAGGAAAGCGTGCCAGGCCGGAAATCCAAAGAACAGTATTTAAGGGAGTCGGCAAAAAGCCGGCGCTTGGCTGCATTCTTCCGTTTGGCAAAACCAGCTTGCAACCCAGCACGGCGCAGTCCGGATGAGTCTCAAAATATTGTAAAGCTTTATAAATAGTGTCTTTTTCTATATAGGCATCGGAATTGAGAAGTAAAATATGCTGCTTAGTGCTCGCCTCCATACCAATGTTGTTCCCGCCGGCAAAACCGGTGTTTATTTTGGAAACAATCAGTTTAAAGGAAGGATATTTCTTTTTAATCATCTCCGGGGAACCGTCAGTTGAAGCGTTATCAACCACAATCACCTCTGCCGGATCCGCCTCCTTTACCCTTTTCAGACATTCATCCGTAATATCTTTGGTGTTATAGCTTAAAACAATCACCGATACATTATTCATGTTTTACCCCCACGGTAATTTTCAAGAGACGGTATTTTTCCAGAAGAGTGACTGCCCCTAAGATCAAATCCCGAAATACCGGCGGATAATTTTGGTAAAAATGCTTTTTGAAAAAAATCCTCATGGCCTCCGCTGCATGTTTGGCCGTGGCCATACTTATCTCTTTCGGCACCTTACTTTTGGCGCTCTTCCAAAGCCCGCTGGATGAACCCTTAAAATGGATAATTTTACCTCCGGCAAAGAAGTAAGCCCTGTACCCTGCTTCCTTAACACAGTAAAAAAACTCTATATCCTCCCCATTCCAGAAATAGTCCTCGTCCCACCAGCCTACTTTATCCCCTACTTTTTTGGGCACCATGAGAAATGTGCCGTTACCGCAGTCAATTTCATGTGTGGTGGCCGTATCACAGTAGCCGGCACTGTATCCGGAGAATATTTTTGATTTTGGGAAAAGTCTGGACAGACCGGAAAAATACATTAAAGAATTAAAAGGCGTGGGAAAACCCCGCTGGCAGGAATAATCCAAAGATCCGTCAGGCAACTCTACCCGGCAGGTTAGGGCCCCGATTTCAGGATCTTTTTTCAAAAATTCAAGGGATTTTTGAATGACATCACCCACCACCACAGTGTCGGGGTTTAAAAATAATATTGTATCAGCCTTAATATGAGGCACAGCAAAATTATTGCCTTTGGCAAAACCTAAGTTTTTACCTGTCTGCAGGGCCTCAATTTCCGGAAAAGCCCGTTTTGCAGCCTCAAGGGAACCGTCGGTTGAGGCATTATCAACTACGATCACCTGCCACTTATCCCGGCCGGTTTTATTTTGAAAAATTGATTTCAGGCAGTCTAATAAAAGCTCCCGGACATTAAAGCTTAAGATAATAATAGAAAGCTCCACCCATTAAGTATAGCAAAAACCTTACTTTTTGCCTGCTTCTTGTTGCTCCGCAATTGTCCTTTGGGTTATATCCACTGCAGGAGTACCCTCAAGTTGTGCTTTAGTTTCTCTTATTTTCCTCTCCCGTCTAATCTCGTCTGCTTTTTTTAATGCTCCCGCTTCTTCGGGAGAAATTTCCCGGGGGCCGGTTGGATCTACAACCACGGCATTCGGGTTGACTGAATTTTCAATAATGGAATCTGCACTCATAACCTCACCCCCTATGTTTTTATATTATATCAGGATTAACAGACGGATTTTGGGAATATCTCACCTACAACCGGGCCTTGACCTTAAAGAAATAAAAATGCTATTATATGATTGCAAAATTTGATAAAGGCGGATTTGGCAAAATGAATGATTATATCAAAAGTATGCCTCAAATTATAGGATTCTTTGCTCCCCGGGTGAACGGAGCTTGCATTGTTTTATCGTAAGAAAACCCTTCAATCAACCAAACAACCCACCGATTTCTCGATGGGTTGTTTAAAGAACAGAGAAATTTAATCTCTGATGTACTAAAAGTACTAAAAATCATAGCTGCATCACGGTATTAAATTGTGCTCAAATAGATAAGCACCTGGATGCCAGCCAGTCAGACTTCCTCCACTAACATCACTAGACAGAACGAGCCAGATTTTGTACTTGCCCGCTTCTTCTCCACCCAGTCCGACGTTGGCTGTACCCGCTACGTGAACATTACCTGCGGCGTCTGCCACATCACTGCCAATCACAGTCACACTCGGCCAGCCATTGTATTCAACCAGGGTATAATCAGTTCCCGGGACAAGTCCGTGTCCGTTGAAGACACCCGAAATTTCTTCACCAGAGAGTTTGAAATTATATTTCCCCCAAGCACCATCCCAGACGATATTCCAATTTGTATTCTTCTGATACAGATACAAATTTTGTGGATTATCGTTGGCTGGACTGTCCTTTCCGCCCGGCGCAGCCAAAGCCGGAATTGCCATGCTGCCAAGCATGATTGCGCTGGCTGCTGCCCCTGCTAAAATCTTCCTAATATTCATTATTCTCACCCCCTCTTTTTTATGGATTTTTAAATATGGATAACGTTAATGTCGTCATTCTTGCAGTTTAGTATAGCAGTATTGGCAAATAATTCCAACGGACTCTTTTTCTTTCATTCCAAGTTTTAAATAAAATAAATTTGGTATATCAAGCGTCAACTGATTATAACACTGAACTCTGTCGAAGTGCTCCCCAAGCCTATGATTAATCTGACTGAAAGCAGAGGATGATTTTGAATTAGATTTAATTTATCTTAATACCGTAGTTGCACGTTTAATAAATAGTACCTATAATCGAATTCAATTCTTTATGGACAACTTAGAAAAATCAAAAGAGACAATTACCGGACAAGAAACTGGTCTTAGCTTGGAAGAACTAAATAGAATAGCGGTGGAAATAAATAATACCTCTCCTAATAGCTACGGAGATATTGCCCATGCAGAATTTGGATGGTTATATTTTCCAGGACGACCACTTCAACCCCTTAAGAGTCGAACCGATAACATCATTGCAGTAGCGTTTATGTCAGTGGGATCTGCTTTTTTCCCGGAAGCATTCTCGGGTACTGATGCCATTGCAGTTGTACATAACCATCCTAACGGACATATATCGCCATCGATTGAAGATGTTAATTGGTTATTAGACTCTGTAGCTGAAAATGGAAAATTAAAATACGAACTGATAGCCGCAACAAATTTAGAAAAAGTAACCGGTTTCTATGAACTCCAATTCTTAGGAGAGAGATCAAAAACTCGCGACTTAATACAAAAAAATAAAGATTTATCTGCGGATCGCATAAGAAAAAAGCGGGAATGGTTAGATCAGCATCCAGAAATCAAAAGAAAAATGCTTCCTGGCCAATATTTCCTTTCGCCGGCCGAACATAATCAACTTGCGAAGGACGCAATAGCAGGATCTCTGATTGTTGGTAGAGCACGACCGCTAAGTGGGTTTAGACTTGAAAAGGACCATTTTGTTACTATTCTCCCTTAGCTATAAATTTATCAGCTCTGTATTCCTAGTCTGAATCGTCTTGCAGTTCTAATATTGACAACAGTTGCACCAGCTAAAACAACAGCACAGGCACCATAAACAACTGCAAGAGGATTTGCACTCGCAGCCTCCCATACAGTCAAACCAGTGGCTAATGGAGTTAGAACGAAACCAATCTTTTTAGCCTTTTCGACTTTTGAAAGCAAACTTGATAATCTTAATTCAGGACTCATGAAGCAAATCATAGCAAGAAACTCCTTAAATATCAATCCATAGTTACCAAACATCCTACCGGCTCCTCGGGTAAGCGGAGCTTCGTGCTCGAAAACTCGCGCTAAGCATAGCTTGCCTCCTACGAAGGTAGGACTATCACTCCGCCTCTGGCGGAGCCGAACCTGCACGGCACAACTTTGTGCGTGCATGGATCTCTCCATGACCAAGGAAAATTCTAGCTTTTGGCATCGTGCTTTTTGACATAAAGCCAAACGAAGAGGTCAGGATTCTTATTAATCTCTCATAACTTCCCAAAAATTTTCCTTATCTACCTCTTTCCAATTGGAATTTTCATACAAACCCCAATCTTTTGGCTGTTTTCTTCCTTTTCGTTTTAATTTTATCTCCCACCCAATCAATTCTCCCCCTTTATCTTCTATCAAGTCAACCTCCTGCCCCTCATAAGTTCTCCAAAAATACAGGCTAGTTTTATAACCCAGTCCTAATTGGCTCTTATACTTTTCAGCTACCACAAAATTTTCCCACAATTTTCCCACATCATCCCTAATTGCCAGCGGGTTTTGATTATTAATTATGGCATTCCGTATTCCTACATCCAGAAAATAGATTTTTCTTTTTTTATTTAAAGCTTGCCTTAAATTGCCGGAATAAGGCTTAAGACTAAAAACAACAAAAACTTTTTCCAGTAAATCAATATATGAAGCAACTGTTTGTTTGCTAACTCCAACCGTACCAGCTAACTCATTAAACGAAACTTCGCTGCCGATTTGTAAAGCCAAAGCCTGTAATAATTTTAAAATTGTTTCCGAATTTTTTATCTCGTTAAATTTTAAAACGTCTTTATATAAATAATTTGATGCCAACTGTTTTATTTTTATGGATTTTTCTTCATTTGATTCCAAACTCCAAACACCCGGGTAACTTCCATAAATCAACCATTTTTCCAGATCTCTATCGCGTGAAATCTTATCGCTTTTTTGCCAGATTTCTTTTATTGACAAAGGGAATAGCCAAAATTCGTCGCATCTACCGGTTAATGGCTCGCTAATTTCATTTGATAAATCTAAAGACGAAGAACCGGTAACCAGTAATTGGGTTTCTGGATAATTATCGATCAATAATTTCAATTTCAATCCAATATTTTTTACTCTTTGAGCTTCATCTATAATTACTAATCTATTATCACCTAGCATTTGTTTCAGAGCCAGTGAATTGTCTGCCTGCTGGAATTGACTCAAAACATCCAATTCGTCACAATTTAGATAGTTAAACGGCTTACCAAAATCCTCGGCAATTTTTTTAACCAAAGTAGTCTTACCAACTTGTCTGGCGCCATAAACAATGATTATTTTACCTTTAAACAGGCTTTTCTTGACTATTGGTTCTAGCTGCCTTTGAATATACATCTTCCCTAATATATACCAAATTAGGAAACTTGTCAAGCCCAATTAGGGTATACTTAGGCTAAACTTGGTATATTAAGTCACAACTGGCTCCGTCAGCCTTGGATTACTATACCACAAAATCACCTGACTGCCATCCTTCAAACCTTCCAAAATCTGAGCTATATTGGGGAAATGAGACAAAGATGGGAGGAAATAAAGAGACTACAAAACACACCTAATTATTCAGCAGGAGCTGTGATAACATCGTAAGCAGGTATTTTGAGAGGTATGTTGTTGCTTACTAGATATTCCCAAAACGTTCTGCCTAATGGAATAAGTGTAAATTTGCTGCTACTAGGATCATAAGCGATCAATCCAGACTGTATTAAAAACCCCATGAACTGTTCATAAGAGATATTAAATTGCTGCGCCCAAATTGTACGCCTAAATAATGCCTGTGCTAATGCATCTGGGATTTCGCCATTGAAATTTGTCATTGAATTAAGTATTACCATTTGGCTTGGAAATATTAATCTATAAGTTTTCTCAAAATGATACCCTAAGAAAAGTGTGTCTTTATCTCTAGCCGTATACTCTTGAAGCTCGTGAAGTATCTTTTCTGCCTTCTTTGACTTTTCAAGTTCAGAGTTTAGTGCTTTAATTTCCTTTTTTTCTTTAGTACCAAGTTCCTCTTGTTGCTTCTGAATTGTTTCAAGTGAGAACCCTGGTACAGCTAATTTCAATCCACCGTTTTTAATAAGAGTTCTTATTTCTTTTTTAAATAATCATAGTTTTAATTATATCTACGACTAATGAAGCTATCTTAATCCAATCTGATGGTGTCATTGCTCGGATTATACCAGAATTACAAGTTATATAGTTTAGTTGCTCAAAAGTGTTTAATTAGCTTGTTCTAGTAAGCCTTCTTGGTTTCACCTGATGTTTGTTGTTAGAACTTTTTATGCTAACAACCACTGACTATCTTTTAGGAACCGTTTAATTACATCTATCTGAAAGTCTTGGTATCCAATTGACCAAAACAATTCTTTAACAAAATCTATATAAAACTCTTGGAAAGAGACAGGATCGGCTAATTTAGTAGTGTCCAAATCAGAAAAATCTAACTTATATTCTGGCATCATACCC
>Ga0075734_189_pt1 | contig 7362 bp, 5 predicted proteins | sample RifGroB1_FD_68426 | JGI IMG/M metagenome (GOLD analysis project Ga0075734, IMG submission 68426) | Microgenomates (Daviesbacteria) bacterium GW2011_GWB1_41_5
TACTAAAAACAGGAATATTAGCTGTTGAAAAATAATTATCTTCAAGAGCCATCAACATTAACGCTGATAGGCCGACCTTAAGAAACAATGCCCATTCACATAAATTTGGATCCCCAACTATGACATGAAGTCTCCGGACCAAATCATGTCTGGCCAAAGGTTCATCTCGACATTGTATTACCGGTCTATCTTGCAGTGTATCGTCATTTCTAAAGGCAACAATGAAGTCCGCTCTTTGTGATATTTGGAAGGTGGCTGGCATATCGCTCCGTTCCGAACCCACCTTACCACCGCCAGTAATTAGTTGGCGGACAGCAAGAAATGTTGACCAAACTGAAATTCGAACATCGCTTGTGTGACCCTTGGTTAAGTAAAGAAAAAGCTCTGGGCTTACTGAGTAGTTTTCATGACAACCGGAGGGGTGTCCGTAGCCATCGGAACCTTTCTTGAAAATAGATACTTTGCATTCTTTTAATATTGATACCGCCCTTGCGAGTTTTTGTACGATTATTTCCCCAGCTCTATCAAACGCGACTAAGCTTTTTGGGTTAGGGCATTCTGGCGTGCAATATTCTGGTGCGCCCATGTCCTTATAAACAAGGCCTCCGTTTTTCAAAAAACACCTTGAAGAAGTTGCTGATCGTCTGTCTAATCCCATGGGCTCACCCCTTAAATGTTCAATCATGGCATTTATTAGATTACCAGTATCCTGATTGCTGTAGATGCTGTATTCAGTCTCTATTCCCATGAACTTTGGTATGCTCACACAGCCTTCTTTATGTTTTAAAAGTGCGTGGCTTGAATATAGATCATTATGAAAACAAACTCAAATTTTTATTGACTGAGCCAAATGGTTAAAGTATACTTTGGACACAACTTTTTAGCTTTTTAACAAAAGGATTGGACATGAAAACTGACGGCCCTTTTTTTGTGGACGACTATGAGGATTTTATTTTTTCCTCAATAAACAAACTTAAGGGCGATATGCCGACATTACTGGCGAACGCGAGTTTGGCTGGCGGGGGAGTGACTCCCGAATCTTCTTCTCAGAGATTTATGTTGCACGGTACTACTATTGCATCATTCCTGATTGATAATGGTAGGGTCGCTATTGTGGTGTCCGATGGAAAGGTTTCAGAGGGCCCATTGCTGAAAGCAGCGTCTCTTGAGTTTGAAAAACTAATTGATATTGATAGGAGTACTGTTATGGCAGTATCAGGATCAGTTGGATTTGCAATTCTTTATGCACGCATGTTGAGGAATTGGGTTGAAACGATGGAGAGAATACGCGAAGAGCGTTTAAGTACTCGTTCCAAGGTAAACATGTTGGCGAGAATTTTGAGAGAAAATTTATCACTAGCCCTTTCTGGGTTAGTGGTGGCTCCAATTTTGACCACGTGGGATGATAAGCGAGGACCGAGAATTTTTGTCGTTACCCCCGATGGAAGTGTTGTTGTTAAGAAAACCTATGCCATGTCAGGGTCAGGTAGGGTTAATGAAGGGGGACTTCTTCTGGGTTGGAACATCAACATGTCAAAAGAAAGTGGCATCTCATTGGCAAAGGAATTGGTGCATAATGCATCTAAGCTAGATAGTGCCACAGGAGGAAAGATTTTTATTAAAATTGTTAGTCGCGACGGAATTGAATCTGTGGATGGGGGGTGGACCAATGAGTGAGTTCGTTGATTTCTCTTTCCGAAGGAGAGAGGAAGAAGTACAAAGAATTCTTCAGGAAGCATCGCCGGTCGTTATTTGGCCGTGTGATGATCTATGATCGAATAGTTTGTGTAACTCTTGGTGGATTTTCTGCTGGTACGATTCTTTGGCAGGATGCAGCTTTTAGGGCAAGTGCCGAAGGGTATCAGTTGAGTAAGGGAGACGTCTCTTGTCGAATTCTTATCAAAACCACAAGTGCGGTGTTGTCTGATAGTTTTCAGAATTTAAGAAGAGGTCCTGCATTTGGAGCTGAGGCAATTTTTGCCGAAGTGGCAGCTGATAGGGATGATGATTATCTTGCTCATGTTACATTCAATGGGTTTGTGCAGACATTTAATACCGCAAAGCTTTTTGGAAGAATACAGAAAAAAGAGGGAGGTAATGTTAAAGATGATGGAGGCAAGGCGACTACTATTGCTCACGAAAGACTTGAGTCGTTGTGGAATCCAGAGTTAACCATTCGTGAATCCTTGGCTGCTCTTCGGGGGGATCAAGCATTTTCGGCCATGTTTGATAGTGTCAGGGTTGAGGCGGTTACACTCGACAGGCGGGCTGTGCGAGATGAAAAATTTGATAAAGTTTTGAAACGGCTTACTATGTAGGCCGTTTTTTATTTTGGGTTGAGTTTGATTATTATTGTGGTATCTTTAGTCATTATCGAACTTTTAAAATTGGAGTGGTCTCATGCCTCAGAGCCGGAAACAGTTACTGGATGAAATTCAGCGCTTATCCAAGGAACAATCAGATCTGCAAAAAGAGAAAGACAGACTTTCTATTCTTGCTAGTCAGCTGGGCGATAAAAACCAAGAATTAAGAACAAAAATTAGTGAAAAAGATAACCAGCTTAATGAAACCAATTCAATGCTGGACAAGGTTCTTGAGAAATTAAAAAAATTAGCACGACCACCATTTCTCTTTGCCAACTTTATTGAAATGACAGGAGAAAAAGAGGCCGATGTTCTGCATGATGGTAAGCGAAAGAGGGTGGGGGTTAATCCTGAAATAGATGAAAGATTTTTAATGTTGGGTGTGTCAGTGGTCATTCTAGAGTCAACGAATGCGATTTTTGCCATTAAAGATGCCCCGCAAGACTTTGGTGATGTTGTTATTTTGCAAAGTTATCTTGAGGGTAACCGTGCGATAGTAGAGGATATGCACGGCACCAACTTCATAGTTTATGTCTCCACGTGGTTTGATATGAACACACCCGTTAAATCAAAAGTTCTTGTCCATGACGGTTTTATTTGGAGTGTCACAGAAGAAGCAAAACAGTCCGGTAGTCAGTATCTTCTTGCTGAAAATCCTGATGTTAAATTTGAAGATATTGGCGGTCTTGATGAACAGCTTTTGCAGATAAAAAAGGAAATTGAAGATAGTTTTGAATTTCCAGAATTGTACGATAAATATGGCATTCCAAAAGAAACACATATTTTTCTTTATGGATTACCAGGAAATGGTAAAACAATGATTGCGAAAGCTATTGCTAAGACGCAATTTGAAAAACATAAGGATCGAATCTTAAAATATGCTCCTGGAAACTTTTTTGTTATTCGTGGACCAGAGCTTGAAATAAAATGGGTTGGCGAATCAGAAAGAATGCTTCGTGAGGTCTTCGATTCTGCCACAGAGCTTGCCAAAAGAGCAAATGCTCCAGTCTTCATATTTTTTGACGACTGCGAGGCGTTCCTGCTTAGACGTGGTGCGGGAATTTCAAGCGACGTAAACATGGGCCATGTTACTCAGTTTGCCACACTAGTTGATGGTGTTCGTGAAATTAGGGGTGTGAATCTCATTCTTGCTTCGAATAGATTGGACTTGATTGACCCGGCGGTCATCAGAAGAATGAGCTTAAAAATAAGAGTTCCTGAGCCAGATAAAGATGGTGCAACTAAGATTTTTACCAAAATTCTTGGCAATGCTCCACTTCATAAAAAATACTTTGATTTACAAAACTTCCCGGAACTTCGTGGAGATAGGGATCTGGTTCTTGCCTATATGGTAGAACAGGTTATTCAAAGCATGTACGAGGATGTTAAGACAAACGATTTCGTTGAAATCATGTTTGGAGATGACACTAGCAAAATCGTTAAGGTGTATGAACTTATATCTGGTAAAATTATTGCCGATATTATGAATAGGGCCAAGAAGCTTGCGAAAGACAGAGACAAGGTTCTTTCAAAAGAAGAGTGGCCTACGGGCGTTACTGTGGAGGATATTTTGGAGGCGTCTCGCATGGAATTTAAGAGCAACGAGGGTTTACCATCAACCAAGGAAATGGTGGCAGAGTGGCTCAAACAAAAGGGATTCACCAAGGAAGTGGTGGACACCAGAAAGTTGTTTGGAGAGGTGATGGGAGAGACGAAAACAAGGGTTTATGTTCAGTAAGCACAAAACAAACCTACTCAAGAAGAGTAGGTTTTTTAATTGGTTTAGGTTGATTTTTCCTAGATAATATGTATACTATTGGCAAGTTCGTTACCAATTAGGGAGACAAAAGGAAATGCAACCGAACCAGCAGACGATGCTTCCGGAGGAGCATCCTTTAATTAATCTTGCTCCGAGTATTATGGTAATGCCGGGTACCGCGTCCCATGTATTTTTAGACGACCATGAGTCCTCTCAAAAGCTTTTACAGGTCGTTAGGGCCGGCCAATTCCCTTATCTTTTTGCGGTAATGTCAGATCCGCGAGTAAAGGAATCCCCAGATAAGTTTTACAAGATAGGCGTGATTGCGGAAGTGTTAGCGGACATAAAAGATCCGGTAATTACCCTAATGGGTTTATTCAGGGCCGAGATGCTCCACCTTAAAAGAATTGGAGGCCAGGGTTGGGGTCTTTGGTTGACGAAGGTCAAGAAGGTAGAAGATGAAAATCATGACGAATATTTTATCCAAGCCAATCAGCATGTCATGGCCGACATGATAAGGATTAGAGATCTTCTTGTGGGATTTATGATTAGAGCTAGGGGAGAGTACAAATTTGACTATAGGATAATGGAAGCCGTTGTTGATGAATTTGAGAATACAGACTGGGGAAACAAAGATGCAATTGATAATTATCTTTGGATGACCCTAAGTTCTATTCCGGACCTGCTTCAGAATGACAAACAACCATTTCTTGAAAGCACAAGTTTGCCGGAAAGAATTGAACTATGTATTAAGAAGCTGAAAGAAAGATTGAAGCTTCTGGAAATCCAAAAACAAAATATATCTAAAGATAACAGGCCAACAAGAAGATTTAGACGTGTCCCAGTTCAGGACGCAAAAGACCAAGAAACAGACCCAGATGAGTTTATCAATGGTGTCCATGACGATATCAAAAAGAGGTGGGAGAAATTCAAGGTAATTCGTGACTTCATGAACGAAGATGCTTGCGATGTAGTGATGGAGGACCTCGGAAAATTGAAGTCCTTCGGGAGCCCGCAAGAGAACACTTATGAGTGGTCCAAGTACATGAGGCGAGTTGATTTTATTCTTGGCCTTCCTTGGAAAGAAGAAACGGTTCAAGAGGGCGATATTACCAAAGTGGCGCAGATTCTTGATGAAGATCACTATGGCCTTGTTCATGAAAAGGACTCAATTTGTGACCAGGTCGCCCCAAGATTGCTCAATCCCGACAGCAAAGGATCCATTATTTGTCTTGTCGGTCCTCCTGGAACAGGGAAGACCTCTTTGGCCAAATCTGTGGCCAAGGCGTTGAACCGAAAATATATAAGAATGTCTTTAGGGCGTTGAACCGAAAATATATAAGAATGTCTTTAGGCGGCATCAGAGATGAAGCTCAAATCAGAGGTCATGGTATAACTTATATTGGTGCTGAGCCTGGAGAGATTTTGAAGCTGATGAAGCGGTGCGGAGTCAAAAACCCATTATTTGTTATTGATGAGATTGATAAATTGGGACATATGTCTACCAGCGGAGATCCTTCTGCGGCGATGCTTGAAGTTTTGGATCCTGAACAGAATAATTCCTTCAAGGACCATTGGGTAGCTTGCGGGTTTGACCTTTCAAAGGTTCTGTTTATTGCCACCGCGAACCAGGAGGATACCATCCACCCGCCGGCTCTCAAAGACAGAATGGACGTCATTCGTCTGCACGGATATTTGGAAGTAGAAAAAGTAGAGATTGCCAAGAGGCACTTGATTCCCCGGCTGATGCAAGACTTGGGTCTTGCCCAAAACAGCGTTGAGGTTGTGTGGGAAGAAAAATTAATTTCCAAGATTATCCGGGGTTATACGCATGAAGCAGGAGTCAGAAACATAGAAAGAACTCTCGCAAAAATTCTAAAGAAGATTTGTCGGGGATATCTCAAGTCAAAGAGTGAAGAGAAGCCTGTTACCAAATTTGAAGTGACTGAACAAAAAGTCCATGAGTATCTTGGACCGCCTAAGTTCGTTAAGGATCGAGCCAGGCCGACAATGATTGGGGAAGCTATTGGACTTGCTTGGACTCCTGTCGGTGGAGATATTCTTTATGTTCAGGTCGAGTTCTACGAGAGAATAGATGGCAAGAAAGTTCTTGACCTGACCGGTCATATTCCGGAAGGAGCTGTTCCGAAGGACGGTCCGTCGGCTGGCATCACCATTCTTTCTGCTTTATATTCGGAAGTGACCGGTAAATTAGTAAAACGGAATTTGGCCATGACCGGTGAAATAGATAATAAGGCGAGAGTCCTACCTGTGGGCGGGATTAGAGAAAAGATAGTAGCTGCCGAAGGAGCAGGCATTGAAGAAATTATTATGCCGAAAGATAATGAAAGAAACCTTCATGATGTGCCTAAGTCAGTGAAAGATAAACTGCGATTCCATTTCGTGGAAACAATCGATGAAGTTCTCACAATTGCATTTCCTTCTCGGAGTTAAGATTTCCGTGCGTAAGTCGGGAAATCTCTGTAGGCCCGGCTTAAAAAGCCGGTTTTTTATTGCAAAAAATAGATTTTTGACGTAAAGTTTAGAAGATTTATATGCAAGAATACCTTCATGTCGGAAGGGCAACCGATTTAACAGATAAAAAAAACCGCCGCTTATACCGAGCTCTGGAAATAATGCCCGGCTTTTTGGCTTGGGCGACACTACTTCTTGTGGTGGTGTTGTCATTTCTAACGCCATTTTTAATGGCGATATTCATCATTGCCTTTGATGTTTATTGGCTCATCAAGACCGTGTACCTATCTTTACATCTCAGAGTTTCTTATAACAAATTGAAACAGAATTTGACCTTAAACTGGATTGATAAGCTCAACAAATTACAAATTACAGATTACAAATTACAGGGGTTGAAATCGTGGCAGGATGTTTACCACTTCTTATTTCTGCCCATATACAAAGAAGATTATTCTATCATTGCTTCTACAATGGAGGGTCTTTTGAAAACAAACTATCCTAAGTCAAAAATGGTGGTGGTTGTCTGTTGGGAGGAAAGGGGAGGAAAAGAAACAGAGAATGTTGTACACGAAGTAGAAAAAAATTATAAAAATGCTTTTTTAGATTTTGTTTCTATAATGCATCCCGCCAACCTTTCCGATGAGATACCAGGCAAGGGTTCCAATACTGCCTATGCCGCCCGGCTCGTAAAAAACGAATTGATAGACAAGCTCCGACTAGCTACGACCACTAATCTTCTAACTAGGAAGGATATTATTGTTGTTG
>Ga0075734_144_pt1 | contig 7254 bp, 9 predicted proteins | sample RifGroB1_FD_68426 | JGI IMG/M metagenome (GOLD analysis project Ga0075734, IMG submission 68426) | Microgenomates (Daviesbacteria) bacterium GW2011_GWB1_41_5
GCTGAAGGTCTTGGATTTTGGGCTGATATTAGGAAGCTCGAGAGAGATAGTTATAAAGATGACAACCTAATTGTTGGAGTACGTTTTTTTACTAAAGATTCTTGGGAAGAACTTGGGGGATTTGATGAGACTCTTTATGGCCCGGAAGATTACGATTTTCATAATAGATTTATTAAGAAAGGATTTTTCTGGGGAAGAATTAAGGCAATAGAAAGACACATGGGTGAACCTAAGAACTTACTGGATATTTTTAAAAAACATTATTGGTACGGTAAACAGATGCTTTTTTATTTCAAAAAACATCCGATGATAGCCACGCAACAGTTCAACCCCATAAGAATAAGTTATTTTAGGCATTACAAGTCATTTCTAAATAGTCCAATGTTGCTATTGGGATTAGTTATTATGAATTTCGTTAAATTTCTGGCAGGGGGTTTGGGTTTTTTTGTAGCTTTTGTCACACAATACAAAGCTGGTGCACTAAAGACGACTACAATCTAATATAACATTAGAGAAAGGCCTCCCCGCTTCCGCAGGAATAATTTTGCAGTGAAATCCTAATTTGTCTAAAAACTTTTTCCAGTCTTTTGATCTTCTAAAAAATGCAGGAGCCCAGAGCTTTTTCTCAAAGACCCATGGCACGATAAAAAAATCAAAAAACCAACAAATCCAATACTTCAAGCTTGGTTTTATTTCTACTTCGACTATTAATAATTTTCCCCCTTTTCCAAGCGCCTTGTAACATTTTCGCAGAACAATTTCTTGTTCTTTGTACGAATTAAAGTGATGGAGAACATGGAAAAAGATTATGACATCACAAGAAGGAATGGTTGACTTTGTTGCATCACCGTATCTAAACTGCGTATTTGAGACCTTCCTGTTTGCAACCGATAATCTTTCGCGGTTTATATCAAATCCTAGAATTCTTCTGTCACGAGATCCAAGTGCTAAAAAATTATCTAAAATTCCCTCTCCGCAGCCAACGTCTACTATTTTAGCATTTTTGGGGACCAGTTCTTCGAGTTCCTCATAAGGCTCTTCCCAAAATTTCCACTTTGCAAACAAATGTATCCATCCGGTCCCCGAATAGATATCTAGGGTTTTTTTTATTGCATTTTCTTTCATTGTTGACTCTATTGTATACTACAAAAGACTTTATTAATCTATATGTCAAGCTTAAAGTGTCTTTCGATTTTAATTCCTGCATACAACGAAGAAGAAAATATTAAAAGAGTAATAAGGCAGGCCCTTGAGGATGCAAAGAGACTTACAAATGATTTTGAGATTGTTATTGTTGATGACGGCTCTTCCGACAATACCGGAAAAATAGCTGATTTAATTGCAAAGAAAGATAAATATGTCAGGATTATTCATCATAAAACTAATCAGGGTTTGGGACAAGCCCTGCAAACAGGAGTAAAGGAATGTAAAAATGATTTTATTATCTACATTGAAGGAGATGGGCAATCGTTATTAAAAGACCAGGGAAAATTGTTTGAAAAAATAAACGAATCTGAGATAGTTTTAGGGTATCGTCATTCAAGAAAAGATTACACTTTATTCAGAAAAATTCTTTCATACGGATATTTATTGCTTCTACGAATCTTATTTAACCTTACGTTTAGAGACGTTAACTGGTCTGCCGCTTTTCAACGAAAAATATTTGATTCTATTGAAGTCAAATCGTCTACTCCCTTCTTTTTAGCAGAGACAGTTATTAAATCATTAAGATACGGATTTCGTGTGTGTGAAGCACCGACGCTCTATCACCCACGCATTGCTGGTCATACCAGCCTAGGCAATGTCCGAACTGCCTATCATATGTTTATAGAAATGATAAAATTTAGATTTGGTTTGGACTAAGAATAGTCATGAGAATAAACAAACAGTTAAGCCTTTCTATTGTTATTCCGGCCTATAACGAAGAAGAGAGCTTGGGTTTTGTCCTTAAAAACACTGCTGATGATTTACCCAAAATAGTCCGCGACTGGGAGATAATCATTGTTGATGATGGTTCAACCGATAAAACGTTGCAAATTGCTAGCCTCTTTGTTAAAAAGCATAAACGAGCTCGTGTAATCTCCCAGTCAAACAGCGGGTTCAATAAGGCAATGCTTACAGGCATTCGCGCCGCAAAAAAGGATTATGTTGCCTACATGCACGCGGGTGGACAAGAACTAATTCGTGACATGGTCAATTGCATAAAAATCATGCATAAATTTGACCTTGTAATTGGGATTCGAGGAAAAAGAATCGACTACAATTTATATCGCGTACTGCTTTCGTATGGATGCTCAATCGCATACAGGATCCTCTTTGGGATAACGTACGAAGACGTGCACTGGGTATATATATGGAAGACCAGAGAGATTAAAAAGCTACGACTCGATCCAAAAGGAGGAATATTCTTATTCGTTGAAAGCTTGATTAAATTTAGACTAAAGGATCTTAAAGTCGGTCAAGCACCAGCTCCATATAGACCGCGGTATGGTGGAGACAATAAAAACACCAGTCCATATGTTGCTTGGTTAACCATAATCAGTATGGTGCGGCTATGGTGGCAAATTGGAACGAGACATGCAAGTCGTCTTTGGAATAAATGATCGTTATTGTATAATACCCTCCAAATGGCTAGACTACTTGTCACCGGCGGCGCCGGATTTATTGGGGCAAACTTCATTGATTACTGGTTATCAAAGTACCCTAAAGACGAAATTGTTAATTTAGATAAACTTACATATGCCGGAAGACTTAAGAATCTTCTAAAGTGGCAAAGTCACCCCCAATACTCATTCATCAAAGGTGACATTACGAGTAAAGCAGATATAAACTTGGCTATCAAGAATGTAGATATTATTGTGCATTTTGCAGCGGAGAGCCACGTTGACAGATCGATTGATGATCCGATGCCATTTGTTAAAACCAATGTTGCCGGAACAGGAGTACTTCTCGATGCAGCACTGCGACATGGAAGAAAACGATTTCATCACATTTCCACTGACGAAGTCTATGGAGAACTAGGATTAAAAGACCCACCGTTTAATGAAAAATCAAGGATGAATCCCAGAAGCCCATACGCTGCCTCTAAAGGCGCCTCAGACATGCTTGTCAAATCATATTACACAACCTTTGGTCTTCCGGTAACGATTACTAACTGTGCTAATAATTATGGACCATATCAAGATACCGAAAAGTTGATTCCCCGCTTTATTACCAAGCTTCTCAGTAATGAAAAAGTACCATTGATGAGCGAAGGAGAAAATATAAGAAGCTGGTTGGCTGTCGTAGATCACTGCCAGGCAATTGATATAGTCATAAAAAGAGGGCAAGTCGGAGAAAGCTACTGTGTTGGTGGAGAAGAAAAAACAAACCTGGAAATAACGTTAAACTTGCTAAAAATTCTCAAAAAAGACAGATCATGGATAGATTTTGTTTGGAACCGCGCTGTGAATGACTTTAGATACGCGATAGATGATAAGAAAATAAGAAAATTAGGTTGGAAGCCAAAATACAGTTTTAAACATGGGCTTGAAAATACTATAGATTGGTATAAAAATAACGAGTGGTGGTGGAAGAGAACAGGAATTAAAGAGGCCTTAAATAAAATATGGCAATTCAAGTAACTCGTCCAAAAACTGAATTTATAGACGACCGAGGAGCAATGAAGCTTGTGGTAGGTCAAAGTGATTTTCCAATTAAATCAGTGTTGAGAATTACAAGCAAAGCGGGAACGGTGAGAGGTAATCATTACCATAAAAATGGATTTCATTATTATTATGTAGAAAGTGGAAAATGTGAGTATTGGGAAAAACCGGTAAACAAACCAACTGCAAAAATAGAAGCGGTTATTTTAGGGCCAGGGGATCTAATTATTGTACGCCCCATGGTGATTAATGCAACAAAATTTTTGGAAGATAGCGTTATTTATCATTTTGACACAGAAAGAAGAGAACAGAGTCAATATGAAAGTAATACAGTAAGGGTAAAGTTAATGTAACGAACGAACTCATGAAAAAGATAAAAAAAGTTAACTATTGCCGCTTGTGTAAAAGTAGAAAATTAGTAAAGGTACTGGATTTCGGAAGAACTCCACCAGCAAATTCATTTTTAACAAGGAGTCAACTCAGAAAAAAAGAAGATTTTTTTCCTCTTGTTGTAAGTTTTTGCTCCAATTGTGGTTTCTTGACTTTAGGACATATAGTTGATCCAAAAATCCTTTATAGCAATTACGTATACGTCTCTTCAACGTCTCCCATTTTTATCAAACACTTTGAGGACCTAGCGAACTCTGTTTATTCTCGTTTTAAACTGGGAAAAGAATCCTTGGTGATTGATATTGGTAGTAATGATGGCATCTTACTCAAACCATTTAAGAAACTTGGCGCCAAAATTCTAGGTATCGAGCCAGCTACGAATATTTCAAAGTTGGCAAGAAAAAATGGTATACCGACAGTCTCAGCATTTTTCAAAGAGAAAGTCGCAAAGAGGATTGTCGCCCAGAAGGGAAAGGCAAAAATTGTAACCGCTACCAACTTATTTACTCATATAGATGATCTAGATGAAGTGGTAAGGGGAGTGAAGAAATTGCTTACAGATGATGGCGTTTTCATTATTGAAGTATATTATCTGGTGGATTTGTTGGAGAAGCGATACTTTGATTTGATATATCATGAACATCTTTCATACTTATCTATCTTACCACTGGATAAATTTTTTAAAACTCATGGAATGAAGATCTTTGATGTTACTAGAATTCCAGTTCATGGCGGATCGATCAGAATATTCGTTAAACCTATTACCGGTCCATACCATACGCATAAATCTGTAACAGTATTTATAAATCTCGAAAAAGAAAAAAAGCTTTTTGATGTTGCTACGTATAAACGGTTTGCAGATAATGTAAAAGCAAATAAATTAGAGCTTATAAAGCTTCTGAAGAAACTAAAAAGACAAAATAAGAGCATCGCAGGATACGGAGCACCGGCTAAATCAACGACACTGCTTCACTATTTTGGTATTGGTAAAGAAGTTCTCGATTTTATCGCAGATGACAGTCCATATAAGCAGGGGTTGTTTACTCCCGGTACGCATATTCCCGTCGTGTCCCCTGTACAGATTTATAAGAAAAAACCTGATTACTTGTTTCTCTTGGCCTGGAATTTTGCAGACTCCATCGTGAAGATGCAGCGCGCATTCGCTGCTGACGGAGGCAGATTTATTATCCCTGTTCCAAAACCACGTTTATTTTAAAATTTCTTTTCTTATACAAGAACATTCCATATCATAGAGTAATCTAATTATATGTTTCGCTGTGGGTTCAGCCTCTTTACATCTGGGATATGACGGATTTACGGTACAAAATACTATATTCTCTCTCTCTCCTAGTTGTTCAGTATAAAAAGCAGTTTCATACGGGCCAAAGATAGGGGTCGGACCCATAATAACCAATGATCCTAAGGGAAACTCATCAAAATTAGATACGATATACTTATATAAATTTTTAGTCGGCGCAGCGTATCGTTGCAGATCGTTGAAGTATTGCGAGAAAAGAGAAGCATTCACAAGAAAAAATCCCATGAGAATGATGTAAATAACAACTTTATTCTTTGGAAACACAGTGGTCAATAGCATCGACCAGAAAAATGATAGCAGAAATGAGGGATAGTAATAGTATCTATTCAAACCAGCAGCGTTACGAACGTCAAATCGTGCCAAGTAGATATTTACTATATAACTTATGAGAAGTCCTGAAATAACGGTTAATAGAAGAACTCTATAACTTTTTCTCTTAACCCAGATAATAACAGTTCCAACAATATACGCAAGAATAATAGGAACAACGAATTTATATGTTGAAATTGGATCCACATGGGAGAATGGACTTGATCCGGACCTAATAGCCTGGATTACACTCGGATACTGCGACATATACACCAGCTGACGAATTGTTCCCTCTATATAATGATACCTTTCGGGATGTGTTAAAAAAAACAAGAAACTTATCTTTGGCTCCATAGTTTCGCCAAACATTTTTTGAATCTGCCAGAAAAACATAGCTATAACCAGGTATGGAAGACTGATGATTAGTCCTCGAAACAATGATCGTATCCGAAACGAAACGACAATATGCCAAAAAATAGGATAGAGAAATATCGCAAAAGAAAATAAAACACCAAAATGAGCAAGAAAGATCGAAATGAAATACAAAAATACAGATGAGATATAAAGCTTGTATTTTTTCTCCTCAAGAAATCGGTGTAACAGAAGGAAACTTATCAAAAGAAGAGGGACATTTAAAATTATTCGCTGAAGAAACGTTGCATAGTAATTGGGAGCAAAAAATTCCGTGCCAAAGAAATAGACACTAAATAGTATGGCCGTGACGAAAGCCGCAGTAGGATTTTTTGTAATCGTTTTGGTAAGAAAGTAAAGACATATATTTATGCTTAGAATTGAAACAATTTCTACCCAAAAATACAACGGTATATTAAGTCCGACGAGCTTGGATAGTATCGATCCGGTAAACATCGATTGAACATCAAAGTTTGCAAATGAACGCCACGTATCTGTATATAATGGTAGATAGAAATGTTTTATTAAATATGTATATGATTCCCATTGCAAAACGAGATTAGTCAAAGGATACCAAATGTAAATGGTAACGATGGACAAAATCAAAAGATAAAAATAGTCGCCGGTACGTTTATTTTGGAATATCATTGGAGTACAGAGAACATTTTTGCACGATACATGTTCGTTGACGCAACTATATATTTAAATAAAGTCAAAAGAGTTTCTAGGCCATACTTTAGAGATCGGGCAAAATTAATTTGAGAAGCCTCAGGAAAATAACGCGTAGGAACTGGAATTTCCCCGATGCGAAACCCCGCATAAACTGCGGAGATGAGAATTTCTTGGTCAAAGACAAAGTCATCAGAAAATTTGTGAAATGGTAGTTTGATCAGAACTTTGCGATGGTAGGCCCGAAAGCCGGTATGGTATTCCGAATGATTTTGACCTAAGATTATGTTTTCTATAGTAGTCAAAAATCGGTTGGCAACATATTTGTAGAGTGGCATGCCTCCAGCAAGCGCTTCTTGTCGAGTTCGAATTCTTGAGCCAAGCATGATATCAAAACGTTTTTTTAGGATAGGCCGGATGATCTCTTCTGTTAACGTGCTGTCGTATTGATAGTCAGGATGAATCATAACGACAACTTGAGCGCCCTCGTTGAGAGCTAACGTATAGCAAGTT
>Ga0075734_148_pt1 | contig 6840 bp, 6 predicted proteins | sample RifGroB1_FD_68426 | JGI IMG/M metagenome (GOLD analysis project Ga0075734, IMG submission 68426) | Microgenomates (Daviesbacteria) bacterium GW2011_GWB1_41_5
GAAAAGATTTTACGACCATCCAAGCGGCAGTCAATGGGGCGACCACTGGCGACGATATCACAATTGATACTGGTGCCTATCCGGAAGCAGTGACTATTGCTAGCAAAGATTTAGATTTAATCGGTTCAGGTGGAGCAGTAACGGCGACCAGCTTTACTTTAGCCAGTACTACCGTTTCTGGTTCTACTGACGTGACCGCGCCGACGGTACAAGTAAATGCTAGTGCCAAAATCACTGATGGCGTGCTTTTAAGCTCTTCGGTATTAAACATTGGCAGTGGCACTTTCACTGACAATTTTACCATTGATAAAGACTTAACTGTTACTTGTGGTGTAGGTGGTGGGACTACCACACAGACCAAGGGTATAGTCATCACGGCAAACGGAGTGACGGTTAATAATTGCACCTTCTCTGGCAATATCGCTGGTGACGCGTTTATTAATCTTGATAGCGATACCGCGCACTCGGGAATCAGTCTTACCAACAACACTTTCTCTGGGGCAATTACCACTTGGCATTTGATTCGGGCTGGTGGCAACAAGACCGACCTAACTATTACTGGCAACACCTTCACTGGCAGTACTTCTGGAACCGACAATGCCATGATTTTGTTGGGGGTGGCTGGCGACAATATTGATGTTTCCAACAACTCGTTCAGTAGTTTCCCCAGTACTTATGGTTTCGTAGCGATTCAGCAGAATGCCAGTGGCGGTGCTAGAACGACTGATTTGACGATTGATAGCAATACTTTTGATTATACTGGCTACGCTAATGGTAGTGGTTCGGAGGCAATTAGTGTGCGTTATGCTAGTCATGTGGTGGTAACCAATAACATCCTGACTGGGTCGGCCAGCGCCACGACCTATGAGGCGGGTATTACATTAGCTTCGGTAAATTCTACTGGTGGTCAAAGCGTAATTAGCGGAAACACGGTGGACGGTTTCAGTCGTGGTATCCGTATTCAGCGTTGGGCGTCTGGCGATGGTAATTCTGATGATATAGAGATAACCAACAACGCAGTAACCGATGGCGTTGTTCTGACGGGTAGTGAAAGTAGTACTGGTGTTGGCTTATTTCTTGCTGGTGTAACCAATCTTTTCGTGGATGAAAATACTGTTACTGGTCATACTAATGCCGGTGTGTATATCCCAGCCACTGTTTCGGATGGCGGGGCTAACACCATCACCAATATGATAATTGGTGGTTCAACGGCTAGCTTCAATGACTTTTCTAGCAATACCGACGGAATGGACAACTTCACAACCACAACTGCTAGTGCGCAATATAACTGGTGGGGAAGCTCGACTGGGCCGAACCACTCGCCGGAAAATATTCCTGGAGTAGGCAGTTCTGTTTCTGATTATGTGGACTACAGCCCGTGGTGTACAAATAGTAGCTGTACAACTTTCGGTTCCAGCGACCCGATAGATCATTTTGATATTGATCCGTCAGCTGGTTCGGCAATTGTCAATGTGTTGATTACCCTCACCGTAACCGCTAAAGATTCCGCGGACATTACTCGGGTTAATGATACCAGTGTAGTTTCGATGGCGGCTGACCATGGTGCATCATTGGGAACCCTACTCCTAACCTTGATAAGTGGGACCAGGGATACCACTGTGACAAATTCTGTGACGGGAACAGTTAATGTTTCTGGTATTAAAGTGGGCGGTTCAGCCACCGGCTCAACTTCTGTATCGTTTACCAGCAGTGATCCTGACGCGCCTACGATTATCAGCCACTCTCCAGCGGATGATGCAACCGATGTTGCCGTTACTACTGTGCCATACATTACCTTTTCCGAGGCACTCAAAGCCAGCACAGTTAACTCCACCAACATCCAACTAAAGAAATACAGCGACAACTCCAATGTTTCTGCCACGGTATCGTTAGTAGAAGGTGGCACCCGAGTCAACATTACGCCAGACAGCTCCTTGGCCAACAATACCCAATACTACTTTGCTGTTTCAACTAGCGTGCAGGATGAGGCCGGTAATGCTTTGGTGACCGCGCTGGATGTTGGTAGTAGAGATAGCCATGAATTCACCACTGTGGCCATTGAACCAGTGGTGGTGGACGAGATCGTGGCCGAGTCCAGCACTGCTACCGCCGACGACACTTACATCAACGGCTGGCACTACATTTACCGCATCACTGTGAATACTGACGAAACCGATCTTTCGGTTAAGTTTACTGATTGGGATAACGCCGACACGACGGACACCATCGCCGCCAATGGCAATATGCGAGTATTGTTCAATAGTGTTACCGCCAATGGGTTAGGTGCGGTGGTCGGTTTGACCGATTCTGACATTGAGGACGGTTTTGGTGATGTGGATTCATACGCAATTGGGAATGATTATACCGACCAATCTCCAAGCGTAATTGATATTTCCGGCCTGGATACTAGTAGTGTGCGTGATGGCCGGCAGGTTCAGTTTGATGTCTATACTAAACTGCCAGTAACCACTGTACCGGGTTTTTACACCACTACCTATGGTATTCAGGTTAATTAACTTCATCCATGACTAATAATAAAAAAATTAATTTCTGGGTGATCTTACTACTACTGTTGGCCTGGCCGGTTAGTGCTTCGGAGGTCACCGGTGGACTTAGTAATCAGGGAGTAGTGCCAATCCTCCCTAGTGGAGTAGTCGCCACCAAGACTGGTGATCAACAAATCACCATCAGTTGGAATGCGGTGGTCGGCGTAGATGGTTATCGGATTTATCAAAAAAAAGACAGTGCTGATTTTCAGCTGTTGGTTGATAATCTGACCAACCTCCAGTATGTCAACTCAAGCTTAGCTAATGGTAATTACAGTTATCGGGTGCAGTCATTTAAAGGGAGTTTAAGTCCGAGTGTAGATAATACTGCTCCTACCGCACCCATTACTATCAATTTTGTTGTTTCTACTCCGACTCCCACCCCAACACCGTCGGGTGGCGGTGGTGGAGGTGGCGGGGGCGGCGGCTCAGTATCTACACCCACTCCCACTCCCACAGGCACGCCTACATTGAATCAAGGTAATTCCAATGGGGACGGTAAAGTAGATGTGTTAGACTTCAATACCTTGGTTACTAATTGGGGAGCCACTGGTAGTGGTAATTCGGCAGACTTTAACAGTGATGGTACGGTTGATATTTTAGACTTCAACATCCTAATGAATAATTGGAGTTAATAAATCTAAATATGATGAAAAAAACTATTCTCGCAATTATTACTGTCGTTGGTTTTGGTCTATCCGCTGGGCCAGCGCTGGCCGCTACGCTTACGCTGTCGCCAACTAGTATTACCGTGAAGGCCGGGCAGTCTTTTACTGTAGCAGTTATGGTTGATCCACAAGGCGGGAAAGATTCAACTATCAAGACTGTACTGAGTTTCCCCGCTGATATGCTAAGTGTGCAGGCTTTCACGCAAAACACTGGCTGGTTGTCACTCACTCAACCTGGCTATGATCTAACAGATAATACCAATGGTAAGTTAGTTAAAACGGCTGGCTTCCCGGGTGGTATTACTAATACTACTACCTTCGGTACAGTGAACTTTTTGGCTAAAAAAAGTGGTAGTGCCAATATCCAAGTAACCGCTGAATCATTGGTTTATGACAATACCAATAAAAATGTTTTAGGATCGGTACTTGGCCAAACCGTGGTAACAATTAATCCGGCGGCTACTCCAACTCCGACCGTCACTAAAGCAGTTACACCAGCACCAACCAAGGTTGGTGGGCAGGTAACCGCTAGCCCGACGCCAACCGTATCGGAGGAGGCAGGCGTGTTAACCCCCACCCCCACTCCAGATACGCTAAGCGATAGTACTACGGCGCGTTTGGGTGCGGCGTTAACGCTGGGTACCAACAAGTGGCCAGTAGCAGTTTTGGTACTTGCCATTTTAGCTGGGTTGCTGGCTTGGTTAATCTGGGGCCTGCGCCGATGCAAAAACAACCTATAGTCTAAAGCAAAATAACCCAAAACCTTGAGGTTTAACCTCAGGGTTAGTAACCCGTCCCCCACTTTTGCCCTCCTACGCGAAGAGAATATGCTTCGGGGGGTATACAAAAAGTAGGGGACGAGTGTTATCATTTAGTTCATGATTAACTATGAACAATTTAGCCAGACTGAACTACAAGTAGCAGAAGTTAAAACTGCTGAACGGGTGACTGGTTCAGACAAATTACTGAAATTAATGATTAGTTTGGGTGAGGAGGAGCGCCAGATTATCGCTGGTATCGGCAAAGCCTACGAACCAGAAAGTTTGATTGGCAAACAGATTATTATCGTTGCCAATCTGGAACCACGCCAACTGATGGGCTTAGAAAGCCAGGGCATGTTGCTAGCGGCTGACTCCGAAGCTGGTCCGGTGCTTTTGATGCCAGACAAACCAGTCTCTCCTGGTAGTAAAATTAAATGAAGCGAGTTATTTTAATTGTTCTGATTTGTCTAGCTATTGCAGCTGGAGGGTTTTTGCTCTTTACTCATCAAGACTTTTCTTTTAAGGGTGGAGAGGGATTTTCAATTTTTTCTACCCCGACCCCGATGAACACTATCCTAATTTTTACTGGTGATATTATGCTGGGTCGGAGTGTGGAGATTAAATTAAATAAATATGGTGCTGGTGATTATTTCTTTCCCTTTGCGCGCATCAGCGAGTGGTTAAATTCGGCGGATTTAACTTTTGCTAATTTAGAGGGACCAGTCTCGGACCGGGGCATAAAAGTGGGCAGTATCTACTCTTTTCGTTTCAATCCGTTAGTGACAAAAGCTTTAAAAAAGGCCGGTTTTGATGTGGTTTCCTTGGCCAATAACCATATTTGGGACTATGGTCCACAGGCTTTTTTAGACACTCTGGATAATTTAAAAACTGGTGGAATTGATTATGTCGGCGCCGGTAAAAATTTCACTGAGGCGCATGGCGGCCTAACCAAAGAAATCAACGGTACTCGGATAACTTTCTTAGCTTATACCCCGCTGTTAGCAAAAAGTTTGAATGCTACGGCTGACCATTTTGGTATTAATGTTTTAGATTTAGACCAGATGGACTTGGATATTAAATCTGCCAAAGCGCGCAGTGATTTAGTGGTGGTGTCGTTTCATTTTGGCGAAGAGTACAAACCTAAGCATAATCAATTTCAAGAAACCGTCGCCTATCGCGCCGTTGATGCCGGAGCAGATTTAATTATCGGTCACCATCCGCACGTGGCAGAGGATTTGGAACAATACCAAGGCAAATGGATTGCCTACAGCCTGGGAAATTTTATTTTTGATCAATACTTTTCTCCCGAAACCATGCAAGGGTTGGTTTTGCGAGTAACATTAAGTGGCAAAACTATCTCCAAAGTAGAACCACTCACTGTGCAACTAAATAGCAACTTCCAACCAGCCTTGATCGACTAAAAAAAGCGCCCTACCTTGAGGTTTAACCTCAAGGTAGGTATACTTCTGATATGGCTAATCGAAAAATTAGTTTTATCAACGATAACTATTATCATATTTATAACCGTGGTATTGATAAGCGGATTATCTTTGAGAATGACCACGATTTTAAAAGATTTCAAGAAAGTCTACGGCTATTCAATTCTCCTAATAGTATCTGGCTAGCTGATGCTAACCAGAAAACTGAGGTTAAACCTCAAGACCGTCTGGTAGATATAGTGTGCTACTGTCTAATGCCCAATCATTTCCATCTTTTACTTAAGCAACGAGTTGATAGTGGTATCCCAAATTTCATGCGAAAATTGGGCACTGGGTATTCGTTATATTTTAATATGCGCAAAGAACGAAGTGGTAGTTTATTTCAAGGTACCTACAAAGCCAAGCTAGTGACAGATGATAATTACCTGACTCATCTTTCTAGATATATTCACATGAATCCGGTTGAGCTGGTAGATAGTAATTGGAAAGTGGCCGGTATAAAAAACAAAAGAACGGCATTTGATTTTCTCGATAAGTTTCAGTGGTCAAGTTATCCTGATTTTATATCAGAAGTCAGTGGCAAGATAATTAGTAGAAGTATTTTGCATGAAATGTTTACGCCCAGTAGCTACAAGAAATTCATCGAGAGCTGGCTAATTAAAGATTTAGAGCAAATTGCCCAACTACCTTGAGGTTAAACCTCAAGGTAGTTGGGCAGAATGGTTTTGGAGGTAACATTGGGCAGTGAAAACCATAACTAAGGTTGAGCCATTTACCGTGCGACTGAATGGCGATTTTCAACCAGCAGCTCTGGCCAACTAGAGTGGCTTGTGATATACTACTTTTACCCCTGGACCAAGCTCGGTCATGGAAGGGGGTGTACGAGCAACCTTTTGAATCATGAGGGTTAGTTAAATGACGATTGGAATGGCGAGAATTGCTGTGGTTGAACTGCCGGCGAATCCAAGAAACAAGGGCACGGAGTTTATCAACAAGCCCATCAACGAGTTGACCTCGGAGGTCGTCGAACTCATGATGAGGTTGGGGTGTCGAACCCCCTTGGAGTTGGTCGATAAGGCCGTGGAGTCGAAGGTGGCTTCGTTGGCCGCGGTCAACTCTCTCAAGAGCAGTGTGGAGTCGCTCCACCCATTCAATCTTGTTGTAAGAGTTCTTCCGGAACTCCGCGAGGAGATTGAGGGCAGAGTTCTTCGTCTGCGTTCACAGCAGATCAGGGCGAGCCATGGAGCCCACCCGGTGCGGAGGGTGTAGATATCCCATTCTCTCTGTTCAAAAGCATCAGCCTATCGTGCAGTTCTTTTTTATTATCTCTCGGTCTGAGAATTGGGCGGCTTAAACCCGCCTAGTCGACCGCCCTAGATGTAAGGGCGGTCTTTATTTTTTTATGGTTATTTGTTAAGTAAGGTCT
>Ga0075734_150_pt1 | contig 6807 bp, 5 predicted proteins | sample RifGroB1_FD_68426 | JGI IMG/M metagenome (GOLD analysis project Ga0075734, IMG submission 68426) | Microgenomates (Daviesbacteria) bacterium GW2011_GWB1_41_5
GGGTCCTACAGCCTCGCTCTCCCGGTGGAAATAATAAGAAAATTTAAGTGGAAAGAGCGGCAAAAACTAACGGTCACCGTCGACCTAAAAAATAAAAAATTGGTTATTAGAGACTGGAAGGGGAGGTAGTTCAGCTTTTTAGAAAGCTTACTTAATCAGTAGATGGTAGCGGCAAAATGGCTATCGCCATTTTGCCGCTACCATCTTGTGCTGTCAATAGCAATATTGAAATGTACGACAGAAAAAGTCCCTTAGCAACCCCTAAGATAAATGATTTATTAGAAATCATAAAAATCTTGCTTAAATATATTTTATCACAAAAACGAAGTGCGCACCATCATTTAGAAGGGTAGCTAAATCCTTTGTATTTGATAGGCTGAGAGTGAAGGTTTGGCATTCTTTTATGGAACCATACAGAGACTGGGATAACGACTCAAATATAGTTTCCTTTGAAATAGGTGACGGATATATTACCGTCGAGTTTCGAACTGGTCGTTTCCGATTTTACACATATTCTGGTTCGTACCATGTTTCAGAAATGCAAAGGTTGGCGCGCTTGGGTGATGGTTTAAATGCTTATATTAATAACCACAAGCCTCCATATTCTTCTAAACGCTAGCGAGTTCCAAAATGGTAATAATTTCTAAAACCACGTTCTTAAGTTTCCTACACTGCCCTAAGAACGTTTGGCTTAAAATTCATCGCCCGGAAATTGGCGAAAAATTTCATTTATCAGAATTTGAAAAGCATATCCTCGAACAAGGAAACGAGGTAGAGGCGTACGCAAGAAATCTTTTTCCCGGCGCAGTGCATGTGGTTGCTACAGGCGATGATGCTTTGCAAGAAACAGTTCGTTTTATGGCCTCCAAGGCGCCCACAATCTTTCAGGCGACTTTTTTAGTTGATGGTTTTCTTGCCAAGAACGACATGCTTTCGTATGACAAGGTAAATGATTGTTGGGATCTTTATGAGGTCAAAGGAACCAACTCGCTAAAAGAGGACGGAGGGGAATCTCGAGACCATATTGATGACCTTGCTTTTCAGGTATCAGTTTTAAGGCGCGCCAATATAAAACTTGGTCGCTACTTTGTCATACACCTAAATAAGGAGTATGTACGATCTGGTGGTCTCGACATTAACGCTCTACTGGTCAAAGACGATGTAACAGACAAAGTGGGGGCTCGGTTGCCCGAAGTGGAGGCACAAATGGCGCTTGCTCAAGAGTATTTGTCACAAGAAAATGAGCCGGTTGGTGGTTGCGAGTGCGTTTATAAAAGCAGGAAAAAACATTGCAGTACTTTTCAGTATATTCACCCGCATGTGCCCGAATATTCTGTCCACGACCTCTCTAGAATTCATAAAACCAAACTGGAGCTTCTGGTGGAGCGTAGTATTTTTAACCTAAATGACATCCCAGAAGACTTTGAACTAAGCGATAAACAAAAAAATCAAGTCTATGCACACCGTCTACAAAAGCCGATCATTAGCACTGGCGAGATAAAAAAACAGTTAGGGTCTTTGGCTTACCCGCTCTACTTTTTTGACTACGAGGCTTTTGGCCCAGCTATCCCGGTGTTTAACGGCTACGGGCCTTACAAGCGGATACCGTTTCAATTTTCCCTCCATATTTTACGCAAGCCAGACGGGGATTTGGAGCATGTCGAGTTTTTGCACAACAATCTTTCGGATCCTTCGGAAGAAGTAGCAAGGTTGCTCGAACAGCATATCAAGCCGGGCGGTACGGTTATAGCTTGGTACAAGTCTTTTGAAGCCGGGGTAAATAAAGAAATAGGCCTGCGGTTGCCCAGCCACACCGCGCTGTTTGATAGGATCAACGGCATGCTCTACGATTTGATGGAAATTTTCTCCGACCAGCATTATATACACCACGGCTTTAAAGGGAGCGCGTCGCTCAAAAAAGTATTACCTACTCTTGCGCCAGAACTTAGCTACGAGAGTCTTGGTGTCCGGGACGGGGGACAAGCTGCGGATGCGTGGTGGAAGATGGTTTCGCCGGCAACTACACCGAGAGAGAAGGCTCAGATAAGCAAAGATCTAAAAATCTACTGTGGGCTTGATACATATGCGATGTACGCCATTTGGCACTGTCTGCAGGAAGAAGTAGGAAATCCTGTTTCGAAAAGGATTCCATATCCACCACTTTTAAAGAGGTAACTATGTCCTTTGTGTTTGGTAGGCTTGGTTCGAGTTTCAAGTACTCCCAGCCGGTTTGAGGCAGGTTTGGGCTTCTAGGATGCTTAATTGTTGTGTAGATAAAGACACTGGGATTTTTCTATGCAATTGCTATACTAAAGGAGATGAAGTCTATCCTTACAGAAAAAGAAATTAAAACTCTTCGAAAAACCAACTGGTCATTTCCTAGTGAATCAAGTCGAGGTGATATAACTGATTTACATCCTTACCCCGCCAGATTTATTCCGCCTATTCCAGAAAGCATAATCAGTGCCTTTTCAGGGAAAAAATTAAATATACTCGACCCCTTTGCTGGTTGTGGAACTACACTCACGGCAGGATTAAATGCAGGGCACAGTGTTTATGGAATTGACGTAAATGGTTTGGCAAGCTTACTACAGAAAGTGTATTCTCATTATTTTTCTATAACTGATCTTGAACATTTCAGAAACATTAGTGAAGAGCTTGTCTCTGAGTTGGGTAAGAAATCAAAGAAAACAAATAGTTCAACTATTCCAAATCTTGATCATTGGTTTAGTAACGATGCACAAGAAATACTTTCCACTTCCGTGTCTTTCATTAATAAACTTGGTAATGTTGAACATATTTCCAATCTACTCAAATTTTCGATAAGCAGAGTCATTGTAAAAGTGTCTAACCAAAAGTCAGACACTCAGTATGTTGCAATTAAAAAAGGACTGGATAGAAATCAGATAATTAAAATTATTTCCAATTCTTGTAATTCTGTTTATAAAAGATTTTCCGAGAATAGAGAGTCGGATTCATGGCAGGGGGTTTCAAAAGTTATTCTGGGTGATGCTCGTGAAAAAACTACATATAAACACATCAATGATATCGACTTGGTTATCACCTCACCTCCTTATCCAAATGCTTATGAATACTGGCTTTACCATAAATATCGAATGTTTTGGTTAGGTTTAGACCCCTTATGGTCACGAGAGCGAGAAATTGGTGCACGACCATTTTACTCAGGTACGGGTAGAAAAGATGAGTTTGATTTTCAGAATGATCTAACTTCAATTTTTGAGAATCTGTATGACGTTACTAAACCAAGCGCTGTGCAATTCTGGGTTATAGGAGACTCCATAATTAAAGGGAGATTAATTGATAATACAAAAATAGTCACAAATGCATGTGAGACAACTGGATGGAAAGTTGTCGAGAAGATGCAGAGAATTGTGGATCGTAAACGTAGCTCGTTTCAAGGAATTGGGCGACAAGGTATTGAGCATATCTTGGTTATACAAAAATCATGACGGAAGTAAAAATTCAAATTGTTGATTATAACTTATTCAAATACGAGAAAAACTTCCTGGCGAAAGAAATAAGGAAAGCGGGTGGCAAAATTAAAGAGAAAGAAATAGAAAGAAATTCACTTTTGGTTATACCAGGTCTTCCTTTTGAGAAAGCAAAGAAGCTCACTTTCGTTAAGGGTGTCTTTCTTAATGATGTTTTTTTTCCGTCAATTCAAAGCATTAGGGAATCTTTCAATGGAAAAACTACACGAACACAGTCTAGGAGGTATGGTCCACATGGTTTACATGAGTATAAAGGTCGTTTTAATCCACAGACACCAAGATCATTAATATTGGCTAATTTCAACAAAGGTTCAGTCGTTATGGATCCTTTTATGGGTTCTGGGACGACGCTAATCGAAGCAAGAGATTTGGGTTACAAAGCATTCGGGGTCGAGTTAAACCCGTTCGCTTTTCTTTTAGCTAAGGCAAAGAAAATTTATGGTGAGATGCCCTCCTTTGGAAAAATTATCTGGAAACCAAATCTAATGAATCGACCTTTTTATGATAAAGAGACAAAAAACTATTTAATAAAATGGTTTCCATCCGATCAGTTTAGGCAGCTTGAATATATACAAAATCATCTGCTTCAACTAAATACGAACCAAAGAGTTATTGCACAGGTAGTATTAAGCAATTTGTTGAGAGATCATAGTCTCCAGGATCCGAGAGATCTTAGAATAAGAAGACGAGCCGTTGTTCCAAAAGGTGCTGGTTTATTGGAAAGTTTTAAATCAAAATTTGAAGAGCTTTCTCAGAAGCATTCTGAATGGATAAAAGAGTTTGGTCTAAAAAAAAGTCCTGAAGTAAGACTCTTTAATTTTGATTCAAGAGATTTGTCCTCTATACAAAAAATTAAAATTAATGGCACTGTATCTTCTCCCCCCTACGCTACAGCTTTGCCATATGTGGACACCTACCGACTCTCAATGATTGCTCTAGGTCTGATACAACCGAAACAAATTCTAAAAAAGGAAAAGGAACTTATAGGTTCTCGCGATGTAGCTTCAGTTGATCAACTTGTCTTTGGTGAACAGATAAGCGTTTTGCCTAAAAAAATAAGGGATGTGATTTATCATGTGAAGAATGAAGTTGAAAAAAATACTACAGCTGGTTTTAGAAAAAAAGCAGCGCCCTATGCCTATGCTAGGTATTTTTCGTCCATGTTGAGAGTTCTTGAAGAATTGTATAGCATAGAAAAGCCTGGATCCAATAACTTCTGGGTAATAGGTCCGAATAGGACTAAGTTAGGTTCTGAATGGTTTATAATGGAAACCCCAGAGCTTGTAGGTGAACTTGTAAAGAGTGTTGGCTTTAAGAAAATCTCTATAGAGCCGGTACAAGCGTATAATCGTTACGGCCTTCATTCAAAGAATTCTATAGGCAAAGAATCTATCCTAACTTTTCAAAAGTAACCATGATTAATGACGAATTTTTATTACAGCCGAATATTTATAGTACTCAAGGTAAGAAGACACTTCTAAGTCTTTTGGAGGAACACTGGATCGATCACGTAACGCCTGGTACTGGTGATATTTATATACTCTCAGGATTTGGAAACTATAATGGCGGAGTACGTTTTTATGATATTTTTAAAAATCACGTTGCAAGAGGTGGAAAAGTTTTTGCTATGTTTGCTGGCAGCACCTCACAAAAACTCACCAGCAAACAACTAGTAGAGAAACTCCTTGAGTGTGGAGCTACAGTAACGATATTGAATCGAAAACGATTGATGCATGCAAAGTTGTTTGGATATAAAAATACTACTGAACAAACCTTGATTGTGACATCGGGAAACTTCACGGGACCTGGTATGACACAAAATGTTGAAGCCGCGATTGGTTTATCGCCAGCAAGGGTAAAAGAAGTTGGTTTTGATTGGGAGGACTTTTATAGCGCTTATCATTCTCAGGCGTGGGATTTGTATGCACCAGCGATTCCTATCAACGCAGTGATGCCGGAATGGAAGCTGCTATATGACGAGGACCAGAGAATGTCTTCTAAAATTGAAGATATTGAAGCCAATACAATGTTATTGATGCTTGGTCACGCAGATACAATACGCATAAACGCCGAGCCGGGCACGCAAGAATCAAAAGGCTCACAATATTTTTGGTTAAGTAAAGACTCTTTTGACTTCTTTCCCGCTCTAACAATTCCAAATGCAAGGGGTGATAAGCCGACTTACTCAACAATAGTCAAAATAAAATATCTCGACTTAGGTGGTCTTGAGGAAGAATCAAGGGTGACTTATGAGGCGGGTAATAACGTCGATTTTAGGCTTGGTACTGGTTCACTACGAAATACAAAAGTAGCAGAAGAAGGAGATATTGCAGCGATAACACGTACGGCGAACGCTGAATACGACTTGAAAATTTACAAAAAGGGAACTGATGATTTCAAAAAGTTAGAAAAGTTTATGGTTACATATATTGGTCATCGAGGTAAAAAATATGGCTATATTCCAACTGAGTTTTTTGAAAAGGTTGTCTAGGATAAAATTAATTCATTATTAATTTTTTCAAATAGAAACTCCGTAATTAGCTCAGTAGTTAATTGGATATTTAGGCGGGATGGGGTAGGGTAGGAGCCTATGACAAAAGCTAAATATGTAGACGGGTTTGTGCTGGTGGTTCCTAAGAAGAACACGGGGAAGTATAAGAAGCTCTCCAAGGACGCCGCGCGGGTGTGGCGCCGTTTCGGTGCACTCGATTATAAGGAGTGCATGATAGATGACGCCAAGCCGAAATGGGTCACCCGTACCTTCCCCAAGATGACCAAACAAAAAGGGGGAGAGGCGGTCTGGTTTTCCTTTATTACTTACAAGTCGCGTGCGCATCGCGACGCAGTCAATAAAAAGGTGATGGCCTACTTCGACAAGAAGTACAAGGACCACAGCCACAAGGACATGCCTTTTGACATGAAGCGCATGGCCTACGCCGGCTTTAAAGTCGAAGTAAGCAGCTAAGTAGTTCCGGAGGATTAGTACTGCGGCGGGTTGCTCTCCCCTCAGCATCACTTCAGTTTTTGTAGCGTATAGTGGAGCTATGAGTAACAAAAAAGGCGGCGGCAGGATGGACTTTAACGCGCGACGCCCGCAGGCGTCGCGCATGCAGCCGGTGGTGCGCAAGGCCGGCATGCGCAGTGCCAAAAAGCCCAAGGGCGGCAGATAAGTACTATAATTAAACAGGTTATGAAAACGTCTGCTCTTATTGCGATGATAGCAGTCGGACTTGCCGGCGCGGGAGTCTTTTTTATTTTTTAGCGTATAATACTTTTTGCATGGGGAAAATAATTT
>Ga0075734_180_pt1 | contig 6001 bp, 6 predicted proteins | sample RifGroB1_FD_68426 | JGI IMG/M metagenome (GOLD analysis project Ga0075734, IMG submission 68426) | Microgenomates (Daviesbacteria) bacterium GW2011_GWB1_41_5
GGGAAGATTTACATTGAGGTAAATCTGCCCACCGAAAGCCGTCGTGGCAAGCACTCCAAATAGGAGCGTGGCCAAAAGGACAAAGGGCAGAAACGCACACGCTGTCGCAAACACTGGCAAGCTCTTCTTCATCACATCTCTCCTCGGTTTTGGGCTTTTTGGCCCGGTTACGGAAAAAACGTAAAACAAACTCTTTTTTCGGCTTTTTTTAATCTCCTTTCTGAAAAAGCCGAACATTGTCAAAGTTCACTACTATTATTTAGTATAGCATATTATAACAACCTTGTCAAGCACTCGGAATAAAAAAACAACGGAGCTAAATCCGTTGGTTGTGTACCTAAATTAGGAATTTTTTTTAAAAGAGACTCGTTTAAAATCTTTACCGCAGACTATGCATTCTTCAGATACAAAATAAAATCCTTCCCAGGATAAAGGCACATCCGCCTCTGCTTTTTCAGCTAAATGTATAGCCCCTTCTGCGGTTATTTCTGTTGAAATACCGCATCCAAAACAAAAACATCGAACAACTGCCCCTTCTTCAAAAAGAGGCTCTTTCAGTTTTTCTTCCGGAATATCGAAGCTTTCTTCTATTTTTGGCCGTACGACTTGTCCGAGAACGTTTTGTTTTTCTTTAAGCTTCGTGTTCATGATATTGTTGACTATGTAAATTTCTATTTTTTCTAATTGGTAACCCTGCGCGCCATTTGTGGCTATGTTTTCTGGCTTCTGCTATTTCATATGATTCTTTTATTTCTTCTTCGTTTAACGAGCGAATAGTTTTACCGGCCACCCTTGCTTCTGTTGTTAAAACATCTGTCAATTCCTTTGAGACTTCGCTTACTTTGTCTTGCCAAGCTACCCTATCTGATGGGTCTTTGCGGTCTAGCCCTTCATTAGGCCATTGAAAAACAACATCTGCCTTGTAGTCTTGCTTATTAGGATTTTGGGTCATATCTAAAGTAGCTCTAACTAAATCACCACCGCCTAAATCTAATTCAACAAAGGCATCTACGCCATGTTTTTTATCAAGATACGAGCCAACGGCCGTATAAAATCGTAATTGCTCATAGTTATCCAAAGACAGCATCTCTACAAGCGTAGCGTGCAAGTCGTGCGGAAATGGCTTTTCCTCTGGATTGGTTGGGTCTTCAAACGGTTGGCGCCCATTGTCTTTTACCAACTCAACCGCCTGTTTAAAAGAAATATATTCACCATTAAATTCCTTTTCCCGCTCTTTTTCTTCTGGCGTGGTTTCTCCTAAAACCTCGCTCTCCGCAATTTTACCTGTATAGCCTTCAAATTTATTTGCCATAAAATTCTTAAATATATTTATTTATTATATACCTACTTCTTTGTAAAATACCAATTTAAAACATCTTTTGCTACCGGCAAAGTTACAGCTCCCAGGCCTTGGACTTCTTCAACAGTTACCACTAAAACTATTTCCGGATTTTCGTACGGAGCAAAAACAGACGACCAGACATTAAAACGATTTTGATAGCCAATTTCTGCAGTTCCAGTTTTGGCTGCCACTAAAACCGGCAAATCGTTTAAATATGCTGACAAGCCGTACGGCTCTGTTACGCCGTCTCTCATTCCCTCTCTGACAATTTTTAAATTTTCAGCGTCAATAAAATTACTTCTTATAATTTCCGGCGAAAATTTCTTAATTGTTTTTGCGTTATCTGCTGAGATAATTTTATTTATAATCTGGGGTTTGTATAAAGTTCCGCCATTGGCAATGGCGCTGTATGCTGACGCAACCTGCAAAGGAGTTGTCTGCAAATCTGACTGGCCGATGGAAAGGTTATATGTATCGCCGTCCCACCAACCCTCGCCTTTTGTTTTTTTCTTCCATTCGGGGTCCGGGATGAATCCTGAAAATTCGCTAGGCAAATCAATTCCTGTTTTTTGGCTCCAGCCAAAAAGCGAGAGATATTTTTTAATTCTTGTGGGACCCAAACCCTCCTGACCTTCATATCCTCCGCCAACAGTATAAAAATAAATGTTTGAAGACACAGCTAAAGCTTTTCTCATATCAACCCAGCCGTGCGGTTGGACTCCGCCATACCTGTAAACAATACTCGGGTCGTATTGGTTATGAACTAAAATGTATCCCGGGTCATTTATTTGTTTATCCGGAGAAATTATTTTTTCCTGCAAAGCAGCTGACGCCTCAAACGGCTTGATTGTAGAGCCTGTGGGGTATTGCGCTGAAACGGCCCTGTTGAATAAAGGCTCAGACGGATCGTTTTGTATCTTATCAAAATCCTCTTGTGAAATTCCCCCTGAAAAAAGATTATCATCATAAGAAGGATAAGAGACCAGCGCTAAAACTGCCCCGGTTTGCGGGTCCATAGCAACAGCGGCCCCCTTTTTAGCTCCAACATTTTTTATACTTTTTTCTAATGCCTGGTAAACCCTGTCTTGCAAATCAGCATTTATATTTAAAACTAAATTATCTCCTGCCTGCGGCTGAGATATTATTTTAACTCCTTCCTCAGCGCCAGAAGCGTTTTTTAATTCTCTCGTCTGTCCAGGCCTTCCCCTGAGATATGCCTCATAATATCTTTCCAGGCCAGTTTTGCCTATATAATCGTTAATCGCATATCCCGAAAAACTTGAATATTCATCTTTGTTAATTCTTCCTGTATATCCTAAAATATGGGAGAAAACCGGACCATATAAATAATTTCTTTCAGTATTCTGCTGTATTTTACAGCCCGTAAATTCTTTTATTTTTGTTTCTAAAACCAAAAGATTATCGTGACTTATGTTTTCAGAAACTAAAAACTCTGGCGCGTTAGAACTTTCAATTTCTTTTTTTAACTGGTCAGCGTTTTTACCAATGGTTTTGGCAATATCTTTAATTTTTTTCGCGACAGCTTCAGACGATATTGAAAAGTATCTCCTGTCGCAAACTAAATCAAAGGCAGGAGAGTTTGAAACAAGTTTTTTCAAATTGCTGTCGTATATTATGCCACGCTCCGGTATAACCAGGGTGGCTAATCCCTTATTATTTTCGGAGGCGATATATAATTTTTTTCCTTCAACAATTTGGAAATAAAACGTCTTTAAAAAAAGCGAGATTGCTAATAACAAAAAAATTCCAAGCAAAATGTAGGATATTTTCTCTTTCAATGGAACCTCGAGTTTTTTTTCTGAAATTCCCAATTCCTCTTCTTTGGTTTTCGCCAGCTTGTCTAAAAAAACTTCGTGAGTCTCTATATCGCCGTAAGATTTTTTAATTTTATACTTATTAAATGACATTGTCTTTTTTTACAATTTTTTTGCAGACATGAAAACCTGCAGTAGCAAACAGCAAACTATAAATCATCCTGCCAAAAAAATAAATGCCGAAGCTCATATCCAAGTGTGGCATCAATAAGTCATAAATTACCAATAATATAAGAAAAAGACTTAAAAAATAAACGAAGGGATGTTTGTCTTTTTTTTCTTTAAGCAGTGATTGTATTTTTTTTATTAGAAAACCGATAATTATAAGCAAGATTATAGATGCGCCCAAATAGGCGCAAGAAAAAACGTCTAAAAACAATCCGGCAATTATTGCATAAAAAATAACCCGTAAATTTTTGTCCGGCTTTTCAAAAAAAACAAGCAGAAAGAAAAAAACAAAAACTAAATTCGGTACAGCTCCAAATAAATTAAAGTGCGCAAAAAAACTGTTTTGCAGGAGCGCAAAGAAATAGAGGAGCAAAATTATAATTAAATATTTAAACCACATCCAAATCCAAACTTATTTATCGTTTGTAGTTTGTAATTACAAATAAATTATTTGTGTTATCTAAACTAAAAAACGGCTCCACATGGGCCTGCTGGAAGGGTTTTTGGTCATTCTTTTCTTTTTTTGTTATTTTCCCCACTAAAAGATCTTTAGGGAACACTCCCTCTAAAACAGACGTCACTAAAACATCACCCTCGTTTATTTGCTCATCAACCGGCACTAAATCTAAATAAACTTCCAGTCCGCCATTTCCTTTAACCACCCCGTCAATTTCAAGAGCTGACAGGTCTGCTGCGCTTTGCTGGACCTTAACGCTAATTACGCTGTTTTTGTTTGAAATTAGAACCACTTTAGAAAAATTTTTATAAACTTCAAAAGTTTTGCCAAAAAGAACGCCCTGCTGGTTAATAACCGGCATGCCCTCTAAAATGCCGTCTGCTGACCCTTTATTTATAGAAAGCGCATCTTTGCCGTCGAGGCCGTAAATTTCTGCCATCACGGTCGTAAAATCTCTGTTTTGGCTTTGTAAAGACATATCGATTAGCGCCCGATTTCCTTTTTCAATTGCCTGCAGTAAAGATATTTGAAATAAAAGTTTTTCGTTTTCTCTTTTTAAATTTTCATTTTCTTTTGCTAAGTTTCCAACATTAAAAACAGGCTTTAAATATCCGGACGCCGTCTCTCCTGCGGCGAAAAAAACTTTTTGCACGGGATAAGACAAAAAATAAAAAGAGTTCTTAATTTGCGCGTTAAAAAAATTTAAAACAAAAATAAATAAAAATAAGACAGCCGCTCCGGCTAAACCCTTCAGTAATATATTATTTTTTTTATTTATTGAAATATTTTTTAGGCCGTTCATGCAAGCTTATTGATTATAAATCATTTTACTCCTTCGTCTTTTTTTATGCAACTAAAAAACCCCGCTAAGGCGGGGTTTTTTAGTTTTGAATGCAAGGGTGGCAACTACCTACTCTCGCGCATAAGCACTACCATCGGCCTTGGAGTATTTCACTTCTGAGTTCGAAATGGGATCAGGTGGGACAACTCCAGAATAATTGCCACCCTTGCATTCAAATACGAATAAAAAGATAAAAAAGATAAATAAAATCTGTATCTATTAATTAACTTACGCTGTGTGAATTCCGATAACTCAAATGCTGAGTATATCGAAGGATAAAATGATTTATTAGTACTCCCCGGCTGAACTCGTTACCGAGCTTACACCTGGAGCCTATCAATCCCGTCATCTGCGGGAAATCTAAGAGTTCTCATCTTGGGGTTGGTTTCGCGCTTATATGCTTTCAGCGCTTATCCATTCCCGACTTAGCTACTCAGCAATGCCCTTGGCAGGACAACTGATACACCAGAGGTCAGTTCATTCCGGTCCTCTCGTCATGTTTTAAACCACGTGTCACCACGTGCATAGACTATATCTTCACCCATCCAATTTTGAATTAGGGCGTCGGCGTATTATAGCGGATTTTTCACCACTATCTTGTCCCGCCAATGGCGGGACTCAGTCGTTACGGGGTCAAACCTAAAATTTTTAAAATATCTGCTTTAGTTTTCTTTTTTCTGGTGACGTAATTATTTTTTTGGATTGTTATTATATGGTCTGCTAATTTTAGCAAATCATTTTTATTTAATAACCTAGATTCTTTTTGATTTAAAAGGTCGGCGGCATTATATAATGCTTTCGCCTGTTCTTTTTTAAATCTAATAAATGGTAATAAATCTTTCAAAATATCTTTGATTTGTTTAAAACCATTTATTCTTAGCTCGGTCATCCCGTCGTTTCGACGAGAGATATAACCAATCCCAAGAATTTTTCTAATCCAATAAAGAGATTTTTCGTGGCGACTATCTTGATAAAAACAGATAGTACACATAAATCGTCTCTTTAGTTTGCTGTCTTTACGCTTTTTAATTTGAAGCATAAGACTGCCATCACCATCGAGAAAACCTGCTATATACGCTAAATTTATTTTAGATTGACTTCCCACGGTATTGTCTTAACTAATTATTGGTCCTCAAGTTAATTGTACCATTATCCTTGGACCGAATTCAATAATGGTTATCAACAGACCATAATTATTAAGGTTTCACCGTTATTAGCCGAATTGTCATCGTAAATTACTTTACGAAGTAGCAAATTTTTACTAGGAACAAATCCCCTCAAAACTCAACGCCTGCGGTAGATAGGGACCAACCTGTCTCACGACGGTTTGAACCCAGCTCACGTAACTTTTTAACCGG
>Ga0075734_185_pt1 | contig 5728 bp, 4 predicted proteins | sample RifGroB1_FD_68426 | JGI IMG/M metagenome (GOLD analysis project Ga0075734, IMG submission 68426) | Microgenomates (Daviesbacteria) bacterium GW2011_GWB1_41_5
GAGCGTTTCAATCTCGGCGCTTTGGCCAAGTATTTTGGAGTAGAAAATGAGAAAGCTCACTCCGCTCTAGCTGATATCCGCGCCACTTTTGAAATTTACAAAAAGCTCCTGAAGCGTTAAGTTAGCTCTATGAAAGCGAAAAAGACCGTTTTCGTCGGTATACCCCAAGTAGTAGAGCAAAGCTCACTACGGGGTAAATCTGGCGGTGTTGTTGGTAAAAAAACTGTTTTTGTTGGAATGTCCGGTGGAGTGGATTCGTCGGTAGCGGCCGCTTTGCTCAAGCAAGCTAAACCAAATAATTTTTCAAAATTATTTGGTCGCCCGACCCCGAAGGGGTTTAGGGGTTATTTGGTTATTGGTATTTTTATAAAAATTGAAATCGGTGGCGACTGTTCTTGGCGTCAAGAGCGTCGCTCCGCTTTTACAGCTGCCGCCATCCTCGATATTCCGCTCTATACAATTGATTTATCAAAGGAATATGAACAAGCCGTGGTCGACTATATGCTCGCTGAGTATCGGGCTGGTCGGACGCCAAATCCGGATGTGATGTGCAATCAGCAAATAAAATTTGGGGCTTTTTATGATTGGGCCATAAAAACGCGGATTGATGCGGATAAGACGCAGATTAACGCGGATTTTATTGCTACCGGACACTATGCTCGCGTTGAAAGAACGCGAGAATTATCAATGATCAATTCTCAATTTACAAATTCTAAAATTAAAGATATTGAAAATTCATTGGAGATTGAAAATTGTAAATTGAAAATTCCGAAGGATTTAATTAAGGATCAGACTTATTTTTTGTATGCCATAGATCGTGAAAAATTAGCTAAAATTCTTTTTCCTCTGGGTGATCTTAAAAAAGACGAGGTGAGGAAGTTGGCCAAAAAATTCGGCCTGCCCAATGCCGACAAACCGGATAGTCAGGGGTTGTGTTTTGTCGGCGATTTTGATTTTAAAAAATTCTTACGCGAGAAAATTGGGGTGAAAAAGGGTGAAGTTAAAAATGAACAGGGAGAAGTTATCGGCGAACACGACGGGGTCTACTTGTTTACGATCGGGGAACGGCACGGTTTTACTATTTATCAACACTCAAATGACGAGAAACCCTACTATATTGTAACCAAGGATCTTGCTAACAATGTTTTGACCGTTTCAACCACTCCTTTATCTGGGTCATCGGAAGAGGTGGGAGAGATTGCCCTGGAAAAAGTTAATTGGTTGGTAACAGTTAAACCTACAACTGCCAAGATCTACCACGCTCGTTTACGTCACCGTGGAGCTTTGACGGCTTGTCAGTTGCGGGAAGGGGAGAAAGGGGAGTGGCGAGTAATTTTTACCGAGCCCATCACTTCTCCAGCCCCCGGTCAGTCGGTGGTGATTTATGACGGCGATGTTTGTTTGGGGGGTGGCGTCATAAAATAGATTAAAAATGACACCTTATATAGTGCCTTATTTTTATATAGCAATAAGGTGCGGTCGTTGCTTATTGCTATATTGATTAAAAGGGGACACGTGATTATTCCTTCGGCCCCCCTAATCCCCGAGAATGATCCCTCGGTTCTTTTTAACACCGCTGGTATGCAACCTTTGGTACCGTATCTTTTAGGCCAGAGGCATCCCGCTGGTGATAAATTAGCTGATGTCCAGAAATGTGTCCGCACCACCGACATCGATGATATTGGTGATAACACTCACCTGTCTTTTTTTCAAATGCTCGGTAATTGGTCGCTCGGCGCTTATTTTAAAGAAGAAGCGATCAAATGGAGTTGGGATTTGTTGACTGACAAAGGAGAAGGTTTCGGCCTCGATCCAAAGCGTCTCTATGTGACAGTTTTTGCGGGTGACAATCCTTCGACTCCGGAATCGCTCAGGACAGGTGCTCCGCGTGATGAAGAATCAGCTCGGATTTGGCAGTCTGTCGGGGTGCCGGCCAATCGGATTTTTTATTTACCAGCCGAAAACAATTGGTGGAGTCCTGGTGACAACGGCCCTTGCGGTCCCGATTCTGAGATGTTTTATGATGTGACTGAATCGGGTCTAGGTGATTTAACTTTGGAACAATACCAATCCGCCGACGGCAGACGAGATGTGGTAGAAATCTGGAATGATGTCTTTATGGAATACGAGAAGAAGGACGGTAAAGTCATCGGCAAATTAGCTCAAAAGAACGTTGATACCGGTGCCGGCCTAGAGCGACTAACCATGGTCCTACAAGGCAAAAATAATGTCTATGATACTGATCTTTTTGCCTCTCTGATGACCACTATTCGATCTAGCGCTCAAAAAACTGACCTCAAAGCTGAACGCATCGTGGCCGATCATCTCCGCTCCGCCGTCTTTATGATTGCTGATGGCGCTCTACCTTCTAATACCGATCGTGGTTATGTTCTGCGTCGCCTGTTACGCCGTGCCGTGCGCTTTGCCGACCAGCTTGGCCTGCCTGCTGGCTCTTTGGCGACCCTGGCCGAGCAAATTGTTGGCCAATATGGTGATTTTTATACCGAACTGACTGCTAATAAAGCTAAAGTCATCGAGGCTATCAGTGCTGAAGAAAATAAATTCCGTTTGACGCTGGAGCAGGGATTAAAAGAATTACACCGGTTGGTATTTGGTAAAGTTCCAAACCCACTTATGCTTGATATGGTTAAGGATACCCCGTTGAGATATGAAGATTTACTAGTGCCTAGAGATAGTATGGAAATTAAGGGAAGCGAAATTTTTAAGATATCAACTACTTATGGTTTCCCATTTGAAATGTGTATGGAAGAATTAACCAAGATTTATTACCAAATTTACAAAAGTAATGGATCAAAAAATGAAACTTATGATTTGAGAAAAACTCCTCTTGGTGAAAAATTGACAAGGGAATTCAATGAGGAAATGAAAAAGCACCAGGAACTCTCCAAAGCTGGCGCTGAACAAAAATTCAAAGGGGGACTGGCTGGTACGGGCGAGATGGAAACCAAATATCACACCGCTACTCACCTGCTTTTAGCTTCTCTACGCCAAGTGCTCGGCGCTGATATCGTCCAAAAAGGTAGTAATATCACAGCCGAACGCCTCCGTTTTGACTTTAACTGGCCAGAAAAGCTGTCCGCGGAGCAAATAAAGGCTGTCGAAGATTTAGTGAATCAGAAAATCAACGAGAAAATTCCCGTTGAGATGTTGGAATTACCAAAAGAAGAGGCTAAAAAAATAGTCACCACCTTATCATTTGATCTATCCAAATACGGCGACATGGTCAAGGTTTATAAAATTGGTTCGTTTAGTACCGAATTCTGCGGTGGTCCTCATGTCACGAACACTGGCGACCTTGGATCTTTCAAAATCACTAAGGAAGAAGCCGTGGCGGCTGGGGTACGCCGAATTAAGGCGGTGTTGGAATAAAATAAAATGCTAGAAAACAACAATATTCCTGACCATTTTTATCGAATAAGTATCAAGGCCCTTATCCTCGATGAACAAAAGAGATTTTTATTAGCCCTAGAAGACAAGGGTTTATGGGAACTTCCTGGAGGGGGTTTAGACTATGATGAGGAACCATCTGATTGTGTCAGGAGGGAGATAGCCGAAGAGATGGGTATAGAAGTCACTTTTGTCAGTGATCGCCCATCCTACTTTGTAAAATCATTGAGCCATAATGGGCGCTGGAACATCTCTAATGTGATATATGAGACAAAATTGAAAGATTTGAATTTTAAGCCATCAAATGAATGTGTAGAACTCCGATATTTTACCAAAGAAGAGGCCCTAAAGGAAAAACTTTTTCCTAATGTTCTAGAATTTATCAAGGTATATAATCCCGACAATCACTAGCTTGTTTTATTTTTGTAATTTTGTCTTATCCCCGATTTACTACTTTCTTACTTAGTAATGATCAGTTTTTTGACAGCCCGTCTTTTTTACTATAGCTTAAATCTGGACATTGGGTATTTGACATCAAACTAAAGGAAAAACAAATGGCTATGGGATTGATCGAAAAAAATCCTGGCCATTTGGTTCAGGATTCGGAAGCCGAAACGGTTTCTAAATTTCTCTATGTGGTGGAGTGCGTTTCCCGTAACATAATCAAGAGGTTGCCAGCTGATTCGTTTTTGGATTTTCAGGACCTCTACAATGCTGGAGTCTTGGGATTGATCGACGGCGTTCGGAAGTTCAGTCCTGACAAGGGTTGCAAGATTCAAACCTACATTTCTCATCGCATCCGAGGTGCCATCTTGGATGAAATAAGATCTGTAGATCATCTCGACAGAGGAACCAGGCGATTGAACAAGACAATCCTCAAAGCTGAGAATGTTCTCGAACAACGACTGGGTCGGAAACCTTGTGATTGGGAAGTTGCTAAAGACTTGGGTCTGTCTGATGAGTTGTATCGCGAATTAAAACAGAGAGTTAGTGTTGTCGTTAAAAGCCTTGAGGCTGATCTCACGGCTCCCAACGAAGAAGGCACATTTTCTGTTTATGAGATTGTTCCCACTCAAGCGGCCAGTGCTTTTGAAGTGGCTTGTCAGCAAGAAGCGAGAGAAAAAATATTCTCGTGTCTTGGCAAGATACCAGGCTACTATTCCCAAGTGCTAACTGAGTATTATTGGGAGGGCAGAACTCTAAAGGAAATTGCTGACGCTCGCTCATTGAGTGAAAGTAGAATCTGCCAAATCCTACAAAAGGCTAGAAGGCTAATCAAGCCCTATCTACACGAACTTGCAGAAGTCGTACCTGCCACGGCACCTAAACGTAGCGCTAATCCTCGACAGAAAGGGGGTGAAGTCATCATGAAAAATCCTTTGGATATGAAAATTAGTGCAGTGACGGATTACACGACAGCCATGAGAATATCAAGGGCTCTTAACATTAGCACCCTTCGTGATCTTACGGCAATAACCGAGACAGAGCTCATGGAACAAGCCTCAATGAGGTCCAGCGGGGTCAAGAATATCAAGGGTCGGCTTGCTCAACTAGGGCTTTCTCTAAGAAACGGGGCCCACCACACTGTAGTTGTGGCTGAGCCGACTTCACTTCAAGTGGAAGTTCCTTTGTCTTCTGTAGTTCAGGAAAATCTCACGGAAGAAAAGATTGAGCCTATCCCACTACCAAAACAGCCTGAACAGACAGACGTCTCTGGGTTGATTGGCGAATTGGCTAGGAAGCTAATGACGCCTGAAAACGGAGTGCGGATGGAGAGCATCTCTTTCGTCGCTTCCGTCAGTGACATCGAAGGCAGGAGGTGCCATGTCTCCATGGAGTTATGTTTTGAACCAACCAACAAGACAGAATGATCTGTTTAGAGCCAGTCGTAACTTACAGTTACGACTGGCTCTTTTAATTTTTATTGGAGTGAACTTTCCAACCTATTTTATCCCCAACTTACTACTTACAAGCTTACTACTTACTACTGGCCCCGTGCTATAATTACCCCATGAACTTTTTCTCTGGGGGGAAGAAAGAAAAGGCCATTTTGCCTACCGGCTTGATTGCTATTGGTAGTGGTGGCATCGAAGTGGCCATCGCTGTCGACGGGGCGATTGTTTTTTCGGCCAAAAAAGATTTGACCAGCTCGGCTCGTGATAATATTGAAAACTTTAGCTCTGCCATCTATCAGGGCTTGGCCGAAGTCCTGACCGAGTTGCAAAAATCTTCCGCCGTTAAACCCACCTCCTATCACTGTATTTTACCGGCCCCGCTTTTTATCAATGGCATTAAAACTATCGAGGTGGCCAAGGATCAG
>Ga0075734_187_pt1 | contig 5560 bp, 6 predicted proteins | sample RifGroB1_FD_68426 | JGI IMG/M metagenome (GOLD analysis project Ga0075734, IMG submission 68426) | Microgenomates (Daviesbacteria) bacterium GW2011_GWB1_41_5
GCCTTTTTTGCATATGCTTTTTTTCCTTTAATTTTTTTTGGAATCAGCCCGATAGTTCCGACAAAAACAAGCGGTTTTCCCTTATAACGTTTATCAAAATAGACAAATCCTTGAGGAGAAGGTATGCCGGAACAGTTTCCACCGGAATTTACTCCCGCAATAACTCCTTGCATAATACGTTTCGGCGCCAACATTTTTTGCGTGAAGTTTTTTCCTTTATAAATTGGTGAATCGTCATCAGGATTTGCAAAACAGAATCCATATCTATTGATAATCGGTTTTGCTCCAAGTCCGAATCCAAGAGCATCACGATTTACTCCAACTATCCCTGTGACCGCCCCGCCAAATGGGTCAAGCGCCGATGGAGTATTGTGAGTTTCAACTTTATCTGTAATAATGTAGTTCTCATCAAAAATAATTCCTCCAGCATTATCCGTAAACACAGATACACAGAAATCTCCGCCAGAGGCGGATCGGCCTTTGGCCGATTTTTTATCCCTCACTATCTTTGTTGCGCCTTTAATATATGTTTTATATAAACCATCTTTTATTTCATCAATCGGATTTGCGAAAATGGTATGTTTGCAATGTTCAGACCATGTTTGTGCAAGTGATTCGAGTTCAACATCGGTTGGATTTCTCATTTGTAATTTAAAATATTCACGAATCGTTTTCATCTGGTCTAAATCCAAGGCAAGTGGTCCACGGGCAGAACCATCTTTGTTTTTTATTCCTTGTTTTCCAATTACAATCAGTTCATCATCTGAAATATTTAAATTAACATCGTCAACTTTTGCCTTTGTAGATATTGTCACTTTTGGAATAGTAATTCCCATTCCTTTGTCACAGATAAAATCTTTGAAGCTTTTTATAATTGCTCGATGAATGAGAGGATTGTATAAACTGTCTGCAATTTTTTTTATTTCATCACTATTTAATTTTGCACGGAGAAATGTAACTTGAGAAGAATATACACCTTCACCATTTTTAAACTTAATTTTGAATTTATCTTCAATCATTTCACGGGCAGTGTTTGCGACATTATCAGTAACTCCGGGAAGAAAATCAATCTCGATTGCAAAGTCGAATTTTTCCGGATGAAGTGGAGAAGTGTAACTTGCTTTTTGGACCGAACGATTATAGAAAAGATTACTTAAAATTTCTAATTTTTTTTTATCTATTTTTTTTGAAATTGTATAAACGTCAACAAGTGAAACATCCTGAATTTTATTTTTAATTTCTAAAGTATTTAAATTATTTTTACGGGTTGACGCACGAGTATCTGAAACTATAGATTGTATTTCGAGTCGTATTGCCATAAATTATTTTAAAAATTTAGGTTTTTTACGCCACCCAATATCACGTCTAAATTGCATTCCGTCAAACCGTATTTGTAGAAGCATGAAAAACAACAACGTCATCTTCTTTTTCACCGTTGGATATCCCATGTATGGGAATATCTTTTTGTGAGGATTGTGGATATCCTCGTGATGCTATAGCGACACAGCATGCAGATTTGTCCTCCCATTGAATGTCAATATCCGAAAGTGTTCCATCGATACACGCATTAAAAATATCATATAAATCTGTTTTCAAAAGTCTCATATACGATTGTGTTTCAGGGTCACCAAACCGTGCATTAAATTCCAATACTTTTGGTCCATTTTTAGTAACCATTATTCCTGGGTATAGACATCCTTTAAATTCAATTCCTCGTTTTTTTAATTCTTTCAGAATAGGGAGGACAACCGTCTCTTTGATTTCTTCAATTAATTCATTTGTAGTCCATGAAACAGGGGCTATTGTTCCCATACCTCCTGTATTTGCACCAGTATCACCATCATGAATCTGTTTATGATCCTGAGATGTAGGAAAAAATTTTGCAGTTTTTCCATCACAAAATGCATGAATCGAGATTTCCGCACCTTCTAAATATTCTTCAATAACAACACTTTTTCCGGCATCGCCAAATATTTTTTCAACCATCATTTTTTTGATGGCGTCTTTTGCCTCATCTAATGTTTGTGCCACAGTTACGCCTTTCCCCAGTGTTAGTCCAGTTGCTTTAACAACAATTGGAGCAGTTTGCTTTGCTAAATATTTATATGCAGATTTATAATCATGAAAAGTTTTGAATTTTGCTGTCGGAATTCCTGCCTTATTCATAAGTTCTTTTGAAAATGCTTTGGAGGATTCTATTTGTGCGGCTTTTTTTGTTGGACCAAAAGCACGAATTCCGGCTTTATTCAAATCATCTACCATCCCTGCGGCCAGTGGATCATCGGGCGCAACCACGACCATATCGATATCATTATTTTTTGCAAAATTAATAATTTCTTGATGATTTAAAACATTGGCAGAAATATTTTCACCAATTTGTGCAGTACCTGCATTTCCAGGAGTAAAAAATTTTTTTCCTACCTTCGGAGACTGTTTTAGTTTCCAGCCCAATGCGTGTTCACGACCCCCGGAACCGATAATGAGAATATTTTTTTTCATATTAATGCCAGAATGCTCGCCTGTGTGTAAATACCATCGGTATGCCCGCATCATCAGCGGCTTTTATCGAGGCTTTATCGTTTATTGACGCTCCTTGTTCAATGACGGCACTGACTCCATATTGCACCGCAAGTTTTATCGAATCATCAAACGGGAAGAAACTATCACTTGCAAGAATTGCTCCATTTGTAAAACCTTTCGCCTGTTCAAGTGCGAGCTTTGTTGACCGTACACGCGAAGTCTGACGAGATCCGATACCGCGAGTCATTGGTAATTTTTTATCAACTACAATGATTGCATTGGAAGGAATTCGTGTAATAAATTTCCAGGCAATTTTCATTTGCTCTAACTGTTTTTTTGTCGGTTTAACTTTAGTCACAACTTTCCAGTCTTTGAAACTTTTTTCGATATCCATATCGGCATCCTGCATAATAAATCCGCCCTGAATCCATTTCACATTTTTGCGGCTCATATTTTTTTGGGAAAACTGTCCAAACGTATAAATCCCTAAAGATTTTCTTAATTTTGTCAGAAGTTCTAATGCTGACGGAGAGATACTCGGAACCGCTACAATATCGATATTTGCTTTTCGATTATCTTTGAATGAAACAATAACCTCTGCGGCTTTTTTATCCATGGATTTGTTCATGATAATCACGCCACCAAATGCCGATTCCGGATCAGCATCTATTGCACGAGATAAAGATTCTTTCGCATTTTTTCCTAGTGCGATTCCGCAAGGAGTATTGTGTTTAATAATTACGGCTGCAGATTCTTGGAAAAATTGTATTGATTCTATTCCGGCATTGATATCTGTTACATTAATTAAAGAAAGCTCGCGGCCGGCATGTCGAGTCAATTTTGCAAGTGGTGAAGCGGTATGTGGATTTCAGAGAACAGAGAGGCGCAGAGTTATATGACCTTCAAAAAGACCCAGATAGTTATTATCAGTGGTACAGCAGGGGTAAAGAGTACGCCGCGTCAAATAAGCTGGATTTCAGCCCTCCTACAACCCCAGAGGAATTGTTCACGATAGTAAAACAGATAGTAGAAAAATTCAAAAATTATATTGAGATGGGTAGAGGATATGAGGTACTTTGGGCTGAGGGACGACCTCGAGCAGAGAAGGTTAGTCAAAGGGTCTTTGCGGGGGTAGCCAAGCCGTATTGTGAGTTTACCGATATTGATATTTCAAAGGAAGTAAATTTAGGTGCGGGTCCGGTTGATTTCAAATTTTCCCGAGGGTTGTCCAAACGCGCTCTTATAGAAGTAAAATTAGCCAGCAACTCTAAGTTTTGGAATGGTCTGACAGCACAACTTCCAGAGTATATGCGTACAGAGGAGATAACAGATGGATTGTTTATGGTTGTTGTTTATAGTCTCAAAGACCTACGCCGGTACAACCATATTCAAGGATTAGTGAGTGAGGTCAACAAACAAAACGGATTTAACATTGAGATTGAATTGATAGACGCCAGACCAAGGAAATCAGCCTCAAAACTCTAAAGAATTTCTAAGTACTTTGAAATTTGATGTGGTTTGATATAGAAAAAGTCTATATTGTAGAAACTTTTGCCGGAAACTTAAGCAGGGGCAAAATTGTCCTCTACACATCTGCGTTTGGCATACTCGATTTTGAATGTCGTATGCTTCATTCGCTTTCTCGAACCTCTCACTACTTTGCAACAAGCGTAAATCAATTTCTTGATTTTGGCTGTATCGTAGTCAGTAAAGTTTTTGACTTTGATAGGTTTTCACCTCCTTTCTAATTGTAAATGTGCTATGTATAGGGACTCTATGGAGAAGATACTAACTTGGAAGCACGAAGTCTTTTTGTGTAATTTCGTTTAGGTAAGCAAATTCACCGTGATATTTCAAAGCTGCTTTGTTATACGCCATAGCCGCTTGATTTTTATATTCGAAACGTCCCAACTGATGGCGTTTCCTATTTTCAGTTATTGCTGCTTGCCATTTTTGTGTCTTTTTGTTCCACCAAACACCCTTGTATCCGGATTTATTATTCCGCTGTCGGGGTTTATTATAGTTATTCTGTAACTGAGTGCAGACGCGTAGATTTGATTTGCGATTGTCGAGTTTATTTTGATTTATGTGGTCAATTGTCATTGACTTGGGGTAATACATTATGAACTTGTGCATTTGAAGAAAATTTGATCGGTTACATAATTTTGCTACGGCATATCCCTTATTTAGAGCCCACTTGTAGGTATTAAGGTAATCGAAATCCTCATCATCAACGATAGCTTTATAGTCTTTTGCCACAGTAATGTACTTCATAGTTATTTTGCATAAGCGTACGCTTTATCAAATCGGTTGAGTTGCAAGAATGCCGGGAAATGTAATTGAGGGTAATTAACAGTGATAAGCACGTTGATTAGAGGGAGCCGATTAGTCGCTAATATACCCAAATTAGCCTTGTTTAGAACGTCTATAACTGGCTGATATTGGACATTAGCGATTTTTTTGTCTTCAACTAGGATTTTGTTAAAAAAGAAACTCAAATAGGCTCTTTTGGCATTAGTGTCCGCTTCTTTATAGGTTTTTGCGATATCTTGGGTTAGGGCCAATACTTCATCGACTATTTTAATGTCGATTGTGCGGATTTTGGCTATATCGGCTAATTCTTTGTGAACATCCACCATATCAGCCTCAATTTTCGCATTTAAGACAGTAAAGCGATCACGGGTGATAGTTCCATCTAGCATTGCTTCCTCTAGTTTCTCCCGCTTTATTTCTAGGACATCTCTGCGGTTGTAGGCTCCCTTCTTAGCTATCTTTACCCGATCATTGGCGTTCTCATATACCTTGCGTACATTACGTTTAACCGCATCAATAAATTCTTGGGTAAATTCCAACTTGGACACTTCCTGCCCGACTAGTTTCTCTAGCTCTTCAATTTCAACATATATGGATTGGCATTTTCCAACCCTACCGACACCCGCACATTAGACGTGTTCCGAAACAATTAGTTTGTGTTTGATAAAAGAGTCCGGGTAAAAGGTTTTGATTTCTGGCTAAGTAGCCAGGTGATAGTTCCAAAGAC
>Ga0075734_168_pt1 | contig 5442 bp, 13 predicted proteins | sample RifGroB1_FD_68426 | JGI IMG/M metagenome (GOLD analysis project Ga0075734, IMG submission 68426) | Microgenomates (Daviesbacteria) bacterium GW2011_GWB1_41_5
TCAAAGATCATAAAATAATAGCAGTAGGCGACGATACTGGCTTTTCAAAAATATAAAAGACGATAGCGAGAATTGGCAGGTGTTATGCAAACAAGATAATCGAAATAAATCTGGAAAATAGTCGATTTTTTTGGAGGAATAATGATGGAGACCATAAATTCAATATTTGTAATAATTAGGCAGCATCCAGCTGGATCCTCGGTTGTTATAACGGCTATAGTTGCTTGGATTATTTATCGGCTAGGAATTTGGCATACTAGAGGTAGCATATTAAATGCTATTCAAGCTGAACTAGACGAAGGAATTCAATATTGGCTTAGAACGGATTGGCCGGATAGCAGGTCTCAAGAAATAAGAGAAGACAAAGAACTTTTGAGAAAAATTGTTTTTAAAATAGAAAGTGTGGCTATAGACAATTCAATTGCCACTGGCGGTAGTCTATTTACTAATCCTGAACTTATTAAAGCTCTAATTTCTGCTAAGCAGGCACTTAGTAATTTCAATCAAGGTGTAGATTTACATCATGATTTTCTTTCTAATGCTGAGGTTTGGGACAGCATAAAACCAGAGATTAAAAAGAGGGTTGAAGATTTACTCGTTGTAGTACATAAATTAATTGGCGGAGAACACGATGGGCAAGCTCGTACAGCATATCTTAGCCTAAGAAAAGAATTAGAAAAAGAAAAAAAATCTAAAGTCCTACCATTTATTTGGCTTTTAACTGGTCTTAATTTCTTTAGATTAAAACAGTTTATCTGTAAATACTTATAAAATTAATATTTAAAATGCAACCAGAGTCAAAAGAACAAATATTACAAAGGCAAAAAGAAATTGAGCAGGAGCTCGTGGGAATGCTTAAGGAAACTGGCAGCGATTTTACTTTGGATCATGTTCGGGACGCTATTTTTCACGAGGAGGATGACGACGACATGATGAAAGTGGTAGCGATGTTTGATCGGGGCGGGGATGCGGCGGAGTTGGGGAGTATTCTCGAATTAGTCAGTGATGCTTGGAATTATTTTCCGCACAAGGTTTTAAAAGGGCTGTCGCCAGCCGAGGTGTTGTTGGAAGATAAGGATAGAAAGGAATAGATTATGGCTAATATTCAGCACTACATTTTCATTGACGAATCGGGAGACCCTGGAAAACCGTTTGAAACTGATACGGCTGGAAATAAAATTCCGACTGGATCAAGCCTATTTTATATTCTTACCGCAATTTATCTTGATTCTATAAAATTATTTGCGCTAGAAAACGAAATTTTGGAGATTCGCCATAAATATGGCTTTAGGAGCGAAATAAAGTCAACCACTATTCCACTGCCAATGTACATGGACTTACTTGCGATCATAAATAAAATTGGCACCCCAATTTATTACCGCTTAGTCGATAAACAAACCTATAAAGGTAAATTTGCGACGGCCGGCCACGCAAAACTACATAATATTTTTGACGATTATAATTTATCCAAACTGGTTTTATTTACCACCCAGAAACAGAAATTAACGGAGGCGGAAGTTGTGATCGATCGAGCTGATAGAAGAATGTACAATGGTGACTATTTCAGTAGTTTTGATGAGTATTTATTTGAGCGTGTTAACACTAAAACAATTGAGCGAATTAAGCACATTACACATGTCAATTCTGAGTATGTAAACGCGATGCAGTTATCAGACCTTGTAAGCGGAGCCATTAAAGATTATTTCACGGGCAAAAATAAAGACTTGAGAAAAGTGATTGATAAAAAGTATCTCTACAAAATATGGTAAAAACCAAAAGAGCGGGCCCTAGACCTAGGACACGCTCTTTTGGCCCAAAACCTCAGGAAACAAGGCTTGTAGCTCAATGTGACTATAGTAGCATGATTGACGTTTAAAAAACAACAAATGGGGATAACTCTATGTTTTACATGCGTATATAGCTAGACGGAGGATTTTGGTAAAAGTTGCAGGTAATTGAGTAAAAACTTACTGATTGCTAGACTAATCCTATGCAGACCTTAATTTTCCTATTCGGAATCGTAGTCGGGGTGGTGGGGATTTGGGTTTTTGGGTGGGTAAAGAGTCGGCAGAAAAAAGAGTCGTTGATTGAGCGGCAGAGGCGGGAGAAAGAGGAGGATAAAGAGAGGATATTGGGCCTGATGGAGAGTGGGAATCAGCCATTGAGTAACGAGCATGTGAGAATGATGATAGATATTCCCGAATCTACCGCCACGCGCTATTTTGAGGAACTGGAGCGCGAGGGCAAGGTGCGGCAGGTCGGCACTACCGGCCAAGCAGTGTATTACGAATTGGTGCAATAATAATTAACGGCTCAACGGCGTACGCCGTTGAGCCGTTGGACTACAGCAGGCATGCTTTTTCTTTTGCGTAGTATGCTTTACAGAACGCTGTAAAAATACTACTTTCATAAGCAGTACAATTCAAACAGGGGAGGAATAAATGGTCAGTTGCATTGTTCCTGCATTTAACGAGGGAACCCGGATTACTGAGGTTCTTAGTGTTGTAGTGGCGCACCCTTTAATTAGCGAGGTAATTGTTGTGGACGACGGATCCACGGACAATACTACTGAGGTCGTGCGTCAACATCCGAGTATTTGTCTGATAACCCTTAGTGAGAATGCGGGTAAAAGCAAGGCAGTCATGCACGGGCTGATTGTGGCAAAAAGTGAGTTTGTGATGCTGCTTGATGCTGACCTGCAAGGAGTGACAAAAGAAAACATTACCGCACTCATCCAGCCTGTTCTGAGTGGGCAGGTAGATCTCACAATCTGTAAGTGCGCCAACATCGGGCTTATTTACAGAGTATTTGGTCTGGACATAGTTTCGGGGGAGAGGGTCCTACCAAAGAAACTTATTGACCCGCTTAGCTTGCAGAATCACGGCGGGTTTGAACTTGAGGCCTACATGAATAATTTAATTTTGCAGGCAGGGATGAGTTTTAGGGTGGTGGGGTGGCCAAACGTCTTTAACCCGAAGAAGTTTGAGAAATTTGGCTGGCGTGAAGGGTTGAATCGGGGAATTATTGCACGGAAACAGATGATGAAGGTCTATGGTAATCTTCGGGGTGCCATACGCCAGTATTTCCGAATGCAAAGTGCAAGAGTGTAGCAAAAACAAAACAGCGGTTGACCAGACATCTAGAGTCGACCGCTGTTCACTTTTTATGCCGAATTTTTCTTTTGATAGAAAAAAACTTTTTTGAATAAATCCATGACCCAAAAAGAAATTTCTACTGGCGTGGTGCACAAAGTGCCGGATGATCTAAGGAAAGTCCTTTCTGCTTCTACGCAGGCTCTGGCGGCCTGGGAGGATATTACACCACTGGCGCGCAATGAGTGGATTTGTTGGGTGACGTCCGTCAAGAAGCCAGAGACGCGCAAGCAGCATGTCGAGCGAGTACGCGCCGAGCTGATAGCCGGCAAGCGGCGGCCGTGTTGTTGGGCGGGTTGCCCGCATCGTTGATAAATAAAGCCACCTCGTTATCCACAACTATCGATATCTATTTATTGACAAACGATAAGGGGTAGATTAGGATGTATTTGTATACGTTTAAATAAATTATTTATGAATACAAGTATGTCCGCCCAAGGCGCCGCGCCTGCCGACGGGCAGGGATCCGCCTCCGGCGGAAAACAAGTATCAACACTTTTCTTAAAAGGGGCGATCTGCGTAATTGGGCTGGGAGTGCTAGCTTTTTGCATCTTTGCCATACCGGCCATCAGTAGTGGAGTGGGCGTAGAGTGGCCGAGGCTAGCTTATCTGAAATATCCCATCTTAATTCTTGGCTACCTGTCGGCCGTACCATTTTTCTTTGCGCTGCATCAAGCCCTTAAGCTCTTAAGTTATATTGATAAAAAAACGGCTTTTTCGGACAGCTCGGTGAGGGCGCTCAAGTATATAAAATACTGTGGCATTGTGATGAGCATTTTGTATTTGGCAAGTTTGCCAATCATATTTCAAATTGCGGATGCGGATGACGCGCCCGGGCTGGTAGTAATCGGGATGCTGATGACGGCGGCGCCGATTGTAGTTGCGGTCTTTGCCGCGGTGCTGCAAAAGCTGCTACAGAATGCGATAGACATAAAATCGGAGAATGAATTAACGGTTTAATATGCCCATAATAGTAAACCTAGACGTAATGCTAGCCAAGCGAAAAAGGAGCGTCACCGAACTGGCGGAGAAAGTCGGCATCACCCTGGCCAATATTTCTATTCTGAAAAATGCTAGAGCTAGAGCAATTCGTTTTTCTACCCTGGAGGCGATCTGTAAGGCCTTGGCCTGTCAGCCGGGGGATATTTTGGAGTACAAAAATAATTAATAAATAAATAACAACTATGATGTCCCAAAAAATAGCTACAAAAGTGTTCGTCTGGGCCTCGGTCGCCTTCGCAATTATCGGGTTGTTGATGGTGATAACGACTTCGCCGGAAAGCGACGGTCCGAATGTTGTTTTATTGAAACTGCTGTTCACGTCCGTTATTATTATTTTGACCTCGTTCGCCTTAAGTGTTGCCAGTAAGTATCTCAATAGTAAATCTTAACTTTAATGGAGCACGAAACTTTTTGGACCTTAGTGCGTGACCCCGCTCACTGGCAATTTGAGCTGTTTTTAATTCTATTATTTGATGTGTTGATTGGTGCCCTGATCTGGCCTTATCTGGTGAAGTGGTTTAAACACCATAAAGGGGATGATGAGAAGTTAGATGACCTTGAAGAAAGAGTAAGGAAACTAGAAGGAGACCAAGGTATATCTTCTTAGTCTTTTCTGGTATGCTCACAGGATAAATTAATTTAGAGGTATGTGGCTATCCGCCCGAGGCGGATGCTCATATTTGCAGCTATTCGGCTGCACTCATAGGCAAATATGGCAAAGAGAAATCGCTGGGTAGGAATGCCCAAAAAAACTCGTTCGCATAAGACCAAGAAGCGGCTGGATGTTAAGCATGCCGCGCTGAAGGCTAGAAAGAGTAAGCGGGTAAGCAAAACAAAGAGACGGCAAACCGTTTAGAATTTCAGAATCTTGATTGACCGGCCGGCAGAAAACCTGCCTCGGCCGGTTTTCTGTTTTTAATGTGCACTTTTGCAGTTTGACACCCGAGATCATAGTAGTAAGTTTAGTCTATGGATACTGTCTGTAGTTCATTTAGTAAGATAATAATATTATGAAAAAACTCTATCGCAGTGAAAAAGATAAAACTATTGGTGGTATTATCGGTGGGTTGGGGGAGTACTTTGAAACCGACTCCACTTTACTGCGCGTAATTACCCTGTTTACTATCTTCATAACCGGTTTTATTCCTGGACTAATTGCCTACCTGATTGCCTTATTGATTGTGCCGAAGCGGCCACACGAGGGCGATAGGCAATCCTAGCATGAAGGGCTTCACGAGTTATCTAAAAATATTTCTAGGCGCTGTCACAATCGCCATAGTCGGGGTTT
>Ga0075734_173_pt1 | contig 5329 bp, 7 predicted proteins | sample RifGroB1_FD_68426 | JGI IMG/M metagenome (GOLD analysis project Ga0075734, IMG submission 68426) | Microgenomates (Daviesbacteria) bacterium GW2011_GWB1_41_5
GAAGGCGAGGCAATATCGCTCGACCACTTGCGGGGGAGAGAACTCGTAATCAGCGAGAATCCATCGAATTCGCTACCTGACTCGATCCCGTGGATTGTTCCACTCACTCGAACGAGACCATCCATCCCACCCCCTTTGGTCTGCACCACCTCATACGTGAGTGCGAACTTACGGCCGATCAGTTCACGCTCTTCTGGCAAGCCTGCTTCAGTCAGCAGAGACTGGAGCTTTGTGACTAACGCCGCCTTGTCTCCCGCGTTCATCTTGAACCCCTCTCTGCGTCTCTTCGACGCCCTGTAAAGTGTGCTTCGTGGAAGTATCTACAACTTCCCGATTCTAATATCATGATATCATACTCTACAATTTATGTCAAGTGTACTTAAAATCAAAAAATCTTATAATAAGCACATGCAAATTCTAGATACAAAGCTTCAGAAACAAGTAAAAGTAGTCTCAAAAAGACTCGGGCTCAATCCTCGAGATGTTGTTAATCGCGCAGTTTCTTCTTATCTCGGGAGTATGAAAGAATTTATAGACCTTCAAAAAGAACTTCACCTTTGGGATGTTTTGTCTGCTGAAACTTTGCGAAAATACAAATTCTAAATATGAGACCGGGTCTTGATAAGAAAATATTTGCAAATATACGAAAGCAAGCAAGACAACTTATCGGATAATATTCAGAATGAAAGATTATTACAAAATTCTAGGGGTCAATAAAGATGCTAGTGAGGAGGAAGTAAAAAAGGCTTTCCGTAAACTCGCCCATGTCTATCACCCGGACAAATCCGGAGGCAATGAAGCGAAATTTAAAGAAGCGAGCGAGGCCTACGCCGTGCTCTCCGACAAGAAGAAGCGCGCCCAATACGATACTTTCGGTTCCAGCGGTCCGACCGCCGGAGCGGGAGGGTTCCAAGGCGGTTTCGACCCGTCCGGCTTCGGTTTCGATTTCTCCGGCTTCGGCAACGCCGGTTTCGACACGTCTGACTTGGGAGATATTCTTTCGAGCATCTTCGGCGGTCGGCGCGTGCGACGCGGACATGATATCGCGGTGGATATCGAACTCTCTTTCCAAGAATCCGTTTTTGGCGCGGAGAGAAAAGTGATTATCAACTCAAAATTTGTCAGACAAAAAGAGGTTTCGATCAATGTTCCGCCCGGTATCGACGACGGCCAGATGATTCGTCTCACCGGCCAGGGCGAGGTTCTCGAAGGCGGAGTGCCGGGCGACTTGTATGTCAAAGTCCATGTTCGTAAGCATCCGTATCTGCGCAAAGAAGGGTACAACCTGATCATGGATTTGGAGGTCAAACTGACCGAGGCGCTCCTCGGCGCGGAAAAAGTCATTCATACTCTTGATGGGGAAATTACCCTGAAGATTCCGGCTGGTATCAAGCATGGCGTCATTTTGCGAGTGAAGGGCAAGGGCGTGCCTACCGGTGGACGTCCCGCCTACGCTGAAGCTTCGGCGGGCAAGCGGGGCGACCTCTATATACGCATCTCCGTGCAAATTCCGGACAGACTTTCCAAAGATGCCCGCGCGATGATTGAAGAATTAAAGAAATTGGGGTTATAAGAGGTTGCATTAAGTTGTACATTTTGTACAATATAGGCATGAAAATTATAACCACAACTAAAGCTCGCAAGGATATAGGCAACATTATCAATCAAGTCAAATATCACGGTGACGTGTTTGCTATAGGTAGACGCAACTCTATCGATGCACTTCTGATTCAATTTCCGGAAACTTACAACAAAGATGTTAATGATATAACAAATGCCAACGCATATTCCAGAAGCTTTGACTTTCTGGGTACTGAACCAGAAATTTACAGCATCCTCGATCTGAAGAAGAAATATGTCTAAGGGTGATATTATCCTGATTCCTTTCCCTTTTACAGATCTTTCTGGACAGAAAGTACGTCCGGCGCTTGTTCTCCACGCTGAAAAGAAAAGCGGAGACTGTGTTGTCGCCTTTCTCTCTTCAATGAGGCCGAGAAGAATCTCTTTCTTTGACCTACCTGTTATTTCGTCAAATCGTAATGGCCTGAAGATACAGTCACTCGTAAAAGTTAATAAGATAGCTACTCTAGAGAAGAAGCTATTTCTCGGTCAGTTGGGCAAACTTGAGTCTAGTTACATGATACAGGTTGACAATAAATTAAGACGATTACTTGGGTTATAAAAAGTATTGCGTCTATCTTCAAGAATATACTAAAATAATAAAAAATATGAAGAAAAATCTTGGAAAATTTAGTGTTGCTTTTCATAAAAAGGAGCTCAAAAATGGGGTTAATCTTTTTCTATTTGAAAGAAAAGGAATGCCAATTTATTTGCGCGCTACCTTTTTTGCTGGTTCTCGTTTCGATTCTGTGTCAGGAACAGCTCATTTTCTTGAACATATGCTGGTGGCAGGAACGAAAAAATTTCCGACAAAAAATTTAATTGCTGATTACATTCAGAAAATTGGGGGAGATTTTGGGGCTAGTACGGATAGTGACCTTCTAAGATTTGATATCGAAATCCCTGAAGCTGAAGATATTGATATAGGAATAGAGGTAATATCTGAATGTCTAACCAACTCCCTGTTCAATGATCAAACAATAGAAACAGAGAGGGGTGCGATTATTTCCGAGCTTAGGAGCAAAAAAAACAATCCGAGAGAATATATTGCGGAGGTACGAAAAAGACTGGCCTTACAAGGTACTCCTGTTGCTAGAAGCACTCTTGGTGATGAACCTAGTATTGGTAGCATTACCAAAAGTGCGATTGTCGATTATCAACAACAATTCATTAATTCTGGCAAACTCTGCTTTATTGCGAGCGGAGATATAGCATCGGATGTTTTGGCAAATAAATTAGATACTATCAATATTGAACCTGGGGAAAAATTTATTATAGGAGACAGATTGCCAATTATAAAAAATAATAATATTGATATTGAATATTATGAGGGTGTTGATCACCTGCAAGTGGCATTAGTCTGTCGTACTAGTCCTAAAGATTATGTAGAACTGTGTGCGTTGACTCTTCTTAACAACATTCTTGCAGTTGGCAGAGGTTCGCGATTGATTACAAAACTTCGTTATGAAAATGGCCTTGTCTATTCCGTGGGAAGCAATGTATTTAATACTATTGATTGGGGGACATTGAGGGTCAGCTTTTCGTGCGATAAAGATAAACTAGAAAAAATAAAGGCTTTGATTTTTAAAGAATTTAGTGATTTGAGACAGAATAATGTAACTTCTGAAGAATTAGAAAACACGAAATCAAAGATTTCCAAAGGCTCCATTCGTCCTCTACAAACATCGGAAGCATGGGTGGATTTCCATGAAAATGATGCTCTATTTTCTCCATCTGACTTCCATACAGCAGAAGATTACATAAATACAATCAATAAACTAACTTTGGTGGATATTAAAAAAGTCATAGGCAAGCATCTTCTCGAAGAGAACTTTTATATTGCCATATGTGGCGATTATAAAAGTAATACCCCGTAGCTTCCATACTTCTTTTTTATAGTATAATAATCCTAATGTACTTCGGAGAACACTTAATGATAGATGGATACGGGGGTAGCAAAGACAAACTCAATGACAAAGAGCTGGTAGTTAAGTGTTTGGCGGAACTACCGCAGAAACTTGGAATGAGGACGCTCTCGATGCCGGAAGTGTTCTTGGCTGAAGATAATAATATTAAAGACCCGGGCGGCTGGACTGGCTTTGTAATAATTACTGAAAGCCATATCAGTATTCATACGTTTCCTCTACGCGGTTTTGTCAGTGTGTAGACGTATACAGCTGCAAGAACGGCATGGACACGGATTTGATATTAAAATACTTTAAGGAAAAGTTCGACCTAAAAGATATTGAGCAGAATTTCATAAAAAGAGGCACGAGGTATCCGGAGAAGAATCTGTATTAATATTATCACAAGCAGTTGACATAGCAATTTCTTTTGTGTTATAGTCGGTGGAGACAGTATTGGGAGTGAACCTCTACCGGGGAGAGAGTGATGAACTGGTTGCTTATCGTCTTCGTCGGCGCAATTGGCGCTGTGGCAGACGTCGTACTTAGCTACTGGAGCTATACACACAAGCTCCAATGGTGGCTAGGCGGTGCCGTCTTGTACCTCATTTTCATGAGTGGACTTGGTCTCATAGTCCGCCAGGGGGTGGTAAACGGATATTCTCTGGCCGTGGGAGTTGTGGTCGTGCTTCTCGTTAACATCGTTTTGGTTGCGGCTTGGGATGTCCACAGTGGGGCCTCACTTTCGGTCTTACAGTGGTTTGGGATAGTCTTGGCTCTCGGAGCCATGGCGTGTCTCGAACTCGGCCGCAACAGTTGAAGAGATCTATGCGTGTAGCCACCATCCAAACAACGGATGGTGGCTACTTCTGTTTTATTTTCAGTAGATGAGCAGGTATCATTCCTTCTTTTTTGTATTTTTTCACCATATTTTTTGGTAGATCTTTGAAACCATGCATAGTCCCTCTGCATAGGGCTGTTGCGCATTTGCAGTCTACCTTTACTACTGTTTCATATTCAAGCGAAGAATAATCAAAGGTTAGCTCTTCCCCAGCTTTTATACTTCGTCTAGCTGCAACCTCTATAAACGGCAGTTTTTCTTTATCATTTATCACGCTGATAATAGTATTAGGATCGCATGAATGATTCAGATAATGCCCGAAGTCAAATTTTCCATCCTCTCTCAGAGGATCGATATGTTTATCCAAATCAACGGAAAAAGAATATTTAGTTGGTTGTGAGATTATAGGTCCTTTTACGGAAAACACTACCTCACTTTTTTCGAGGTGCCGTTTAGCTATAACGCCAAATTGCCCTTCTAAGAAAGTGCTCTTTTCCACTATTACAGAATCAGTTTCCAGCAGAATTATATCAGAAGTTTTTTTCTGTCCTTTCATATGGTCCTTACAATTACACCCGAGTAACCACAGTATGAATTGTAGAAGTTGCTCCCCAGTACTTCTTGCAAAACTTCAGTGCGTCGCTAGTATCAAATTTCTTGCAAGAGAAAATATTTAAATAGACTGCTTTCAGGAGTGGCAATGGATGACACACAACGTTACTTGTTTCTATGAACTGGAATCCTGAGATTCCATCGAGATGCGGGACTCCAGATTTGTTCTCCCAGAATATGGGGTTGCCATGACGCGTCATGTCAATATGGTCACACAATTCGACGAAAAATTTCTTGAGCTTGTTTCTTGATAGATCTGACAAGTCACAACCCTTCATGTCTATAATTAGCTCAAGACCATAATTCCCCCTATACCCTAACTTTGATTTTGGTTTTTTCATATCATTTATAT
>Ga0075734_175_pt1 | contig 5262 bp, 4 predicted proteins | sample RifGroB1_FD_68426 | JGI IMG/M metagenome (GOLD analysis project Ga0075734, IMG submission 68426) | Microgenomates (Daviesbacteria) bacterium GW2011_GWB1_41_5
GAACAAGAGCGCTTCGCCCTCACACTTATCTTGTAAGTGTGAGGGCTTCGCTAATTTGTTCTTTGCTATCTCGGATGCTCTTTGTGTTACCGTATCGCTTCGACTCAGTGATTCAGATAGGGATATGTCCTGGAGCGACCACCCCCACCCATTTCAGACCGTTTGCCTCCGAGGAAAACACGATCATTAAATTATTTGATAATTTGCTTAACTCTAATAAATTTTAGTCGGAAAATCCGCCTTCTTAGGCGGAGGAACGGTTACTGAAATTTATTAAGCAGATTGATAATAATTTGATGATCTGTCCGTTCTCGGAGAAGTTTCTTGTGGGCTGTGCTTTAGCCAGCCCATAGAATCTCTGTAGGAGACCGAAGGCGCAGGCAATAGGTCAGAAATGGGTGGGGTGGGAGCTCTAATTTATTTCCCTGATTCCTTCTTTGATTTCTTTTTGAGAGCGTCTTCTAACCTTTGCCCTTGAGACGGGCTTAACCTTGCTTTCATGTACCTGCGAAGGGGGAACGGGGATATGCCTTATTTTAGGAAACAGATTCTTCTTTTGGCTCTTCATTTTTTTCTGCCGGTTTGTTTCCCGGGAGAGTTAACCCCGCCCTTGAAAGCAGATAGATTTTGGCGAGGAATAAATTATTTAATTGAAACATTTATAGCTATTTAGTTTTGTGTTTATGGCTGAAGCTCTTTGGGAGGCTCTGCTTTCAAGAGCGGGGTTAAAACCATTTTGTGGTCTTTGATGTCCAAGCTGACGATTGCAAATTCATATTCCTTGCCGGCTTCAAAAACCTCATTGATGTTTTGTCCGCCTACCTCCGCTACCGGCAAGAAGGCGATTATGCCTGCCCCGTAGCTCGCCGTAGGCGATGGTTCGGGGTCTCGCATTTCTACGAAAGCGCCGTTGTTTCTGATTTTGATAACTCGGCCTTTAATTTTCTGTCCGGGTTGATATTTTTCTTCGGCTTTGAGCCAGGGGTCATCTTTGAGGGCTTTTAGTGAAAGAGAAACTCTCCCGCCGTCCAAGCTGATTATTTTTGCGGTTATCTCATCTCCCGAATGAAGGACCTCTCTCGGATCTTCAATAAATTTCCAATCTATTTCAGACGAATGTATCAAACCGTCTAATGTATCGCTTAAGCGCACGAAAGCTCCGAAATCGGTGACTTCGGTTATTTTGCCATCAATCAAATCTCCGACCTTTAATTTTTCGAGCTCTTCTTTGGCGACTTCTTCTTTTATTGCCTTCTCAGAAACAATTAGTTTGTTTTCGGTTTCGTTAAAATCAAGAATCTTTACTTTAAATTCCTGACCTTTGAATTTCTGGAGTGCTTGGACGATTTTGGTGGTATCGCCTCCATCAATCTTGGGATAATGTTCGGATGATAATTGTGAAAGGGGGAGGAAACCCTGGATACCGCTCACCTCAACGATAAGACCGCCTTTGTTGATGTTGACTATTTTAGTTGAGATTACTTCACCTAAATCTTTCTTTTCTTTAATATCCTGCCAGGCGGTGGTCATCTGGGCGGACCTCAGGGATAGTTCCCTGTAGCCGTCATCATTTTCAAGTTCAATAAGCATTGCGGAAACCTTATCTCCCGCTTTTAATCCCTTCATTCTGTCGGGGTTGTCATAGAATTCACCGGGATAAATTATCCCGATTCCTATATGGCCGAGGTCCAAAACAACGTTTCCCTTGGAAACACTAAGAATCTGTCCGCTTAAAATATTTCCCGGCTTAGGTAAGAAAAACTCCTCCTTGGAAAGGAGGTCCTTCATTGATTTGATTTCCGAATTGTTGATTTGCATTATACTGATTGGCCTAGCATCAGTCATAGCCGGCGTTAACTCACGACCAGCTCCTGATCCTCGGCATTAAGGATTTTCTTTAGTGATAAGACTATACCTCATCTCCTCAAATTTTGCAACTAGTGGGAACTAAAGGTTGACAATAAATTGAAAGAATTGTACAATAATCAAAGTTTTCAAAAAAGGAAATCCCATGACTTGGTGGCAGTGGTACCTATTCTTAAGTGTTAGTATTAGTTTGGTTTTTACAATTTGTGAGACAATATATTTTAATCGAAACCCCGACGAGAAACCCGAAGGGATTGATGACGACATTGAGGAGGCAATAAAGGGTGGGCATATCCAAAGAGAAGTTTTTGGGGACAGGGTTGTACTTTATCCTAAAGATGACGAAGGGGAGGTTTTGTTAAAGGGAATAGATATCATTACAAACTTACGACACAAACAAAAGACGCTATTCTTTATTTTTACTGTTCTGTTTGCCACAGTGGTGTGGCCTTATGAAATTTACGATTTTGCAAGGCACTATTTTTCTTCAGCCGACTAATGTCGGCTTTTTTGTTTGAACCTCTATTGCCAAATACCATATATAACCAAAGCAACCAGCGGAGGGAGACACTTTTTACAAAATTAGTAAATTTTTAAAAAGGCGTCTCCCTCCGTATGCATAGAGGTTGTGTGAGTGACCGAGCGTTGAGCGAGGAAATACTGAACGGAACACCGCGAATGTACTATTGATTTTCGGTTAATTTTTTGGTATTATTGTTGTATTAATTAGAACGCAGTCTGTTTGGCCAAGTTCAAGGCAAAATTGAGCATTACGACGAGTCATACTAATGTATGGTGAGGAGTAAGCGGAGATTTTAACGAAGAAATTGGTCCAAACCTGAAAGGCCCGTACCGCTTAAGTGTTTAAGCGGAGGGCAGACAAGTTATAAAATGACGATCAATTGGTTCGGACAAAGCTGTTTCAGAATAGAGGCCAAAGAAGGTAGTGTTTTGATTGACCCGTTTTCCAAAGAAATAGGATTAAAACCGCCCAAAATAAAAGACGACATTGTCTTGGTGTCTCATGGCCATGATGACCATAATAATATTGAGGAGATTAATCCGGAAGCTTTTTTAATAAATACTCCTGGAGAATATGAAAAAAAGGGAATAGCCATCAGGGGTATTTCTTCATATCACGATAAAGTTGAAGGAAAAGAGCGAGGCCTCAATACAATATACATAATGAAGGCGGAAGATATGACTATTTGCCACTTGGGCGACTTGGGTCAGGAGAAACTGACCGAGAATCAGGTAGATGAGATAGGCGATATAGATATACTCTTGGTTCCTGTCGGAGGAAATTATACAATTAACTACAAGGAGGCGATTGAAGTCATCGGCCAAATTGAGCCCAAGATTATAATTCCGATGCATTACAAAATTAAAGATTTGAAGGTTGATTTAGAGGGCCCTGAAAAATTTATGAAAGAATTGGGTTTGACACCGGAAAAAGTAGATAAATATAAAATATCCAAAAAACTTCTTCCGTTGGAAGAAATGAAATTAGTAATATTTGACCCTCACACCTAGTCAACGACTGCCTTCCGGCAATCGGGGATATTCGTTGACTAGGTGTGAGGGTGAGAAAATTAAAAATGAGCTTTTTAGACGAAATTAGAAAACAACCCAGACACCACAGAGAAATTATGTTCGGTCTTTGTGTCGTTACAACTATTTCACTGGTGGGAATGGTCTGGTACAACTCGTTTGAGAAAAACCTGTATGTATTGCTGAATCCTGGAGAAAATGCAGACCAGAAATATTTAGCCGAAAATAAACCCATACCTTCATTGTTAGGAAACATAAGTCAAACGGGAAAAGATTTGAAAGCGGCGCTTTATAATATTTTTAACTTGACGAGCAATGATAAAAAAGAAAATGTGGAAAGCAACAATAGTATAGATTCAGAGAAGGTGTATACGTTGCCAATGTCAGAGAAGAAGTAGTTTTCAGGTAACATTTACCAATTACCAATAAGTTATCAGTTATCATTTACCATTAATGGAAATTGAAAATTGATAAATGGTAATTGTTTTTTATGGCCACAGGAATAAAACAAAGAGAAATAGTTCAGGAAATGCAGCAAGCATATTTAGAATACGCGATGAGCGTTATTGTTGCACGCGCTTTACCTGACGTCAGAGATGGTTTAAAACCGGTTCATCGGAGGATTTTGTATTCCATGCATGAGATGGGATTAAGGCCTACTGCTAAAACCCAAAAATCAGCCAAAGTAGTCGGATATGTTCTTGGTAATTATCATCCGCACGGCGATACAGCGGCCTATGATTCTATGGTCCGTATGGCTCAAGATTTTTCTTTGCGCTACCCGTTGGTGAACGGACAGGGCAACTTCGGGTGTTTTACCAAAGATACAAAGATAAAACTTACGGACGGGAGAGATTTAAGCTTTGGAGAACTCATAGAAGAACACAAACAAGGAAATAAGAATTATACCTATACGGTTAATTCTTCGGGGTTGATATCCATAGCAGAAATTAAAAACCCAAGATTAACCAGAAAAAACTCCGAAATAATAAAAGTAATATTAGACAATGGAGAGGAAATTAAATGTACTCTTGACCATTTGTTTATGCTCAAAGATGGTTCGTATAAAAAAGCCAAAGATTTACAGCCGAAAGAATCTTTGATGCCTAATTATCTGAAAATTTCTGAAAAAACAGACCGCTTAAATCGGGAAGGTTATACTTTGGTTTTTCAGAATAAAAAAGGCGAATGGGTTCCAACCCACCATTTGGCGGACAACTATAACCTTACCCATGATATATATGCCAAGAGTGCCGGCAGAGTAAGGCATCATAAAGATTTTAATAAACTTAATAATAATCCAGACAATATAATTCGTGTGGGTTGGGGCGATCATTGGAAAATTCATTATACTCAGGCCTCAAATCAGCATAAAAACCCGGAGTATCGCAAGAAAATAGCGAAAGGGAGAAATGTTTATTGGGCTAATCCTTTGAATAAAGCTAAAAAGGCTGAAGAAATTTCTGTTAGAAATATCAAAAACTGGAAAGATGGCGCTTATCGAGAAAAAATGGTTAAATTTTTGAGCGATGTAAATAAAAAATATATTGCAGAGCATCCGGAAAAAAGAACAGAACTTAGCGCAAGAGCGACAAAAACCCTTAAAAGATTGTGGCAAGACCCAAGTTATAGAGCATTATTTCATGAAAAAATTATTAAAGCTAACAAAAACCACACCACTAACAAAACTGGTAAGTTAAAGTTTCTCAATATATGCCGAGAAGTTTTAAGCAGACAAATTAATTTAAGCGAGGAACATTATGAGCAACTAAGAAAAGAGCTGTATCCTTATGGCAAGGCTACGCAATGGGAAACTGGTTTAGATAAATATTTTAATGGTGATTC
>Ga0075734_176_pt1 | contig 5131 bp, 5 predicted proteins | sample RifGroB1_FD_68426 | JGI IMG/M metagenome (GOLD analysis project Ga0075734, IMG submission 68426) | Microgenomates (Daviesbacteria) bacterium GW2011_GWB1_41_5
TTTATTTCTGAAATTAAATTTTGAAACAACAAGAATTGACGAAATAGCAAATAGGTTAAAAATAATCACTAGGTATACCCAACCTAATTTTTCAAAACCCAAAAATAGCAAAATATTTGTTAGCCATTCATGGTCGACAAAAGGATAGCTTGGCATTGTATAGGAAAATAGGTCTGTTTGGGGAATGCCTGTTTTAAGAATTAATTCCCCAGTTTTTATGTGCCAGCCGAAATCCGGATCCAAAAAAAAATAGCTCTTGAAAAGAAATAATCCAAAAATAAAAAGGCACATAAGAATATTCATTGTCTAATCATAAATCATAATTCATAAATCGTAAATCATAGGTACTTGACAAATAATTAGAAACTCCTTACGATATTTCTAGATGAGAAGAATTTATCCATACATTGTATCCGCAACTGCATTCTTAGGAGCAGCAACTCCAGCATTTGCTCAAACAGTAATCGATCCGTGCGCGAAAAGTGCTGGTCCTGGTTTCAATAAATTATGTAATCTCACTTTTAGCGGTGGCGTTGTTGGAGCATTCATCACAATAGGTTTTATTATTGCAACTCTTATTGCCTTAGGCTTCTTAATCTTTGGCGGAATTAAGTGGATTACTTCAGGCGGAGACAAAACAGCGGTTGAAGGAGCAAGAAATACTATTGTTGCAGCGCTAGTTGGATTAGTGATTGTATTTCTAGCCTATTTCATAATAAATATAATATTCAAATTCTTTAATCTTGATTTTGGGAATCTAACTCTTCCAAATATCAACGGTTAAACAAGTCGCCTTCATTGCCTTTAATTACTTTATTTGTTAGCATCAAATTATGGCTTGGAGTAATGAATGCTACGTTAATAACGATTCAACTCTCGGCGTTTTAAGCCTAAAATGTCTTCCAGGAATGATTGGAGAAGTTATTCTTTGGCTTCTTTCATTCGCAGGAGTTGTAGCTTTAATTCTTCTAATAATTGGCGGTTTTAAATTTATAGCCTCTGGCGGAGATCCTAAGCAAGTGGAGGGAGCCAGAAAAACGATAACTTATGCCCTAATTGGGCTTGTGGTTATTCTTTTTTCCTTCGCAATAATTAATTTAATTGCAGATGTAACAGGAGTTTCGTGTATAAAAGTATATCTCAAGGGTGATTTCACTAGCTGTTTCCCCTAGGGAAGGCCGATGAGTTTTTTCACTTGTTCAGAAGTCATCCCCATATATAAAAGCATTAGAAGCATCATTCCCATTTGTTTTTTATGGGTCAATAAATAATCTTTCATGTCTTGATATCTTGGATCTCCCTCAAAAACCTTCTTAAGGGTTGCTTCCCATTCTTTATCGGTTCTTTCTCTGCCGTAAAATAATTTTTCCATACCCGTTTTTTTAAACCAACCTTTTTCGATTAGAGGTTTAACATCGCCAGCTCTTAAAGCATTAATAAAACTTCGGGCATCTTCGGAACTCATTCCAGTTTCAATCGTTAAAACATCAAACATTTCTCTTTCTGATTGAGGAACTTCTGCTCGAAGATCAGTTAAAACTTCTTTATCAACTTCTATTCCCGGAATTGTGCTAAGTTGCGTTAACGCTCTTTCTTTAAGAAATATTCCACCAGGTCCATCCATCTCCTGAGCGTAAACTAAAAGTTCTAGAATTTTTTGTCTTGTCTCGACATTTGTTCCGCTCTTCTTAGCACTTTCTATTTCCTTTCTAAGCTCCACAACTTTTTTATCAATTTCTACTGCCGCTCTGTCATCGACAAAAGATAATCTGTATTCTCCTTTATCTAAAATTGCATTAATTTCCGCTTTCCTCGCATCATCTGCTGTCTCTCTTTCGGTTAAAAGAACAGTTAAATCATAAGTTTCGCCATCCATAGTAAGCCTTGTATTTTGAGATATTTCGGAATATCTTCTATTTACATTTGCTAATGCTTCTTGAATCATCTTTGCTTTATCTTCATCGGTTAATTTTGCCTTATCTTCGTCAGACAATTTTTCTAGATCTGCATTAATCAAGCCTTCCCCTTGAGTTCGCTCTAAGACAGCAAGAACAGTTTTAATGTCTTTTCCTCCGCTTGCTAATGCTTTATCAGCAAGCGCGGTTTTTTCGGGTGTATCATAAACTCCATTTTCTTTTGCAATTTCAATTATTCTTATCGCTGCCGCTTGATGATATTCAACTTGCTCTTTTCTGGTTAATCTAGCTAAAAAAACGTCTTCTGCCGATGGGGGAGGAGTTTCTGGGCTAGGTTCTTCGGAATGAGGCTCTGAGTCGGTGTTTGCACCACCAGTAGATGGAGGTGGCTCGGGGGGTACAACGCCTTCACCTTTATCCATAATGTCAGTGTCAACCTTAGGTTCGTCTGGTTTAGGATCTGTCGCAGGAGTAGCACCCTCAATCTCTGGCATAATTTAATAGTAATTTAGGTTGCGAAGCAAATGCAAGTGTGCTAACGTAAAATTATGCCGGATGCAACAACAATAGCAGAGGTTTCGGCTCTCAATGTAGAGCCAGTTCGCTCCTATCCAACTCGTCCCCCAGCAACTCTTGAAAAGAAGGTCACCGCCGTAGTTGATAAGAAAAAAGTTGAAAAAGAACCAAATACGGTTATGCGACAACACTCTGCTATTGAAAGCGGCGACCCCTTCAAACCAATTCATTTAAAACCAGAGGCTAGAGATAGAATAATTGCCAAACTTATAAAAAGATCGGAAATTGCCCAAGATCTAAAAGAAAAACAAAGACCTTTAACAGAAGTTGATAACATGCTTCTTCGCTCTGATTTCTTAGAAAGATTACAAAGAGGTGATCTTGTAGAAGAAGATGTTGTTCTTGCTTGGTTTGAGATGAAAGATGAGTATATTTTAAAATCTATGGCCGCAGCAAGACAGGTTCATAGGGATCCTTCTCGTTTTGCTTCACTGAGAAATTTACCGCTAGCCGGTAGGCTCGTTGGGAACGACGTTTCTACAATACTGCCTACAGGCTTTTCTGATGCAGACTTTAGCGAATACATCAAAGAGATAGGGTATGACACTTTTAATGCCGCAAAAATTGAAAAAGATTTAAGAGATTTAGATCAGTTACGACAGGAGCTTGAAAAATCATTTTATAGAAACGGTATGCGTCACCCCATGGTTGACCGTTTCAGAAGTTTTGTACGAGGCGGACCACCTCTTTACCAAGAGCCCATCTGGGGAGATGTTCGGGAAGATTTTTTAAGCGAATCGGGGCACAAATTTTACGATGAGATGGGTAAACAAATAAGTGCCGTTATAGCAGAAAAATATCCGGGCATAGCTGACTTTGCTGCACTTCCGACTGATCTCGATAGACTTAAGGTAGAACATTTTGCAGTTCAAAGAGCACTTGCTCAAAAAGCTAGAAAGTATGCATTGGAGATTGTAAATGGAGAGGCGCGTCAAACAAATGTTGAAGCAATAACACAGAGGGCAACCGAAGCAAGAACCCCAATCAAAGCAGAAGATCTTACTCCTTTACAAGAAGCTAAAACAAAAGCAGATACAGAACTTTCTGATGCAAAAATAAAATTAACAAGATTAGAGGCAGAATTAAAAAGACTAAAAGAAGGAACTGATGATACTCCCTCTGAATTAACTGCAAAAACACAGTTATTCGACCATGCCTCTGACAAGCTTCAAAAGTTCATTGACAATATAGGGACAGTAGATTTAACAGCAGGAACTAGTACAGGACAATTCGCAAAAATAGACCATGAAATCTTAGAATTAGAAACTAAAAGAGGAGGTGTGGGTGGAGGAACACCTGCATCCGCAGCTGAGCTTAAAACAATTAATGAATCTATTAAAGATTTACTTAAAGAAAGAACTACTTTATTGAATCAGTTGTTAGCTCTTATTGATGTCAAAGCAGATACTGAAAGAAATAAAATTATAGTTGAACAACGAATTCAAGCTCTAGAGGGGGTTCCTCTTCCACCAGGAGTTGCTGGACCCGTAGTGCCCGGAGAAATTGATCAAGCAAAAACAAGGGTTACGACAACTGAAGCTGCAGCCAAGAATGCGGCAGATAAGCTCAACAAAAAGGGGGAGGAGGTTGAGACTGGAAGGGTATCCCTAGGGGGTGAGGAAAAAGCTGTCGCCCTTGAAAGAGAGGCTCTGCTTGCCGAGAGCAGATCCGAAATACACAATTTACTTTATTCACAAGCATTTGGAGGAGAATTTACAATTGAGATGCTTGCAGATTCTACCTTAACAAACGGAAAAGAAGTTGTTGGGGCAGAGGCTATAAGAAAATTGTTGTTTCAAACAATTGATAAGAAAACATTTACCCCGCAAGTTGAAAAGTTGGCAAGAAAAATGCTTTCGGACGAAATTCTGGCAAGAGCGATGTTAGATTATTTTGGGATTGACTTGACTAGAACTATTACGGTTCCACTTGCGCCTGGCGTTGCCGGACCAGGCGCCGTGACGATTAGTTATCAAGACATGATAGATAGGGTAACAACCCAAAAACATCCCGGTAGAAAATCGGCAGAAGCAAAAATATTGTTACAACATTCAATCACTCATCTCCAACTTGTCCACCAATCAGAGATATCTCATTTTCTAAATAGGGTGATGGATAAGATGCTTGAGTCAGCAGAACTTGGGAATCCCTTTTTAACGACGGAATTTTTGTTAAAATAAAAATATGATTGATTTAAAACAACTAATACAAATTGCGCCATATGACGAACAAACAAGACAAGAGCTTTTGTCAAAAGCTGATTCTCTTTCCGATCAGCAAAGAAATGATTTGGAAAATTTATCCTGGGAAATAATAAGAGAAGATTTCGAAAATAATGTTACATTTGAAACTCAAAAAGCCCTAGCTGAAATTAAAGATGGAACAAAAAACCCTAAAGAAGTGGATCTTGAAAAAATAGAAGATGATATTTTTAATCAATTAGTTTCAAAAATTCAGGCAGTTGATAACCAGGCAGAAATAGCGGAAGTTAGGCAAAAAATACAAGAACAGACCGCCAAATCTTCATAATTTTTCACGCGCGAGGCTAAACGGCCTATAAGTTGATCCATTTTGATCGCCTTGAATTCAAATTTTTCACGTTATACGCTGAATATATCCGAGGCAGGCGGTTTTAGCGT
>Ga0075734_190_pt1 | contig 5128 bp, 6 predicted proteins | sample RifGroB1_FD_68426 | JGI IMG/M metagenome (GOLD analysis project Ga0075734, IMG submission 68426) | Microgenomates (Daviesbacteria) bacterium GW2011_GWB1_41_5
GGGTCCTAATTTCCCTTATTTTCCTATCACGTCTTTATTTTTATGCGTTGGGTCCAACCTTCTCCTGAGGAAAGCTTACTTATCTCGCAACACCACTTTTCTAAAATTTTCTATTTCGCCCTTAGGAGCCAAGAAAAGAGAATGTATAATTAACGCAGCAAAGAAAAGAGAGAATAAGGAAAGTAAAAAGACAATTATTCCGATGAATGCTATGCAAAATTTTATAGTGCCATCATCAGATAATGGCATTAACACCAAAGCGATTAAGGACAGAAAAAGTAAAATAATCGTCACCCAAAAAAATCTAGCGAAATTTTGAACAATGCTCTTAAAACGGAGAAAGGCATTTTTGTAATTCTCACCTTCGAACTGCAGTTTTGCCCTACTAGAATCGGTAAATAAAGCATCCTTAAGCAATCTTTCTATCTCGCTCCAACTAAAAGATTTTAGAACCTCAGGATTAAAAGTCTGAACAGCCATCCAAATCTTATATTCTCCATCTGCTGTCTCACTAAGATCTATATATAATGGATTGAATAAAATTCCTTCTACTAAACTTCTTGTTTTTTCCGTCATTACATAACCCAAGAATGCGAAAAGAGCTATAAAGCCTGCGAATACTACTCCGAAAAATTCCACTAAGTAGCTCGAATTAAGAATAAACAAATTCCAAAACTCAATCGCTTCTTCAAAGCGCCAAAGAAAGATAAAAACCAGAAGAACAAACAGCAATATTCCCAAATCCCAATTTCGTTTAAACCAATTCATCGTCTAAAGATTGAGCGTAAGAATTATCTGTGATTTTATCTTCCGAAAAGGATGATCTGGTTCATCAAAAGCCCATTGTGTTTCTTGCAGAGGAATTTTGCATGTTTCACAGTCGCCAAATCTATCTGCCCAAGGAACTCGCCAGTCGTAGATGCCGCACTTGGTGCAATGAACTGCCGTACAACGATATGCTTCCCCTTGCGTTTCTTCCCATATTGGGCCAAAAGCTTCTTGCCAAAAACCGCAATACTTGCAAGCTCTATACTTGCGTGTTGTTTTTACAAGATCATCAGCTCTAGGACCATAGAATCCAACAGTTTTGCAGTTTGGACATGGTAAGGTACGCCCGTATCCAAAAGTGGGGGTAATCAAAACTCCCGGCGCTTTCATTTCTTCTACCCACTGCTCCTCTGTATATTTTTCTGCATCCACCCACCAATTTTCTTTACCCGAAAATCTCATATCTCCTGTTTATTACAAAAGCTGCAAAGTCGCAAGTTTAAAACAAAACTCGCCCTTTCGGACGGGATACAAACCAATTTCCTTTTAGCCAGTTCATACTTTACTCTAAAGGGTTTTTCTCTTTCCCGATATAGTAAGCAACATAAAAACCAAAGCCAATAAAAAATGTCATTACATAAAAAGCTAGCTCTCGTTCGCTTTCTGGGTTAGCCACCAGAATACCACGAACGAGTAGCATTGCTACCAACCATAAAAAGCTCAAGATTAACAACGCTTTAACGGCCTCTTTTAGCTTCATATTCCGACCTAATACAAAACCTGCACAGGGACAAGGTAGGACAAAAGAAAAACTTGTTTTGCTAGAGTTCCTTTTTAAATTTATACGTATAGGCAAAAACTGGCGTATCTTCGGTAATCTCATAGGCGGGGTAATGGCGCTTGAATGCGTCTATTAATTCCTGCAACACTTTCGTGAAATCCCATTTTCGGTAAGTTTTTCATAATCTCACTCTACCAAAACCCTGCGCGGGGGCAAGGCCAGTGGTAAAAAACAACGGCCGCTGGGCGAACCATGCGGCCTTTCTGGTGAACTTCCCTGGATCCTCCTTCAGTCATAGTACGAGAAAATAGCCAAGTCCAAGAGGAGTACACCGCGAACACCGCCAGTCGGAGCGATCCCCTTCTCCCACATTTTCTAACGCCCCATGCCCTTTGGGACACATTGGCACGACTATTGCCCTCTCCTTTATTGCCTCCTCCTCTGGCCCGAAGAAGATGCCGGGGTAATGCTTGAAGGGCTTGAAGGGAGGGCGAGATACGCAACGCGTGCAGTAACCTCTGTTTTCTCCTCCATGTAGTGCCAGCAGAGGCTTCCTATGTATCGCACAGCACAATACCTGGACCGCGGCTTCCCGCTCCTTAATCACCGTAGACACTGCTATGGCCATGACTTGCCTCCCCTTAAACCCTTAGAGCTTTATTGTCTCAAATCTAGTCTCATCCTAATACAAACCCTGCGCGGGGGCAAGGTAGGACAAAACCTCCACCCTTGAGGCGGAGTTAGGTGCTGGCATATAAATAAATTCTTTGGTACAGTGGTTGCAGAAAGGAGGGGACGATGATCTTCTCTATCATCTGCCTAACAGGGATATATCTTGGCATAGGCGTCGCGATCGTGTCACAACTCTTTGATACCTACGAGAGAGAAATGTCAAACAACCTCACCCCGCAGACGCGGATCGTACTCGCGTTCTTCTGGCCCTTCACGACGCTAATCTTCATCCCAGTCATCTACAGCTCCTTAAGGGGCAAAAACCAACTATAGCGAGCAAGCCGCTAGGGAAACCTATGCGGCTCTTATTTTGCAGTTGGCGCCCTCAAGCAAACCGGACAAAACAAAACCCCGGCAAACAAAAAACACGATGATTTATTGTCGTGTTTCTCAATACAATGTCACAAAATGTCGCAGAATATTTAGTAGAAAAAATCAGGCCCCGACGGTGCAACACCGTACGGGGCCTTAGACCCGAGGCTTTCACCTCAGTAATCCTCACGCCTCCAGAATATGACGCCGATAAACGCCACAATGAATCCACCAATCACGAAAAGGCAGATGAAAACCCAACCCCCAGCATTGTATGTCCACCATCCAAAGGTCTGGAGGTCGAACTCTCGCAAGGTCCCCCGGATGTCGTCCAGTCCCTGTTGATAAGCATCGGAGCTGGGGTCTAGCTTTGCGACAGTATCCGCTCGACCTATGAGCCGTTTGACGTTCTCTCGGATTTCCGAGACGTCGGTCCAAGGGGAGTGAACGAAGAGAGATGTGAATCCTCCATGCATACCCCTCGCCTCCATCCGTTCATCCAAGAGTATCAAGCGATCCCTTATCTCGGCTGCGTCGGCAGCAACTTGCGCTCGATCTTTGACGCCCTCAATCGAGCTTGAGAGCGAGATCGAAGTAGAGATCACAATAAAAAGCCCCCACAAGAAAAGTCCGACGCCAACGCTGATCAAGAGAATGCCAACATCTTTCCAGTATTTCACGAAGCACCTCCCTGTTGCGAATAGTGGGTGCTCTATAGCCCCACTTTGCTTGCGATATTATATACCACAAGATTGAATTTGTCAAGGACACCTCCTAGGGCATAGTAATCAATATGGAACAGCGGTAAGCGGATGATAAGGCGGAATTGGATGTGAAAATTTGGTTTGGGATTTTCTCGTGGTTTTCTGCGGTATTCGCATCAGGGAAACTGCGAGAAAGTTCGAGGGAGAGCTAAACCATTCAGGATACATCTGCCGCGCCTGGAACTCGCAGAGCAGCCCTTCCACCTGTTCTTTCGTAACATGGTGGTACACTCTCCGGATGAAGGTGGTAAGCGTTCCCCACAGGCCTTCGATCTCGGAGGTAAGCTCAAACTCCCACTTGCTGTGTATCTCAGATTGGTGATTCACTCTCCACCACTTTTCTATGGTCTTGTATATGGCTGCTCCGTCCGTGTGGAGGTCAGACCCAGGAACCACACGTTCTGAGATAAGGGAGAGTGCTTCTCCTCGGTTCACGGCAGGACGAGGGATAACAGAGAAGGCCATCTTTCTTCGTTTGGCTGACTTCCCTTGTTTCTCCTTGGCCCCTACGATGGCGTATCCTGCCTTCTTGCCGCCTCGGTAAGCCTCATCCATTTGCACGATGCCCGAGAGCCGCAGTTCTTCAAAGGGCTGGGCGGGGATATGCTCTCTGAATTGCTCGTACCATCTTCTCTGGGTTGGTTTGGATACGCAACAGAGCTTCTGGGCCTGGTCTGCGGGCACCTTGCTGCTCCAGCACCACAGCAGGAGCCAGAACGTATCCAGGGATATTTTCATGCCTTTCAGCCAGGTTGCCGATGTCAAGGAGAAGGGCTTTCGGCATTTTGCGCAGCGGTACCTCTGCTCGACCTTCCTGATCCTTCTGCCCCCGCACCGGGGACAGAAGAGATACCTACCGAACACGACCTTTCTCAACTCTCTTTGCATCTTCAATAATAGGAACTTTCAAATAAAAGTTCTTGTCGCTGATAAATGTCTCTCCATCTATTTCACTAGGAGAGCCAAGAACCTCTCCTGGCAAAGACTCTCCAACTCCATCACTAAAAATAAATTCAGGGCTGAACTTTCCAATATTAACTCTGCTGTCATCAGCAAGAATCAAATCAAACAAAAATCCTCCATAACCGCTGTCTCCAAAGTATCCTTGCACAACTTCCTTTTTCACAACATCTAACTTCTCGCTATAACTGCCTTCAATTAAATAATAAGACTGGCTAGGACAATTTCTATTCTCATTAATAGCATTTCCTGTAATTTTCGCGCTCCCTGCGCTCCCTCCAGTCAGTTCATCAATTCTATTAGTAATCACAAATTCATTAAAACGCCCATATTCTTCAGAACTAAGTGTTCGCATCACGCCACTTTCAACAGATCTGCTATAATCTGTTCTTGAGCATTCTGTATAGCATCCATCATTCTTGCCTCCAAAATCAACGCAATCTTCAACGCAGTTTCCGCCTGAATTTCTTGGTATCTTCGCAGGCACATATTCTTCAGCTAAATTAACAAAACTATGCCCAAATTCATGCAACAACACGCTCATAGGATGCTTAATATTGATGCTCATTACATTAAGATAATTAGAGCTTCTTATACTAGTGCCATAATCACTGCTAAGCACGACAATCTGATCATTTGGGCATGAGGCTGATTTTTGCACAAGCTCGCTTGAATAGCATAATATTGCAATATTATTATAAAGCTCGCAAGCAGGCTGGTAATTCCCAATATAATAAAAATTAAATTTATCCTTATAATTATCAAAAGGTCCGGACTCAAGAAAATAATCTACATATTTCTCTGCATCCTC
>Ga0075734_193_pt1 | contig 4706 bp, 7 predicted proteins | sample RifGroB1_FD_68426 | JGI IMG/M metagenome (GOLD analysis project Ga0075734, IMG submission 68426) | Microgenomates (Daviesbacteria) bacterium GW2011_GWB1_41_5
CTCCTTCCTCGTTTACGTCTGTTAACTTTCTACTGTTTGCAGCATAAGTTAAAAGCTTACTTACTGAAGAATACATTGTGTGTTCCGTAGCTACAGTTCTCCCAAGCCTATCATAGTCTCTCCAAAATGTTGGAAAGCCAATGGAGAACTGGTTTAAGTCGTTATACGCAGTCCAGCCGTAATCACTAAGCTGTGAGAGGGCATCAGCCGGTCCCGGCTGGTTTGCTCCTCCAACGTGAGCATACAGAGGAAAATCTGCATATTCTGATGCAAAGTCAACATAGTAGGTTCTTGCAGACCTTACTGGACCAAGTTGACCTGCGTCCTGACAATAATACATTGCCAAAAATCTTGTAATTCCACCTTCTGCTACTGCTTCGTAGATAACGTCTGCGCCGCTTAGTCCTGATTGAGGCCTTGCTTCTTGATGATTTTCTATCATTACACCAAGTGGCCTGTGTTTTTGCCACCACGCTTCTTGCTGTTTTGAATACTTTACGCCATTTAGAGGACATTCCTGTGTTTTTGGAAGTTTAGGGTCAAAAGCGACTTGCCCGTTAGTTCCAACTATTGGAGCAGGAACAGGCGCAGTCATAATATTTTTTGAGATTGTCTGGGAAAATATTAAATATGAAGATCCGGCGGAAAGGAAATATAAAGCTAAAGCGCTAAAGATTAATAGTAATGTATTTTTATTTATTTTCATTTGGCAGTTTGTGACTCACTTAAAGCCTTTTTCTCTTCCTCAGATAAATCGTACTCTACTCCTTTTCCGTTTCTTATCTTCTTAGCATACCATCTTGTACCGGATCTTGAATAGAGGGCTGAAATTACTACTCCTGTATCATTATCATCTACTAGGGAAAGAATAAAGCTCTGGTCTCCTCCTGTATCTTTAAAAGGGTTAAATCTAAGTAAACCAACTTTTTGGATGTGTAATAAACCATCCTTTTCCAATTTTAATGAATACTGCTTTAAATAGTCAATATCCTTTTTATTTATCTCTGTTTCTTGTAACAGTTCTTCCAAGACTGTCTTAAGACTTTTATTACTTACTCCTTTAGTAATCCTATTATAGTGGGATAAAATTCTTGCAAAGAAAAAGGATAAAGTAACAAGCCAAACGAAAATAACAGCGATAGACAAAAAGAGGAAATTTGTTGGCATAATATTTACTTATATTAGCCTCTTGACAGCCATGATGTCAATAGTGTAATCTTGCCTCTAGACATGGCTAAAAAGAGAAAGACAAGAGAGCAAAAGCAAATTGCAGATTTACGCCATAACTTTATACATCAAACAGTAGTCAATACTTTTGAGGCAAGGCCCGCCTTTCCCAAAATTTCTGAAAAAAAGCCCGTTACGACAAGCTATTTGGCATATCCGTACCTAGCTAAAGACCTAACAAAAACCTTTCTTCTTACCGCATCAATCATTGGAGTACAAATCCTTTTATTCATATCTTTAAAAACCCACATTATTAAAATTCCGGGTATATCTTATTAATCGAAAGGGGGTGACTAAATATATGGCAACAATGTATTGTGTAAAATGTAGAGCAAAAAGAGACGATCCAAATGCAGAGAAAGTAACCATGAAAAATGGTAAACCAGCTCTTAAGGGAAAGTGTCCAGTCTGTGGTACAGGAATGTACAGGATCGGAGCTGCCTAATGTTCTCGTCTTTAAGAGATAATAAAAAACCCCTCGCCAATTTGGAAGGGGTTTTTTGTAAGGATCAAATAGAAACTATTTTCCCAAATCGTGGCTTATGTGTCTAATATTATAGCGATTATTTATGCGTTTTAGACGTTTTCTAGAAAAAAGTCCTTCATCCAAAAGAAGTTTATGTTTATAAAAACTTGGGGACATTCTTATCTACTAACTTAACCGCTTCTTCAACAGCGCTCTCTAAAATTTTCTTACTAAGCTGAGGATACTCCTCGTTGATTGCCTCAAGAGTAAACCCTTCCTTTAATAAAAAAAGGATTTGTCCAATAGGAATTCTTGTTCCTTTTATTACCGGCTTTCCTCCCAAAATTTGTGGATCTGAAATAATATATCCTTTCATACTCTAAGTATTTGTATCCGCCCATCTATAATCATTATCCTGGAGGAAACTGTGGTCCTGTTTGATCAAAGGTTGGAGGAACCGATGGTGGTTCGGAGGGAGGAGTTTGACCAGGATATAATCTAGTCCAAATAACTTCCATTGCCCGATACATTGCCCCTGCACCAACTTTATAATCTGCATCAAACATAGAATTTATTTGTGGAGGACCATCTACAATTTCTCTTAAAAATTGCTGATGAGCCGGTATTCTAGGTCTATTTAATGCTCTTGTAAAAGGATCGCTGCTACTGCTAGTAGATAATCCCCCAACAGAGTTTATTGCTGTAGAAACTACATCTCCAATTTTTAATAGATCTTCATCTGTCAGCTTATTAAGATCTGGTATTAACCTAAAATCAGACTGAACATGAAACGATTTAATAACAAGACCGATACCCCATGCATATCTCTGCATAAAATATGACTCTTTAGTCCCCAAACCATTTTGTACAGCATCTTTAAGAACGCTTAGTAATTCTGGCCTACTATCAACAATATCATCTAAAGAAGAAAGCGTGTAATCCTCTGCGCGATTGGTTTTCTTTGCCATAGCTTGAGCAGTTTTTCCAGTTTGCAAATCTATCGCTTCTCTAATCAATTGATCTGTGGGATGAGCTGAAGAATCTGGTTGACTAATATTGCCCCCCCCGATACCCATTTCTTCCAATAGTCTATCTCTAGTTTCCTGGGAAATTATTGGCAAACCGTTTCTCGGCGTTTCTAACTCTGGTGTTCTTTGATCCATAGATTTAGTCTAGAAGTTAAATCGAATCCTGTCAACTACTCACAACAGGAGTCTTTGTGTCCGCAAGATGGGCAGTATGCATCACGACTCCCTGGCATATCTCCCATTGGAGCTTTACAAACAGGACAAGGTTGAGTTCTTAATTTCTTTTCACTTTTGTCCATTTATATCTTTAATAATATCAATAATTTCCAAAAGATTGTTAATCTTTTTAAAGGCCAGTTTTTCAAGTCTTGCATCTTTGGTTTTATATAAAACTCCCCGTTTTGTAAATTTAAAAGCGTCCATGTCATTATACGCATCTCCTATAAAAAGAGAGTCTTGCGGTGATATATTCAACATATTGCAAAGAGCTTTTATTTCAATAACTTTTGCCTTAGGATCTTCATCAACACATTGAAGTTTTACAAACATATCATTTTTATCGAAAACCATGGTAATATTTGCTCTCCAATATTTTATGCCAAAATAGTCTGCAACTTTAGAAACATAATCCCCTGTTCCGCTTGAAATAATAGCAATTTCTATTCCTTGGCTTTTAATATACTCAACAAGCTCTTTTCCTTGCTTATTAATTGTGTAATTTTTAAAATCTAAAATCTCCTCATACATTTTTCTGTTTAAACCACCCTTTTTATAGTAGTCTTCAATATTTTTATTCCACTGGTCAAAGGGGAGTTTATTGCTGTAGTAATCTTGATACCATTTTAAATCTAACTGGGTTGGCAAACCTACTGCATTTGCGATTTTTGCCCATGGATTTCCAAAAAGAAGGATTCCATCGCAGTCAAAAAAAACGATTTTTACTTTCATTTCTCTTTAAAATGAACAAGCTTATATACCTTAACAACCGACACATCCCATTGTGATTCAATTTCTGCTCTTCCGAAACCTGCAATTTCCCACAAAGAATGACCAATTGGCTCGCAGGGAACACTTTCGCAAATAACAAAAAGCTGGTCCTCAACAGATTCTCTTTGGGGATCCTTTGCGGGGTCCTCTATAGTAGTTGGCGGATGATTCCAGATGGTAAAGAAATACCTGTAAGCATGGTCGCTGTTTCCGCCGGTAATCAACGCAAAATTAAATGGCTTTGTATTGGTTTTTGTCATTATAAAATCTGCTATTGATCTCATTTGGTTTAACTGCCTGTTGGGCTCATATTTAAAAGGAATTCCGAATAGGTTTAAGGAAAGAATAGCTGCAAAGATTAAAAGTGCCAAATACTTTGAATATCTTTTTATGTATTTTTTGTTTTCCCAAATAAAGTTAAGAAGTATTGCTACCAAAATAAAAGGGAGCGGAAATAAAAAGCTAAAGTAATAATCATAAATGTCTTTTTTGTAAAAACCAAAAAGTAAAACTCCAAAGCCTAACCAAAAAACCAAAAGAGAGTACTTATATAAATTAATATCTTTTTGCTTTAATGATTTATAAAAATAATAAATCAAAAGTAGTGTTGCAAAAATTGCAGTAATTAAGACAAAACCTGTCCAAAGATTTAAAACTAAACTACTGTGCCAAAAAAATTGTTCCTTTGGAGGATATGTAAATACAAGTCTTCCAAAAAGCCTGAAAAATACATCAGAAATTACTACAAAAAAATTTGGCGCCGGGGTCAGGTACGATTCTTTTTTCAGTGATCCGAACTTCAAAGCGGCAAGTGATTCAAAAAAAGCCAGCGGCGCTGCAGTTGTAATCAGTAGTTTAATAAATCGTTCAGAAAAAGAAAATCCGGGTCTTCCCAATGCCCTTGGCAAGCTTTTAGACGACCGGGATACAGCCAAAGACTGCAACAATGCAAATCTTCCGCCATTTTTAGAAGATCAGTCTTTTCAGGTGGAACTCGC
>Ga0075734_191_pt1 | contig 3276 bp, 3 predicted proteins | sample RifGroB1_FD_68426 | JGI IMG/M metagenome (GOLD analysis project Ga0075734, IMG submission 68426) | Microgenomates (Daviesbacteria) bacterium GW2011_GWB1_41_5
ACCCTACTAGAAAATAAAAAAAACCTAGGCTATGCTGGCGGAAACAATGTGGGCATAAGGTATGCTGTGGATAATGGCGCGGACTTCGTACTCCTTTTGAACAATGACACAACAGTCTCTGAAAGTTTCTTAAACAAATTTCTAGACGCGGCAGAATCCCATAAAGAAGGGGGTGTCTTCTCCCCAAAAATATACTTTGCCAAGGGTTATGAGTACCACAAAGAGGACTATCATCCAAACGAACTGGGAAAAGTCATCTGGTACGCAGGTGGAATAATTGATTGGAAAAATGTTTTGGGTTCCAACTATGGCGTGGACGACGTAGATGTTGGCCAGTATCACGTCATCCGCAAGATTGACTTTGCAACAGGCGCATGCGTGTTTTTAAGACGCGAGGTAATAGAAACGATAGGCTACCTAAACGAACGGTATTTTTTATACCTCGAAGACGTAGACTATTCAATCAGAGCTCGCCAAGCAGGTTGGAAAATCCTTTTTGTCCCCGACAGCCACATTTGGCATAAAGTTTCTCAAAGCTCAGGCATAGGCGGTGCTTTGAATGACTATTATATAACCAGAAACCGTCTCCTATTCGGTCTCACATATGCTCCTATTCGGTCCAAAATTGCTCTTCTCCGCGAAAGCATTAAATTGTTACTAGCCGGTCGCCCTTGGCAGAAAAAAGGAGTCATTGATTTTTACAAACAGAGCTTTGGGAAAGGAAGTTTTAGCCAATGACACTAAGCGTAGTAATTATCACCAAAAATACCGAGAAAAAAATAGAGGACTGCTTGGAATCAATAAAGGACCTGGCAGACGAGATAATCCTTTTGGATGGCGGGTCTACGGACAAAACAATTTCTTTAGGTAAAAAGTATAACGCAAAAATATACAAACAAAGGGGAAAGAACTTTGCTTCGTGGCGAACGCAAGCAAAGGGAGTAGCAAACGGGGAATGGTTATTCTATGTAGACTACGACGAAAGAGTATCGGAGGAACTTAGAGAAGAGATAAAAAGAGAAACCCAAACCAGTAAATTCTCGGCTTTTGACATGCCTCGTAAGAACTTTGTTTTTGGAAAATATTTAAGATATGGCGGATGGTATCCTGACTACGTCCTTCGTCTCATCAAGAAAAAGAATCTTTTAAGATGGGACGGGGAGGTACACGAACAACCCAAAATAAACGGTAGTATTGGCCGACTTAAAAATGCACTAGTCCACATTAAGGAGGAGAATATCGGCGATATGGTTACAAAAACCAACCGCTACGCAACCTTTGAAGCCAAACTTCTGTTTGATGCCGGCCACCCTCCCGTGACTTGGTGGAGGTTTATGCGGGTGATTCTACAAGAAATATGGCACAGGCTAGTTACAAAACTGGGAGTATTAGATGGACCCGAAGGGATTATTTACTGCGTTTACCAGGGTTACAGTCGGTTTGTCACCTACGCCAAACTTTGGGAGATGCAAAAAACCCAGACACCTAAAAAATGAAAGCATTAATCTACGACCCATACTTAGACACAGCCGGAGGGGGAGAAAGGTACATGCTAACTGCATCCAGTATTCTACTGAAAAGTGGATACAACGTCGATGTCTGGTGGAAGGATAAAAAAATAGACGACTGGTTAGATACTCGCCTCGGGATAGACCTGTCAAAAGTAAATTTTACAGAAGAATTAAACCACGGCTTAGGGTATGACCTAGTTTTCTGGCTATCCGACGGAAGTATCCCTCTCCTTCTGGGCAAAAAGAACATCGTTCACTTCCAGACTCCTTTTACAAACGTCGACGGTCGATCGTTATTTAACCGATTAAAGAAAACAAAAATAAACGCCTTTATCTGCAACTCTCGTTTCACAAAGCAGTTTGTAGACAAGGAATATGGAGTAAATTCATTGGTTGCCTATCCTCCGGTAAACATCAATCTTTTTAAGAGCGGCAGAAAAGAAAATATAATTCTCTTTGTTGGACGGTATTCTCAACTTCAACAACATAAAAGACAAGACATTCTAATAGAAAGTTTCAAAAAAATGTGTGGTTCTGGGTTAAAAAACTGGCGCCTGGTCCTAATAGGGGGGAGCGAAGTTGGCGGCCGCGAGTTTGTCGAGTACCTAAAGGAGAACTCACGCGGGTATCCAATTAGCATCCTGGAAAATTTGCCATTGAGTGGAGTTCGTGAATTCTATGCAAAATCAAAAATCTTTTGGTCTGCCTCAGGCTTTGGTGTCGACGAGGGAAAAGAACCCCACCAAGTAGAACATTTTGGAATGACCGTTGTCGAGGCTCAATCAGCAAAATGTGTACCAATCGTTGTTAACAAAGGGGGGCACAAAGAAACAATAAGAGAAGGTAAAAACGGCTTTTTATGGACCGATACCCAACAACTTGAACAAATAACCTTAGATTTGATAAGAAATGAAAGGAGGAGGAAAGAAATTGCAATCACTGCTGAAAAAGATTCAAAAAGATTTTCTGTCAACGCATTTGAGAAGAGCATTGGTGAGATTTTTAAATAAAACCTGGCCATTTATCTTGCTGGCGTCTATTGTCACAGTCTTCTTTTACCCTGTCTTTCTCGAAAATAAAATTCCTCTCCCTGGAGATTTTGTAGTCGGTGCTTACTATCCATGGCTAGATTATAAATGGGGTTTTCCGGTGGGAGTCCCAGTCAAGAATCCGATAACAACAGATGTTGTTTCTTTCATTTACCCCATGCAAATGTTGGCAATAGACCTCTTGAAAAACGGCGAATGGCCATTATGGAACCCATATATCTTAGGAGGCACCCCACTTCTTGCAAACTTTCAATCCGCCCCATTTTCTCCAACCAATTTTGTTTATTGGTTGTTTGACCGTCTAACTGCTTGGAGTGTACAGATAATGCTCCAACATCTTCTTGCTGGAACATTTACCTATCTTTTGCTTGTCCATTGGAAAATAAAAAAACTACCAGCAGTAATCGGAGCCACTATATTTGCGTTTTCTGGTTTCAATATGGTCTGGTCTCAGTGGAATGGCCATGCGCTTGCCGCAGCTTTTATTCCACTGCTCTTACTCCTGGAAGATAAATGGCTCCAAAGTGGCAAAATCTCAAACCTAATTCTGTTTCCTACGGTCCTCGCTATCCAAATTTACTCGGGTTATCCCCAGGTGGTTCTCTATACGGCACTTAGCATAATCTTGCTTTTTTTATGGCGATTCGAAAAAAGCAAGAAGTATCTTATAAAAGCTGTCATGTTGGGAGTAGCTGGCCTCTTCGGACTTGGGCTGG